>Ga0316217_10006319_pt1 | contig 11782 bp, 11 predicted proteins | sample 1anoAmetaG_FD_203633 | JGI IMG/M metagenome (GOLD analysis project Ga0316217, IMG submission 203633) | Freshwater microbial communities from Trout Bog Lake, Wisconsin, USA - 1anoA | ecosystem: Environmental > Aquatic > Freshwater > Lake > Hypolimnion/Profundal zone | place: USA: Wisconsin... | reverse complement strand
GTGTTGGTGAATCCCCCAAGTAGAAAATATAGTTGTTTGCTATTGTGAATACTTGGTTAGCTGAACTACTTACTGGTACAACAAGTGGTTGATAACCAACTTTTGAAGTATTGTAGTTGTAAACTCTAACGATATATGTTGAAAGGAAACTGTTAGCGTTAGGTGGGTTTGTTAGTGTAACAGAATCAACATATGCTGTATAAGTCACAGCGTTCTTACTTGCACCTTGATAAATTAATGTTCCTGGTTTTATAGGTTTAGAAATATCGTAGTTTGTTACTGCAATATCTTGTACACGGAAAGAAACATTTGGTGCTGCAACATAATCTTCACCTGGATTTTCAATGATAATTGTCATAACAGAACCAATTTGGTTCGTAACAGGCAAGAATGTTGCACCATCACCAAGAATATCAGGAACAGTTAATACTGCGCCTGAACCGGTTGAAGTTGTAACAGTAACTGCTGGAAGACCAGATGTTGTATAATTCATACCACCCAAAGGATATGCATTTGCTTTTGGACCAAAGATATATCTTGTGCCTGTGATTGAACCTGTTGCATTTACTGAAGCAACGTTTGCATATGCACCTTTGCCGTGGCCACCAATCAAATTGATTGTGTCACCAACATTGTAATTTGTTCCACCATTAACAATTTGAATTGGTGCTAGTATGCCTAGATTTTTAATTCTACCCAAATACTGTGTGGCGGTTGAACCACCAGCTATACTTGCATCAGTTTGATAATTTGAATTGGCTGAAACAGACAAACTACCTGAAGAAATACCACCGCCAGCATTTGTTACAACAACACTTGATAACGGATTAAGTGTAAATGATAAGAACGTAAATGCGTTAGCTAATGTTGTGTTCCAGTTTGAGTTGGCATTTGCTGCAAAGTGATATAATTGTGGATTTGTCGAGTTACCAAGTAAAATATTGGTTGGATATCCGCCACCATTTGCTGTTGCAATCTTTGCAATAATAGAATCACTAGGTATAACTGCAACATTTGAAGAATTTAGTGGATCCAAACTATAAACGTTTGCTGCCGCACCATTACCACCAGTGATATTGATTGTTGTGTAGAATGAGTTTGCACTTGAAGAACTACTATAACCAAAACCTTCAGCTGTAACACCAATACTTTGAATAGAACCTGTTGTAACAGTTCCCACATATGCTGTAGCGCCAACAGGATTGCTTATGGTATCAGATAAACCACCATAGACAACTACAGGGTCACCGAGATAACCATAAGTTGTGTTTGCGCCAACATACAATTGACCTGTTGCAGTTGGAGAAATCTTAATGTTACTAATTTGACCAACAATTTTAGCAGTTAGAGTTTCTGCACCTGGTGTTGTTGGGGGTACAATTTGACCTTGATAGAAGTATACTGGTTTGTTTGTTGAATCAACTACGGTAACGTTTTCGCCAGATTGGAAAAGTCTCTCAATGTTGGAGATAAAAACTTCTGTTTTTGTTCCAGATACAATTGAATTCTCAACAGTAGCAATTGACTTTGAAATTTCACCAATCAATCTCAAATTCTTGATTGCAAGGAAGTTTGAATCTAATGTTTCGAGTCTCAGACTTTTTGGAATGTACCAATTACCACCTGAAGCCTTTAGAACCGAATTCTGTGTAAAGAATACATCAAAGTCAGAATTGTACAAGATTCTGAATAAGAATTTGTATGATGCTGGTGTGCCTTTAACTTGATATAGTTGTCTAGCAGTTTTGATTGCTAACTGTGGACTAATCAGTGCATCTTTAGGAAAGTAAGGCAGAAAATCATTAACAAAATATTGTATGAACTGGTCTATCGTATTATCGATATCAAAATAATTTGGTATGTTTTTCGTACCAGTTGTTATACCTTGATTGGTCGTTGCAGTTGTAACCAATGAATTGGCTGTGTTTGACAACTCCATCCATTCATAGTATGCTTGAACAAAAGCAATAAAGTTATCGTAATCAGCATTTTCCTGAACGAATTTAGGAAACTGTGACGGTACTAACAGTGAGGTTTTATTATCGTTAAGTATCATTTTTATGCCACAGCTATAACATTAACAGAAACGGATGTTGGATCAAATGGATCGAGTGTAACGATTCCGTTGAATGTGGATGATATTTGGGAAGAACTAGGTATAGCCGTTATCGTCAATTCACCCAATGGGTTATTGATTGCATATGGGTCTATTTGTGTCAAAGTAACAATACCATTGTAATAATCAATTGTACCAATATTTGGATTCAAAATGACTTTTACTGTACCACTAGCTGTTGTTGAGTAATAATAACTTCTCAAAGTTCCATATTGACCTTGCAAGACAACCACAGCAGCACCGCCGGTGCCGGTTGTATCAGTTGGTTGTTTTGTTATTTGTACGATTGCTGATGTATAATTGTTACCAGAATTTGTAACATTGATAGCTGTCAACAAACCATTTGTGATAGATGCTGTTGCAGTTGCACCTGTACCATCACCAATAATTGTTACTGTTGGTGGTAGTTGATAGTTGAAACCACCATTAGTGATTGATACGGACTCAACACCATATGTTTCTGTCAATACTTCTTCAATGAAAACATCCGAGATGATTGTGCTTGCTGATGTTGGACTTATGAATTGTAGTCCAGGATAGCTTGTGATACCAGATGAGAATGTACCTCTTTGCAAAGGTGTGTTAAAATTCAGAACATAATTTTCTGCCGTACCAAATGTAGGATAAAATTTCTTCTGTAACTTCAATTTGTAATCAGTTGTTACAATTGATGGATCAACCGATTGCACAGCAGACAACAATGAATAAGCATTGAAAGTTGAATTGAAAGTATTCAACGTTGAACTTGCCCAATTTTGCACAGTTGTTACAGTAGAATTCTGTATCTGTGAAGATGTTTGTATAGTTAATTTTGGATTGTAATATACTGACAATGCCAATTGAATGTATGTGTAATCTGGATCCACAATTTGTGGTGTTACGGTCAACACACTAATTGGTTGAATCAAGTCTGATAGAATTTGAGTCTTTTGAGTTTCTGTCAAAAGATAACCACCTGTTGGTTTCAAACAAACAAACACTTTACCATAAACTGGTGGTACATTTGTTTCTCCACCCCAAACGTTCACTGCATCAAAAGAAATGCCTAATTGATTTTGTTGAATCAAAGTAATGTAGTCATTGATTGTGACTGCACGACCTTGTGCTGAATAAGATTTTGGTGCTTGGAATTTAATTGAATTGATGGATTCTTTGTTGCCGCCTTGTGAAGCTTGAACGACTGGATAGATTACAGTATTGCCATAAGAAGCTGTTGCTCCCTGGATGGCATTCATCAATACAAAATTGTTTGCACCTGCGGCAGCTGTACCTTGTGTAACAACATAAGAAATATTGACAACGTTACCGTCAGATAGTTGATTACCTAAGATGCCATCACCAAAATAGATTTGATAATACCCTGTGTTACCTTCTTGTAAGAAATAAACAAGAGATGTGCTGGTCAATTCCAAATAATTCGATGCCAATGTATATACTTGATATGAACTATTTGAAGAAGATTGTTGTACGGTAACCAATAACGATGTGGTGTCTACGCCATCATCAGGAATTTGAAACAGATAATTTGGATTAGATGTTGAATCTACAATAAAACTTTGAGTTGTTGCCAAGCCTTGTTTTATAGGAAGATTGTTGTAAACTACGGTGCTGTTATTTGCATTAACTGTAAAAGAATCTGTTGTGACAAAGTTATAGTTTACACCATCAATAGACTCAGACAAGAATGAGGTGAATTTTGGCAAAGTCAATGATGTATCTGTTACTTGATTTACTTGCAAGTTAATAATTGCTGTTGGTGCAATGTTAGATTTTGGTATGTAATCAAGTAATTTTGCGTGAGATACAACAGAATTTCTTTGTAATGCTGTGTCCAAGAACATTTCATTGGCGACCATGTTCAAATAGAAAGCATTGTATTGTGTGTTGTATGCGAGAACATCCAACAAAGTAGACAAAGCAGAACCATCAAAGTTGTAATCTTTGAATACGTCTTGAGACTGTAAATAGTTTTTGAAATTATTCTTGATTAGATTAAAATCTAAATCTGTAACTTGAATGTTTGTATTTGCACCGGCCATTTTATCGGTCTCTCTGTAGTAAAACGGTTACTGTTGTAGGTACTGTTGCATTTGCAATGTAGAATGTAATTGTTGCACTATACGCATTTTGGTCAGGTAGAACACTTACTGCGACAGTTTCTACCGTTGCTCTTGGTTCATAGTTTGCTATTGTGCTAATGATTTCGTTTTGTAATGCCGCAGTCAATGTTGGAGAAATGTTTTCAAACAACAAAGCATTTAAATTTGAACCTAAGTCTGGATTAAATGGTCTCTCGAAGTGGTTTGTCAACAATAGATTACGAACGGAACGAATGACCGCTAGCTGGTCGTAGCTAAGTGCCACATCACCTGTTACCGGCTTCGGCATGAAAGTAAAATCTATATCTGAATAAATGTGTTGTAGTGTGGCCATCTTCTATTTATTGTGGTTCGCCAGTGGTTCCACCCTGTGGATCAGGATGTACGTGATTATCTAGACTAATTCCACTACCAATAACGTCACCTGATGCGGTAATTGAACCATTTTCAGTGATATTGCCATTGAATGTCCATGAAGAAGCTGTACCAGTAAAAGTTCCGCCGATATTCATCGTCATGTTACCATCAACTTTCTGTGTGGCATTACCCTTTACGTATATATTTGAGTCTCCGTCAACGGTAATGTTACAGACACCTTTTACATGCACATTGTTATCAGATAGGTAAATTTCATAGTTTTTGCCTTGAACTTTGGTCACTTTAGAACCATCAGGCGCAACCTCAAAGAAAGTTAAACCATTTCTTTTGTGATTTAAATGTACACGTTCCGCACCAGGTGTATCATCCAATTCTAAAATATGTCCAGCAACAGTCTCTGTTACTCTGTTGTATGGTGGCTTTGTTGCATAACCAGACTTAGGTTCACTCCAAGAACCACCTGAAGCTGTAGGTACACCTGTGTCCAAGTTACTATTATGGTAGTCAATAGTTGTGGTGCCAGTTCCATCGTTTCTATACAGTCTACTTGTGGTAGGTTCTCCAGTTGGATAGAACGTGCCTTCCGAGAATCCCATAGAAGGATTAGCACCGTTAACAGGAATGCCAGGAAACACACCCAACATCAATGGGGCCTGTCCATTCATGCCGTCCGTAAAGAAACCAAACGCATAATCACCAACCAATGGTGCTGCAGCAGTCATTGAATTATTGCCAGAGTTCATCGGCAAAGCCCAAGGTAGACCTTCTGTTGGTATTTGCATCTTGTTTGCCGTGTGCCAACCAAAACAACGTACTTGGCAACGACCGAGGTTCAACGGGTCTTCGTTGTTTTCCACAACTCCCATCCACCAGACGAAACCATCTTTACCCATAAAATTTTGCATCATGATGTTATCGCCTCTTGCCAGTCAGAAGATGTGTTGATTGCTTGATATTTGTTTGGTGAACTATCTTTAACTATTTCTAACATAGTAACCAATTGGTCTGTTGTGAAGATGTGTCTAACAGCAGTCACAAGATATTTACCAGAAAGAAACTTATCTTCTTCTGGATTAGGGTTTGCTGGGTCCAAAGAACTCATCTTGAATTCTATAACTTTACCAACCGTTATGGCAGGATCACCTGGAATAGTTAACTTAATCTTTGTATAGTTAACCAATGAAATCTGTGCAGTACGTAGTGGCACATAAGTTTCAATAAAGATGTCTTTGGCCACAGAACCAGGTCTTGCCTTAATGTAAGGAACATTCATCTCATCTTTATTGGATGTGGCCACTTTCAAGGCACCATCGAAAGCCTGATACTGTGCTTCACCCAATCTATTGACAGCATAATTGGTTGGTGCATTTGAGTTTAGTGTTGATGCCTGTGGTTGATACTTTGTGTAATCAAAATCTGTAACATAGTAAGACCTAATCAATGGATCAACAGAAATCAACCTGTTGGCCAAAGTGCCTAAGTTTACCTCATTCAACGAATCATAACTCTTTACAATCTCAAATTTTTGTACTGTAGTTTGTTTGTCTTCTGTTTGTTGTTCTGAGTTATCTACGTTTTTCGCTGAGTATTTGTATGTGCCAAAGACTTCATCATTGAAAATTGATTGTATAGACCTAAAGTTGAAACCTTCTTTGGTTTGATACAGTAACATATCTGAACCTGGATACTTCTGTGGTCTTGCATATGTTGACAACCAACTGATGGCCTCAAATGGTTTCATGTTTGGTATAACAAAATCGTATATACCAGTTGTACTTTCCAGTATGTTTAATTTATTGTCACTAACTTTTAGTTTGTTTGTAAGAATATCTTTGATGATATCTGAAACACTGGTGCTAGGATAAGACTGACTTATCTTGTTTTGTTCGGACAAAAATAGTTCTTCAGAACAAAAGTTGAACTCGTATGTCTCACTCTTTTGACTTCCAGTTGGTTTTCTCTTGTTGATTTTGTAGATTCTAAAAGTTTCAACGATATTATCTGGTGCATCTTTAATCTTGCCGATGTTTACTTCAAGATATTCGTTGCCTGTCAATTGCAAGGCCTCAACAAAACCTTGAGCATCTGTTACAGACAAGGTTCCAGAACTGACAAAACCATACATGTCCTCAAAGTATGTCAAAGAGGTCATTAACTGTTTAAAGTCAAATTTTTGTCCCGCTGATGTTAGAATGTCTAGTCCTTGTATGGAATAGTCTAACGCATTGTGTATACTTTTACCTTGGTCTGTTGCCATTTTATGACTTCATTAATTTTTTAAATTCTTTTTCAACTTCATCAACATAATTCACATTGATTAGATTGATACTTCTTTTTGATTCATTTATACTTAGTTCCCAATCATAATAACTTAAAGCGTTTCTAGCTGTTGTCACATCAACTAAGCCAGTTGGTAGTGTGTAAGATTGTGTGGTGGGAGTACTCGGTAAAATATTGTATTCTGCTTGAGAAATTGTTACAGTATTGACCGTTGTTATTTGTGTTGTGTGGTCATATTGTGTAATGATTTGTTGATACTCATAGACAATAGAATATGGATCAAATTCCTGATACTTGTCGGCAATATATGCATTGAACTGCTGATAACTTAGAGGCCAGTTCCATTGTGGGTCTAACGCTTGGTTACTGAATAGAACTATCCAATAACGATATGCATCACCGTAGTATTTGAAGGCTACAGTTTCTGGTGTATCACCATCTTGTATGTCATATTGATAAAACAAAAGTGGATCACTAAAAATTGTAGGTATGACACTAGCTCTAGCCAATAAATCCGTAAGGATGATTGGATTGTTTGTTATTGGATTGTAATATACTATCTTGGGAATAGTTCTGAAATACTGCATTATTAGTATCCCTTATTGATTTGTGTACGGTCAACAAGTTGAATTTCTTTGAACGATAATGTCAAATTAATTTGTGTTGGAGAACCATCAGGATGTGTTGACCAAATTCCGTTTGGTGAGTAATTCACATCAATGTGTTCCAAAACACTTTCTTTAACTTTGTTAACCCAAGGATTTTCGCCTTGACCAACTTGTATAAATTGAATAATCCAAGAATCTGGAACAGTAAACAACATACCACCACTACCAGAACTAATTTCTGGTGCAGCATGTGACCTAAAAGTTTGTATAATTTTTTGTATTTGTGATGATTCTGCTGCACTTTTTGGTGTAAATTGAAAGGTCATTTGAAAAGACCTAAAGTCAATACCATCAAATACAAGTTGGTTCATTGGGTTGATTGCTTTACCAGCTTTGTTCAGACCCAATTTTGCTATCGGTGAATCTATAGCTGAAGCTGCACCACTTGCAACCTCTTTAGCTTTGTCTCCACCGAGAGCACCTACAATCCCGGTGATTGCTGATTGAACTGCATCTTTCACACTAAGGTTAGAATACGATGAATTGTATGCAAAATTCAAAGTATCTGGCATATACAAAGATATAACATCAGTACCACGTTTTCTCGCTGGTTGCCAGAACAAATCTGTTTTCTGGTCTACGTCTGTTGTTGAACCACCACTTGCAGTAGCTTTTGCTGCAATGAAACCATCAGCACCACCGGTTATTTCGTCTGTAAAGCTATAAGTATTATTTTCTTCATAACTTTGACCAGAAGTTACGCAAGCAGTAAAACTTACAATATGACCTTTTTGTGCTGAACCTAAATCGCTGGGGTATTGTAAAACTGTGGGTTTGTAACCATTACTATATAAAGCAGCAAGTGGACCAGTTGCGCCAACAGCCAAATTATTGTTATTTCTGCTTGTAGGTGTCGTTGATGGTTCCGAAAAAGTGATTGGCATTTATAATCCCATTGAGAAGTTTTACATATTTATGGCATATTCAGGACGATTTACACCGAAAAATCCACAAAAGTATGTGGGTGACCATCGAAATATCATTTACCGTTCAAGCTGGGAATGTAAGGTTATGTCCTGGCTTGACAAAAATCCAGACATTATATCTTGGGCGTCAGAAGAATTGACCATACCTTATATATCTCCTGTCGATGGGAAGTACCACAGATACTTTCCAGACTTCTTGGTCAAGGTCAGAACCAAAGATGGTAAGTTAAAAACCATGATGATTGAGGTCAAACCTAAGAAACAGACTGTGGAACCAGCAAAAAAGAAACGAGTTACAAAACAATACATTCAGGAAGTGGCAACTTATGGTGTCAATCAAGCCAAATGGAAGGCAGCCAATGAATATTGTCTTGACCGTGGTTGGGAATTCAAAATCTTCACTGAGGATCATTTAGGACTGTAACTAAATATCGGATGGCTACAAAATCAAAACTTACCACACTTGCAGAAGAAAAGAAATCGGCTGGTCTGAGAACCATGGCACCGGATGCGGTTGCATGGCTAAAAGACAAGATTGACGAGATTAAAAGACCTTCAGCAATACCTAATGTTATTTCCCGTGAAGCAGACCGTAGAGCAAGCACTCTAAGGATCGGTATGTTGTATTGTTTCTACTATGACCCCAAAACCAAGGCAGATTTGCCATATTGGGACAGATTCCCAATGGTTTTGATTCTTGAGAAGTATGATGATGGATTTCTTGGTATAAACTTACACTATCTTCCAGTCAAATTTAGAATTGCATTTTTACAAAAGTTGATGAAGTTTGCATTATTGAATTCTGACCATGACATCAAACGTATGAGAATTTCATATGACATTCTTAATGCTGCCAAAAGATATGCAGAATTTAGACCTTGTTTAAAGAGATACTTACGTAGTCATATCAAGTCTAAAGTTTTGACCATCAAACCAGAAGAATGGGATGTGGCCACAATGTTACCAATACAACAATTCAGAAAAGCACAAGCAACAAAGGTCTGGAGAGACTCGGTATTGGAATGGAAAGACCACATGAAACATTTCAATCAGGATGAGGAAATTTAAATGCCAACCAATATAAACGACATTCTACAAAGTTTTAATCAAGACTTAGCTCGCCCCAATAGATTTGATGTTACTATTATTCCGCCTGCTGCTTTAAGACCAAATTTAACAAACGGAAGTGTTCCTGGTAACTCTTATGCCAACTTATTGGCCTATCGTTGTGAAATTGCTCAGTTGCCTGGTCGTCACTTGTCAACAATTGAACAAAAAACATACGGTCCATTTGAGAAGTTTCCACACCACACAACATACACTGACATTGATTTAACTTTCATTGTAGATGGTGACATGGTTGAAAAGTATTTCTTTGATGCATGGTTAGAATACATCAACCCAACAAACAACTTCAATATTGCCTATAAAGGTGACTATTGCACCGATATACAAATAAGTCAATACGATGTTGCCAATCGTTTAACTTATAAAGCTACACTTGTTGATGCATATCCAATTGGTATCAACCAAATGGACTTAGATTGGTCGAATGACGGTTTTCACAAACTTTCTGTGACTTTTGCGTATACTTATTGGTATAACGACACACAGGGTTCTAATCAGTCATTACCACCTACTGACAGTGATTCTGTTGCATATGGTTATGGTGCTTTTGATACTGGAACCGGCAACGGTTGGTAAATTATATAAAATTTAATGATAGGAGATTATTATGGCTTTGCCGAAAATTGATACACCAACTTATGAATTGACTTTACCACTTTCAAAGAAGAAAGTTAAATACCGTCCCTTTACGGTAAAAGAACAAAGAAATTTGTTGTTGGCTTTAGAGTCTGATGATTCTGAGACTATTCAACAAAATGTAGGAGACATTCTTTATAATTGTACCTTGACAGAAGGTGTTGCAATTGATAAGTTGCCTATCGTTGACGTTGAGTATTACTATTTGAACTTGAGGTCCAAGTCTGTAGGTGAAATTGTCGATACACGTTACCGTTGTAACAATGTTGTTGACGATAAGAATTGTAATAACATTATGCAAACACAAATTGATTTGTCGAAAGTTAAGGTCGATGTTGATGCAAACATGAAACCTGAGATTAGTTTGAACGATAAGTTTGTGGTTAAGTTGAAGTATCCTGAGTTTGGTTTTGTTAAATCTGTTAAGAACTTTGAAAACGTGAATGACTTAACTTTTAACATCATTGCTCAAAGTATTGATTACATTTTTGATGGTGAACAATACTATTATGCAAGTGAAGTAACAACTGCTGAATTGTTGGAGTTTGTTGAATCTCTTAGTGCAGAACAGTTTTCAAAGATTGAGAACTTTTTAAACAACCTGCCTAAGTTGAAACATAAACTTCAAATGACTTGTAATAAGTGTGGTTTCCAACATAAGATTGATATAGAAGGCCTAGAAAGTTTTTTCGAATAACGCTTCGTCATGATACTTTGAAAAATTATTACAAAACTAATTTTTCATTGATGCAACATCATAAGTATAGTTTGAGTGAAATTGAAAATATGTTGCCTTGGGAAAGAGAAATTTATGTTGCTATGTTGATATCTCATATAGAAGAAGAAAATCAAAAAATTAAAGAAAAACAAAGACAACGATAAATGAAAAAAATCCCAGCACTTTTAAAGAGTTCATCTGGCGAAGCGAGTAAACCCGAACCATCGGCAAAAACTACTGAAACATCAACCAAAATGCGAGCAGCATTACTTGGTGGTGTTTCTAAGTCTTTGCCGGATAATGCTGCGGAAGAGACTGCCGAAAACATAACAGGCAAAACACAGACTACAACACCAAAAAGTGTTAGAGCAAAGAAAGCTTCTGGTGCCGATTTAACTGAAGCTGCATCAATCTTAGGTGACATTTATAAGTTGATGAAAGAGGACAGAAAAGATTTCCTCGATAGTAAAAAAAGAATCAAAGCAAATCAGAGAGATGTTGATTCTGATGAACAAAAACAACATAAAGAGATTCTGTCTGCACTTGGTCGAAAAGGTGGTGGCACTGGCGAAAAACCAGGAAAAGGCAAAAAGAGTAAAGAAGAAAGTAGTAAGTATCAGGCCATAGGTCAGTTACTTGGTTATCTTGGTTTAGCCGGAACAGTTGCTGTTGACAAAGCAGTAACACCTAAACCAGCACCACCGGCACCTGCGCCTTCTGCGCCGCCGCCAAATGGTGGTGGAGGTGGAAGTGCCGCAGGCGGCGGAGGTTCAACACCGGCACCAGCGCCATCAGGTGGTCAAACAGCAACACCTGCAAGCAGAGACACACAA
>Ga0316217_10006318_pt1 | contig 11784 bp, 6 predicted proteins | sample 1anoAmetaG_FD_203633 | JGI IMG/M metagenome (GOLD analysis project Ga0316217, IMG submission 203633) | Freshwater microbial communities from Trout Bog Lake, Wisconsin, USA - 1anoA | ecosystem: Environmental > Aquatic > Freshwater > Lake > Hypolimnion/Profundal zone | place: USA: Wisconsin... | reverse complement strand
CCCTGCCTGCGGTAGATTTCCCCTAACTGAAAATGGATTGAGCCATTGTCCTGGTCTATGTCTATGGCCTTTTCAAATTCCGCCGCGGCCTCCGAGAATCGGTTTCGCTCCATGCAAAGAGAGCCCAATTCGAGACGGGCATGGCCATTCTGTGGGTCGAACTCCAGCGCCTTGTGCAACGCCGCCTCGGCCTCCGGCAATCGTCCCTGCCTGCGATAGATTTTGCCTAACTGGAAATGGACCGGGCCATTGTTCTGATCCATCGCTATGACCTTTTCAAATTCCGCCGCGGCATCCACGAATCGGTCTTGTTCCAGGTGAAGAGCGCCCAATTCGAGGCGGGCATAGCAGTTCTGTGGATCGAGCTCCAATGCTTTGTGCAATGCCGCATCAGCTTCAGATGATCGCCGTTGCTTGCGATAGATTTGCCCTAGCCGACAATGGGCATCGCTGTGATTCTGCCCTATGGCTATAGCTTTCTTTATCTCCGCTTCGGCCTGCGGGAATCTGCCCTGGTCTTCGTAAAGGGCGCCCAATTCAAGGCGGGCACTGCCGTTATCGGGGTCAAGCTCCAGCGCCTTATGCAATGGCGCCTCCGCTTCAGACAATCGCCCCTGCCTGCGGTAGATTTTTCCCAACTGAAAATGGACCGGGCCATTGTTCTGATCTATCGCTATGGACTTTTCGAATTCCACCGCGGCCGGCATCAATTCACCGTGATCTTCGTAAAAAGCGCCCAATTCCATGCGGGCACAACCGTTCTGTGGATCGAGTTCCAGCGCCTTGTTCAACGCCGCTCCTGCCTCAGACGACCGCCCCTGCCTGCGGTATATCCGCCCTAGCTGGCAATAAGCCTCGCCGTTGCCCGGGTCTATGGCTATCGCTCTTTCAAATTCTTCTGCAGCCTCCACAAATCTGTCTTGGCCTTGATAAAGAGCGCCCAGTTCAAACCGGGCCCAACCATTCTCTGGGTCCAGCTTCAGCGCCTTGCGCAATGCCGCCTCGGCCTCGGACGCTCGGCCCTGCCTGCGGTAGATCTTCCCTAACCGAAAATGGACCGGACCATTGTTCTGATCTATCGCTATGGACTTTTCAAATTCCACCGCGGCCTGCATCAATTTACCCTGATCTTCGTAAAAAGCGCCCAATTCGAGGCGAGCACAGGCGTTCTGCCTGTCAAGCTTCAGCGTTTTGTTCAACGCCGCCTTGGCCTCTGGCCATCGGCCTTGCTTGCGGCAGATCCTCCCTAACTGACAATAAGCCCAGCCATTGTTCCGATCCAGGGCGATGGCTTTCTCTATCTCCACCTCGGCCTCTGGTAATTTACTTTGGTCTTCGTAAAGAGCGCCCAATTCGAGGTGAACAGAGCCATTCTTGGGGTCGAGTTCCAGCGCCTTGTGCAACGCCGCCTTGGCCTCGGACGACCGCCCCTGCCTGCGGTAGGCTTGCCCTAGTTGGCAATACGCCCCGCCATTATTCCGATCCATGGCTATGGCTTTTTCAAACTCCGCTGCGGCCTGCGGGAATCTGTTTTGATCCAGATACAGGATTCCCAATTCAAGGCGAGCCCAGACGTTCTGCGGGTCAAGTTCCAAGGCCTTCTGCAATGCCGCCTCGGCCTCGGGCCAGCGCCCCTCACTGCGGCACACTTTCCCCAAACTTAAATATGACCCATCATCCAGCGGTTTCATTCAGCGGCCTCGAACAGCGCAGCCAGTTCGGGGAACACTTCTCGGCAGTCTTCCCCGCGCAGCCAGTCCAGGCGCCGCGTCATAGCCACGAACTCAGGCAGCAGTTCGCTGCGATCCTGCGCCTGCATGAAGTGTGCCGCAGCAACGAAATCGCGTGCCGCCGTCCCGCCCACGTCCAGGAACGAATCCTGGTGCCGCCGATATGACTCCAAAACCCGGTCCTTAAGGGCCTTGGGCAGGACCTGCATGCGATAGCTCTCAGGAGACACGAGGATATTGAGCTCAAACTTATTGCGCTCGACATACCCCTTCTCCACCCATTCCCTGTGGAAGTCCGGCAAATGCAGCGCGTTGAAGAGACTGACGGTCGCAAAAACCGAGAATACGACCTCAGGACACCGACGCAGCAATTCCTCCCGATTTGCCACCACCGCATCCCAATCCAGCCCCTTCCTCAGGTACTCTCCCCGCCGGCCGGCGCCATCGAGACTGGCGGCCACATGGACTGTGCGGAAGCGCGACCACAGGTCGATGACGTTCCGGCCCTGGAACCGCAGAGTGGAGAAATTCGTGTTGTAGCGCAAGCGTACGGAAGTGAGGTTGCGTTCGACGAGGAAATCCAGTATGCGATAGTGTTCCTCCATAATGAGGGGCTCCCCGCCTGCGAAGAGTATCTCTTCAAGCCCCCCTTCCAACAAGGGTTTCAGCTCTCTCCACAGGGTGTCCCAATCGCGGTAAGGTTTCTGCAGGGACTCGCCCTCGACCGGCAGGCCCAGGGCCCGGGCGTCCGCCGCCCAAGCGCTACTTTGAATCGGGTCGCACATCCGGCAGCGCAGATTGCAGGCATTCGAAAATCGAAAGTCGAGGGACAACACCGAAAGCCGCGTCAGGGTCCCGTCCAGCGTGGTCAGCCGCTCGCGGTCACGATGGCGGCTCAAGTCGGTGTTGTTCTTCTGCCGCATGCTCAAGAACCCCGACCGCTCGTTCTCATAGCATCCCGAGCATCCCGCCACCGAACGCCCGTTCATCATGTCCGAACGCAGGGCCTTCATGACAGAGGAGTTCCATATCTCGGCGATCGATGATGCGCGGGCATTCCCCAAAGATGGCCCGCTCCAAAGACAGCAGGGGCGAGATGTACCGTCCGTGCGAACATGCAGGTTCGTCCAAGGCATCAGACAGAAGACCTGTTCCCGCGCCCGATCCGCGGCCTCAGCCAATCGCCCCTCGCTGCGGCAGGCTTTGCCCAAATTCAAATCGGCCCCGGCATCCCGCGGATTCATGCAGCAGCCTCGAAAAGCGCGGCCAGTTCGGGGAAGACCTCGCGGCAGTCTTCCCCCCGCAGTTGGTCCAGACGTCGCGTCATGGCCACAAACCCCGGCAGTAGCTCACTGCGGTCCTGCGCCATGATGAAGTGCGCCGCGGCCGCGAAATCGCGCGCGGCCGGCCCATCGGCATCCAAGAAGGTATCTCGATGCCGCTGGTATGATTCCACGACCCGCTGCTTCAACGCCGCCGGCAGGGCCTGCGCCTGATAGATATCAGGGCCCATGAGCATATTCAGCTTGAACTCATCGCGTTCGATGTATCCCTTTTGGCTCCATTCCCGGTGGAAATCCGGCAGATGCAACGCGTTAAAGATGCTGACGGTCACTGAGATGGAGAACTTGACATCAGGACACCGGCGCAGCATCTCCTCCCGGTTGGCCACCGCCGCGTCCCAAGACAGCCCCTTCCTGAGGTATTCGCCCCGCCGGCCGGATGCGTCGAGGCTGGCGGCGACATGGACATTGCGGAAGCGCGACCACAGGTCGATCGGGTCGCGCCCCTGGAAACGCAGAGTGGATAGATTTGTCGTATAGTTCAAGTGCACATCCGTGAGTTTGCGTGCGATGAGGAAATCGAGTATGCGGTAGTGCTCCTCCATGAGGAACGGTTCCCCGCCCAATAAGGTGATCTCTTCCAGCCCTTCTTCCAGAAGCGGCTGTAATTGGCGCCACAGGCTGTCCCAATCGGCATAAGGCTTCTGTATGGGGCCGCCTTCGACCGGCAGGCCCAGCGCCTGGGCATCCGCCGCCCAAGCGCTGCTTTGGCTCACATTGCAAATCCGGCAGCGCAAATTGCAGACGTTGGAGAAACGGATGTCCAGATAGGGCACTGGCAGCCGCGGCAGCGCCCCGTCCGGCGCGGTCAGACGCTCGCGGCCGCGATGGTGCTCCAGGTCGTCGTTCTTTATTTGCCGCATGCTCCGGAAGCCCAAGCGTTCATCGTTGTAGCACCTCGTGCATGCCGCCGAAGGGCGCCCGCTCATCATATTTAACCGCAGAGACCTCATGTCCGGCGAGTTCCACAGATCCGCAAGCGATGCCGAACGGGCATTCCCCAGAGCCGGCCCGCAGAGGCATGAACAGGGGAAAGTTGAGCCGTCAGTGCATATATGCAAGTGCGTCCAAGGCAGGATACAGAACACCCCCGTCGAAACGGCCGCGCCACCTCCGCCCGGACTCGGCAAAGAAGGCGCGTTCATCCCAGCGGGCTCCGGGCGCCGCTGCGCGCCAACGCCATTGCCGCCGCAAGAGCCGTTCCCAGCCGCCGGGTCAAGGCGCTGCGGCGCTGCGACGCACGCCCAGGAATTGCCCTGATTCATTGCCGCAGCCTTTCGCGAGGCCGCTTCGGCCTCGGCCATCCGCCCTTGGCTGCGATAGTTCGCCCATAGGCCCATATAGGCCCGGTCATTTCCCGGATCGATCGAGATGGCTTCCTGGAACTCCGCCTCGGCCTCGCGCCAGCGACCCTCCCGACGATAAACATTCCCCAACTGAAGATGCGCCGCACCGTTGCGCGGTACGATTCCTATTGCCTTCTGGAACGCAGCCTCGGCCTCCGGGAGCCTGTCTTGGTCTTTATAAAGAACGCCCAATTCGACGCAAACCACATCGCCTCGAGGGTTGATCGCCAGGGCCTTCTTGAAGGCCATCTCGGCCTCGGACAATGCCCTCTTCTTGCGGTAGATTCTCCCTAACTGGCAATGCGCCCAGCCATTGTCCGGGTCCATCGCTATGGCTTTTTCAAGCGCCGCCGCAGCCTGCAAGAGCCTATTTTGGTCCTCGTAAAGAGCACCCAGTTCGATGCAGGCGCGACTGTTGCGGGGGTCAAGCTCCAGCGCCTTGCACAGCGCCGCCTCAGCCTCGGACGGCCGCCCCTGTTTGCGATAGATCTTCCCCAGCTGGCAATGGGCCAAGCCATTATTGCGGTCTATGGTTATGGCTTTTTCAAACTCCGCCGCAGCCTCCGCGGCCCGGCCTTGATCCAGATAGAGAGTCCCTAGTTCGACATGGGCTCCATCGTTCTGTGGGTCGAGTTCCAGCGCCTTGCGCAAGGCCGTCTCCGCCTCGGGCCAGCGCCCCTGCCTGCGGAAGAGTCGTCCCAGCTGGCAATAAGCTCCGCCATTGTTCCGATCTATAGCCGTGGCCTTCTTCAGTTCCCCCTCGGCTTCCGGGAACCTGGCTTGATCCAGGTAAAGAGCGCCCAATTCCAGGCGGGCCAAGCCATTCTGGGGGTCGAGCTCCACAGCCTTACGCAAAGCCGCCTCAGCCTCGGACGGCCACCCCTGTTTGCGATAGATCTTCCCCAGCTGGCAATGGGCCAGGCCATTATTCGGGTCTATGGCGACGGCATTTTCGAACTCTGCCTGGGCCTCCGAGAATCCGCCCTGATCCTCGTAAAGAGCGCCCAATTCGAACCGGGCGGCCACATTCCGCGGGTCGAGATCCCGCGCCTTGCTCAAGACCGCCGCGGCCTCGGACGACCGCCCTTGTCTGCGGTATATCTGCCCTAGGTGGCCATGAGCCTTGCTGTTGCCCCCGTCCATGGCTATGGCTTTTTCAAATTCCGCAGCAGCCTCCAACAATCTGCCTTGATCCGAGTAAAGAGCGCCCAGCTCGATGCAGGCACCATCGTTGCGCGGGTCGAGCTCCAGCGCCTTATTCAAGGCCGCCTCGGCCTTGGCCGAGCGCCCTTGCCTGTAGTAGATCCGCCCGAGCTGGCAATACGCCCAGCCATTATCCTGTTCTTTCTCAATGGCTTTTTCAAACGCCGCCGCGGCCTCGGAAAGCCTGCCTTGATCCAGATAAAGAGTTCCCAATTCCAATCGGGCACTCTCGTTTTTCGGGTCGAACTCCAGCGCCTTGTTCAGCGCCGCCTCAGCGTCGAACGTACGCCCACTACTGCGGTAGATGCGCCCTAACTGACAATAAGCCTTACCATTGCTCGAGTCTAATGCGATGGCGTTTTCGAACTCCACCGTAGCCTGAGACCATCTCTCTTGGCCCTGGTAAAGAACGCCCAATTCGAACCGGACACCGCTGTCCTGAGGGTCGAGTTCCAGCGCCTTGTTCAACGCCGCCTCGGCCTCGGACGACCGGCCCTGCCCGCGGTAGATGCGCCCGAGCTGGCCATGAGCCCCCTTCATGTGCGGGTCTATGGCGATGGCTCTCTCGAACTCCGCCGCCGCCTCAATGGACCTATTCTGGTCCAGGTACAAAGCGCCCAATTCAAACCGGACGCCGCCGTTCTGCGAGTCGAGTTCCAGCGCCTTCTTCAATGCCGCCTCGGCCTCAGGCAATCGCCCCTCGCTGCGGCAGACTTTGCCCTGATTCAAATAGGCCTCGGCATCCAACGGATTCATTCAGCGGCCTCGAAAAGCGCGGCCAGTTCGGGGAAGACCTCGCGGCAGTCTTCCCCGCGCAGTTGGTCCAGGCGGCGCGTCATGGCCACGAACCCCGGCAGCTGTTCACTGCGGTCCTGCGCCGCGATGAAATGCGCTGCGGCCGCGAAATCATGCGCCGCCGATCCGTCGGCATCCAGGAACGTCTCTTGATGCCGCCGGTATGCTTCCAGGACCCGCTGCTTCAGCGCCGGCGGCAGGGCCTGCGCGCGATAGATCTCAGGGGCCACGAGCATATTGAGCGCGAATTCGTCGCGATCGATGTACCCCTTCTCGCCCCATTCCCGATGGAAATCCGGCAGATGCAGCGCGTTGAAGATGCTGAGGGTCGCCGAGATCGAGAATACGACCTCAGGACACCGACGCAGCATCTCTTCCCGGTTGGCCACCGCCGCGTCCCAACACAGGCCCTTCCTCAGGTATTCGCCCCGCCGGCCGGAGCCGTCCAGGCTGGCGATGACCCTGACGTCACGGAAGCGGGACCACAGGTCGATCACGTCCCTCCCCTGGAACCGCAGAGTCGAAAAATTGGTGTTGTAGCGCAGGCGCACAGACGTGAAGCCGCGCGCGATGAGGAAATCCAGTATGCGGTAGTGCTCCTCCATGATGAGCGGTTCCCCGCCGAAGAAGACCATCTCTTCAAGCCCCTCTTCCAGCAGCGGCTGCAGCTGGCGCCACAGGCTGTCCCAATCGGCATAAGGCTTCTGTATGGCTCCGCCTTCGACCGGCGAGCCCAAAGCCTGGGCATCCGCCGCCCATGCGCTGCTTTGCGTCGGATCACATGTCCGGCAGCGCAGATTGCAGACATTGGAGAAGCGGATGTCGACGGAAGGCACCGGCCGAGGGGGCAGCGTCCCATCTGGAGCGGTCAGGCCTATGCGGCTGCGATGGCGGTCCCATTCAACGAGATTTCTTTGCCGCATGCTCCAGAAACCCGACCGCTCGTCCTCGTAGCATCTCTCGCATCCCGCCACCGGGCGCCCGTTCATCATGTCAGCACGCAGGGCCTTCATGACCGGGGAATTCCAGAGTCCCGCAAGCGGCGCCGAGCGGGCATTTGCCAAAGGCGACCCGCTCCACATGCAGCAGGGGCGAGATGAGCCGTCTGCGCGGACATGCAAATATGTCCACGGCAGCATGCAGAACACCTGTTCCTGCGTCGCATCCGCAGGTCCGTCACCCCTAGAACCCGACGCCCGAGTCCCGATCATCCCGGCGGGCATTGATCGGCCTTGGGCAACGAAGCCATCAGCGCTGGCGCAGGAGCCTAGCCGATCCGTGCCCTTACCGGCGGCCTTTTCCGGGTCAAGGCGCTTCGGCGCTCCGGCACAGGCCCAGGCGTTGCCGGGGTTCATCGCCGAGGCCTTCCGAGCGGCAGCTTCAGCCTCAGCCGTCCGCCCCTGGCTGCGATAGATCGCCCATAGCCCCATATATGCCCTGTCATTTTCCGAATCGATGGCGATGGTTTTCTTGAACTCCTGTTCAGCTTCGCGCCAACGCCCCTGCCGACGATAGATATTCCCTAGCTGAAAATGTGCCGCGCCATTTTGCGGAGCGATCGTTATTGCCTTATGGCAAGCGGCCTCAGCGGCCGGGAATCTGTCTTGGTCTTTGTAAAGGACACCCAACTCGACGCAAGCCCAATCGTTGATAGGATTGATTGCTAAAGCCGCTTTGAATGCCGCCTCGGCCTCGGGCCAGCGTCCTTGCCTACGGTAGATCCGTCCTAGCTGGCAATGAGCCCTGCTATTGTTCCGGTCTTTGGCCAGGGCTTTTTTGAATTCAGCGGCAGCCTCAGCAAATCGGAACTGATCCCGATAAAGAGCGCCCAATTCGACGTGGGCATTGCTGTCTTGTGGCTCGAGTTCCAGAGCCTTATGCACTTCCGCTCCGGCCTCGGGCCAACGCCGTTGTTTGCGATAGATTCTTCCCAGCTGGCTATGCGCCCAGCCGACGCTGGGATCCATGGCTACGGCTCTCTCGATCTCCGCCGCAGCCTCCGGGAGTCTGCCTTGATCCTGATAAAGAACACCCAACTCGATACGGGAACGGCCGTCCTGTGGTTCGAGCTCCAATGCCTTCTTAAGTGCCGTCTCGGCTTCGAGCCAACGCCCTTGCCTGCGGTAAATCCGTCCAAGGCCTTTTCAAGCTCCCCCTCAGCCTCAGCCAACCTATCCTGATCCAGGAAGAGTGCGCCCAACTCGATGCGGGCTCCACCGTCGCGAGAATCAAGTTCCAGCGCCCTAGACAATGCCGCCTCACTTTCAGGCGATTGTCCCTGCCTGCGGTAGACTCGCCCTAGCTGGCCATGCGCCCAGCCATTGTCCGGATCTATGGCTATGGCCTTTTCAAACTCCGCCGCGGCCTCCGCCAATCGACCCTGGTCCTGGAATAGTGCGCCCAGTTCCACGCGGGCTGCGCCGTCCCCTGGATCGAGCTCCAGCGCCTTCTGCAATGCCGCCTCGGCCTCGGGCCAGTTCCCCTGCCTGCGGCAGATCTTCCCGCGCTGACGATGGACCCCGCCATGGACACAACCTATGGCCATGGCCCTTTCGAGCGCGGCCTCGGCCTCCGGGAATCTGGATTGCTCCAGGCAAAGGGAACTCAACTCGATGCAGGCACGGCTGTTCCGTGCGTCGAACTCCAGCGCCTTGCGCAACGTCGCCTCGGCCTCGGACGGCCGCCCTTGCCGGCGGTAGATCATGCCCAGCTGAAAATGGACCGCGCCATTTTCCCCATCTATGGCTATAGCTCTTTCGAATTCCGCCGCGGCCTCCGAGACTCTGCCTTGATCCAAATAAAGGGTCCCCATTTCGACATGGGCGCCCTCGTTCTGTGGATCGAGCTCTAGCGCCTTGCATAGAGCCTTCTCCATTTCAGGGATCCGCCCCTGCCTGCGGTAGACCCGCCCCAGCTGGCAATATGTCCCGGCAGTGTTCCAATCTTGGGCCAGGGCTTTTTCGAATGCCGAGGCGGCCTCTGAGAGCCTGTTCAGGTCCAGGCAAAGGGTGCCAAATTCAAGAAGGGCCCAGACATTCTCTGGCTCAAACTCCAGGGCCTTCTGCAACGCCGCCTCGGCTTGGACCGGCCGCCCCTGCTTGCGATAAATCTTCCCAAGCTGAAAATACGCCAAACCATTGTTCTGATCAATGGCCACGGCTTTTTCAAACGCCGCAGCGGCCTCCAAGATTCTGCCTTGATCCAGGTATAGAACGCCCAATTCGATATAGGCAGCTCCATCTCGGGGATCCAAAGACAGCGCCTTGTGCAGTTCCGTTTCAGCTTCGAGCCAGCGCCCCTGCCTATGGTAGATTCGTCCCAGTTGGCAATAAGCTCCCCCATGGTTTCCATCAATGGCCGCGGCCTTCTTCAGTTCCACCTCGGCCTCCGAGAACCTGGACTGATCCAGGTAGAGCGTGCCCAATTCGAGGTGGGCCCAGCCGTTCTGGGGGGCGAGTTCCAGCGCCTGGTGCAGCGCCGCCTCGGCCTCGGGCCAGCGCCCCTCGCCGCGGTGGACTTTCCCTAAATGAAACAATGATCCTGCATCCGGCGGATTCATGTCGATGATCTTAGCCCGCCCCACCTCAGTGACAAGCCTTCCGTCCAGGCTGCACTAGCATGGCCTTGATCGAGGTCGGTGTGCGGACTAAGGGAGGAAAAGAGCTCTTTACGACATATATTATACCCTGTAATTTATCTAATTAAATAGAGTCATGAGTTCAATATGCTAATTCTATGTGATGTAGAATGCCCCATTCTGCATACTCCTCGCCGCGCAGAAAATTGACTGCCCTTGCGGCAGATGGTATATTCAGTGGCCGCCTCCAGTAAGGCAGCAATAGATGCTAGAAATCCTCGGATATGCCGGCTCCGTCCTCGTGGCCGTGTCCCTGATGATGAGCAACGTCTGGCGCCTGCGCTGGATCAACCTGCTGGGCGCTTCCCTCTTCATGGTCTATGGCATCGTGGTGCGCGCCTATCCCGTCGCCCTCGTCAACGCTGTCATCGTGGCCGTGGACGCCTATTTTCTAGGCCTCCTGGCCGGCAAGAAGGACTACTTCAGCCTCATGCCCGTGGCCAGCGCCGACGAAAGCCTGCTCAAAGGCTTCATCGACTATTATCAGGCCGACATCCTGCGCTTCTTCCCCGGCTTCACCCTGCGCAACCTCATGCCCGTCGGCCTGTTCGTGTGCGAGCCGCTGGACCGCGAACGTCTCGCCATCCGCCTCGACTACGTCATCCCCGAATACCGCGACCTGCGCAACGCGCGCTACCTTTACTCGACCCAGGCTGGCATATTCAAGGAGCAAGGCTTCCGGGAATTGCTGGTGCAGACCGGTTCGCGGGAGTTTGAGACCTACATCCGCGGGCTCGGTTTCGCGGTCGTGCCGGGAGAAGGCGGTTCCTATACTAAGAAACTATGATCCTTCTCGCGGCCGGCCCCGGCTTCGGATTATCCGCATGAATGGAGAACGCCATGATCGATGACACCGTGCGCAAGATGGAAGACGCCATCCAGAAGATCCAGGCTGGCGCCGACGCGGACAAAGCCGGACTCCTGTCCCTGCTGGCGACCCTGAAGGCCGAGGTCCAGCGGCTTTCCCTGACCCACGCGGAACAGGCCCACAGCATCGCAAGCCTCGCCGATATGGCCGCCCACGAAGTGACGCGCCGCGCCAAGTCCCCGGGCCTTATGCGCCACTCGCGCGTCGGCCTGGCGCTGGCAGGCGAGGGCTTCGAGGCCTCGCACCCACGCCTGGTGGCGACCATCAACGAGATCTGCGTCATGCTGGCCCGCATCGGAATCTAGCGGCCGCCGCCGGAGCACCCATGAAAAACATGACCTTCGCCGTTCTCGCCTGCCTGCTCTGGCCATCGCTGGCCCTCGCCGCCGCGCCCCAGGCGGCGGCCGCCGCCTCCTGGATGCCCGCCGTCCCGGAGCCGCTCGAGATCCCGCTGCCCACGGACGCGACGCGCACGACCGTTCACCGCCTGCCCAACGGCCTGACCGTCTACCTAAGCCCCAACCACGAGGTCCCGCGCATCGCGGCCCAGATCGCGGTGCGAGCGGGCAGCAAGATGGATCCTGCCGAAGCCACCGGTCTGGCGCATTATCTGGAGCACATGAATTTCAAAGGCACCTCCGCCATCGGGACCTTGGATTACGCTAAAGAGAAGCCACATCTCGACCGCATAACCGAGCTCTACGAGGAGCATTTCCGCGCCACGGACCCCGCGCAACGGGCACGTCTCTACCGGGAGATCGATCAGGAGAACATCTCCGCCGCGCGCTACGAGATTCCCAACGAGATCAGCAAGATATACCGGCGCCTGGGCGCCAAGGGCCTGAACGCCTTCACCTCCAAC
>Ga0316217_10006317_pt1 | contig 11784 bp, 10 predicted proteins | sample 1anoAmetaG_FD_203633 | JGI IMG/M metagenome (GOLD analysis project Ga0316217, IMG submission 203633) | Freshwater microbial communities from Trout Bog Lake, Wisconsin, USA - 1anoA | ecosystem: Environmental > Aquatic > Freshwater > Lake > Hypolimnion/Profundal zone | place: USA: Wisconsin... | reverse complement strand
CCGGTGCTGGTCGCCGACCTGCGCGCGCAGCTGGCGGCGCTGATGGGCGGGGGCCTGGTCGCCGCGACCCCCGATCCCTGGCTCGACTCGCTCGCCCGCTACCTCAAGGCGATGCGGCGGCGACTGGCCAAGCTGCCGGGGGCCTTCGGCGCCGTGGCGGCGGCGCAACGGGAGTACCTGGCCTGCCGGCAGCGGTTCGCGGCGCTGGCCGGTCGCGTGCCGGCGGGGGAGGCGTGGCCGCCCGCGCTGACCGAGCTGCGCTGGCTGCTCGAGGAGTACGCGGTCCAGCTGTTCGCGCAGGACCTGCGCACGCAGGTGCCGGTGTCACCCAAGCGGATCGCGGCGGCCGAGGCAGCCGCCCTCGCGGCGATCCGCTAGCCGGGGTCCCGGGCACTCTTATTGCAGTGCAAACATTCCGTTGCGGGATGGTAGGATTCGCGCCCTATGGCCACCGCAACACGACTCGAAGACTGGTCTCCGGACTCCTGGCAGCGCAAGACGACCCTGCAGCAGGCGACCTATCGCGACGCCGGCGCCCTCGAACGCGCCGTGCTCGCGCTGTCGCGACTGCCGCCGATCGTGGTCTCCTGGGAGATCGACGAGCTGCGGCGCCAGCTGGCGGCCGCGCAGCGCGGCGAGGCGTTCATCCTGCAGGGCGGCCACTGCGCCGAGTCGCTCGACGAGACGACCTCCGAGCGCATCGTCGAGCAGCTGAAGATCCTGCTGCAGATGAGCCTCGTGCTCGTGCACGGCCTGAAGAAGCCGATCGTGCGCGTCGGCCGGCTCGCGGGGCAGTATGCCAAGCCCCGCTCGGCCGACACCGAGACCCGCGACGGCGTCACGCTGCCGTGCTACCGCGGCGACATCGTCAACCGCGCGCCGTTCGACGCGGCGTCGCGCGAGCCGGACCCGGAACTGCTGCTGCGCGGCTATGAGCGCGCGGCGCTGACGATGAACTTCGTGCGCGCGCTGATCGACGGCGGGTTCACCGACCTGCACCATCCCGAGTACTGGGACCTCGACTTCATGCGCCACTCGCCGAAGTACGAGGAGTACAAGCGCATCGTCGACTCGCTGGCCGAGTCGCTGTCGTTCTTCGAGTCGATCACCGGCCGCGCGCTGCACGACTCGCAGCGGGTCGAGTTCTACGCCAGCCACGAGGGCCTGCACCTGCACTACGAGCAGGCGCAGACGCGCTACATCCAGCGGCGCGGCAGCTGGTACAACCTGTCGACGCACCTGCCGTGGATCGGCGTGCGCACGGCCGGTCTCGACCACGGCCACATCGAGTACTTCCGTGGCATCGCCAATCCGGTCGCGGTCAAGGTTGGCCCGGCCGCCGACGCCGCCTACCTGCGCGGGCTGACGAAGGTGCTCAACCCGGACAACGTACCGGGCCGGCTGACGCTGATCCACCGCCTCGGCGCGAAGGAGATCGGCGCCAAGCTGCCGGCGCTGATCGACGGCGTGCGCGCGGCCGGCGCCGAGGTGCTGTGGATCTGCGATCCGATGCACGGTAATACCGAGAGCACGAAGTCGGGCCTCAAGACGCGGCGCTTTGACAACATCCTCTCGGAGCTGGAGGCGGCGTTCCGCATCCACAGCGAGATGGGCTCGCGGCTCGGCGGCGTGCACCTGGAGATGACCGGCGACAACGTCACCGAGTGCACCGGCGGTGCGCGCGGGCTCAGCGACGACGACCTGGCGCGGGCCTACCGCTCGACGGTCGATCCGCGCCTGAACTACGAACAGGCGCTCGAGGTCGCGATGCGGGTCGGCCGCTGGCCGGGGGCCCGCTAGCGCCCAGCAGCGCGCGCAGCGCGGCCAGCTCGGCGGGCGACGCCTCGCGGCTGTCGCCCGGCGCCAGTCCCTGCACGGAGAAGGGTCCGATGGCGGCGCGGATCAGCCGCAGCGTCGGCAGACCGACGGCAGCCGTCATCCGCCGCACCTGGCGGTTGCGCCCCTCGCGCAGCGTCAGCTCCAGCCAGCTGGTCGGAATCCGGGCGCGGTAGCGGATCGGCGGGTCGCGCGGCCACCGGCCGGGCGGCGCGTCGAGCGACCGGGCGCCCGCCGGACGGGTCAGGCCGTCTGGCAGCAGCACGCCGGACCGCAGTGCCGCCAGCTGCCCGGCGGACGGCGTTCCCTCCACCTGCGCCCAGTAGGTCTTCGGCAGCGCGTGCCGCGGGTCGCTGATCCGCGCCTGCAGCACGCCGTCGTCGGTCAGCAGCAGCAGTCCCTCCGAGTCGAAATCGAGCCGGCCGGCAGGGTAAAGTCCCGGCGCGCTGACGCAGTCGGCGAGGGTCCGGCGGTCGTCGGCGCGCGAAAACCGGGTCAGGACCTGGAAGGGTTTGTTCAGCAGAAGCAGCCGCATGGCGATTCCGGCAACTCGGGACGCGCGCAGATTGCCTGTGACCGCCGGTTACCGCTAGTATTGTGCAGTGCAAAAGACACGCGCCCCGACCGGGCGCCGAGGGGGTCGATTGACGATGTCTCCAAAGACGGGACTTGGCACGGCCGCGCCTGCTGGCGTCGACATCAGCGGTGGCGACGCCCCGGGGCGGGACACGGTCCTGACGCCGGCGGCCATCGAGTTCGTCGGCGAACTCGCCCGCGAGTTCTCGCCCCGCGTCACGGCCCTGCTGGCGGCCCGCGAGAAGCGGCAGAAGGAGCTCGACGCCGGCGCCCGGCCCGACTTCCTGGCCGAGACCCGCTCCATCCGCGAGGCGGACTGGCGCATCGCCGGCATCCCGGCCGACCTGCTCGACCGGCGGGTCGAGATCACCGGCCCCACCGAACGCAAGATGATCATCAACGCGCTGAACTCCGGCGCGAAGGTGTTCATGGCCGACTGCGAGGATTCCTCCTGCCCGACGTGGGAGAACGTCATCGGCGGCCAGCGCAACCTCGCCGACGCCGTCCGCCGCACGATCGAGTTCACCGGCGCGGACGGCCGCCAGTACCGCCTCAACGAGAAGACGGCCGTGCTGCTGGTGCGTCCCCGTGGCTGGCACCTGTACGAGAAGCACTGGCACGTCGATGGCGCGCCGGTGCCGGGCGCCTTCGTCGACTTCGGCCTGTACCTGTTCCACAACCACGCCGAGCTCGCCGCCCGCGGCACGGGGCCGTACTTCTACCTGCCCAAGCTCGAGAGCCACCTCGAGGCGCGGCTGTGGAACGACGTGTTCCGCCACGCGGAGGCGCGCCTCGGCCTCGCCCGCGGCACCATCAAGTGCACCGTGCTGGTCGAGACGATCCTCGCGTCCTTCGAGCTCGACGAGATCCTCTACGAGCTGAAGGACTACATCGTCGCCCTGAACTGCGGCCGCTGGGACTACATCTTCAGCTTCATCAAGAAGTTCAGCCGCCACCGCGAGTTCCTGCTGCCGGACCGCGGCCAGGTGACGATGACGACGCACTTCCTGCGCTCGTACTCGCTGCTGGTGATCAAGACCTGCCACCGCCGTGGCGCGTTCGCGATGGGCGGCATGGCCGCGCAGATCCCGATCAAGAACGACCCGGTCGCGAATGCCGAGGCGCTCGCCAAGGTGCGCGCGGACAAGGAGCGCGAGGCGGGCGACGGCCATGACGGCACGTGGGTCGCGCACCCGGCGCTGGTACCGGTGGCGATGGAGGTGTTCGACCGGCTGATGCCGACGCCGAACAACCTGGCGCGCGGCCGCGACGACGTCAGCGTCACCGCGGCCGACCTGCTGCGCGTCCCGCCGGGCTCGATCACGGAGGCCGGGCTGCGCAACAACCTGTCCGTCGCGATCCGCTACCTCGCGGCCTGGCTCGGCGGCAACGGCTGCGTGCCGATCTTCAACCTGATGGAGGACGCCGCGACCGCCGAGATCTCGCGCGCCCAGCTCTGGCAGTGGGTGCACCACCACGCCATCCTCGACGACGGCCGCACCGTCTCGTTCTCGCTCGTCACGGCGCTGCTCGCCGAGGAACTGGCGAAGATCCGCACGGAAGTGGGCGAGGGCGGCTACGCCAGCGGCCACTATGCACGGGCCGCCGAGCTCGTCACCGAACTGACGGCGAGCGAGCAGTTCGCCACGTTTTTGACCCTGACCGCCTACCGCGACATTGACTAACCGCACCGGGAGCCATGCCATGACGATGTTGACCGCCGAGCAGATGCAGCGTGACTGGGAGACGAATCCGCGCTGGAAGGGAGTGATCCGTGGCTACACGGCTGCCGACGTGGTTCGGCTGCGTGGCACGGTGCCGATGGAGTATTCGCTGGCGAAGCTGGGAGCGGAGAAGCTGTGGAAGCACATGGCGTCGATGCCGTTCGTGAACGCGCTGGGTGCGCTGACGGGCAACCAGGCGATGCAGCAGGTGAAGGCCGGGCTGAACGCGATCTACCTGTCCGGCTGGCAGGTGGCGGGTGACGCGAACGTGGCGGGCGAGATGTACCCGGACCAGTCGCTGTACCCTGCGAACTCGGTGCCGGAGGTGGTGCGCAAGATCAACAACACGCTGCTGCGCGCGGACCAGATCCACCATGCGGAGGGCAACGACACGATCGACTGGCTGCAGCCGATCGTGGCGGACGCGGAGGCGGGTTTCGGCGGCGTGCTCAACGCGTTCGAGCTGATGAAGGGGATGATCGAGGCGGGTGCCGCGGGCGTGCACTTCGAGGACCAGCTGTCGTCGGCGAAGAAGTGCGGCCACATGGGCGGCAAGGTGCTGGTGCCGACGGCGGAGGCGGTGTCGAAGCTGGTGGCGGCGCGGCTGGCGGCGGACACCTGCGGCGTGCCGACGGTGCTGGTGGCGCGCACGGACGCGGAGAGCGCGAACCTGCTGACGGCGGACGTGGATCCGCGCGACCGGCCGTTCATCGACGCGTCGAAGGGGCGCACGGCGGAGGGTTTCTTCTACGTGAAGGCGGGTCTGGAGCAGGCGATCGCGCGTGGCCTTGCGTACGCGCCGTACGCGGACCTGATCTGGTGCGAGACGGGCCACCCGGACCTGGACGACGCGAAGGCGTTCGCGGAGGCGATCCACAAGCAGTTCCCGGGCAAGATGCTCGCCTACAACTGCTCGCCGTCGTTCAACTGGAAGTCGAAGCTGGACGACGCGACGATCGCGAAGTTCCAGCGCGAGCTGGGTGCGATGGGCTACAAGTTCCAGTTCATCACGCTGGCTGGCTTCCACGCGCTCAACTACTCGATGTTCCAGCTCGCCAAGGGCTACAAGGCGTCGCAGATGACCGCGTACGTCGCCCTGCAGGAGGCCGAGTTCGCCGCCGAGAAGGACGGCTACACGGCCACCAAGCACCAGCGCGAGGTCGGTGCCGGCTACTTCGACGACGTCACCACCACCGTCACCGGCGGCACCTCCTCGACCACCGCCATGAAGGGCTCGACCGAGGAAGAGCAGTTCAAGGCCCACTGACGGGACTTGCGGGGGGCGGGCCGGCACCGGATTATCCGAGCCGATGCCGACCTCCACCCCCGCCGACGATTCCCCGGCCGCCGACCCGGCGGCCGGGACCGCCTCCGCCCCACCGACGCTGGTCGTCGAGCCGGGTGGGGCGGACCCCGCCCGGCCCTTCGATCCCAAGGCGTTCGTCGCCTCGCTGCCCGCGCGCCCCGGTGTCTACCGGATGCTCGATGCCGGCGGCCAGATCCTCTACGTCGGCAAGGCCGGCAACCTGCGTGCGCGCGTCGCCAGCTATTTCCGCAGCGACGTCGTGCAGCCAAAGGTCGTCGCGCTGGTGCGGCAGATCGCGTCCATCGAGGTCACGGTCACCAATTCCGACACCGAGGCGCTGCTGCTCGAATTCAACCTCATCAAGAAGCATCGGCCGCACTACAACATCCTGCTCAAGGACGACAAGAGCTTCCCGTACCTGTACCTGAGCACGCAGCAGCGCTACCCGCGACTGGGGTTCTACCGCGGCAGCAGGCGCGTGCCGGGACGCTTCTTCGGCCCGTACCCGAACTCGGTGGCGGTGCGCGAGACGCTGCTGCAGCTGCAGAAGCTGTTCCGCCTGCGCCAGTGCGAGGACAGCTATTTCGCCAACCGCACGCGCCCCTGCCTGCAGTACCAGATCGCCCGCTGCTCCGCGCCCTGCGTCGGCCTGATCAGCGAGGCGGACTACGCCGCCGACGTCGCCGCCGCCACCCGCGTGCTCGAGGGCCGCAACGACGAGGTGGCGACCGACCTGGGCAACCGGATGGAGGCCGCGGCGGCGGTGCTGGCGTTCGAGAAGGCGGCCGCCCTGCGCGACCAGCTGGCCGCGCTCAAGGCGATCCAGGCGCAGCAGATCGTCAGCGCCGGCAGCGAGGTGGACTGCGACGTGGTGGCCGTGGCGAGCGGCCCGGGGGAGTACGGCATCGGCGTGATGTTCGTCCGCGCCGGGCGCAACCTCGGCACGACGACCTACTTCGCCCGGGCGCCCTTCGCCGAGCCGGACGAGGTGGCGGGCGCATTCCTCGCCCAGCACTACCTGGCGCACGCGGCACCACCGGAGATCGTCGTGGATACCGCGCCGCAGGAATCGGAGGCGCTCGCCGCCGCGCTGGGCGAGCGGGCCGGCCATCGGGTGGCGATCCACGTCGCCGCGCGCGGCCTGAAGGTCCGCTGGCTGGAGATGGCACGCGACAACGCGGAGCAGGCGCTCAAGATGCGACTGGCGACGCAGGCCGGCATCGAACGGCAGTTGGCCGAGGTGGGCGAGGCGCTGGGCATGGCCGAGCCGCCGCGGCGCCTGGAGTGCTTCGACATCAGCCACACCCGCGGCGAGGCCACCGTGGCGTCCTGCGTGGTGTTCGGGCCGGAGGGACCGCTGAAGTCCGACTATCGGCGCTTCAACCTCGAGGGCCTCGCGCCCGGCGACGATTACGGCGCCATGCGCCAGGCGCTGACGCGCCGCTACCGGCGGATCAAGGCGGGGGAGGCGCGGCTGCCGGACGTGCTGCTGATCGACGGCGGCCCCGGCCAGCTGGCGCAGGCGGTGGCGGTACTGGCGAGCCTGGACGTGCAGGTGCCCGCGCTCGTCGGCGTCGCGAAGGGCGCCGACCGGCGCGTCGGGCAGGAGCGGCTTTTCTTGTTGGGTCAGGACCTGCCGCTTATACTGCCGCCGGACTCGCGGGCCCTGCACCTCATCCAGCGCGTCCGGGACGAGGCGCACCGCTTCGCGATCGCCGGGCACCGGGCCCGCCGCGCCAAGGCACGCCAGTCCTCGGTGCTGGAGGACGTGCCGGGGCTCGGACCCGCACGACGCCGGGAACTGCTCAAGCGGTTCGGCGGTCTGCAGGGGGTGCTCGGAGCCGGCATCGACGATCTGGCGCAGGTACGCGGGATCGGGCGACACCTCGCTGAGGCCATTTACGCTCGCTTGCACCCGGATGCCTGATTCGTGACGCCCTACACGCTCCCCAACCTGCTGACGGCGCTGCGCATCGTGCTCATCCCGGTGATCGTCGGGCTGTTCTACGTGCCCTACGGCTGGGGCGACATCCTCGCCTGCACCCTGTTCGCGATCGCCGGCATCACCGACACGCTGGACGGGTATTTCGCGCGCCGTACCGGCCAGGTGTCGCGCCTCGGCGCGTTCCTCGATCCGGTGGCCGACAAGCTGATCGTCGCGACCGCGCTCGTGCTGATCGTCAGTCGCGACCACATCTGGTACGTGACGCTGACGGCGGCCGTGATCATCGGCCGCGAGATCGCGATCTCGGCGCTGCGCGAGTGGATGGCGGAAATCGGGTCGCGGCAGAAGGTCGCGGTCTCGGCGCTCGGCAAGTTCAAGACGATCGCGCAGATCGTGGGGCTGTCGATGATGCTCTTCTACCAGGACCTGTGGGGCCTGCCGATCTACCGGATGGGGCTCGCGCTGACGGTGCTGGCGGCGGTGCTGACGCTGTGGTCGATGGTCGTGTACCTGCGCGCGGCGTGGCCGGAACTGAGCGCTCGCACCCATCACGGCGCATAAAAGAGCCTTGACACTTTTTTCGCTTACTTTAGAATTCCGGGTTCGCCGCGTGCGGGAATAGCTCAGTTGGTAGAGCGCAACCTTGCCAAGGTTGAGGTCGCGAGTTCGAGCCTCGTTTCCCGCTCCAAACTTCTTGTCGGCGTCGTGGCGGAGTGGTCACGCAGCGGACTGCAAATCCGTGTACGCCGGTTCGATTCCGGCCGACGCCTCCACTCCGAAAAACTCCCTCGAATTCAGCAGGTTGAGTGGCTTTCGGACACCGCTGGGGACTTCCCGAACAAAGCCCCGGTACCCCGCTCTTGCAGGATGTCTGGCTTTGCTGCCCACTGCAGATCTATGCAACGGCTCGGGCACGCGATGGCGACTGTCAACGTCGGCGTTCGGAGCGCGGGTCTGACCGGCCCCCTCGAAGAATTCGATGCCGAACGCCCGCGCTTGCGAGGACGCCAGCAACCGGCGTCTGCAACTCGATTGAAATCGGCTGGCGAGGAACTGCTGCGTGCAGCCTGGCTCACATCGATGGAGGGCGGTATCCATGGCTAATCGTCTGCACCGCGCCCTGGGCGTGCTGGTCCTGTCGGGCCTGGCGACGGCAGTCGCCGTCGCGGACGGGAGTCCCGATCGCCGGCTTGTTCGCGGCCGCGAACTCGCTCTGAACGTCTGCTCCGCGTGCCACCTCGTCGCCAGCGATCAACCCTTCTCGCCGCTGCTCCGGCCTCCTGCGCCGAGCTTCGTCGAGATCGCCGCCCGCCCGGGGCTCAGGGCGCAAGACCTGCGACGCTTCGTCGTGACGACTCACTGGGACGAAAAGACGCTGCCGGCCACCATGCCGAACCCGCTGCTGACGGAAGCCGAGACGGCCGACGTCGTGCGCTACATCATGAGTCTCACGCGGCCGTGATCACTCCCCGCCGGTGGCGGCGGGCCCCTCACGTTGCGTGCTTCCCGCGCGCGGCAGGATCCCGAGGCTCCCGGGGGGGCGGTGAGGAAGGGGCCGGTCCGCCAGCCTCGCCGGCGGACAGCGCGGTGCGCCCGTATCACGCCTTGGCCAGGCTCACCCGTACCTCGCCGTTCTCCACGCTGACCGGGTAGGTCCGGAGCGCCTTCTCGCCGCGCACGACGTTCAGCAGCTGGATGCCCGGCGGGAAGTTCGCCCAGTCGATCACCGCCCCGGTCTTGATGTCGAAGCGCGCGCGGTGGAACGGGCACTGCACCTTGCAGCCGTCGAGGATCTTGCCCTTCTCCAGCGGTGCGAACACGTGGGTGCAGCTCGACTGCGTGGCATAGAAGCCGTCGTCGAGGTGGTAGACCACGATCTTCTCGCCGGCCACGACGAACGCCCGCATCGTTCCCTTGGCGAGTTCGTCGGCGCGGCAGACGGTGTGCTGTGACATGATCGATTCTCCTGGGGTGAGTCCCCGCTGCAGTGTAGTGCGGCGCCGCGCGGCGCGACGCCGTCAGTCGTAGAGCGCAGCGATGCCGGCCGTCGTCGGCGCGTGCACGACGCCCTGTTCCGTGATCAGTGCGGTGACCAGGTCCGCAGGCGTCACGTCGAACGCCGGATTGCGCACCGGCACGTCCGCCGGCGCCCAGCGCAGCGCCCCGAAGCCGCGCACCTCGTCGCCGTCGCGCTCCTCGATCGGGATGCCCGCGCCGTCCGCCAGGCGGCGGTCGATCGTCGACAGCGGCGCGGCCACGTAGAACGGGATCCGGTGCCGGTGGGCCAGCACCGCCACCATGTAGGTGCCTATCTTGTTGGCGAAGTCGCCGTTCGCCGCGACGCGGTCGGCGCCGACGATCACCGCGTCGACCTGGCCCTGCTGCATCAGGTGGCCGGCCATGTTGTCCGTGATCAGCGTGACCGGAATGCCCTCCTGCAGCATCTCCCACGCGGTCAGCCGCGCACCCTGCAGGAACGGCCGCGTCTCGTCGGCGATCACCGCCAGCCGCTTGCCGGCGGCGACCGCGGAGCGGATCACGCCGAGCGCGGTGCCGTGGCCGCCCGTGGCCAGCGCGCCGGCATTGCAGTGGGTGAGCACGCGCATGCCGTCCCGCAGCAGCGCGGCGCCGTGCGCGCCCATCGCGCGGTTCGCGGCGACGTCCGCGGCGAGGAGGCGATGGGCCGCGTCGAGCAGCCGGTCGGCGATCACGCCGGGGGCGGCGCCCGACAGCGCCGCGAGCTCGGCGCGCATCTGCTCGAGCGCCCAGCGCAGGTTGACGGCGGTCGGGCGGCTGGCGCCGAGCACCGCGAAGCCGGCCTCCAGCGCCGCGTGGAAGCCGCCCGCCGGCAGTTCCCGGCCGCGCCGCGCCTCCAGCGCGACGCCGTAGGCCGCCGCGCAGCCGATCGCCGGGGCGCCGCGCACGACCATGCTGCGGATGCCCTCGGCGACGCCGGCGGCCGAGTCGTAGGCCAGCCGGTCGAAGCGCGCGGGCAGCACCCGCTGGTCGATCATCTCCAGCACGGCCCGGTTCGCGTCCCAGCGCAGCGTCTCCACGCGCAGTGCGGCGTCGTCGTTCATGGCGGCCCCCTCAGCGACCGAGCACGCGGCCGGCCACCGCGTCGAGCCGCGCGCACAGCGCCGGGTCGCGCGCCTCGGGCGCGGTGATCAGCGCGTACTCGAGTGCGTGCTGGCAACCGTGCGGGCAGGACGCCGGCGCGATGCGCGGCGCGACGTTGCGCACCAGCGCGCGGGCGTGGTCCGCGTTCGCGTGCAGCGTGCGCACGATCATCTCGACGCTGACGTGGTCGTGGTCCGGATGCCAGCAATCGAAGTCGGTGACCATCGCCACCGACGCGTAGCACAGCTCCGCCTCGCGGGCGAGCTTGGCCTCCGGCATGTTGGTCATGCCGATCACGTCGCAGCCCCAGCTGCGGTACAGCTCCGACTCGGCCTTGCTGGAGAACTGCGGTCCCTCCATGACGAGGTAGGTGCCGCCGCGCACGTGGCGGATCCCGGCCCCGGTCGCGGCCGCGGCGAGCGCGTCGCCGAGGCGCGGGCACACCGGATGCGCCATCGACACGTGCGCGACGAGCCCGGTGCCGAAGAAGCTCTTTTCGCGGGCGAAGGTCCGGTCGATGAACTGGTCGACGATCACGAACGTGCCCGGCGGCAGTTCCTCGCGCAGCGAGCCGACCGCGCTGACGGACAGGACCTGGGTCGCGCCGAGCCGCTTGAGCGCGTCGATGTTGGCGCGGAAGTTGATCGCCGAGGGCGGCAGGCGGTGGCCGCGGCCGTGGCGCGGCAGGAACGCGAGCGGCCGGCCCTCGAGCTCGCCGACGAGGATCTCGTCCGACGGTGCGCCGAACGGGGAATCGACCTTCACCCAGCGCGTGTGCGCCAGTCCATCGATGGCGTAGACGCCGCTTCCGCCGATCACCGCCAGCATGCCCCGTCCCTCCGCCTCAGATGACCCGGTCGTTCCCGCCGTCCACCGGCAGCTGCGCGCCGGTGACCTTGTCGAACAGCGGCCCGCACATCTCCGCGGCGAGTTCCGCCACGTCGCGGCTGCGCACCTCGACGCCGAGCACGTTCTGGGTGCGGTACTGCTCGACCGTGATGCCGTACTGGCGGGCGCGCTCGGCCAGCACCGCCTCGGTCCACAGGCCCGTGTCGAACACCGCGTTCGGGTGCAGGACGTTGACGCGGATGCCATCGCCGCCCCACTCGAGGGCCGCGACCCGCGCCAGCTGCGTCAGGGCGGCCTTCGACGCCGAGTATGCCGCGGCACCGGGTCCCGGCGCCGGTACGTTCTTCGAGCCGATCACGACGACGCGGCCGCCGCGCCCGGCCAGCCGCAGCAGCGGGTGGCAGTCGCGCAGCAGCGCGAGGTTGGCG
>Ga0316217_10006316_pt1 | contig 11785 bp, 5 predicted proteins | sample 1anoAmetaG_FD_203633 | JGI IMG/M metagenome (GOLD analysis project Ga0316217, IMG submission 203633) | Freshwater microbial communities from Trout Bog Lake, Wisconsin, USA - 1anoA | ecosystem: Environmental > Aquatic > Freshwater > Lake > Hypolimnion/Profundal zone | place: USA: Wisconsin... | reverse complement strand
TGGATTTATCCATGCTGACCACTTAGCCAAATCTGTCATCTCTTATTCCAATGAGGAAAAGATCCTTGCTAGGATTATTTATACATGTAACAACCCTCCTACCATCTTCCTCTCTGAAAAGCACAGGAACCTTCAAAAATATGACCCAAAGAGGCCAATCTTTTCAGCAGTCGAAAAGCCTAGCTAACTAAGAGAAATCCAAAAATCCTACCTCAATAATGACTAAGAATTTTTCGCCCATCCTCTTCAACTGCATAGCTAGATATAGAATCTTAACAAGTTCTGGGCTAAGTAAAACAACTACTTTGAAAGGTACCAGATTATGAGCAGTAAAAAGATAGGAATGAAGGTTGGAGATTTAGGTAAAGCTGTGCCGTTTAGCAACTTTAAGGTGTTTGGAGAAGGCTAGGGAAAATTTAGAGTCATGTGTCTCGATGTTTGGAGTAAGGTTATTAAAGTATGCTATGACCCTAAAATACTCACTGCCAAAAATTTGCTCTTTAGCACTGAAGATATCGATTAGAATACCAAATACTGCGGGTTCGTTAGTAATGTAAACATAAATGGAGCCGTAATCGAGTTCTGCAACAATTTGAAAGGAATCATATCTCAAAGAGAACTACAGCTCAACAACATTTAGCTAACTGAATAAAACATAGGCCAAAGTTTTGAGGCTTATGTGCTCAATAACAAAAAAAATTATCTTGGATTGACTATCACTCCTCCTGATATGAGGAAGAGCAAACATTCGAAGGCTGATAAAAAGATAGAGGAAAGTGACTCCACTTCAGTTGGTATCATTCAAAGTGTCAACAGCAAAAGTATACATCCGATTTACATCAAAATCAAGAAAAACAAGTTGATTAAGATCAACATCTTCGACGGAATCAAGCCTGCTTCTTTGGACGATCTCCCCATTATTCAAGACATCTAAAGCAATTTCAAAGTTGGAGAGAAGGTACAAGTATTCTCCAAAAAAGGCAAGTTTTATCTCTATCCTCCTTAGCAAATCAGCGACAAGAATCTTAGATTCTGCAGAGTTATTACCCTCCAGGGCAACTCCTACAGGGTGCAGACCAAAGAGGACTAATTTAGAAACTGCCATATTTGCGATGTGACTGACTTGGTTTCTCCCCATCCACTTCACTAGTATCAAGTTGGGTAGTACACTGTCGGCAGAATAATTGATGATAAGAATATTTGCCTAAGACAGTCGATTGTTGCCAACGGCTTTCCTTAAAACATGAAGCAAGTTATTGAACTCTACTCTGAAAATGAAAAAAGAGGAGATTTCAGGTGCAGAATTGAAGCAGTCGGTCCTGCAGCCCTCAAGCTATAAAGTGTAGTCTTTGGCTATGTTAAATCATTCAGCTAAAAAGGATGCTTCATTTCATTGAGCAGAAACTTTGATGTTCGAATTGAAAAATCAGAACTCAGTGACCATCACATTCAGCACAAGTAGCAAGTATTTACATCAAATAAGCTTGTGTTGTGTAGGTTGATTAACTCCAAGTTTATAGTTGAAAAGAATAATGCGGTTCAAATGGATGCCAGCTTGAGAGAAAGTGTGGTTAAATATGGATACCCATTGAATGATTAAATTTTAGAAAACGGAGTGGGTCTCACTGTTAGAGGAATAGTAACTGGCTACGTTAAAGGCAAAGCCCTAGTCAGATTATAAAGTTCCAAATTCACTGGAATTATCGCTCTAAAAGATTATTAGGAAGCCGGTGAGAACTAAACGCTATAGAAAGCATTACCAATAGGCAAAGTCATTAGTGCAAAGGTGATATAGTACAGTAGGCAAGGATAAAAGAGGCTGATTAGACTTTCAACTTTAACGAAGGTTTTTAAGAAGTACTAAGGATTAGAGACAACATTTGACTCTAATCCAAGGATACTTTAGTTATGGGAAAATTTCCAATCTTTGTCATCTATTGAAGCTCCATAGAGATAATTGCCCAATCTTGAAGAGCATTAAGACCACTAATAAGCATAGTATCAGCGTTTGAAGAAGCTGCTTGCCTAAAAGAAAATCGACGTTTAAGATAACATAGATTAATAGTAGATATAAGCCTAAGATCAACTTGAGGACTAAGAATAACTAGATAATGATGAATAAATAGAAGATCAAGAAGAAAAAGCTGACGATTAGTAATATTAGGGTTAATAGTAATAAAACTAAATTTAGGCAGAACATGTAGCTGATTAAAAGCAGAAAAAACGCAAAGCGAAAGAATAGAAAGAGGAGCTAAAGAATAAGTTGACTCACTTCTAACCCCTTCCCCATCCCAAATAGTTCTATCAGTCTTTAGTATTGGCGAATCCAAGTCCTGAAAGCTACCTTCTTTATATCTCATCTCTGCTGCCAACTGCCACCCCTGAAGAGGTAAGACTCCAGTTCCAAAGAGCTATTAACTCTCTTACAGACATCAAAGATAAGGACAACATGTGGATATCTTGGCTGAATACTGAACTCATTTTGGGAGATTTTACAGGTACAGTCAAAAAAGCGGTCGAAGCGAATGTCAGCTACATTGTTTACTTTAGGATACTATAGATCCTGAGCGAAGAGGAGAACTGGGAAGTCGCAATTTAATTCGGCAAGAAGATCCTGAAAAAATTCAACAGGTAGCCCAAAGCCTACATCGCCTTTCTAAAGATGCTGCACACTTATGAACAAGCAGGCCATGAAATTCCGGCCAGTTTGTCAGTCAAAGAGATCATGAGAAGAGCAAACCAATGTTTGAAGGCTAACGAGGTCCTCCAAATCGAGATCCATCATGCCAAATCTTTGTTCGAATCCAAACACTCAGAACAAGGCAGAAACATTCTTGAGTAGTTGATCAGCAAATACCCAAAGAGGTACATTTTTGTTTATTCAGAGCTGACATCTGGTCAGTCTATATCGACCAAGAGACCAAATCTTAAAACATCGATAAGGCGAGAAACCTGCTCGAGAGGGCTTTGTCGATTGGACTCAAAAAGAAATCGACCATTTCCTTGCTCAAGAAGTATCTGCAACTGTAGAAGGCCTATGGAACCCCTGAGAGCGCATAGAAGATAATCGAGAGAGCAAAGAGCATAGCTACTTCCTACTAACAGATCGAAGACGAAGACGAAATCTAAGACATTGAGTGATGAAAATGACTATTATTCAGAGGATACCTCAAATATAAGATGCATCACTCCCCATCTTGCCGTGGTGAGGAACCTGTTTGAGATTATAATCCTTATTATGAGGTAGATGTTAATATATTAATTTTGTAGAAGACTATGAGTTCGGTAGGTTTATCGGGACTCTCCAACATTTCCACTGATGCTTTGCAAACGCGCTATGAAAAAGCACTCAAGCAGATCAACAAACTCATAGAAATCAATCGGCAGCTGAAAGAATCAGGCAATGAAAAAGATAACGAAATAAGTGAATTGCATAGCCAAATCTAAACTTTGCATCAAACTGTGAGATAGCTCGACGAATAGAACAATATCCTGGAGTCGAAGTATATGGAACTGGAGGGACATTACCGAGAAATCGAGGGCTATTGCAAGTAACTTTAAGAAAAGATGGAGAACAATCATTCGGACGGCAAAGAGTATCAGTAGAAACTCAGAGACTATGAGGAGAGGTTTCATTAGTAGCTATAAAGCAAAAACGTCAAATATAACGAACTGGCGAGGGAGGCAGAGATACTCCACCATGTCTATGATTAAACTCTCGCCTCCATGAAAGCCCACTAGGAGCGAAGCAAAACCTTGCACTAATAAGTCCGTTTGCTGCAATAACAAAATATTAAACTGTAAAAAGATAATAAAAGGCTGATGGAAGATATGAAGCAAAACTGCAATGAGGAGCTACGAAGAAAGCTGTAGCAAGCCAACAGTACCATATAGAAATTAATGCGGTAATGCAGCGAACTACGAAATAGGTAGATAGACTTTTAGGTGCTTTAGTAGAGACAAAAAGTTGAAAGATACCTGGGATTTTCGCTGGTCAACGACCCCAGGCAGAATGATGCCGTCAAACAACTTATACATGAGTACCACAAGAAGATTTATTCCCTGTAGTCAGATAGGAAGGAGATTTAGGGAAAGTACAAAAATCTCAAACATAAGCTACATTCCTCCTCCTCTGAAAACTATCAAATCAAAATCCAAAAACTGGAGAGACTCACAGAAAAGCAACAACTGGAGATAGCCAAACTTATAGAAACTTACGACAAAGAAATCAATTATATGTTCAAATAGAACATCAAATTGAAAGAGGGACTTTACTCCTTATCTTATAGGTACAAACAGAAGAGTTTGGACCTCTAGTAAAAGGAAAAGCAGCTTTCGGAGCTTAAGGTAAGCACTTAGAGAGTATCTTTTGAAAACTAGTCTCTTAAAAAATTTAATCATAGCTTGATTGAAGCCAAAACAATTCCTTTTAGAGATTTCAGCTACCTCAAAAAAGACTTTCCCCACTCCTAATCTTTAACCATGATCGAAAAAAGGTAATCCGAAGACAAACTTGCTTAGACTAAGCAAAATACAACCATTGAAACCTTAGAAGCGCCCAATCTAGGTCTTTACAGTGTCTAACAAAAGTCAAGACCGGATTCAAAAGCAAGTGAAAATATGCAGAGCCAAGAGAAGGTTCTTAGTGCGTCGAAATACCCTAACTATAGCGAATCAGATTTTAGATTTATACAGAGTGTCAACTTTATAAATGGCTACAATGTCAATTTAGGCGAAAATGCTCATCATCTCAAAAAATGAGGAATTGATCGCATTATAACATTCTTGGTTTAGACTAATCTTGTTATTGAAGTATATCATAGTATTTCATAGTCTTTTTAGTTTTTGTAGCCTGCCATAGTTATGCATTTAAAGCAAGTAAATGGCAGATACCGTTTGGATCTTCCCAGCTGGGTGATATAGCAAAGTTCAAAGACAAAGTTAAGAAATATCAGCAGGCAAGATTGCGGGGAGATCGGCCTTTGAATTTTAGTGTGCGAATTATCATTCTCCGATAGACCTATTGAAAGTTTTAAGGGCTTGGGCTGCGAAGAATTTCACTGTGACTCGGAGACTGGCCGTTCTTCTTGGTCTTGGCACTCTTCAGCAAGTTATCTATCGATGAATTCCGCACACTTTTTCTATTTGTTGTCTCACCACTTTTCTCACGACTCCGCTAAAAATCTTTACACTTCCTTTCCAAAGCCTCATAGTTTTAGTTAGCATGGAAGATAAGCTTCTTCATAAAATCGTTATCATTCTGCAGAGAAAGCACAGTTTTTTGAGTGATTTTAAACTAAATTTCTAATTTCCTATGAACCTCATTCAATTAGTCATACTTCTGCGTCACTATGTAGTAGTTATTCCATAGCTACTTTTCTTGGCCGTCCAACTTGATCAGGAGATTGATCATCTAGTCATTGGCTTTCTTCTAGCCTGCAAGCTATTTCTTTAGCTATTCACTGCGAAGATTTTGCCGTTCGTTTTATGCCCTCAACTCTTCGATGTATTCTCTTATCTTTTACAGCAGCTTCAGCTGAGAGGTTGTTAGGGTTGTGGTCATTAATGTCTGCAGCAAACTTTTTCGACTCGCCGCAAGATCCGAAGGCTTTTAATTCGATTCAAAAGAACGATTAGCCGAAGGATTCGAATTCTATTTATCCAAACTCGATGACTAGGGTTAGCTGGCACTCAAAATGATGCTGAGTTTTTTGGCGAGAGGATATTGATTGCAAGCCTCGGTCTAGGATTGTGGTTGAGAGTTGGATGAAAAATCGTTTTGCAGCAAATTGATGAACTTTGATAACTCCTATTTTATTTCAAGCTGCTCCCTGTCTGCTTTACGCATAGTCGTTATTATATAAAAAATAGAGGAAATCGGGAATAGGGCTGGAAATAATTAAGCCAAAAAAGCACTTTTTTCTTGGTCAAAAGTAAAACAGAAAGGAACAACTCAAGCTTTTATTTTATTGATTCACACACAACTACTTTCATAAAACGTGCCGGAACAAAGTTTAAGTGCATCAAAAGAATATTTCTTTGAAATTTATCAAAAACTAATCTCAAAGATTTACCAAAAGCCTTCTATATATCATTAACGCCTTACTTACTTTAAACCAAAAAGTAGTCCTACAACCCAAAATAGCAAAAACGCTTTTTTGCTTATAATGAGTTATCTGCAGTTTCCAAATAGGGTTTTGATTTCAGTCTTTTCATCAATGTGGGTATTTGATTTAGTTATTCCTTTAAGTTGCTCTTATGGTAAAATTATGGAAGGTATTTAAGTCTAGAAAATAGCGTTAGATATTAATGAGCTGACTGTCCTTAAATAATTATATTTCGAGGCCAGAGCAAATGTACATGCAACCGATGATGCAACCCGTGATGCAACCAGTGATGCAACCCGTAATGCAGCCTGTGGTCCAGCCTGTTATGGTCCCAACCTATGCCCCTCCACCTCCCCCTGCCTACTATCCACCACCCCCACCTCCTCCCCCTACTCAACAAGGACCCATGATCATTAATCTTGGAAATCAAGGAAACTCAGGAAGCGGATCTCCTTGCTCAACCTGTGGAAAGGATACCGGAAACATTCCGAGAAAAACTATCGGCTGTGTGGCCATTACTTGGTGCCTTGTGCTATTCTTCCTGACGGCCGGCTCAGCCTTCTGCTACCCTCTCTGCACCGACAGCTGTAAAGATACGGAACTCGTTTGCGTGAGGTGCCAGACTGTCAAGTCCAAGATACCAGCAAACTGCTGCTGAAAAAGAACTTGTTTCTTTATGAACTTTTTAAAAAGAGCTATGAATCGCCAAATAGATTAACTCTTTCATCTGTTGTATGTTTTAATACCTGCAGCTATCCCGTCAATCATGAAACTTCGACGTTTTTCATAGCTGTCTATTTAAAAGATTCAAGGACAAATAAAATTATTAATACAGTTATAAAGCAAGTGATTTTATCAGTGCTTGATACTATTTTATAAACACAACAAAAATGTACGCCCAACCTGCCTATGGACAGCCTGCTTATGGACAGCCAGCCTATGGAGCTCCTCCTCCCCCTGCCTACTACCCTCCCCCTCAGGCTCCTGCTCAGCAAGGACCTATGATTATCAACCTCGGAAACCAAGGAAGCTCAGATGGATCTCCCTGCCCAACTTGCGCAAAAGACACAGGAAACCTTCCCAGAAAAACTATCGGCTGTGTGGCCATTACTTGGTGCTTCGTGCTGTTCTTCCTAACTGGCGGAATGGCCTTCTGCTACCCTCTCTGCGTTGATGGATGCAAGGACACAGAGCTCGTTTGCGTGAGATGCCAGACAGTAAAATCAAAGGTTCCCGCAAACTGCTGCTGATTTATCCAAAGCTTATCATCTTATTCCAAATATCTTATTAGCCTTCAAAACCAGATGAATGCTTTCATATTAAAGTCTTTGTTTTTTTTTCCAGCTTAAGACCTTCTTTTTCAATGATTGAACGTAGGCTTCGGTCCATATTTTCCAGTCCTCAAACCTTAAATTTTTTACGACATTTTAGAGAATTTTCGCTAAGATGTTTTATTGAGATTTTAGTTCTATTATTCAATCTTGAGTAAGAAGATCAGCTTTTACTGCAAACTTACCTAAAGTAAATACTGATAATGGTCAGAAATCAGGCAAATTGCCACTAAAATTTATCTTATTTATTATCTATAGCTCGAAACGAACTTATTTTTTGTCATTGAATCTTTTCTATGAATAATTGCAGCAACGAACATTTTTTACTAATGGATTCAAAAGAATGACTGGAACAATGATTTGAGTTAGTTTATCTAAGAGCGAATAATTACGTTCTTTCAACAAAAATTATGTCGAATCTGCAATCAGAGCTTATAAACAGCCCAACTTTAGAATTCCGTTTTATATGTTGTTAAAACTTCTTTTTAGATCAGTCTCTTGAAGTTTGACAGCTCTCATATACTTCTAGATGTTTGAAGCTACTTTTCGGATAGTATATCGAAAGGAGGTAAAGTTTTTATGAAAAACGAAAAAACCCTAGGAAAATTTTGATTGCACATAAGATATTAAGCTGAGAAATACAAAAAGTTATTGTAAAGACCAAAACCACTCTATTTTTGAAGTTACTGTATTTCGTTCCTCCAAAAAACCTTACTTCTCAGCAACTCAAAGCTAATTTAAGCTCTAACTAGATGGCAACACAGAGCTTTTAATGTAATCATTAGATAAGATCTAAAATTGAGCTGGATTGAACTCAAGTAATTATTAATCTGTTTATCGACTAAGTAAAAATCTATATCGTAGAAAATGTTCATGACTTTGCAATAATAACTTTTCCCTCTTTCTATACTACTTCCTTTTCATCAACTAGAATGAATACTTATCGATATGGCTCAAAGGCTTCAGGAACTGGAACTTAAGCCAACTGAAAGCAGGAGATGTCTCCAAAAAAACAGTCTTAAGCGGGCTTAACCCTTTTATTCTTGATTCAAGATACGAAAGCAACTCAAATCAAAAGTTGCTGTCAGCTTGTACTGGAACAGGTTGCTTATTAGTCAGATTTTGCCAAATAGTGATAAAAGCAATCACTAATACATTACCTTCAGTTTGTTTCTACTGTAACTGTTTTAGTGCTTAAACTTCATTAGTTCTAATATTATTAAGGACAATATTTAAACATTGGTAATCAAAAATCAAAAAACGCTAATTTAAAGCGAATAATTTCACCAACATTAAATATCATTTAATAAATTTACCAACAAATGTACGGACAACCTGCCTACGGACAACCTGCCTATGGACAGCCTGCTTACGGACAGCCTGCCTACGGAGCTCCTCCTCCTCCCGCTTACTACCCTCCCCCTCAGGCTCCTGCTCAGCAAGGACCTATGATCATCAACCTCGGAAACCAAGGAAACTCAGATGGATCTCCCTGCCCAACTTGCGCAAAAGACACAGGAAACCTTCCCAGAAAGAAAATTGGCTGTGTTGCCATTACTTGGTGCTTTGTGCTGTTCTTCCTAACTGGCGGAATAGCCTTCTGCTACCCCCTCTGCACAGATGGATGCAAGGACACAGAGCTCGTTTGCGTGAGATGCCAGACAGTAAAATCAAAGGTTCCCGCAAACTGCTGCTGATTTATCAAAGGCTTACATCTTTTATACTTACTCTAACTAAATTGTTGTTGAAGTTTACCCTTCCTGTTTTTTAACTCTAGGGAAAGAAAATGAAACTGCGTTCATTTGAATCTCATCCTTCTCACAGATCTTAAATCAAAAGTTATCTATAAACAAACATAGAACGAAAACTGCATATATTGACCAGCATTAAGCCTTTTTAGAAGCAAAACCTTTACTTTAGATTGGTTGGTGCCTCGTATTTATCATATTTTCAATTACAATACTTTTTATGAAATTTACAACTAGAGCGGTAACTCATCCATCAAGCAAAATAGATGACCTCCAAGAGCTAACTAAACTTTTTATCTTCATTAGAAGCTTTTTTTAATACAAGTTAGATTTTGTGTTAATGACAAACTTGCCTTCAATGACATCTTCTAATCCGGAAGAAAAATTCAACTCCTCCATAATCAAACTTAAATTCTATGCAGCAATTATTGAGCATCCATTGATTATTAGCTTAGAGCAGAACAGCATTTTTATAGTCTATTGAAAATACACTTTGAAAGTCTACAGAAAAAGAAAAGAATGCGCTAACTATTAACAATCCCTCAGATCTAAATCTCATATTCCTTAGTGAATAGATAACTTTGTTATAATGAGGTTTTGATAATCTTGAACATTAGACAACTATCATTTGGGCAAAAAGTTAATATCAATCCCTTAGACCCATGTTGTTCGTAGTTGTTTACCATTCTGCACGATGTACCCGCTTCCATGAGGTAAACCCTTACGTATCTGCCCTTTGTACAAAACCTTTTCATTTTTTTCGTAGATAGTGCCCTATCCTTGCCGCTAGCCCTCAAAGTATTACCCTTAATACTTAGTTTGATTCTTGAAGTGGTAGACCCCATGCCCATGCTTTAGCCCATTCTTGAAATCTCCGATATAGGTTCCTTCGGGCTCTGTCAAAATGCCTGCATAGCTCGATTAGATACCTTAGCCATGGAATTCATTTTGAGCGTTAAACGTACCATTATAACTACGTTTTTTATCATCCCAGTCAAGTCTTCCTTTGTTTCTCGAGCCTTCTCGAAACTCGCCATCGAACAGGTACTAATGACCCTACTCCAGGCCTTATTCAATACCCTATCCATGGAAAGTGTTGTTAGCGAACCCTCCTTTGTAATGCAGACTTTTGGAACAAAACTGACCATTTTTACATTGCGCCATATTGCTGCTGAACTCTCCGTAGTAGTAAGACCCATCTGGGAAGATAAAAGCCCCTTTGCCATGAGCTTTGCCTCTATAAAAATGACCAATGTATAAGCTGTGATCCTCTTTGAACATCTTCCCATATCCATCCGGTTTTACTCCATGCTAAATATGACCTATCTTACGCTGTCCAAACTTCCCACGTATATGTCTCCCCCGTATATCTTGATTGATTTGGGAGCGCTTTCAAATTCCTCTCTGAAAAATCCTCATTTAAATATCAGATACTTTTTGAATCCAGCACATTCTTGACCTACTCCAGAGGTTCAGGTTCGCTATATATCTATCCAGGTGATTATAATGGTTGATATTGTTATTAGATTGCAATAGAAGGACCTTGGTTGGATTTGGGTTATTAATGCTTCGGGGTGGGCTCATGTGGAGGTGACTCATCCCCAGGTATCTAGATAGGCTTGAGGTCCTATATACAGCAGCATTTACAATAATGGATTTACTGGGAATATTGTGAAAGGTGCCCTCGATTCTACCCTCCTCGCAGCAAATCTGGTTTCCCATGATAAAGTATCAATATATAACATTGCATCATAGATCAACCAGAGATTAGTAAAGATCAGATAATTTGCATGTATCTGGATAATTAAAGCTAGCGACTGGCGAATCATTCTAGAATATCCATTCTACTGGGAAGTATTTTATCAAGACAATCCAAGAACTGATAGATAGTATATCACGAAATAGTTCGAGGAAATCACCTTTTAAGCTTCTGGTTAAAGCAAGAAAAATATCATGGATTAGTATTATTACAATCATATTGAGTAAAAACTAGAGATTCTAACCAGAAACTGTTAAACTTTAGAGTTAGGTATTTGATCGTTTTTTTGATGAGATATTTGGATGATAAGCTTATCTGTCATAAATTTAGCCAATAAATAACTTAAATACTACCAAAGCATATTCAATAAATGCCATAATATTCGACTTCCTTTCATAATCCTGAAATCGTATAATAATGTTAAAAAGCAGCACCAAAAAAGGCAAAAAGTCTTTTACTTTCGATTAGTAGCTTTAGTTCAAACTTACCTCGCTAAAAGAAGACACTAACGCCGCCCAGACTGCAGCCCAAAAACGCAAACAGATAGCTATAGTACTGTAATAGACTGTTAATTAACTGCAGCTTCAAGAAGAGTCTAGCATATAGAATGTACTGCCTACGCAGTCCAGAAACGCATACTTTCAGCATAACCAAATACGAGAAGTGAACTAATTGCAAATCCAAGACCGAACGTCTTTCTAAAAAGTCAAAAACAGTCAAAAAGATGAAATTAACAGTGACAATAGACACATCAACTCTAAAAAGGGAAACAACCACATCTGGAATCTCGTCTCCAATCAGGACATAGTTTAGTTTTTGAGGAACAGCTTCCAGTATTAC
>Ga0316217_10006315_pt1 | contig 11785 bp, 8 predicted proteins | sample 1anoAmetaG_FD_203633 | JGI IMG/M metagenome (GOLD analysis project Ga0316217, IMG submission 203633) | Freshwater microbial communities from Trout Bog Lake, Wisconsin, USA - 1anoA | ecosystem: Environmental > Aquatic > Freshwater > Lake > Hypolimnion/Profundal zone | place: USA: Wisconsin... | reverse complement strand
GGCCCAGTTCGGATTCCACCGAGCAATTGTATTTGTGGGCGTATTCGACCACTTTGCGGGTGATTTCGGCGTTTTTCTCAAACGGCTCGTGCGAGGCGTCAATCATGACGCTGGTAAAGCCTTCGTCAATGCACTGCTTGCACAGTTCGAAGGTGTCGCCATGGTCCAGGTGGACGGCAATGGGGATGTTGGAGACGCTGACGGCGGCCTCAATGAGTTTCTTGAGGTAAACCGGATTGGCGTATTGGCGCGCACCCTTGGAAATCTGCAGGATGAGCGGCGCTTTCTCCTCTTCGCAGGCCTCAATGATGGCCTGGATGAGTTCCATGTTGTTCACGTTGAAGGCGCCGAGGGCGTACTTGCCTTTGAGCGCCTTGGCGAACAGGTCTTTGGTATGTGTCAGTGGCATAAATATTTTATTGGTTTTTCAGGGACGCAGGGTCCGGTTTGCTCCAACAGCCCGATATCATAGAAAATCGCGCGCGAAAGAAAACCAAAATCTATTAACACCTTTTGTCATTTTCCGATTGAGAATTGCTCATCCGAAGGGGGGCGCGGCGGTGGTGCCCGGGGGCGAAACAGGGAAAAAATCCGGTCCGGGATGAATTCCCGGTTTGACAGGCGGCAAAATGTCCGCAAAATGGTGGGCCAATTTGGCAGGCCAGCGTAGCTCAGTTGGTTAGAGCGTGGGACTCATAAGCCCGAGGTCAGTGGTTCGATTCCACTCGCTGGCACCAATTTAAAACACAGTGAAACCCGCATAAATAAAGGGTTTATGCGTTTTCTCGCTTTCCGCTTCCCAATTTCAAGCCATTCCGTCCCAATGGGGCTCAATTGTCAAATTCTGGCCACCGCTGGCCACCGATCCCTGGTGGTGGCTTCAAGCCCGCCCGTGGCCGTCGGGCTCATCTTGAGTCAACGTCGGCATGACGGTGGGTTGCAAATCGGTACGGAGCTACCCTTGCTTTTGAATAAACTCAGGTCCTGACGGACAGCGGCAGTAGTGGCGGCATTCAAACACCACCCTGAATGGACAATCTGTCCTCCATCTGCTGAGACATTCTAACGCATCGGCTATGCCGCTAGGTCGCGTGCAGCACGATGCCAAGTCGGGAAAACTCGCTGGAGGCTCGACGCTCCCCAGTATCTGACGGAGGTTTGCACCATGCTGACTCATACCCTGATTAATGAACAATGTAATCTTAAGCCGACAAATCTGCAAGGGTCAGTTTACCTTTTACAGGCCGCATGGGTTCCATTCCGGAGGCTCAGCCGTCCCGTCCGGTGGCAGGGTCTTGCTCCCGCCAACGACCTTGCGGCCTGAAAACCTTAAAAACAGGCCACCGGTAAAGCTTGACCTTTGGGGGCGCAAGGTCTTAACTGTCGGCGATTAGACGCATTCATGCTCGAACAATTCAAAAGCCTGTTCTCCAATGATATTGGAATAGACTTGGGAACCGCAAATTCCCTGGTTTATGTGCGGGACCGCGGAATCGTCCTGCGCGAGCCTTCCGTAGTGGCCATCCAGGCCGGCACCACCAATGTGCTGGCCGTAGGTGACGAAGCAAAACGAATGCTGGGCCGAACGCCCGGCAACATCGTGGCCATCCGCCCGATGAAAGACGGCGTGATCGCCGACTTCGAGATCACCGAGGCGATGCTCCGCCACTTCATCCAAAAGGTTCACCACCGGAAATTGATCGCCCCACGCGTCGTGGTCGCGGTGCCTTCCGGGATTACCGAAGTAGAGAAACGGGCGGTCAAGGATTCCGCCACCCACGCCGGCGCGCGCGAGGTGTATTTGATCGAGCAGCCGATGGCTTCGGCCATTGGCGTAGGCCTGCCGGTGCATGAACCGGCGGGCAACATGATCGTGGATATCGGCGGGGGCACCTGTGAAATTGCCATCATTTCCCTCGCCGGCATCGTCTTCAGCCGCAGCCTGAGGGTGGGCGGGGACGAACTGGATAGCACGATCGTCGCGCACATGAAGCGCGCCTATAACCTGATGATAGGTGAACGTACCGCAGAAGAAATCAAGATTCGCATCGGTTCCGCTTTTCCGCTGGAACAGGAGTTAACGATGGACGTCAAAGGCCGGGATCTGGGGTCGGGCCTGCCCAAAACGTTGACCATTCGTTCCGAGGAAATCCGGGAAGCCTTGCAAGAACCGCTTTCGAGCATTCTCGAATCAATCCGCATAACCCTCGAACGCTGCCCCCCGGAACTCGCCGCCGATCTCGTGGATCGGGGCTTGGTGATGGCTGGCGGCGGATCGCTGATTCGCGGCATTGACCGGCTGGTGGCCGGCGAAACCGGCCTGCCAGTCCACTTGGCCGACGACCCCATGAGCGCCGTCGCCGAGGGCACCGGCCGGGTGTTGCAGGAAATCGAATTCCTGAAACGCGTGGCGACCAACGCCAAATACTGATTTTCTTCCGGGCAGTTCACCGCACTCCGGCCCCGGGCCGGGACGTTGCGGATGTTCAAGCAAAAAAATTATCTCGCGCTCGGCGCGGTCGTGTTCGTGGCAGTCCTGCTTCTGAGCCTGCCCACGCGCGCTACCGGCCGCCTGAAAGTCGCCGTCGAGGCGTGGTTTCTGCCCCTGTTCGGCCTGGCCGACGCGGCGCAACAGCTTCCCGCCGACCTGGCCGACAGCGTCCTGCCCCGCCGCGAACTCCTGCGCGAAATTGACCGCCTCCGGCGCGACAACCAGCAGCTCAAGGAACAGCAGCTCCAGACCACCGCCATCGCCCGCGAAAACCAGCAGTTGCGCGCGGAACTGGACTGGCAACAACAGGCCCCCTGGCGGCTCAAGCTGGCCAATGTCGTCCTGCGCGACCCGGCGAACTGGTGGAAAACGGTCCAGATTGATCTCGGCAGCCGCGACGGCATTCAGACCAACCAGCCCGTCCTCACCGCCGAAGGCCTCGTGGGGCGGGTCGCCTCCGTCAGCCTGATCAACTCCCAAGTGGCGCTCGTCGGCGACCCGAACTGCCGCGTCTCGGCTTTGGTGGAGAACGCGTCGCACGACATGGGGGTGCTGATTCCCCGCGGCCCCGGCGACCCCTTGGATTCGTCGCTGGTCCAGCTGAGCTATCTGGCCAGCACCGCCAACCTCAAACCCGGGCAGAACGTGCTGACCAGCGGTTTGGGCGGCATTTTTCCCAAAGGCATCCCCATCGGCCGCATCGTGGAATCCCAGTCGGTCGAATATGGCCTGGCCACCGTGGCCAGCGTCAAGCTCAATGCCGACCTTGGCGCCTTGGAACAAGTCTGGGTTTTGTTCAGATGAAACTGTTTCAACCGATCTTGATCTTGAGCTTCGCGTTCCTCGCCGTGTTCGGCGAGGCCACGCTCGCCGCGCCGCGCCGCTGGTTGGGGGCGCAGATAGATCTGCTGCCGGCGCTGATGGTCTATGCCGCCTTGCATGCCGATCTCGTGACCGTTTCGCTGCTGGCCGTGCTGGGCGGACTCTGGTTTGATTCCCTTTCCGCCAATTTATTGGGCGTAAGCATTCTGCCGCTGTTTGCGGTGGGGTTTCCGGTGTATTTGCGCCGGGATTTGATCCTGCGCGACCTGCCCTTTGCGCAGTTGGTGCTGGGCACGGCGGCCAGCGCGCTGGCCCCGGTCCTGACGTTGCTGCTCCTGTTGAATGCCGGCAAGCAGCCGCTGGTGGCGTGGGTCTCGCTCTGGCAATGGGCAGTCATGACGGCGGGTGGCGCGGCGGTCACGCCGGTGCTGTTCGCCTTCTTTGAATGGTGCGGCCGCATGCTCGGCTACCGGCTCAACACGCAAATGGCTTTCCGGCCCGATCGCGAAATCCAGCATCGAAAGATTTTAAAATGAAACCCGCCCGCCACCGAAGGACACTGCCGGACCCGGATCCAGATGGAATCCGGGTTGATCCGGGTCCCGCCGCGGCGCTGGAATAACATGCTCGTAATTGACGAACTAAAAAAGAACGACCCGCAGTTGCGCCTGGTGGCGATTCTGCTAACGGGCGGGCTTTTGATTTTGCTCGCCGGTTTATGGTGGGTGCAGGTCGTCTCGGCGCGCCAGTTCCAGGCGCATTTGGACACCCAGGCCTATCGCACCATCCGCATCCCCGCCGTGCGGGGCAAGATCCTGGACCGCGAAGGCCGGGTGCTGGCGGAAAACCGTCCGTGCTACAATTTGAGCCTCTATTTGGGCGAATTGCGCAAGCAGTTCGACGACGCCATCCGCAAAATCACCCGGGAGGCGCTGGCGGCGCAGCGCCGGAAAATCGCCGATCGGGAAAAAGCCCTGGATCGCTCGCTGACCAAAGCCGAGCGCAAGACTTTTGCCTTCACGCCCCAGCAGATCGAAAAGCTGCATCAGCAGGCCCGCGTGGAGGTGGCCGGCGGGGTGGTGGCGCAGATCAGCCGGCGCATGGGCGAAGCGCTGCCCTTCGACCCCGTGAAGTTCAACCGGCATTATGCCACGGAACTGGCCATGCCCTTTCCCATTCTGGAGAACCTCAACCCCGGGCAAATCGCCCGCTTCCAGGAAAATTTCACCGGCGGATTGGGGGCGGACTTGGATTTGCAATCCATGCGCAATTACCCGCTGGGCATCACGGCCGCGCATCTGCTCGGCGAATTGCGGCAGGACGACAGTTCCTCCGCGGGGGAGGAATCGTTTTTCAACTATCGGCTGCCGGATTATTGCGGCGTCACCGGCATCGAACGCGCTTACAACGACGTCCTGCATGGCCGCGCCGGCCAGGAATCCGTGCTGGTCAATAACATGGGCTATCGCCAGGCCGCGGATGTGGACAGCGCGCCGCAAGCCGGAGAAAACGTCCTGCTGACGCTGGACCTGGACCTCCAGCGCGCCGCCGAAGCGTCCCTGCTGAGTCACCGGGGCGCCGACGCCAACGCCGCCGTGGTGGTCCTAGATGTACGCAATGGCGATGTGCTCGCGATGGTTTCCTCCCCGGCGTTCGACCCCAATGATTTTGCGCTGGCCCACGGAATTCCCCGACAAAAATACGAGGCCTTGCAGGCGCTCAGCGCCGAGAAAAACCGCGCCACGCAGGAAAACTACGCGCCCGGCTCCATCTTCAAGGTGTTCATCGGCCTGGCGGCGCTCGAAGCGGGATTGAACCCCAACCGGGAATTCACGGTGGATCCGGACCCCGAAAACCCGGGACACGGCTGCATCTACGTGGGGCGCCTGAAGAAAAAAGACCTCGCCGCGCCGGGCCAGTACGATTTTAAACACGCCATCGAAAAATCCAGCAACTCCTATTTCATCCAAGTGGGGCTGACGATCGCCGGGGTGGATCGCATCGTGGCCCTCGCGGAGAAGTTCCACTTCGGCCAAAAATGCAACCTGCCGACGCAACAGGAGACGCGCGGCGATATGCCCTCGTGGGAGCGCATTCACCACGAGTGGCGCGATGGCGACACCGCCAATATTTGCATCGGCCAGGGCGAGGTGGCGGTGACGCCGCTGCAAATGGCCGTGGCGTATGCGGCCATCGCCAATGGCGGCACGGTTTTCTGGCCGCGCCTGGTTTCGCGGATCGAGCCGCAGAGCGCGTCCCTGCCGGGCCTGGTCACAAATGTCCCGACGGCCCAGGTGCGCGACCGGATCGGGGTGAGCGCCCGGAACCTGCGGCTGTTGCACGAGGCGATGCTTGGCGAAACCGAGGAGGGCACCGGCAAGGAGGCGCGGGTGCCGGGGCTGAAGATTTGCGGCAAGACCGGCACGGCCCAGGTGCAGGACAGCGCCAATCACCTGACCGGGTACAATTACTGGTTCGCCTCGTTCGCCCCGTACGAAAGCCCGCGCTACGCCGTCGTGGTAATGTCCCAGGTGCCCGGCCCCTTGGTGGGCTTCGGCGGTTCGATCTGCGCGCCCATTGCCCATGATATTTACCAGACCATTGTGAACAAAGAAACCCCCGCCGCGCCGAGAATTTTGGCCGCCATGAAATAGAAAATTCGCCCCCTCCATGACCACCGAAGACCTCATCGAGAAACACGAAAAGCTGGACCGGCTGCAATTGCTGGCCTTGGCGGGCTTGATGATCATCGGCACGGCGTTTGTGTTCAGCGCCACCACGGTGAGCCCCTTCGAGGCGGAAAAAGCCTGGTTTGCGCAGATTTGGTTCCGGCAGGTGATCTGGTACACGCTGGGCCTTGGCGCCGCGGCGGCAGTCCTCCTGGTGGATTACCATACGCTGGCCCGCTGGTCGCTGGTGGCCTATTGGGTCATCATTCTTTGCCTGGTGGCTGTGCTCATTCCGCACCTTGGCTCGATTCGCGGCGGCGCGCGGCGCTGGATTGACCTGGCCTTCTTTCAGTTTCAGCCCAGCGAGTTTGCCAAACTGGCCTTCATCCTGGCGGCCGCCAATTTTCTGAGCCGGCCGCCGGACGAATTAAGGCGCGCGGAAGTGTTCTGGCAGGGCATGGGCCTCATGTTGTTGCCGTTTGTGCTGATTCTGAAGGAGCCGGACCTGGGGTCGGCCCTGGTCCTCCTGCCGACCGGGCTGGTGATGATGCTGGTGGCGGGCACGCCCCGGCAATATCTGCTGCGGTTGGTCGGCGGCGTGGGCGTCATGGCCGTGCTGTTTGTGGCGGATGTCTTGTTTGCGCCGCCGCGTTTGCAGGTGCCCATCCAGGATTATCAACGGCAGCGGCTGCTGGTTTATTTCGGGCGCGATTTCGCGGCCGCCAACGCCACGGCCGCCGAGCGGTCGGCCGCGCGGGAATTGCAGCGCGAGCGCTCCTATCAGGGCCAGCAGGCGCTGATCGCGGTCGGCTCGGGTGGTTTTTGGGGCAAGGGCTGGCGGCAGGGACAGCAGACCACGCTGAATTTCCTGCCGGCCGGCGCGGCCCATAATGATTTCATTTTCTCCGTCATTGCCGAGGAGGAAGGATTCGTCGGCTCCGTTCTGGTGCTGACGCTGTATGCGGTGGTTCTCTTCACAGGTTTGAGAATTGCCGGCCAGGCGCGCGATCGCCTGGGGAAACTGCTGGCCGTGGGCGTCGTGACGCTCCTGTACAGCCATGTTTTCATCAATATCGGCATGAACATTCGCATCGTCCCGGTGACGGGCATCCCGCTGCCGCTGTTAAGTTACGGCGGATCTTCAGTGTTATGCTCGTTGATCGCGCTGGGCCTGATGCAAAACGTGTACAAAAACCGTAGAGGATATTAACTATGAGCAATAACAACTTCTCGCGGCGGCGCCGCGGAATGCGGTTCAAGCCCAAAGGCGGCATGAACCCCGCTCACCAAAAGCCCGACCGCGAAGCTGTCGAGGCCCGGGCTGACGTCGTCAGCGAACAAGGCGGTTCGGACCGCTTGTTTGAAAAGCGGCACACGCACGAAATTGAACGTGCGGAAAACCTCGCCGCGGGCCTCCCGCCCGAGGACGTGTCGCCGCCTGCGACGGACCCGACGGCCCCCGTGACGATACCCGAGACCGCCGCCGTGCCCGCAGCCGAGGAGAGCTTCGAGCCGGTCAAGATCACCGAGCCGCCCAAGGGCCTGATCGAAACCATCAAGCAAGCCGCCACCAACATCGTCAAGAAAGTCCAGCGGCTGATCCGGCCGGAAGTCAAAATCCACAAGGAAGTCATCATCAATGCCGAAACGCTGGAAACCCGCGTGGCGGTCACCGAGGATGGCAAGCTGGAGGAATTCAACATCGAGCGCACCACCGAGGAACGCCTGGTCGGCAGCATCTTCAAAGGCAAGGTGCGCAATCTCGAGGATGGCCTCAAAGCCGCCTTCGTGGACATCGGCTTCGAGAAAAACGCCTTCCTGCATTATTGGGACATCGTGCCGAACCAATTCGACTCCGGCGTGGAAATCGTCGAACGGGAAGGCCGCCGCCCGCAGAAGCCCAAAATCACCCAGAAGGACATTCCGCGCCTCTATCCGCCCGGCGCTGACATCATCGTGCAGGTGACCAAAGGGCCCATCGGCACCAAAGGGCCGCGCGTGACCACCAACCTGGTGCTGCCCGGACGGTTCCTGGTGCTGCTGCCCAATTCCGATCAGAGCGGCATCTCCCGCAAAATTGAAAATCCCGAAGAGCGCAAGCGCCTCAAGAAGATCCTGCGCGAGCTGCACATTCCCGACGGGATGGGCGTGATCATGCGGACCGCCGGCGAAGGCCAGCAATTGCGCTATTTCGTGCGCGACTTGGCGCTGCTGCTGGAGGAATGGACCGGCGTCCAGGAAAAAATCAAGAAACAGCCCATGGCCACCTGCGTGTTCCAGGAGCCGGATTTGATCGAGCGCACCGTGCGCGACTTCCTCACGGAGGACGTCGAGCGCATTGTAGTGGACAATTCCAAGGCCCACGACCGCATGCGCGAGATGATCTCCCGCATCTCCAAGCGCTCGGCCGGCAAGATCAAGCTCTACACCGAGGCGCAGCCCGTCTTCGACCGCTTCGGCGTGAGCAAGCAATTGGAAAACACCTTCACCCGCCAGGTCCATCTCCGCAGCGGCGGCTACATCGTCATTGATGAAACGGAAGCCTTGGTGGCGATTGACGTCAATACCGGGCGGCACAAGGGGGGCAAGGATCAGGAAGCCCTGATCCTCAAGGTGAACCTCGAGGCGGCCGAAGAAATCTGCCGGCAGCTCCGCCTGCGCAACATGGGCGGCTTGATCGTGCTGGACTTCATTGACATGAAATCCGGCCGCGACCGGCAGCAGGTCCACAACCGCATGCGCGAAGGCCTGCGGCGCGACAAGGCCAAGACCCACATCCTGCCCATCTCCCAATTGGGCCTCATGGAAATGACCCGCCAGCGGCACAGCGAAAGCGTGCGCGCCGCCGTCTATGACGACTGTCCGTACTGCAAGGGCCGCGGCAAGGTCAAGAGTTCCATCACCATGAGCGTGGAAATCCAGCGCAAGCTCCAGGAAATCCTCAAGAAGCGCACCCGCGACGAGAATGATTTCCAACTGCGCATCGTGGTCCACCCGACGGTGCTGGAACGGCTGCGCACCGAGGACGAAAAGCATCTGATCGAGATGGAAAAGCGCTACTTCGGCAAGCTGTCGTTCCGTGCGGATACCGGCATGCATGCCGAACAGTTCAAGATCGTCAATGTGGACAGCGGCGAGGAACTCGCCAGCGTCGGCGCCTAAAGCGCCAGTTCGAAACATTCCAACCGCCCCGCGGGAAACCGCGGGGCGGTTTTTCTGGTGCTCGCAGCGGGCTTGCAAACCGGCCGGTTTTAGGCTTTCCTTATACAGGATGTCGCGAACCTTTAGGCGGTTGCTTTTGACGGTATGTCTTTTGGCAGGACCATCCTGCCTCGCCTCGGAGTCTGCCGAGGTGAACCTCGACTACGTGGCCCAGCGCGCCTTGGAGCGGGCTCGCCTGCCGTTCCACTCGCCCCGCGCCGACCTGCCCCAGGTCCTGCGCCAGGATCATCTCGATTACGACAAATACCGCGAAATCCGCTTCCGTCGCGACCACGCCCTGTGGACGGGCGAAAATCTCCCTTTTCGCGTCGAGTTTTTTCATCCGGGTTACCTTTATCAGGAACCGGTGCACGTGAATGAATTCACCCCCACGCACGTCCAGTCCATTCGCTTCGTTCAGGATTTTTTCGACTATGGCCGTCTGCACGATCTGGCGAACCAGATTCCGGCCAACACCGGTTATGCCGGTTTCCGGGTGCTCTACCCCCTCAATAAACCGGATCAACTGGACGAACTAGGCGCGTTTATTGGCGCCAGCTATTTCCGCCTGCTGGGCAAAAACCTGCGTTACGGTGAATCGGCCCGCGGCCTGGCCCTGGATTCGGGCGAAGGCGACCGGCCGGAGGAGTTTCCCATCTTCACCGATTGGTGGCTGGGCAAGCCCCAGAAGGATGACAGCCAGTTGCACCTGTTCGCCCTGCTGGACAGCGTGAGTTGCGCCGGCGCGTACGAGTTTTTCATTCGCCCGGGGGAAACCACCACCGCCGGCATCCGCGCCGTCCTGTATTTCCGGGAACCCGCCCAAGTGGCGGCCGTGGATAAAAATCGCAAGCCATTGAAAACCATCGGTTTGGCGCCATTGACCAGCATGTTCTGGTTCGGGCAGGACACCGAACGGAAGTTTGACGACTACCGCACGGGCGTTCACGACAGCGACGGCCTGCTGGTTCACATGGGCAATGGCGAAGTCTTCTGGCGGCCCTTGGACAATCCGCCGACCACGCGGCACCAGGTGTTTCATGCGCCCGGCATCAAAGGTTTTGGCCTGCTGCAACGCGCGCGCGACTTTGCCTCCTATCAGGACCTGTTTAACCTGTATAACGAGGTGCCCAGTGTGTGGGTGGAACCCGACCGCGACTGGGGCGATGGCGACCTGCACTTGGTCGAATTGAGCACCACCTACGAGGGGTTGGACAACATCGTGGCGTTTTGGGATCCGAAGCAGAAACCGGCGCCGCTCGAAGCGTTCCGCTTCGGCTATTCCTTGCATTGGGAGGGCGGCTACGCGGACTTGAAGCGCTCGGAAAACCGCGTCGTCTCCACCCGCATCGGGCCGGACACCCAATTTCAAGGGGCGCGGCAGTTCGTGGTGGATTGGGCCGGGCCCAAATTTGACGCCATTCCGGAAGACAAGCCGCCGGTGGCCATTGCCAATTGCAACGGCGGCGCCCACCTGGCCGATACGCTGGTGGTGCGCAATCCCTTCACCAGCACCTGGCGGGCGATTCTGAAAATGATGCCGGGGGCGGATACCAACGCGGCGGTGGATTTGCGCTGCTCCCTCCAGCAAGGCACCAACGTCATCGGTGAAACCTGGGTCTATCAATGGAGTCCACATTAAACATCTTGCAGGACGCCTCGGGCCAGATCGCCGGGCGTTCGCTGGAGGAATGGAATGCGGCCTACGTGAAAGTGGAGAATTATTTTCACGCCCTCCGCATTCGCAACAAGCCACTGTTGGGCCAGTTGGTGTTGCGCGTGTTGGAACGCGCCCAGCGCCGCGCGCCCGCCGAGCCCAAGCGCAGCGCCACCGAACTGGCGGCCGAGGAGATGGACCGGCTGGTCACCAGCTGGTTCGCGGAGGTGTTGCAGGCCTCGCCGACCGGCACCGACCAAATGCTCTCCACCCGCGGCCGCCTGGCGCTGCTGCTGGCGGACATGCCCGGCAAATGGCAGGACCAATTCCTGCGTCCGGGCCCCTGGCCGGCCGACTTCGTGGCCGCCATGCGCGAAAGCTTCTTCCGCGCCGGACCGGATTTTCAGTTGTCCAAGATGACGCCCCGCCCGCTGGATCTGGGCCCCATCACCACGCTCACCAATTTCGGCAAGCTCCCCTATGTGCGCATGGTGCTGGTGTGGACCAGCTATGCCCTGATCCTGGTGCTGATCTTCTGGCTGACCCACGGCGGTTTCAGCGTGGTGCGGGAACGCTTTCTGGACACCCTCAACGGACTGAAGGATTCGATTCAATAGGGCGGGTGCGAGTGCGCCCAGACCGGCTGGCAGACGGTGAGGCCGGAGCGCGGCTGGGCTGAAAGCCAGCCGCAGCAACTTCGCCATTTAATGGGCTTGAGCCGTTCGACCGATGTTCTGGCTGGCCACGCGTCTGCGACGGGTCTCCGACACAGTCGCGCTCTACCAGCGGGGTCGATCCTTCAAGCTCTGGACCGGGCGGAGGAATGCTGTCTCACCCCCCTCCGTCGAATTGACGCGCCAAATTTCCTTTTCTTCAAGCCGTTTCCGGGTATTCTAGGGTGCTCGAATTTGTATTTTAATGTCATTTGATCATTCTGAATGGACG
>Ga0316217_10006314_pt1 | contig 11786 bp, 13 predicted proteins | sample 1anoAmetaG_FD_203633 | JGI IMG/M metagenome (GOLD analysis project Ga0316217, IMG submission 203633) | Freshwater microbial communities from Trout Bog Lake, Wisconsin, USA - 1anoA | ecosystem: Environmental > Aquatic > Freshwater > Lake > Hypolimnion/Profundal zone | place: USA: Wisconsin... | reverse complement strand
ATTCTGGAACGTTTGGGCGAAGTATTTGAACTTCTTCAGTTCCTCGATGCCTGGACGTTTCTAGACGTCGACCGTGAGGCAGCTGAAGATGACGTCCCGCAGCTATTGTGAGATGTGCTGCGAAAAGATGCTATGGTCGACCTGCTTCATCAGCAGTAAGGCCTGTTGCGCCTAGTTCTCGCAGGCGGGGAAGGGCCGTTTGCCGTTGACCATCTCATACATGATGACCCCAAAGGACCAGATGACTGACTTGGGCTCATACCTCTGCAGGAAGTAGCTCTCGGGCGACATGTAGTAGGCGAACTCGCTCTTGCTCTCTTGGTAGTTCTTCTTGAATAACTTGTCGAACCCGAAGTCTGATATTTTGGCGCAACTGTTTTTGAGCAGGATCTTCGAGGGTTTCAGCTCTTTCAGGATTATCCTCTGTCGATTCAGATAGTTGAGGCCTTTTAAAATGCCTATAATATAGTTTTTGGCCTCGGTCTACCCCATCGCCCCACTCTGCTGCAGCCGCGAGGCCAGACTCCCCTCCCCGCAATACTCCGAAACGAAGTGCCAGCGGTCTCCTTCCTTGAAGCAATCGAGCTCCTGGACGACGTTTTGGTGCTTGATCCTTCTCAAGAAGGCCATCTGCTGAGCGAGTTGCTCGCCCTGGCATCGAATCGCAACCATATCCTCCGCGAATACTCTGACTGCCACTTATTCGCCTGGGTAGAGGCAAATGTACTTAAAAGAGAGTTCTGGGCTCTGTACACGGAGAACAGTTTGGCGTTAAAAATCGGGTCATTTTGCAGCAAGACATAGTCCTTGGATTTCCAACCGGTTGTCTGTTCTGGGTTGGTTACGTTGACGGTGCTGATCTTCTGTCTAATAATCATCTTTTTATTCGATTATAAGCCAACCCTAATTCAAAGCTTAATCTATCGCAGACTAGGATTTTTGTTTGCAGAGATATTCCTCTGGCATCTGTGAGATCCTCATTGGTAGGGTAGCTGACTTGCCGTTGTTTTTACTGCGTGATCTGATGCTTTGATTTAGATGTTTGTTAGAGTTATTGTCTTACTTTCGGATTGACTGCTATCGACTTAGTTTGGCAGCTGCAGTTGACAGAGGGTGGGATAAGAATCTCTTTGGGATTGGGAGTGCTGTGTGATAGTTCGGGAAGTGTGTAGTTTAGTTTTTTTACTGAATCATAGCGGAAGTTTTTATCGCGGCTGATGAAAATTCTAAACTACGGGGAAATCGGCCCATTTTAAGCAAACTAAGAGTGATAGAGGAGTGTTGGAAGCTCACCCGCATAAAATAACTCACACTCTTATCGATCACAATTATACGGTAAATAGTGGAAGCTTACGAGATTTTGGGTCAGCTGGACTAGAGCCATGAGTGGGTGAGGTGGAACATGGATATGGAAGAATAGGAGGATATAATGTATGGAAAATAGTGGAATCACTGGTTTATAGCTGAATTATAAAATCCATCTAGCCATAGAAAACATCATTGGAAGATTTAGTGTGGATAGCAATAAAAGGGTATATCGTCGTTAAATCGAATGAATGGGAGTTGGAAGTAAGAAAAGAAGCAGATGTGTGAGGAGAAAGTAAGATGAGAAGAATGAAGTGTAAAAATATGGAGAAGAGATATATTTATTGGATCGAAAATGCTAAGATTATCCATACTCTTCCGCTCCCCCATTTTCGATTGTAAAAGTTCTCTATCTCACCTTTCATCATATTAGATAACCCATATCAGCTACTCCATCATCCATTGCGCCCATCTGTTTGACCAATAATACTGGATTTGTCCTTGCCTTAAACCCCAAATGAGTGGATGTGTTGGTCAAAATTTATAATTACTTGATTTGAAGGGATGGAGTAGAAGATCCGTCTGCGACTGCCCAACGCCCGCGAGAAGCTGCAGTCTCTGTTCCCGGAGGACAGTCGTGGAGACATCCGCATCGAGTTCGGCTAACGTGCCTTCAAACTGCAGAAAGCCTTTCTTAGGTTGGAGTCAGGTTACTTTAAGAAAAATTTCACGGCCAACATCGTCGCCCTGAGCATCAAAGAGAACTTCAATGTAAGCAGTTGGATACCAAGCCGCAGCAATTCACCAACGTCCTCAAATGTTTCTATGGATTCACCATTGAGCTCTCCAGGGGCGAAGTGATTGACTACTTTCCCATCATCAAGTTTCTGTAAGTGGACTCACTGATCAAGATCCTGCGCCAGGACATGATCTCCAAGGCCGAGCACTATGATATATTTGTGCTCATGCAGTTGGCCCACCGGTTCGATGAGCAATAACTGTTCGAGGTGTGTCTGAGTCAGCTGTAGAAGGAGGAGTTCTAGCAGCTGCGGTATGCCAAACTGTAGCTGCTGCATTGCCCCATCGAGTTGTTCAAGATGGTGATCAAGACGCACAACAGGATGAAACCGGACAAGGGCAAGGGGCTACCCTTCAGTGAGATCAATCAGCTCATTCGTGAGTTCAGTGAGGAGAAGAAGATGGGGGAGAACCAGTATCTTGAGCTCAAGTTTGAACTCATTGATAAGAGTTGTCTCACCTCGCAGGAGTACAAGGAGATCTTTATGGAGGATAGCAAGAAGAAGAAGGGGAGTGAGTACACTTCCATGATCAAAATTGAGTCAGACCCCAAAATTGCTTTCCGGGAGAGTCCCTTTCCTACCAGCAGACTCACCTAATCTCTCATCAACCCCATCCAGAAGATGAACGATGAGCTCACTCTCTAGATGGAGAACACTTTCGAGAAGAAAAAGAACTAAGAACTCAAAGCCTAGAACCAGTACCTTTTCAAAGAGCTCTAGGACCTCAAGTAGCTCACAAGCAAGAACAAGAAGATGTTTGAGGATCTCAAAGACATTGTGGGGAAGTTGCAGCGGCAGCTCTAGGAGAAGGAGAAGACGGACAGGTAGCAGGTGACCATCATAAACAAGCTGAAGAAGACCTGTGAGGAGTTGCAGAAGGAGCTGAAGGAGAAGGGCGAGATGATCAAGAAGTTGGAGGACAAGGTGACCAAGTTGGAGAAGCAACCTGACAAGCAGCAGCCCCAGTCCCAGATGCGCATGAATGGGCCCAAGTACATCCTCTAGGACGACGATAACGATTAGTCCAAAACCATCCAGACTATGATTCTGCCTGGACATGTGCTCAAGGATTTCGCCAAACCTGCAGCCGAAGCACTCAGTGCCCCTCCGAACAGTGGCTTCAAGAAGGCCAACAAGATCTAGCCTCCCGTGGTCCCAGTCGTAGAGGCCAAAGACGAGGAGGAAGAGATCGACGAGGAGTTGCTTGAATAGTTGTACTCTTCGCGAATCGTCTTCGACCATGAGCCTAGAGGCTGCCCGAAGAAGTTGCTGCCCAATTTGGCAAATTTCATGACTGACGACGGCTTCTCCAAGAAGACTCTAAACCTGGTCTTCAGAAGGAACATCTCAAACCAATAGCTGATGGGCAGCCCGAGCGACATCTTCAACCGCAGTTCGCTGCTAGTGCTCATCTGCACCAGAATGAACCAGATCATCGGAGGGTTCACCTCCATTCAGATCGCCAAGGGGCAGCATGACTACATCAAGGACGAGACTGCTTATCTCTTCAACCTCACCAAGAACGAGCGCTTCCACATCAAGAAGAATGCAGAGTCAGAGGCCATCTTCATCACGCAGGAGTATCTCCTGTGCTTCTCCAATGACCTCATGATTGCTCTCGACTGCATCAAGTCGCAGAGCCACTCGGATTGGCCCACGGCCTATGAGGCTGGCTCGGATAAGCGGACCTCCAGGTGGCTCACTGGCGAGGAGGGCGCTTTTTCAATAAAGGAGATAGAGATTTACTAAGTGAAGGAGGAAGCCATGACTATGGACCTTTGATACTTTCATTCATGTTGGTTGTACCATGATTTCAACAAAACATCCAAATGGCCATTAAAACTGTTATGTTTGTTATAGGAAAAGATGTTACATTTCGCCAAAAGTATAATCATTTTTTTAATCCTCGAAAGTCTGGAGAAATCCAAACATTCCAACGCCCATTGCCTTGCAAACATGCCTGGGGTTGAAATAAATGTACGATCTTAAAATAGCTTATTTCTGACTACTTAGACATCTTTCTGTAATCAAAGACCAATCTCACCGCCATAAAATCAACCCCACTCAGACTGACTCCTCCAACTTTCCTTGAAAGCTGAAGAGTGGGAGTCGAGGGTAGGCCTCTGCAGGGGCGTGTGAGTGGCCTGAGAGTGGGACGGGATTAGTCTATAATAAATAATAGTGATGGGTCCTTGCACCTCAATATAATACGACGGATGCAGAACGAAGCTCCCTCTATGCTACTCAGTGCCATGCAGCAACCAGAAAGTCTTCAACAGTGGCCTCAACGAATTCGAGCTAGAACTGTCCAACGTCTCAGTTACGCACACCCCCACAGTACTCCTGCCCCCACCCAGTCCGAAGCCGAACTCTCCTTCGAAATAGTCGACATCCCCAGGGTAGGTATGCTCAAGAGCAACCGAATAACGCAACGGCTGGAGGTCCAGTAGCCCCCCTCCGCCAAATCATTTGAAACCAAAGTAAACATGTAGCAACGCAGTGGCAGCAGTGCAACAAACTGTAGCTCTCCCTCAGCGACGCCCAGCTGGCGCAGACCTTCCTCAGTGTCTACCTCAGCTAGGACGACAACGCCCCCATCGAAGTCATCAGGATCAGTCTCTACCTGATTGTGAATGGCCCATACCATCACAATATACAGATCCCCTTCAATCACCACCCCCGCAGGATCATCTTTGACGCCAAGGTTTCACATCTCTTCGAAATCAAGACCAGGGTGGAAAGGCTTCAAATCAACCTCAACCGCACCCAACCACTCAACGGCCCCTCATTCCATCCCCTCAACCTGTGCCACTTCACAGTCAAAGCTATCGTAAGACGTGTGTTACTCAGCGGCAGGAAGAGGTGATTGCGGACTCCTCACAGAGCTACTCCATTCAGCCTCAGATTCTACCCAAAAAGTAACTCAGCCAGTAGGACTACTTCCAGGAGCAGAGGCCCAACATCTCCAAAATCAAAACCATTCAGACCTTTCCCGAGGAGGAGGAGAAGTCGACCATCCTAACCTGGAGTGGCCAGACCAGTCCCTTTAGATAGCATAACACAAACAGCCTCATTAACTACCTCACTCCCAATACCCACAAAAACCATAGCAACCCAAACACTAGCAGTCCACCTAAACCAAACACTTACAGTCCAGTTAACTCATACAGTCCACTCAATTCACACAGCCCCAACAGTCAGAACAATCTGAACAACCCGAATAACACAGGCAGCTCATTTAACTCAAACAGTCCCAACAGCCAGAAAAACCTGAACAGTCCAGATAACCCCCCAAACAGCCCAAACTCCCCAGAGAAGCAGCACAGCCCATGTAAGCAAAGTAGTCCAATCAACAGGTAGGAGGTGGTGTCTGAGGGGATGCCGGAGGTGAGCTTTGACAGCAGCACTCTCTAAATCGCAAGTTACTCGATTCAGATAGGTATTTGGAGCGAAATATAGCGCACAGCGGAGTACGTCTGCGAGGCCAACGTCCCCCTCTGGAAGCTCCTCGACAGGGAGTACATCAAGTCGAGGAGGAACAAGCAGGATGCGCTGGGCAACATGGTCAGTCTGTAGCATCGGGTGCTGACCATCACTGAGCGACTCTACTGCCACCAGGATGTGGTGGGCACCTGCGACATCTAGCTCCACATCTACAACTAGAAGCTCATTGAGCAGTCCAAGTACTCTTCTCGGACTGAGGAGGGGGTGGTCAATCTGCGACCCTCGACTTTCAGCAAGACTATCAAGAGCAACAGCAAGAACATCCACTAGATTTGGAAGCTGTCTGACCAGATCGACAAGACCGTCAAGGAGGAGGCAGCCAACTCCTCGATAGCTGAGGTAGAGGTCAAGATCTAGAACATTTTGAAGGAAATCTACGACCTCCTCAAAAATACCCTCAACTAGGTCTTGTATAGTGATGGCAGCAACAGTGAGGCGTTGTTAAACAACCAGCAGATCTTCATCAGCCTCATGGCCAAGTTGTCACCCTTTACTGAAGATGCTGAAAATTCATCACTCTCGGAGATCAGCTGGGCGATCATCATCGGCTTCTTGAAGAGGAGAGAGTTCAGCATTGAGAATCTAGGGTTGAAAGGAACCAACAAATCTTTAGAGAGTGAGAGCATTTTGCGCAAAAAGAAGGAAGTTGGACTCAAGTACCAGGAGGTGCTTTACAAACTCATCACCAATGCTCTCAAGTGCTATGGACTCTATAGCAGCAACAATAACATGCTTTCCCATTTCCTTTCCTTTTGCTACTTCAGAGTGCCTACCTTTAGGGACTACTTCTTGGAGGTCATGGATTTTCAGAACAACTATGCCGAAATGGAGAGCAGACTCATCGTTTTCCAGAGGGAGATTGAGCCCAAAAGTAGCTTCGGCAGCAGCTTTGCTGACATCAAAGGCGATTGGAAGTGCAACTTTTACGACCAACTCTAGCAGCTGCCCAAATCCAAACAACTAGCCCTGGACCTGCAGTCAAGCTTCAAAAGCAAGAAATTCTTCATCTAACTCTCCTACAAGGACTAAACCCTATAAAACTTCTTCTCACTCCTCTTCCGCTGCCTTTCCAACGACTCTTCCTAGAAATCCGACAAGTGGAAGTATATTGAGGGCTACAGCAAAGTAGTGGCCATCATCCTCACTGAGCTGAAGTAGAAGGAAGTGACCAAATACCGTCCTTCACTGGTCAAGCTGAGCATTGAGTTGCTCTAGAACGAGCATCTGATTGGACCCATGCTGCCCCTGATTTGCGACAAGACCAACATCCACGAGGTGGAGAAGGTCCAAATTGTGCTGGACTTGATGGAGGAGTACCTCTAGGCTGCCACCAAGAAGAAGGAGCAGCAGATCCCCAGCACCTGCAACAGCAACTACCTTCTCAAAGTTGTGAGGGCCATTCTATAGGGGGAGAGCTGCTATGCCATCAACCGCTTCCTGGTCATCATCTACCACTTCTTCGACCAGCTGGGAATCGGCTTCAAGCTGCAACTGGCCATGTATCTCACGGGCAAGGTGTTCTTCAAACTGTTCTACCACTGGTCCAGCGAAGTGCGCTACACCTTCTATCTCATACTCATCGTCAAGGTCCAGCACATTTGCCATCCGCGGAACACGGAGATCATCGCCCACTTCACTAAGATCCTGTCCATCAGCAAGATTCTGGAACGGCTGTACGGCAGGAACAACAAGAACAAGCAGTTGGCCAACTAGAAGACGCTCTACAAGAAGATGAAGCTGAAAGTGCAGGAGAAGTTCAAGTAGAAGAATTCACTTGAGGGTTCGTCTCAACACAGGAGGCACTACTCGCTTGAGAACATCTACAAAATGCTGGACGAGGAAAACATTCTGCCCCTCTTTCACTCTGCAGACTCATTCAAGAACAAACCCTTCGAACTGCCCTCCTTCGATAGCAAATACCTCGAAAATGAGTAGTTCGACCTTTAGATGCCCGGAAAACGAGAGCGATCGTACTCGGACAAGGTGGCAGTTGCTGAGTAGTTCCTGAACAAAAGGAATCCCAGTTCGGGCTAGACGGAGGCCGAAGGGAAGAAGTAGTTTAGAAAGAAGAGGAGGCCTTCGCTGTTCCTGGATAACTTTGTGAGTCCCAACCCCAAATCCCAGCCCATCCCCAAAATATCCACCGAACTACGTACAGCCTACGTTATTTAGAAGAGTTGAGTGAGCTGAAGTAGGAGGAAATCAGGAATATCGGCATAGCCACGGCTCACTTCAACGAGGTGAGCCAGCAAATCGTCAAATACGCTCTAAAGAACGGAGGAGCCATGCCCAGCAGCGACTACATCGATATCAAAAAGACTATGCCCACTGCCTGACCTGAGTGACGGTGTTAATGATTATTATGCAGCTTCATGGCATGTCTGGTTGAGGGGCTGAGTAAAGTATGGTTAAGTTAAAGGATTGGGTGAAACTTTATTGAAGGTTAAGTAGAGGATGATTAAGGGCTGATTACAGCTATGGATGGTTTTGGATAGTGATTGATACAAAGCATTGGTCAAAACAGTTGCAGATAGCCCTCGTTGCCGTTTAGCGCATAGACTCGTTCCCTCTAACCTCGCAAAGACTGCACCTTGTGCTCCTCCCTAGCTTTCTCCTTCTCCCTCTCATTCTCTTTTAACTTCTCTCTATCCTTCTCAATCCTCTGCTCTTCGGCCTCCTGCATCATCCTCTTGATCTTCTTCTCGAGTTCGGCCTCACTGACTTGTGCCAGCAGCCTCTAGTTGTGAGCCTTTTGCAGTTCAATTTTGAGTTCCTTGACCTCCTGCAGCAGGTCCTGCTCCCTTTTGCGGCTCAGCTAAGTAACCCACCCAGTACCTGTTGACTTTGCTCGTACTTGTGTTCCCATCGCAGCACTTCTGTCCGCAGTTGGTTGTTCTGGCTGCGCGTGGCATTGAGTTCCCTCTTCAGCGCGATCATTTACTCGTCTCGTTAGGTCTTTTAGTTGCGGCTGTCTTCCAGAGTTGGCATTACTTCTGCGATCGTCTCGTATTTGTTGTTTAGGGTCTTTGATTTGACCTCTTTGCGCTTTTAAGGGTGAGAAGTGTTTGGTTTGCGCTATACTAAGACGGGTTTTGCAAATTGCAGGGTCTCGTTAGCTGGTTTGGGTGGTGTCTTTTGGGACTACTAGGGTTGGGAGGCTGGCTTGGGTGATTCTGACATTTGAACAGTATGCAGTTATGGAGTTATGCTGCTTTTGGGCGGCGAGGAGGCGGCTTTTAGGGAATGGGTATCTTCTTCTGCGAACTTGGGAGTGGAGGGGGAGTAATTGAAGAGGATTTTGGGTTTGTGGTGGTCGTGTTTGGTGAACTCCAGATTCTAAGTAGCGGGGAGGTGGTTGTGGAGGGAATCGGAGGGGGGTGGGAAAGGGCTGGCGGTGAGTGATTTCTGGCGGAGCTGGTGCTGCCTGTGGGCGTGGTAGAGGTGGGGGTGATGGGGAAGGTAGGGGCCTTCTGGGTTACTCCTCATTATAGGGGTTATAATTTGAACGATCGGGTACAAAAACGATGAATGGAAAAATCATGACCCTTGACTGCCCTTTGCCCGTTTCCTGCTGGGGTTGGTCCTAGGGTGCTGCCTTGCGATGGCTTTGGTGCGTCTGCTGTCGATTTGGCGGATGGCCCGGTTCTCGTAGTCCTCAACCAAGCAGAACTGCAGCAGTTCATAGACGTTTTGTACCCATTCCAGGACAGCTTCTTCAGGGGTACTGCTTTGGGACATGTCTTAGTTATTATTGCGAGGGTTAATTTTGAAATAAAAAGAGACGTTCCGCGAGGGTATTACATAGCATCATAATTAATAGCTAACTGAATAGGTTTCGAGCTTGGGCTTAGGACTAAGCCAACTTGAACTCTCAATGCTTGAACCACTTGCCTTTGAAGTGGTCTCAGCCCATAGACCACTCAGCTTCATTCACTAAACTGTAGGTGGCAGGAATCTCGAATAATCGCAAATATTAATATATCGCTTTAGTATGTTTGGCATTATCTTAACATTGGCTGCCATCTGCAGCACCTTTCCCGCCCGAATGGTGGTCCTAGACGATAGTAACTACACTTCCTTCACCACTTCCCACCCGCTCGTCTTCCTCAAATTCTACTCCCAATCCTGCATACACTGCAAAGCCATGGCATAAGACTATAGGCAACTCGCTTAGGCATCTGCAACCAAAGACTATGTAGTCGCCCAAGTTGACGTAACCAATGCTCAGAATACGGTCGCCAGGCTCAGAATACAAAGATACCCCACTCTCATATTCAGCGTAAATGGGGTGACAATCGAATACCCGGGGGAACGCACTGCATCTGCCATGTAAAGTTGGCTTGAAAGACTGATCCAATCCCAAATCAAACCAATCACCGAATAACAACTTTAAGGGCTGATTAGGGGGTAGGATTTTGCAGTGGTTGTGAGAGGGGCTTCGAAAGAGCAGCTGTAAAAACTAGCCATTACTCACAAAATAACGCAGATCCCCTACTTTTCTATAGCCGGAGACAAACTAGCCGTAACGATGTACTCTAGAGCCTCAAAAGAGGAATACTTAGGCGAGGTCAATGTAAAGTAGATTTCTAATTGGGTGCTTCGGAAAAAGATTGGCAACCTTGTCGCATTGTCGAGCGAGGCAGTCGTCAGACATACGTTTTAGAATGACAGACAGCTACCTGCTTTTTTGCTGCTCAAGAATCCAGACCTAACCCCTTAGGCATTCTAAGGCTTGCACTCGTTCTGTTAGATGCACGAGAAATACCTGAAATGCGGCTACGTCGACCAGACTCACTAACTCTACGCAGGCGTCCTCCGCTTCTTGAAGACTGATGATAGACAGCACTCCGTCCTCGTTTACTTGGACTACGGAATCAAGAACGGCTACAAGTTCAACAATACAGCTATCACATGTACCTGAATGTTTACTCAGTCGAATCTTTGATAGATTTTTGGCAGGCAGTCAAATCAGGCTCACTCTACAAATTCTATGACGAGTAGGCCTACAAAGCACAAAAAAGACCCTACCGCAATGTGCTGCAACTGAGTGACTCCAACTTCAACTCAACCCTCAGCAACAACCAATATGTCTTCGTTCAGTACTACTCCCCGTACTGTTAGTACTGCCTCTAATTCGCACCCCACTATGAAGCCCTAGCCACCAGGCTCAAGCAATAGAACTCATCTTTCGTGGTTGCTGCTGCCGATCTGACCGAAGAGTATGCGATCAGGCAGCAGGTTTATGTGAATGGCTACCCTACTTTCAGATTTTATGTGCAGGGTCAATAACTTGACTACAATGGAGACAGGGATGTAGGCAGTATACTGAGCTACATGGAGGCAGTTGCTGGCAGCAAACTTAAGACTGTGGCCAAAAAGGAAGAAGTCCCGCGGCCGGCAGTGGCAATATACGGCATCAAATAAGACAGTCCTCTGCGGCTGCTGCCTTTCGTCTTCACCCGCTTCCCCGTTTACCGGGTGCTGGAAGAGTCGACTCTCAGGATATAGGTGCTTTAGAAGAAGTTTACTACGCTGAGTGGGGAGGATGATCTGCGGATCGTTGGCAACTGGCTGGAGGAGATGACTGAACCCTCGGTCGTCAACATTTTTGAGGAGGAATACCCTAAGAAGCTGACCAGGGCGCTCGAGGGCTACAGTCCTTTGCTGGTGCTTGTCAACAGAGACGACTCGCCAGCCTTTCAAACTGGCTACAAAGTGTTTGAGTTGTTCTGCGATGAGAAGTTTGAGTACGTTTGTGGGGTGGCCAATAGTGCGAACCCCTAGTTCTCTGAGTTCAACTAGTGGCTCGCTGTGGATGGGTCAAATAGCGCGCTTGTTTACATCAATACTACGACCTTCGATAAGTTCGTTTATGATGGGGACCTGCATAAATTGAGTCATGGGGCTATGAGCAAGTTCATAAGCAGAGTCAAGGCGGAGAAAGGGCAGAGGAATAGCCAGAGTGGTGTGGTAGGTGAGGTGGAGTTGGAACATAGTTCGGCCAGATAGAGCCATGAAGGCGGACTTAACGAGTAGTTGTGATTTTAACAAAGTATTAATTAGTGCAGACTGTGCAGTACTCTTGTAGATATTTATGATTTGGTGAGTGCTGGTGGGATTAAGGGATTAATGATTTATGTGTTGACTATGCCAATATTTGATCTCTGGATATGCATA
>Ga0316217_10006312_pt1 | contig 11789 bp, 16 predicted proteins | sample 1anoAmetaG_FD_203633 | JGI IMG/M metagenome (GOLD analysis project Ga0316217, IMG submission 203633) | Freshwater microbial communities from Trout Bog Lake, Wisconsin, USA - 1anoA | ecosystem: Environmental > Aquatic > Freshwater > Lake > Hypolimnion/Profundal zone | place: USA: Wisconsin... | reverse complement strand
TATAACTCTGGCGTACTATTGAACGATGAATGAGCTTCTAACAACTCATGACCATTGTGAATGAAATGATGGCTACTGCCTATTTAAATGGCTTCATGCTACAACTACTGCTACCAGTGATCCCGAGTCAACCTACCTCATACCAACCCCACTACACTCAATAGTTCAAACAGCATACTCATCACAGCTCTTCACTTTTTTATATGCACGAATACTTCGCTGTCATCTGCCAGCTACTCAAACAGCTGCTTGCCCTCGATGAACCCACGCAGCTTCGTGTTGAGTTCCTTCCTTTCTTCCTTCTTCTTCGGAATCAGATAGCTCGCTTTCTCGACCAGCAGCAGTCCACCCTTGCGCACCAGCTTCTCTCCTTCCTTGGTCAGATAGGCCGAGTGGGCGAACCCTAGGCAAACCACATCAAAGAACTACCGGTATTTCTCGATGATCAGCTTATCTGAGTTCATGGCCATGAGATGTATGGTTACTCCAAAAGCCCCAAACCCATCAAGTACCTGTTTTTCCTTTAGCTCATAGTTGAGTTCTTTGGCGTTGATGCTGTCTATTCTCTGCTTCTCTCTTTCCTCATCAGAGTCAAGTTCCTCTTGCCTGGAGGGTTGCTACTTGGGGGTGTCTTCTGGCTACTGGTTGTCCTTGATCTCTTGCTCTTCGTCCTGCTCCTTGATCTCCTGCTCTTCGTCCTGCTCCTTGATTTCTCCGAGCTAGCCTTGCAGTTCCTTCTTCTTTTTCTTCTCCTCGTTCTTGATCTAGAGCTGCTTCTTTGTGTACTCATCAGCTCTGTAGTAGTCTCTAAAAACTCTTGTGTATTTCTCCTGTTTCTATAACCGATGCAGCCAGTAGTTGAGGTTGTACTCTGCCACTTCCACTGAGTGCCCAATGTACTTATAGTTGGCTTTTTTGAACAACAGCTCATCCTGGTGGTACCCACACTTGGCCCCCAAGGCTACGTAGGGAGAAACAATGATGTCTCCCCAGTAGCCTCTGACCAGGCAGCTCGTCCTTTCCTCTTTCTTGCGGCCTGGAGCATAGCTGGCTAGGGTGCGGTTGGGCTCAGTGTACTTGCTGAACCTCTGCTCGAAGGCCAGGCCTGTGAGCCTCCACTCTCTGTAGTGGTAAAAGTGGACGACAGGGGCGCACTAGAGCAGGAGCATGTTGTAGTCCCAGTCGACCAAGTTGCTGCGGTAATCGTAACGCTCCTTGTATAGGTACCTGAGCTTATTGTCTCTGAGTTTCTACATGTCCAATGGCACCTTCATTGACCACGATTGGATGATTTCACTCAGTTCGTCTCTCTCCTCGAATTTGAGAAGTTTCAGGTTCACCAGTTTCTTGAGAGGGGTCACTACTTTCTTTTCGTCGTGGATGAAGTTCAGTAGATCTTCCCTAAGCTGGTGCACATACCTAGCGTTGCGCTATCTGCATAGGCCGAGGGGTACTTAATCATGGCGTTGCCGTAAAGATCTAGAAAAAGCTCAACCCTCTCCTCGAAGTTGAGCTGAGTCTAGTGAATGATGTGAAGAAGCAGAAGGTCGCGGCACAGGAGCTATTTGTTGGTCTAGTGCAGGTAGATTTCAATGCTGGGCCTTTGCTGCGGAGGGGTTTAGTTGAGGTCGGTGAGAGTTTTGAGGAGATGGCGGATGTCTGCAGCGCCTGAGACCAAGATGCGCAGGTTCTTGGCGGTGTGGTGTTGGAAAGGGTAGTGCTTGAGGAGGTGGGTGGCGGGAGTAAGCCCCCAGTGCTGCAGGTGGCCGATTTGGTTTATTATCTACATTCAGTGTATCAGTTTACTTTAAATATTTTTAAACACTGCTCTAACCATCAGGATTACTCAATTATTTGCCGAATCTACTCCAGCTTCTCCCTTTTAGCCACTCTTTCCCTCTCTCGCCTTGCCTATTCGGCCTACTCCCTCCTTTACACCTACTACCGCCCTTCTTGAGCTTTCGCTTCTGGCTGGCGAATGTGAAGAATGCTCTTAAAAGGAGTTGGCTGGTAAATTCCTCGGCACACCATCTCAATTTTAGCTTCTTCCTCTATCTCTACCTTATCATATCTCAGCAGCATAACAGAGACTAGCAGCTTGGAAGCTAGTAAAGCCAGCTGTTTCCCTAGACAGGAGTGGGCTCCACCTCCGAACCCTCCGAAGGAGTAGGGATGGTTTTCAGGGTCTTGGACACTCCAACGAGTGGGGTCGAAGGTAAAGGGGTCTTTGTATATTTTGGGGTTGTAGTGGCTGGCTAAGAGCTCTATCTTGATGCCTGTGGACTTGAGGATGGGAATGTTGTCTATGTAAGTGTCGGTTTTGGCCTGCCTTAGCAAGATGTTGGTGGCTGGTCCATACATCCTGGTGGTCTAGTAGAGACACCAGTCAAAGTAGTCAATGTCCCTGAGCTGGTAGTACTCGATTTGTTCTGGGTGTTTGAACTTGTCCCTGAGCATGCGTTGGAGTTTGTTCTGATGGTGCGGATGCTGACTGAGATAGTACATGAGCATGTTGATGTAGTTGCCTGTGCTATCGTTTGCAGCTGTCAAGAAAGCACAGAACTATGAAATGAACTACTACATCTCAATCACGTCCTCCTCTGAATTGCTCTTTTGCTTCAAAAAGAACAGAGACTCAAACAGGTCGTTGTAACTGCTCATCTTTTAAGGCATTCTCTGCATCTTTAACTCCAACAACTCTCGCACCTTTTATCGTAACTTCTGGATTCTTGCCAATAAGGATCTGTATTTCCTACTCAGGCCCCAGTCGTAGGCTTTTTCGCCAAAGATCAACACCAACCAATCAGAAGACTGGTTTCTAGCCTATACTAGAATGCTAGAGAGCTCTACGTTAAGTCTTTGCTATCCTAGGGTTAAGTCAGCTGCGTCACAACCGAAAAAGAGCTTAATTACTATCTCTGCGATGATTGCTTTGTAATGTTAGGCTAAAAAAACTCTAATCTCTGCCTCTGTTTTGTGTGGTTTTGGGTCTTTTGAGTTCTAGTTTTCCAGCTGCTGGAATGTCTTCTGGATTATTTGCACCATTTTGGGTATTTTGGCTTTGACGAATTAGAAGTTGAGGATATCTGTGAATATCTTTCTCTTCCTTTTCCATTTCTGATCTTAGTTCAAGATCAGGGAATTCTTGAGGACAATGTTGAAAGCCACTTTGTTGGAGAGTGACTTGTAGAAGAAGGGTTGCTTGTCTGGCGAGAAAAAAGACTGCAAGAGAGCAGGTTTGAGCAGAATGAGAGTGGGAATATTGCCAGTGTTGGCCAACACAAGGTCATAGTTGTGCCATTTGTGCTTTTCGTCGTAGGAGCAATCCCCGAACTGCTTCTGGTTGTACTTTTGCAGTTAGCTGCTGGCGATCTTGAGTGGTGTGAATGGCATTGTGACGACATTGTAGCCCAAGCCCTCAAGGGTTTATTTGTACCAAGCAAGCATTCTCTTGGGTTTTAGCCAGTTCAAGTAGTAAAAGCAGAAGATAGCCAACCCTACAACGGCAAGCAAACTCACAATCCAACCTAACATACGTTCAATTGTTATATACTTGGCACTTTATAATAAGAGGAAAACCTCAAAAGAGATGGCAAAAACTGAAAAGAGCAATCAAATAAAAACACTTTTGTGATAGATTCCTTTATTGATTGGCTACTATTTGTCAAAGCTTCTCAGGCCTCAATTTAACTGATTTAAAGTTATAATACCTAACCTATGGTCAAGGGCTTCGATCCCACCCAAACAGATGTCACTGCATTTTTGTTAGACTACCTTTTCTAGCTCAGAAACAAAGACCCCAAAATCAACCTTTTGCAGTCAGAACAGTTAATCAGAAATTGGCTCAAAAGCTCAGAATATACCTCCAAACTCTACCAGGGGTTCAAACAACTGAATTTGCGTCCCTCGATAAGGCTGAGAAAAAAGTGCGGACTCTCGAAGGGTCAGATCAAGGACCAGCCGGACTAGTATTATCCAAGCACTTGCAAGGAAAATGAAGTTGTGGTTTGTCTGGACAACATTCGGAACAAGCTTGAACTGAAGGAGAATTTGGATAGGGAACTTACGTTCTTGTACCTGCAGAAGAAGAACAAGCGAGAAGACCTTAGCTTCGAACAGCAGGAGCAGCAACTAATCCACAATATCTATGAGAGCTGCTACTCGGGCTACAAAAACTATATGCTTGATGAGAAAGCAACCAAGGAACTGTCGCTCATCTGCTCCAAATATCTGTTTTTCAGAAAAACAAAAAGCACCCTTCCAGTAGATAGGCTCTTCCGCTACACAACCCAGATGACCGACTAGCTACTAGTCTGAAGATATGGTGATACTGCTGTCTTAAACAACTGCTTCCTTTGCTATCATCAAATAAACAACTGCTTTTGACAGCAGTGGATTAGATAGTATCTCCGAGTGGATAAACAGATATTGTTGTCTTAATGGATGACTATCAATCAAAGTGCTTCAACATCAATCCCTTTGACCCATTTCCTTCTCTCCATGTTCCCCGCTTGGTCGTAGATGTAACCCGCGCCGTGCGGCATATCATCCTAGAAGTTGCCTTGGTAGGCGATGCTGCCATTGCAGTTGAAAATGGTGCCCTTGCCACACTTCCTGCCCTCCCGGTACTCCCCCTTGTAACTCAAGCCATTTTCGAACTTGTATTCCCCGTTGCCATGCTTTTGTCCTTTGTTGAATTGCCCCTCGTAAACTCCACTTGGCTCCTTTAATATTCCTTCGTTTGATAAGAAATACCTTGGCCCTGGAATTCGTTCGTAGGGTTGAACTAGCCGTTGTAGGCGTGCCTCTGCTCACCCTATTTCCAAATCAGCAGTCCTTTGAGTTTGTTGCCCTGCTTGTACAGCCCCTCAAAACTGTAGTTGTTGCCTTTCTCGATCCCATACCCTTCAAACTTGTTTAGCTGGAACTCTCCCTAGTAAAGCAAATCGTTGGACACCAGCCTGCCTTTTCCGTGGGCGTGGTTATTGAAAAACTAGCCTTCGTAGAAGGAACCGTCATTTTGGATGAATAGGCCTTTGCCCTCCGCCTTGCCCCTCGACCATGACCCAAGGTAGATCGAGCCATCAGTTTTGTAGATCTTGCCGTAGCCCTGTGGTGTTTTGGTTTGCTGAGTAGCCATCAATGTACCTAATCCAGTTGCCCCACATAGACTTCTTTGCCGAACTTCCTGACCTCCTTGGCCTGTTAGGCCAGCTGAACCAGTTGACCTAGATAGATAAGAGGGTACTGTGTGTTTGCAATACAGCCTAGACCTAAGCACTCAGAGATGGTGATGAGGAGTTATGGTCTTCTGGAGGTTTTTGTTATGAAGCTGTAGAAGGAGGGTCACAAGGTTACGGGGGGGATGTAGAAAATTGGATACTTTTGATCTTTTCTTCCTGGAGGCTATCAAATTCCTCCTTTTCCACCCTGCAGCACACTTTATTGCCCATCAATAATAATTACATCCGATCCAAATAGCCATAACTTACCCACAACTTCAATCTCCTATCCGACCCACTACCACACTAGCAACCATTCTCAAAGGGCACTATACATATTAGAGCGAGTGCTTTCTATCTTTCTTGCTCACAGAAAAGTGAAACTAATGATGAACAACCAAACAAACACTAGACAAAAGTAGATGAAGAGTTGACTAAGATAGATAGCACAAACTATCAAGTATTGTTCAGTGAATTCGGGCGCAGGAACCCAACTAGGAAACATTCAGGGCCATTTCCTCACAGCAAAGTAGCTTTGCCTTACTGAGCTTTCTCTGACTCGCAAAAACTTCAGCTAACGGTCCCTCTTTATCACTCTGCCGTCGATTTATTCGAAGTTTTGGTGCTGGTGGTTTTAGGACAATGAGAGGTAGCAAGTATGGCAGAGGTCATAGTTTTGGCACTACTTGCAATGATATCTGGCATTTTTGATGGGCTATGCTAGACACATATCGCACTGGTAGTCTCTAAAGATGAACTCTTCGTCTTCTTTTTTTTGAATGACACGAGCCACAACCTCAGCCTGCCCTCTGGAATGGCTGCTGAGAGCGTAGGGGGTGAGAAATGAGGTTTCCTCCTTGCTGTTGGCATAGTGGTGCTGCAAAAAGTGGTGAGTGCTGTCCTCGTAATCCTACATCTTGATGCTGACCATGGAGGCACTGCGGAAAAACAAGGTTTAGGGTTCCTTCTAATGCGCAAAGTTATGCAAGAGGCGGATGGTGATTGGCGACTCAGGGTTGAAGGTGTCTTCTTGTTGTTGCTGCATTTCGTGTGGCTACAGCTTGTGCGGCTAGAGGTAGTTGGTGTGAGAGGGCGACCAGAGGATCTCGGTGTGACTGGTTGCCACATCATCATCTGTTGGCATTTCGTGGGACGAATCTAGATCGAGGTGAGGGAAGAACACCATGGACCTGCCGCTGGATTTGGTGAGATCTCGCTTGATCTGTGGAGAGTAGGCATTTTCCTATTCCTAGTTGTTTTCTTTGATGTTGGTGCAAGTGCTTGAACTGGTCGAAGGCTTGCAGAACAGCTCCGACAGTTTGGACTCACCCTTCACTGACTGCAACTCCATAGAATGGCCCTGGGTATGGGTGAACTATGGGGCTGAGTAACAGTGCGAGCAAACCGTGAACTGCCTGCCCTGCTGCTAGCAGTTTGGACAATAAAGGAAGAACTCCTAGATGGTTTCTTAGCAGAAATCGCATCTGATGGGTTACTGTTGTTGCTATTGTTGTTTGCCTGCTGATTCGCTTTCCTACTCACTTATCTTTTTCATAGTGAGCAGGGATTCGCCCAGCTTCATTTGATACTGGTTAGAGGAGTGCTCAGCTGTGGCCCTGGCAAACCGGTGGCCTTTCAGGTGAATGAAGAGACTATTTTGGAAGCAGCAGCCGCAGAGACTGTAGTCTTGGCATTCCTGGCAGCTATAGCATTACTAGGCTGCCTGTTCTTTTGAGCAGTTTGTGCAAACTAGCTGTTGCCTAGCTGCCGACTCTTGTTACTCCTTCTATTCATCCTCCTTCTATTCATTCTCTTTCTCCTCCTTCTCTTCATTCTCCTGCCTCGAGGTCAGCCATGGTAGTTTCTTGTTCAGGACGCTTTGCAGTAGCAAGGCTATGGGGTTGTTGTGAGAGATGAACTCGTAGCCCTAACACTATTCGCATAGTGGGAGTGAGTAACCCAAGGAAGACTGAGTTTTGACTCCGAAGCACTTGTAGCATTTGTAGGGGGAGTAAGGATTGCTGATGGAGTTGATGCCGTCCTCGATGCTCGCGTTCTAAGACTGTTACTGCTCTATGCAGAACAGTTATTTGGACGAAAGGGAGGTTGGAGCAGGCGGGAAGGGATAGGACGAATTGGGAGTTGGCAGGTGGAGAGGGGGCGAATGGGTGGGCGGCGGGTGAAAGCGAGGGAGGGGCAACTCGCTTCTTTTATCCATTTTATTATTGATTTGAATATAAGCTCCGTGGCTATTAACCAGTGAGGTGGCTGCGGCTGGACAGAAACGCAGCTTCTTGCCTTTGCTATTTCTGGTGGTTAGGCGAGTACGTTATAATATAATTATGGAGTGAAGAGACCAAATAAAATCTAATAGGAATGGGATGCATCACATTAAGCAGCAAGCGCCAGTGGAGTGGCGGTGGGCCGTTTCCAGATTTTGATATTCTGTAGAGTGGTGTTGGGGTGCACATTGGCTGCTCTATATTGGTTTTGGTGAGTTTAGGTGAGTGGCTATATGTGATTACTTAGTTAAGCGGCAAGTATGATTTCAACCAGCCAACTCGACGCCCTACTTGGGCGCGCCTGCTCTTTCCAGCAGATGCACCTCTATAATCGCAAACTGGTAGATCCCTACCTGCTGGCCTCGCACGGCCTGCTCGAGTCCGACAAGAAGCTGGGCCACCTCGCAGTCTGCAGCACACCCCACTGCACCCTGGCCCTCGAGTTCGACACCAACTAGTAGGCCATCAAGGAGGACCTTGAGCTGGCAGTCAGAGACCATGACTAGGACTGTTAGTTCTATAGAGTCAGGGGCAACCTCCTCACCCTCAAGTTGTTCGTGAGCTTGGGGAATTAGCTGTACGAGGAAGGGGTGGCGTGCTTCAAAGGCAAGGGAGTCTGGGTGCAGCTGAACCCCAGATAGATACTGGAGGCCACCAACATCAAGCAAGACAAAATGTCGGAGTGGGTGTAAGGCAGAGGCACACTAGGATCGGGGTGTCTCAACTTCCAGCTGCAGCAGTTCATGCAGCTGGACCCCTAGATTTCGCAGGGGTGGCTGGTGCGGGTGAGTTCTTGGGTGTTCCTGGCGTTGCTGGGGTGGCGGTGGCTGGACAGCTGCTCGGTAGTGTGCCGGTTTTGCGGGAGCACGCGGGATGTGCGCAACTACATCAGCCCATCTGAGTTCAGCCTGATGAAGGTGGAGGAGGGGTTCGACTTCCTGAGCAGCCACAGGACCTGGTGCTGCCTGGTGGAGGGCTCGCGGCAGTACTGGAAGGAGATACTGAGGCAAGCCTGTCTGAAGAAGCTAGAGAAGCTGCCCAGCTGCTTCAGCAGGTCAACCGCACAGGTCAGACTGCGTACCATCCAAAGGAAAGCCATTGAGATTTACGGCTAACACACAGCCAAGTTGAATGAGCTCAGGCGCAAGGTCGCCCTCAAGCGAGCAGCCTTGTCCAACAACCACTCCAACTAATAGACCAGAGCAGAACTAGACCAAAAGTTGGCCAGGCTGGAGGCTTCTGCCGACCAGTAGAAAGAACTGGCTGAGAAACTCATCAAGTCACTGGCCGCGCACACTTGATACCCTCATAGCACCACATGATATCCTCATAACAACACCACACAACCTATATAACCTATCCAACCTATCAAACTACCAATCAATCCAACCAATCCAACCTATCTAACTACATTCGCGGGTTATTGGCAGCCTCACGACCTATCCAACACATCCAACTATCACCATAGCGGGTAACAGCATACTGAGTAAGACCATACCACCCTCACCACTACAAATACTGAGTCAGTTAGGGATACAGCATCAGGCAGGAACAAGGTCAGGGTGTCTTTTTGGAAGGGTTGCGGCCGGGGAAGAGAATGTTGAGGGAGGCGGCCAGGTTGATGTTGGGGTGCCACAAGCAGACCAGCAGTACTGACTAAGTACCAGTATAGTTACATCGAAGAAGCGCAGAGGGTGGAGGAGGGTGCGGAGGAGCAGGAGGATGGCAAACCAAAACCAGTAGTCCTTGAGGTCCACTCCGTAGTGCCCGAAATAGCGCGGGACAATCAACCCGTTGACCAGGTACAGCACGAAGGGCTAGCCGCTCAGCATCCAGACCAACGTCGACAAGAAGATACTGCCCAGTATTATTTGGAACTAGTTTATGTAGTAGGAACCGATCCGTGGCTATTGGTACCCGTACACTCTTAATTTGCGCGACATAAACTGAACTTGCTACATCAATTAAATGAAATATTATAATTTGCCGTGCTTCAAATGTCCACTCCTTAGTGACTCAATTTACCAATCCCTGATTGCTGCAACACAGAGGCCTCAGCTTGCCATAAGTGAACTCATTTTAGGCGACCAGCCTTCTATCAGCCACTATCTAAACAAACCATTAAGCAAGGCATCAGCTATCTAAGTAAACCATTAGTGCTCTCGATCGGATGTGCATTGAATAGCACATCAATACTCCACCAATCAATTGCCTATCTTTTTATTGATTATAAAGATGTGATATTTGTAGGTAGATCATGGCTGCGGGCATCATCGGCCATTCATGGTTGTTGGGTAGACAGTATCTGGCTCACTGCCCGCAGGAACAGCTCGGGCTGTTCGTAGTGCACCCAGTGCCCTGCGGCCCTTATCGGGTGCAAGTTCTACTCCCGCAACTGCGGGTAGTACTGTCTGAACACCTCCAACTCTGGGGCAGCGACGTAGTCTGACAGCTCTCCCCAGATGAGGTCTACGCGAGTGGCCCAGGTGCGGGGGTTGTGTTGGGCCAGGCTAAAAGAGCCGATGCTGGCGCATCCCTGGTTAGCCAGCACTTTGAGGTTCACTCTCCACTTGAAGCTGCTCTAGTCATGCCTGAGCACATCGGCCTTGAGCAGGGCAGCTACGTCCTTGCTGATAGCCCGCGCCTCGATTTCTTTGTTGATTTGGGCCAACGGCAGCTTCATGTCAATCTCAAGCATCCGTTTGAGCATATTTCCCGTTTGTGCGAAAGTGGGCCGGTCCTGGAGAGAGGTTGCAGGCACGTCGATGAGTATGATTCGCTCAATAGCCCGCTGAATTTAGGGCGCGTCGTATCGCTTGGTGAACTCCATCAGGGCCAACCCTCCCATCGAGTGGCCCATCAGACTCAGCTTCTTCTCCGCCTTCAGCAGCCCATTGCTCAGTAGGTACTCATAGAGATCATCGGCCAGGTCTTGGATGGTGTGGGTGGGGGTGTGGGGACTTTCGCCTAGTTAGAGCTAGCCGTACCATGGTTGCGGGCATCGATGAGGAAGGAGTTGGCATGTTGGGAGATGGCTGGGTTTTTGGAGAGGGACCTGAAGTTCTTGGCTGAACCCATCAAGCCATGATGGATCACAATATTCCTGGGCTTGTCGAACTGGTGCTTGATGGAGTTGAGGGAGATGCGATAGCGTATTGTGGTGTGTAAGTGCATGCGATGGCGTATGGGGGTGATGGAGTGCATTGGAAGCAGCAGTGCAATTAGTTTATTATAGATAAGCCGCTGGATAGGTCTCCGATTACAGCTCTACCCTAGCACCAGATTGAGTTTTGTGCCTATATCGCAACTCAGTTGGTGCTGGCTGGAGTAGTAGTTGGTGCTGGCTGAAGTAGTAGTTTTGGAAGTAGGTTTAGTTAGCTGCTGCAGATGTAATTAATTGACTGTGGGTATGGGTGGCAGATTAATATTCTTGATGTTATCCTAGAGCAAGAATACAACCCTTGCAGTAGTCTGCTGCATCGCCATCATCCTCACTGCTGTTCTCCATATCGCCTGTACCCATCCTCTTAGCTAGTTGGGGCTCTCTACATCCAGGGCGGAGCCTACATCTAAAACAACTACCCCCAAATACCATACTTATCCTACCAAAATACTCTGCCCCTGGGCGGCTTCGTTATTGTTGTGGGGATCTTCTTTATTTTGGCCAACTCGTGGCTAGCATATGTGCTCATGAACTCTGAACTGCTGAGTTTGACAGTGGAGAGGACAATATGGGTTTTGGGATGGATGAATGTGGTATTCGGTTTTGCAGTTTCGTTCATGGAAGTGTGGGAATACAGTCGCTGGAATCAGCTGTTCGCCGTGATACCTGTTGACCCCCGCAGCCTAAGTACCAGTACAGCCACTCAGATAGTGCCATTTATACTCCCTTTTATTTCTGCTTAGCCGACGGCATCATCACCTTTGTCTTAGCCTTTCCCTTAGGCCTAGTTCTACTACATATGCTCAACGAACGTTTGATCTAATCCGAAGAAAGATATGCTATAAAAATAGTAGCGTTTGAGGTGACAGAAGAAAGCAAGGCTATAAACAAAGGGCTGGCAAGGTAACAAGCAAGGGCCTAAGACGGGGAAAGCGACGATATTAAAGAAGGAAAGCTAGAAGAAATTATAAGATAGAGCTAGTGATTAAATTTACCACTAATCTTAAGGATATTCAAAACTAAAGGATAAAGATAATAAAAAGAATACAAATTAAACATTAATACATGCAGTAAAGGAAATCACACTTGTTAATAAGGAAATGCGGCTGAACCAGTGCAGTT
>Ga0316217_10006311_pt1 | contig 11790 bp, 6 predicted proteins | sample 1anoAmetaG_FD_203633 | JGI IMG/M metagenome (GOLD analysis project Ga0316217, IMG submission 203633) | Freshwater microbial communities from Trout Bog Lake, Wisconsin, USA - 1anoA | ecosystem: Environmental > Aquatic > Freshwater > Lake > Hypolimnion/Profundal zone | place: USA: Wisconsin... | reverse complement strand
TTAATAAACTTGACTCCCTAGTAATCGTCTATAAGGTAGATTCTGTCGTTGACCTCATCATAGTAAAGAGAAGAGACGGTGAGTATTATCTTTTAGAACTAGTCTAATGAAAAAACAGTGGTCTCTGCCTCCAACTCAATACGAAAATCAATAAGACTGAGCTAGTATATTTTAAGTTTGCCTCTGTTGGCTGTTATTATCTTGTTTTCCATGATGATTGCATCTGAAAACCGATCGCCTTCATAGCCGTATAGCTTTATCCAGCTTTATGTCTCGACAAGGTAGCAACCGTTTTAGGACATGTAGATTATGTGGGTTTTTGGACCTTCTTTATATTGGAACAATCTCCCGTATGCGAGGTTTTCATCTAATATTCTTACTATTTATCTTTTTTAAAAATAACTAACATCTTTCTCGTTGCTTTGGTTCTTGGTTTTGAAATACGTGACTTCTCCATCTTCAAAAACAACTACTATGGTGTTCTTGACTTAAATGATGTCCCAAATGTTACCCCTCCAAAACAAGCTATCCTCACTGACAAGTAACCAACTATGCCCGATTTCCCCCTCCTTTCTAAAAATCGACTGCTGCTATTTTTGCAGCAGACAAGGCGAACTTTTACCCTGCGAGTCTTAGTTCCTAAAGGAAGAGATATGTATAATAGAATGCTAATCGTTAGTTTGAGGCAACTAAATCTCGAATTACGAATTAGGTCTGAGAGTAATCGTTATTTTTTTCTATAGGTCGAACTTCTCAGAGCCGTTGGCAACTTCTAAAAGGATCAGAACCAGTACTACCTTAAACCCGATTTATTTTAGTAGCATTTTGATATATTATATAATATTATTTATGCACTTTTGAAGAACAATCAAGTCAACATGTCTTTATCGTGCCTCTTAATCATCTCAGAGTACATCCCTCCTGCTTTCCGCTCCAGGTCGTTTGGATCCCCGAATTCAACCAACTGTCCCTGATCCATTACCATTATCTTGTCGGAGTTTTTCAGGGTTGAAAGGCGGTGAGCAATTGTGAATACGGTACTCTGTTTGAATTTCTCAGTTATGACTCTTTGTATAATGGCATCATTTTTTACATCAATATTGGCAGTTGCTTCATCAATAAGCACTATTTTACTGTGCTTCAAAAAGGCTCTACAAATGCATAGAAGTTGTTTTTCGCCTGCGGACAAACTTGTGTTAGACACAGCTCCATCCAATCCACCCTTTTCTTGAATGATATCAAAAAGGTTGCATTATTTGAGAATTTAAAGTAGCTGCTCATCTGTGTACCTTCCTGTAAGGTCAAGATTTTCTCTGAAAGTAGATTTGATGAGTGTTGGCTCTTGATCAATCATGGTTATAGAGTATCTTAGGTCTTTGAGGGAGTATTACTAGATGGATTTGCCATCTATGATGATGCTTCCGTTGGAGATTTCAGTCACTCCCAATAAAGTATTGATAATGGTAGTTTTGCCAGCTCCAGTACGGCCAACTATCCCTATCTTTTCTCCAGGCTCAATTTTGCAAGTAATTCTCTTTATAACATCAGGAAGATCCTTACGATATCTCACTTTCACCTATTTGAACTCTAGTGCACCTTTATTTATGACCTGCTGACCGCCTTATTAATCAGGGTTCCAGTTTTTGCAGTACTAAATGTACCTTTTCTCAGGTTAAATCTCCATGAATTTATAGACTCTCTACAATGAAGTCAATTTGGTTTAAAAGTCAGCTTCTGAAAGGGTCAACCCTACAACATTGAAGCTAAGACCTAGAGCGTAAGACATTAGTAAGCCCATAGTAGAAGGGTCACTAGATTTGCTGAACATACAATAAGCGATACAGGGCATATTAATTAAAAAGCTCATGTAGCCTAAGGCATTGGCAAACCAATTCTCAAGTGCTATCTTTGTGATTCTTACTCTCTTATTCTTATCAAAAAGCTTGTATTGTATCTCAGTAAATTCAAATTATCTTTTGTAGGCTCTTAGAGTTGATAGGCCAGAGATCGCTGACATAAAACCACTTACTACGGGAGAATTAGTGCTCTTTTAGTATCTGCATACCTACCTCTGTGTTTTTAGGTAATATTTTCTGACCTTATTTCCCAAGAAACCGATAATGAGCATAGGAATAAGGGCATATGGGGTTGTTGTGTATACGCAGATAATCAGTATTCCCACTAATTAAACAACGTTAATAAGAAAATAAAGCAGAGAAGCCATTATTGCTTAGTCAAGTTATCTCAGGTCTTTAGTTAGTCTATTAACTATTCTTCCAATCGGAACTCTATTATAAAAGTTGCCTAAGCTTGCATAAAGAAGTGATACAATAACATTTCTATGAGCAATAGTACTTTGTTTTCCTCCTGAAATAGTAATAGTGTAAGACATAAAGGCTATAAAACTGATTGACAATACATTGAGAGCGATAAAAATGTAAACTTCGTAATCTTCACCTGAAGGGTTTTAACACCATATCTGAATGACTATCGAGCTTATTGTTTTAGAGGCTATGTAGCCAATTATAGTGAACAGTATAACGCCAAGGAATTTGAAATAGCCACCTGTCAATTTTATGAAAGTCTTAAGTACTTTCGAGTCTATTGTGCCTTATTTGTGATCTTAAGGCAAAATCAGCTGCTAAATCACCTCGTTTGTTGTCCATTGTTGACCTCCATCTAAGGAATTCTAAGACTTTGTCTTTTTACGCAAAACCTCACTTATCATAGCTAGTTCTGTTTATAAATTTTCCTATTTTTATTCTTCCTTCTATTTTGCTTTTTTTTCTTATTTTTAGTGCTATTTACTGCTAACTTCTTCAAATTCAGCAGTTTTAGAAATATCTTTGAAATTTCCTTTTCTCACGATTCTTCCCTTCTTCATAACAATTATTTCATCAGCCAAGGGGGCAAATTTGATAGCATGACTAGGCATAATGACTGTTTTTCCTTTTAAAAATTTTCTGACAGTCTCCTTTACTATAAAGTCACCAACATGAACATCAACAGCGCTTAGAATATCATCTAATAAATATATATCTCTCTAAGAATAAAGTGCTCTTGCAAGGGACACTCGAGCTTTTTGACCACCAGAGATATTAACTCCTTTTTCACCTATTTATGTATCGATTCCATTGGGTAACATTTTGATATCATCCTCCAAACAGGCGAAATGCATGACTTTCTTGAATTTTTATTAAATAAGTGGCAAAGTAAAGGTGATATTTTCTTTTAGAGTAGCAGACATAATCCATGGCTTTTGTGGAGAGTAAGCAAGTTCCCCAGAAAGAGTAATTCTAGAAGAACTGGCAGTAATGATTTCGTTGATGATTGCTTGCAAAAGGCTTGATTTTCCACTGCCAATGTCTCCCACAATCATAGTGAAAGAGCCTCTTTCTATTTTGGTGTTGATATCTTTCAAAACATGTATATACAGTGATTTTCCTTTTTCATCTTTTTCCCTAAACTTTTTTAAATCTTATTCTTCATTCTAAGAATCAATGATCTAGCTCTACTCCTAAGTTTCAGTAACCTAATCAGATACGATATCATTTATTTTTGATTGACTTTAGGTTTTCTACCCTTTTTATTTGTCTTGTTCATTCTCCTTCTTTTTATCTTCCTCTTTTTCCTCTTTTTTCTCTCTTTTCCAGTAAAAGTTGCCTGAGCCTATTTGGACTGCAAAAGCTGAATCTTTACTTGAGTATTAAATATGCTTAACATCAATTTCTTGGGCATATAAAAACTTCTATATTCTTTTGAGAGAAGTTACTATTTGCAATATCTCCGATATAGCAGTTGGCAAGCTATACATTGGGTATTAGAATAGGCTAACTACAGTCATTGTAGTAAAAGCAACCTGAGCATTGATTTCATAACCTATGAGTATGTAGACCAAGTATGATCCAGCTATCAGCATTGGACAAGTAAAATAAAAAAGACCTACTATGAAAACGAAATTCAATCCTCTCTTTATCATTACACCGACTTAGAAGGTCCTTTTGTCATTCACCTTCTTAAAGAAGAATTTTTAAATTGCAGTTATTTTTATAAATCGGATGATTTAAAGCATTTCCTCAGTCACCTTCATTCTTTAATCTTTGGCCTTGAGTAGAAGTTCATTTAGTCTAACAGTTATTTTAGATAAAAAGTAGCTAGCGATTAGTACCAAGAAGAGGATGCCAACTGAAGCCAAAATAGCTAACTTTAAGAGCAAGTACAACATAATAAGGCCACAAATGATCTGTAGCGGTCCATAGAATAAAGCAGCAACGTTTTCACCTACTCCTGTCAGTCTTTATGCATCCACTTGACTGTAGTTTATAATCTAGGCCTCGCTAAATTACTTATCAGCTAGTGGTTTATATTTAAGAGCTTTGTTGTATACGATCATTGTGACCAAGTTTGAAAGTTTGATTCCTAAACCGATGAACCTATAGAAATATTGTGAGAAAAAGGTTCGATGAATAACGCCGTGAAAGAAAGTCAATAGAAATAGCAGAATGCCATAGTTAATCTATTCCTGATGATTTGTTAAGTAGTCAATGTTAAGGGCTGTTAAGACCGGACTGCTAATGAAAAAAGTCTCAATCATCACAATTATGCCTGCCAGTATGATCCACTATCTTTTGAAAGTTTTAAACAGTGCCCTAATCAAGGTGAATCCTTATCTTTCGCTTTTTTAAATAGTCGACCATATCTGAAGAAATCTGTTGAACTAGACTGAGGTCGTTTGGTTTTATGGAAGCTTAGGCATCATATCAACTTCTACTGCGTTTTTAGCACCATAATTGAGAAGTGGCATGACCCAAGTTACATACAGAGTTTGGAACCAGCTCTCTCCATCTATAGTCTTATTAAAGCAGTCGGCTTTTAGCTTGCTTAAACTATGGTTTTAAGCTGCGGTCTGTTGATCAGTGAGTAGAGATTAGTTAAGAACTACTTAATCTTGTTTCATGACAACAACAGAAATTATATAATATTCTTTTACTGTCGTAGAGTACTACAATACCCGATCCCAATTAATTCTTTTATTCGTTTTCTTTGAAGAATATTACTTTGGCAAACCATTCAAATACTAATTTATCAGACAAATTATCTTGAATAGCCATGTCCAAATTGAGGCTATTTGTCGATAAGTGGTAATTTTGTTCAAGTTACTGAGAATGAACTTATTTAAACTTTCCCTCACTATATAGTCAATAAATCAATTTTAAAAAATCAATTTAACAGATGAGTTCTAACAATTCTTTGGATCTCTCGATCCAGCTTGAGGAAAATTAGCAGAAAAGCAAGGAGCAGGAGTTAGAATAGTTTGTGGAACTCACCAAAAAGATAGCCGAAAGCGACAGAAATAATGACCTGCTGCGTGAAATAAAAAAAAACAAAATGAACGAAGCACACAAAATTCGAGCACTCCACCGTAATGTTCTGGATTAGAATTAAACACTGCAAACAGAGCTGAACAGCTTGGTCGACTCTATCAAATAAACTAAAGCCATGCAAAAAAACAAAGCAGACTATTATGAGCAACTCAGTAAAAGATACGATGAGTTGACTCTGAAATAGAAGCATTCAGAGGAAAAGAACGTTCTTTTGACTAAATAAAACGATAATCTTGAAAAAAAAATATTGGCACTGCAGAGATAGTATGAGTAAGAACCTTTCTATTTAGATAAATCATCAAGGGAAACAAAGAAAAGTTCAATCATCTGCAAAAACTACAAAAGAAAAAAGAACTTCAAGACGAATTAATAAATTAAAGCAAGCGCAAGATTTAATAGCTGGAATAACTTTGTGAAACTACTAAGGTCAAAGCCATCCATCTCGAGTAAGAACTGAGGTAGAGGGCTTAAAATACAAGAGCGCTTGAAGCCTTGGTTGCAGACAAGTAAAGGCAGGTTTAATTGTTTCGGAAAGAGAAATAGGAGGGTTAAAAGAAGCAAGAGGAGACCAAAAGGATCACAAGTAAATTAGTAGCAAGGATAAAGGTAATTTAGGAAGAGATTGATCAAAAAGTGTAAGAATTTTCAAGGTTGCAGGGCATTCACAGTAGATTAGAGCTATAAATTGAAAAAATATAAAAATCACAAGACCTGTTCGAAGAATTACTACAAAAGCGGCGAGAAATGTTCAAGTAACTAAAAAAGGATAGCTCAAAGCTGTCCAAATAGAGATAAATAACCAAAAACTTGAGATAATTTTGATATGATTCGCCATTTGCAAATATATAGACTTTTCATTAATGAGATTAAAATCTGTTCAAAGATTAGGTTAAAAGTTTACAGTTTGTTTAAATTGTATACAATTTTATGGCAACTGTTTTGGAGCAAGATAAATTTGCAGATTGGCCTTTATATAATATTTCAGTTAATATTCAAATGATGATAAATAGTAAATATTTGAGCCATCATAGTACGCCTTTAAGCTCAATCAAATAAAATATCTGCCCCAACTCAAAAACTCAAAACTTCTTCAATGGACTCAAGCTCAATAATAAAAAGAATTGTAGTCCTTCGCTAGGAACTGACTCATAGTTCAGTGTCTTCAATACAATCAACATTAAACGAAGATCGATAAACAATTCAGCTGCCACTAAAAGTAGAGTGTAGATCGAAGCTATTCTCTAAAATTTTTCGACCAAAAGTTCAAGCCCTAATCAACTCATTTCCAATAATATAGTTTCACACAAATCTTTTTTAGGACTTCTAGGAGTTGTACTGGGCAGGGAAGATATAAGCATATAGGAAGCCATACAAAAATGTGAGTAGTATTAAATATCAGGAAGAGACGAGCTCATAAGCATCATGCAATAAAAAGAAATAAGTCATTAATGGCCTCTTCCTCTATCGAACTTGTTATTGACTGAGCTGGGACAGCTAAAAGTAAGAAAGATATGCGAGCATCTTTAGAATGAAGAATAATTAGATGAGGGAGAAACAGAAATCTTGTAGTTTTTGACCAGTCGCTCGAAAAAAGCTCAATCAGTGGGAGCCAGCAATTTGCTATAGCTTTATAATTAGTTCAGAAACAGAATCGACTAGAAATGCAACATAGCGGATGAACTAGTTCAAATGTATTCTTTGAGAGTCTAACCTAAGCTACGATCAATGAAAGATAAGATTTTACTGGTAAAGGCTGAGAAAAGGATCAAAAGAGTAGAAAAGGAAAACTAGGGGAGAATATCCTTTCGTTAGCTTCAATCTTGTGTCTTAAACTTCAAGCTAACTGAGTAATAGGTAGTTTGCGTTTTCAAATATTTATATTGGCTGTAGAATGAAAAGGTCCTCAGCCTTATCGATCGGAAATAAACAGTCAGTACTTAGACTTGCTTGAAGTAGATTTTACAAAAACACAAATCAGATACTATGTCATTCCAAACCCTATCAACCATTTAGTTTTACGAGTAACAAAACAACACAGTCATAAGCTAGTTACTTAACGACAAAACCTATCTTCTCTAAGCAGTAGACAAAAAAGACAGCTAACTAGAAAAGTTGAAAAACAGTCTAGTTCTTCTAGAGATTTAGCTGTAGTCTAGATAGAAACATCATGCGGAATAGATACTGAGAGAAAAAGAGAATATGAAGAAGAGGTATGGTAAAATAGTTAAATCGCTACAGTAATAGTGTAAGAACAAAGATAACATAATAAAGTGGTACCAGAACTAGCTAAAAGCTATAGTAAACTAAAATCGGATTGAGTGGATTGCAAAAAATAGGTAGAGGCTATTCTTAGAACAATATCAACAAAATAAACTTGAGCAAACCTTATCTGAACGAGACTCGAAATAAGGAACAAAAGAAGCAGACAACTAAGATTATTACGGTTAGTATAATTGATCTCAATTCTACAGCTTCCTAATAACAAATCCAAAAGCTGATAATCACTCATATTATTTTACATTCTATCTGTATTCATATTTTGACAGTAAAACAATCATGGCTTCTTCGTAATCAGCACATAGATCAAAAAGAGGAAATAGCAGAATTACAACGGAATGGATGCAATGAACAAATAAAAGAACTTCAAATTACTTTTGCCGATACATTTTGATAGCCAGGGGCAGTGGTGGTCGTATTCCTCAATGCAAACATTGCATCTTTAGCAATGATGCACTTTCTTGGGCTTAAATACTTTGCATATATTGCAATAACTAAGTATTTGTTGTCTTACCTTCTTTTTGGCTCATCGTTGTTTTAAGCATCATAAATACCCGGGTTACCCAGCAGAGTAATGAGAAAACTTGTTATAGGCAGGCAAGCCATTACATAATTGATGCTTTTGGCTAATGGCTGGAAATTGATGAGAGTCTCTATTTTGATGACTCCATAAGCAATAGTAACCATAAATAAGAAGGCAACAATCGAATAAGCATCTAATTGTGGGCAAAGTTACAGTCAGGTCCCAGAGATAGATGGAGAACATCTTTACTAAAAATGATCAAATTGCCGTAGTTTTGTTTGTACTGGGTAGCTTCTGCCTCCTATTCTAATCTATCCTCCTCCCCAGGATCAAGATAAAACGACGACTTCTTTCTTATTTCCTAAGCCTATTGATTGAGCATGATAAACTTATTAACTTTGAATAAAATATGAAAATAAAGACAATCATATGAATATGTGGTTCGAAATCTGCAGCACCCCTTGCAGCAGATTCTTAACGTAGCGAGTTTTATTCCTCGCACTTTTCAATTAGGATAAAAGAGACTCGTTTTTTTATCGAAGTTTACTGTTCTCGTGCTGCAGATGTCTTTAGGAGTTTACTGATAAATTAACCAAAATAGTAGGATTAGGATTTTGATGAGTTTAAGCCTCTCTAAGCTCATTTACTTCCTAAGTATAAGGAGCTTCCTATATGTCCTCTTGATGTGTACTTCGCAAATACTCCCTCAATCTCTGCACCTAACTTCGCAACTATCCCAATATCTTATCATGGACAGTACATGGTACATTTATTATGTTTTCTGTTTTGGCTTTCGGCTCTGTATACTCATCACGTATGATGATATCAGGTATAACGATATGCTGCTTTATAATGGTGACTTATGTTTAGTTGTTAATGATTTACTTGCGATTAGTAGTTTAGTAAAGCTTTCTTTTTATCTTTTCTCTCCATTCGCCTTACTTTTCCTTCTTGTTTTCTCTTTGTCTATTATATGGCTAAGTTTAAGGCTTCTTATGCTCTACTTCACCTGTGGAATGTTCTTCTTAACTATCTAAACTGTCTAATAGGGAAACATCTTCTTTCTGTTAATCTTACTAAATATGAATATAGGGGTTTTCTGGCTTTACTTTAGTTGAAGCTGAAGTGAGCTCAGTTGTTTTTGACTCATATGTTTTGTGAGGAGTCAAAAAGGTCTAGTTTTTATAACTGTATGAGAATGGCTTGTTCTTCTGACTAATTTAAATTGAGTGAGCTTTCTAGGTCCGCCCACGATCATTATCTCTAAAACTGAGAATAACTTCTTCCAGCCTTTCTATTCTCTTTTTTAAATCAGTAATCTCCTCCTGATACTTATTTTAGATATACTCTATTTGTATCTTGTTATTGGCATTGAGTTTAGTAAACATCTCTTCGAAATAGTGCTTCATCTAGCTCTACACATTCCTAAGCCAATCCAAACTTGACCGATCAGAGTGATCAGGTTCGGGAGTGGACTTGGTTTTGCCGGCTTGAATGTACAAATTTTTGAAACCAGTCCAATTCACCTCAGCTTCCTTCTATAGCTGCCGATCCGTGATGTTTAGCTACTGGGCTAACATAAAATTATATTTTCCAAATAAATAATCAACCCCAGATAGCTTATTCAAATATTAGAATGTAACAACTGATAGGAATGAGAGAATTTAAATACTTTAGCATACTTTAGCAAAAGATGCTTGCGGAAGCAAAGACTAATAATTGTTAAGCCATTTTATAAATTATGTTTATCGGTAGAGCTGCTGCAATAATTTAATGATATAGCTTTAAAACTATTTTAACTCACGCACAACTTTGCCCAAAAACTCCATCTTAATCCAAAGAAGAAAAAGCTCTGTCGCAGGTTCTCGCTAAATCGCAAAAAGCCTTCATCATACAAAACCAAGGTATAGAAGTGTATAAAATTAAACCTAACAATAGTAATCTATAAACAAGAGCAGAAGGCGCTATTAATATATGATGAAAACTATAAGAAATCCCTATCACCCTTAGGTGTAAGAGAAGGTTCATTATTCCGAGAAATAGCGCAAAAAGATAGTCAGCTTTTTGAAGCTGAATTTCTAAAGGGCAAAGCTAAGCGATGGAACAAATTACAAATAAGATGTCTTAGTGAAATCTAACAGCTCTGAATAAAGGTATGATGAAAAATCAGCTCCAAAAATATCCTTGTTGTCACTGGAAAAGAAGGAAAACTGCAAATTTAGCACTAAGAAAATCGAGCTATTAAACACCATTTATCGATCAAAGCCTAAAATAACGATTTTAGAAAGAATTTTGAATGCTAAGCATCTTAAACAGGTGAAATAAGTCGTGGATTTAAGCATATAATAGAGTAAAGAGGTCTTTTAAACTCAGAATCAAAATAACCGCTAATTAAAGAGTTCTCAGCAGGTACTCTAATGCTTCAAAACGTATGAGTCTCAGACGAAAACATTCAAAAGGAAAAGCAACAATATTGTCTTAAGAAAATCCAAAAAGTAAAAGTCTTTCTCCAAATAAAGTATTACGGCCTGGAGAGTTACTTAGCTCACTGAGTGAAATATTCTTTCTTCCTCCAATCATGATATTATTGTGTGAAAGTTTGGTAAAGTTTACTGGATTTTAAGGTTAGTATTTATTCGTTTAACAAACTGCCAGTCATTTTCGGCCAAAACCAATGAACTGACAGTATTCTGAATGAAGTTTAAAAATTGTAAGACTGCTGGTTATGTTATTATGGTACTTATGTAATCAACGATTTCTAATTTTTCTAAAATAATTATATTTTCTATACATGAAAAGAGAAACAAGCGTAAAAGGACTTGTGCTTTACGAATAAGTGCTGCAGAAGAATTTCGAAATAATCTAAACATTCCTTAACAAATTCCCAGTCATATTCAAAAGTACCACCCATACAACTTAGAACAAGACAACTTCGAAGAGTCCCTCAAAAAGATCAACGAAAGTAACAATCCTTAGATTTAGAGCTTTTCTCTTTAGATACCTAGAACGATAAGTACCGTGAGTAAATGAACATGAGCGTGAGTATACTGGACAAAAAGATATCGCATCTCAAAGAAAATGTGTCCAGAACCAACCGCAACAGTACCAAATTCAGCCAAGAAATGGTACCTCTGGAATAGAGAAAAAATAGTATATTCAGAATCGGAAGTCCAAAAGAACAGAAAGAACCCTCACCGGTCATTTCTAAAGAAAAATTATAACTATTATCAGAAATTGACAAAAGACAGCAGTAGAATATCAAGAAGATGACCGAGTTAGAAGAAGATATAGCCTAAATGCAAGAAAAAATCAACTTCATGTCAGTCATCAACGGCAAAACTGAACAGTCCGTAGACCGCATACTCGAACAAAAGGTGGATAAGTCCAACTTTTAAAAACTGTCTCATGAATTTTAGAAAAAGTTTCAAAAACACATCAATGAACTGGCCAACAAAAAGTATGAGGAAGGACAGACATTAATAGATTAGCAGTTTACCTTTTTGGAAAAGACATTCAAAGAGTAAATTGACAGAGATTTAACCAAGTTGAAAAGCTAACTATTGGCCTAGCTCTAAAAGAAAGCTGCTGTCGCTGAAATCAAATAAT
>Ga0316217_10006309_pt1 | contig 11793 bp, 11 predicted proteins | sample 1anoAmetaG_FD_203633 | JGI IMG/M metagenome (GOLD analysis project Ga0316217, IMG submission 203633) | Freshwater microbial communities from Trout Bog Lake, Wisconsin, USA - 1anoA | ecosystem: Environmental > Aquatic > Freshwater > Lake > Hypolimnion/Profundal zone | place: USA: Wisconsin... | reverse complement strand
GGCGGCTGGGACGGCCCGTTCGCCCCCGGGCTGCACTGGATGGTCGCCAAGACGCTCGGCCTCTTCGTCACCGTGTACTGGGTGCGCTGGTCGCTCATCCGGTTCCGCTCCGATCAGCTGATGGACCTCTGCTGGAGGCGCCTGACGCCGATCTCGATCGCCCTCGTCCTCGCCGCCGCGGCGTGGGTCACCTTCGCGCCGAACGGGGGCGGCTGATGGGCTACCTCCTCGATGCAGTGAGAGCCCTCCGGACCGCGCTCCGGACCGCCTTCCGGCCGCCGACCACGGTGGAGTACCCCGACGTCATCCGCCCCCGCGCCGAGCGCTACCGCGCGAGCTTCGCCCTGCCCGACGACGAGAACGGCGAGATCGCCTGCATCGCGTGCCTCGCCTGCGAGCGCATCTGCCCGTCGCAGGTCATCAAGATGAAGAGCGGCGGCAAGCGCGAGTCGCCGGTCACGGGGAAGAAGCGGGCGTACGTGGACGAGTTCGTCCTCGACCTCTCCGCCTGCATCCAGTGCGAGCTCTGCGTCCAGGTCTGCAACAGCGACGCGATCTACATGATCCGCGAGCCGGAGGTCCCGGGCTACTGCCGCGAGGACCTGGTGCTCGACATCACCCGGCTCCGCGCCAACGCGCACGACAAGACGGCGGCGTGGGGGCGCGGGACGGTGCTGCAGGAAATGCAGGAGCCGCCGAAGGTCGAGAAGGCGCCGGCGAAGGCCGCGGTCGCTGCCAAGCCTGCGGCCGAAGGGGCTCCGCCCGCCGAGGCGAAGGCGCCCGCCGTGGCGACCCCGCCCACCGAAGCGAAAGCGCCGCCCGTTGCGACCCCGCCCGCGGAGACGACCCCGGCGGCCAAGCCTGCGCCTGCCGAGGCGGCGGCGAGCGACGCGAAGGCGGCTCCGCCGGCTGACCCCCCTCTGCCGGTCGCGGCGGCGGTCGACAAGGAGACCGCGTGATGGACGCTGTCGGCTTCGCCATCGTGGCGCTCTGCATGCTCGTGTCGGCGTCGTACGTCGTGCGCGCAGCGAACCTCATCCACGCCGTCCTCTGGCTCGGCGTCACGCTCCTCACGACGGCTGCCCTCTACGCGATGCTCGGCGCCTCCTTCCTGGCAGGCGTCCAGGCGCTCGTCTACGTCGGCGGCGTCGTCACGCTGATGATCTTCGGCGTCATGATCACCCGCAAGCACGACGGCCTCGTCGTCCCCGCCGACTCCGGGAGCCCGGCCCGCGGCGCCCTGGTCGGGGGGAGCTTCTTCGCGCTCGTCGCCGTGGCGATCCGCGCCACCCCGGGGCTCGACGTCGACGTCGCTGCGAAGGCGATCACGCCGGCCGACCTCGGACGGGCCTTCCTCGGTGACCAGGTGCTCGCCTTCGAGACGCTGTCGGTGCTGCTGCTCGGCGCCATGGTCGGCGCCATCGTCATCGCGCGCCGGCACGATCCGGGGGCCCCCCGCCGCGCGCTCGGGTCCCGCTCTTCGCCCGTCGCCGCTCGCACCGCTCCCGAGGAGGCGCGGTCATGACCCTCTCCACCTGCCTGCTCCTCGCCACGGCGCTCTTCTCGGTCGGCATCTACGGCCTCCTCACGCGGCGACAGGTGATGGCCGTCCTCCTCTGCGTGGAGCTCATGGCCAACGCCGCGAACATCTGCTTCGTGGCGTTCAGCCGGTTCCGGGGGGGCGTGACCGGCCAGGTCTTCGCGTCGTTCTCCATCGCCATCACCGTGGCCGAGGTCGCGGTGGGCCTGGCGATCGTGATCCTCCTCTACCGGACCCGCGGCGACACTCGCCTCGACCTCGCCAGCGAGATGAAGGAATGACCCGCCCGATCTCCCTCGCCCTCGTGGCGCTCCTGGCGCCCGTCGTCGCGGCGCTCATCCTTGCCCCCATCCCGGCGCTCCGGAAGCGGGGCTGGCCAGCGGCCGCTCTCTGCATCCTGGGGTCGGTCCTCTCGTTCGGTGCGGCGGTCGCGCTCCTCGTCGACACCCTGAAGGACTCGACGCCCCAGACGCTCGCCGTCCCGTGGGTGCGGTCGGCCGGCAAGGTCATCGCCGAGGCGGGCGTGCACGTCGACGGCGTGGCCGCGTCGATGCTCGTCGTGGTGACGCTCGTCGCCCTCTGCGTTCAGGTCTTCTCGCTCGGCTACATGCACGACGAGCCGCCCCCCGCGTTCGGGCGCTACTTCACCTACCACGCGCTCTTCCTCTTCAGCATGAACGTGCTGGTGGTCGCCCCGAACCTCCTGCAGCTCTTCATCGGCTGGGAGCTCGTCGGCGTGACGAGCTACCTCCTCATCGGCTTCTACTTCAGGAAGCCGAGCGCCGCCCACGCGGCGGTCAAGGCGTTCTGGGTGACCAAGTTCGCCGACATGGGCTTCCTGTTCGGGCTCCTCGCGCTCTTCGCGGCGTCCGGGAGCTTCGGCTGGGACGCGCGCCTGGCGCCGGGTGCGGCCACCGCGGTGACGCTCCTCTTCTTCCTCGCGGTCGTCGGCAAGTCGGCCCAGTTCCCGCTCCATGTCTGGCTCCCCGACGCCATGGAAGGGCCTACGCCGGTCTCCGCGCTGCTGCACGCCGCCACGATGGTCGCGGCGGGCGTCTACCTCGTCGTCCGCGCCAACCCCCTCTTCGCGCAGTCGGAGACGACGCGCAGCCTCATGCTCGGGCTCGGCGCCGGGACGGCGCTCTTCGCGGCGCTCCTCGCGCTGGTGCAGACGGACATCAAGAAGGTGCTCGCTTACTCGACGTGCTCCCAGCTCGGCTACATGGTCGCCGCGCTCGGCGCCGGCTCGGTCCTCGGCGGGTTCTTCCACCTGACCACGCACGCGTTCTTCAAGGCCCTCCTCTTCCTCGCCGCGGGGAGCGCGATTCACGCGGTCCACTCGAACGAGATCGGGGCGATGGGGGGGCTCGCGAAGAAGATGCCGCTCACGGCCGGCGCGTTCATCATCGGGGCGCTGTCGCTCGCCGGCATCCCCGGCTTCTCCGGCTTCTTCAGCAAGGACCTCGTTCTCGAGGCCGTGGAGGGGAAGCTCGGCGGTGTCCCGTGGGTGCTCCTGCTCGCGACCGCCTTCCTCACGGCGTTCTACATGGGGCGCGTCGTCTTCGTCGCCTTCTTCGGGGAGCCCTCGGGGGAGCAGGCGAAGCACGCCCATGAGCCTGGCTGGTCGATGCGCGCGCCGCTCGTCGTCCTGGCGGTGCTCTCGCTCGGGCTCGGGTACTTCGCGGCGCCGTTCGCGCGCCTCCACGGCGAGGCGTACCACTTCGAGCTCGGCGCCGGCCCGATCATCGGCGCGACGCTCGGCATCGGCGGCTTCGTGGCGGCCTACGCGGTCTTCGGCCGCGGCAAGCGCGAGGCCCCCCCCGCGGTGATCACCTGGGTCGACAGCATCGCCCGCACGCGAGCGGTCAACCGGCTCTACGACTTCGGGTACCGACGCGTCACCATGGTGCTCGCCAACGCTCTGGCGTGGATCGACCGCTACGTCGTCGACGGCGCGATCAACATGCTGGCCTACACGACGCTCGAAGCCGGGCAGGAGGCCCGCCCCATGCAGACGGGCTTCGCCGCGGACTACGTGATGGCGGTCCTGGCCGGCGTCGTCTGTCTGGCGGCCTGGGTGGTGGCGCGATGAGCTCCTACCTCCTCAGCCTCATCGTCGCCGCGCCGGCCCTGGCCGCGCTGGTCGTCATCCTGTTGCCCCCGACGGCGCGCATGGCCATCCGGGCGCTGTCCCTCGCCGGGGCCACCGTCAGCCTGGCGGGGAGCGTCGTCGCCTTCGCCACCTACGACAAGGCGGCCTCCGGTCCGCAGCGCCTCGAGAGCTACCCCCTCGTGCCGTCGATGGGCGTGCGCCTCTCCTTCGCGATGGACGGATGGACGGGGCCGCTCCTCCTCCTCACGGGCATCATCATCTTCGCCGGCGTCCTGGCGAGCTGGAAGCTCCAGAACCGCGACAAGGAGTACTTCGTCCTCCTGCTCGTGCTCGTGTCGGGCGTGTTCGGGGTCTTCGTCTCGCAGGATCTGCTCGTCTTCTTCCTGTTCTACGAGATCGCGGTCCTGCCGATGTACCTCCTCATCGGCATCTGGGGCGCGAGCCACGCGGTCCCGGCCCGGGGGCCGTTCCAGGTCGTGTGGAAGCGCTTCGCGGTCGGCGACAAGCAGTACGCCGCGATGAAGCTCACGCTGATGCTCCTGGTCGGCTCGGCGGCCATCCTCGCCGCGATCTTCGCCCTCTACACGAAGTCGGGCGCGACCAGCTTCGATCTGCACCACCTGGCGTCGGTGCACTACGACAGGCACCTGCAGATCGTCGTCTTCCCGCTCCTGTGGCTCGGCTTCGGCACCCTCGCGGGCGTCTTCCCGTTCCACACGTGGTCGCCCGACGGTCACGCCTCGGCCCCCACCGCGGTCTCCATGCTCCACGCGGGCGTCCTGATGAAGCTCGGGGCGTTCGGCGTGATGCGCGTCGGGATGGTCCTGCTCCCCGAGGGGACCCTCTTCTGGGTCCCGGTCGTCGGCGCCGTGGCCGCCATCAACGTGCTCTACGGCGCGTTCTGCGCGATGAGCCAGTCCGACCTCAAGTACATCGTCGCCTACAGCTCGGTCAGCCACATGGGCGTCGTGATGCTCGGCGCGGCCACCCTGACCACGACCGGCTGGAACGGCGCCGTCTTCCAGATGGTGGCGCACGGCATCATGACCGGCCTCTTCTTCGCGCTGGTCGGCCTGGTCTACGAGCGCGCGCACACCCGCTCGATCCCGAAGATGGGGGGCTTCGCCAACGTGATGCCCGGCGTGGCCGCCTTCTTCACCCTCGCGTGCCTCTCGTCGCTCGGGCTCCCGGGCACGGCGGGCTTCGTGTCGGAGTTCCTCGTGTTCCTCGGCGCCTGGAACGCCGGCCACTTCCTCTGGGCCATCCCTGGCGTCCTCGGCGCCTTCGTCACGGCCATCTATGTTCTGAAGGCGACCCGGGCGATCTTCTGGGGCGCGGGGCCGAGCGAGGAGTTCCATGAGCTCTCCGACGCGAAGACGACCGAGTGGGGCGCCCTCGCCATCCTCGGGACGTGCCTCGTCGTCCTGGGCGTCTGGCCCCGCCTGCTCCTCGACCACATCGATCTCGGGAGCGTCACCTACCTGACCAACCTCCTCCCCGTCGTCGTGGGTGCAAAGTGAACGACCTGCGCGTCCTCTGGCTCCCGCTCGCGACGTCGGCGCTGGCGATTCTGGTCCTGCTGCTCGACGTGATGTCCCCGCCCCCCGTTCGAGGCGCGAGCGCGCCGCCGGCGGGGCGCATGATCGGCTGGGTGGTCGTCGCAGGCCTGACCGCGCTCCTCGTCGCGTCGTTCTTCGTCGACTCGACCGGCACGGCGGCGGCCGGGGCGTTCCGCGGCGGGCCCTGGACGACGTTCCTGGGTCGCGTGTTCCTCGCCGCAGGCATCCTCGGCGCGCTCGGCGGCATGGATGACGTCGCCGAGCGCATGCCGCGACGTCAGGGGGAGTACTGGCTCAGCCTGGTCTCGAGCATCGTCGGCATGACGATCCTCCCCGGCGCACGCGACCTCGTCCTCGCCGTCGTCGCGTTCGAGCTCGTCAGTATCCCGCTCTACGTGCTCGCCGCGTACGCCAAGACCGACTCCCCACCCGGCAACCCGGCCACCAACGGGCTGGCGTCGGAGGCGTCGCTCAAGCTCTACCTCGTGGGCGCGACGAGCTCGGCGATCACCTTCTTCGGGCTGGCGCTGCTCACGGGCATGGCGGGCACGTCCAGGATCGATGGGCTCGGAGCCGGCGCGATGACGCCGCTCGGGGCCCTCGGGCTGGTCTTCGTGCTCGGCGGCATCGGGTACAAGATCGGGATGGTTCCGTTCCACCACTGGGTGCCGGACACCTACCAGGGGGCGTCGACGCCGTTCGTCGCGTTCCTCTCCGTGGCCCCGAAGGCCGCCGGGATGTCGCTCCTCGCCGTCCTCTTCACCTCTGGGCTGGCCGCGCAGCGCGCGATCTGGGTCCCGCCGCTCGTCATCTTCGCCCTCGTCTCCATGGCGGTCGGCAACCTGCTCGCTCTTCCGCAGACCGACCTCCGACGCCTCCTCGGCTACTCGGGAATCGCTCAGATGGGCTACGTCCTGACGGCCATGGCCGCCGCGGACGCCTTCGGTCTCGGGATGACGCTCTTCTTCCTCGCTGGCTACGTCGTGACGAACGTCGGCGTGTTCCTCGTCGTCCACGTGGCGGCCCAGGCGGGGGGAGGCTACGGCTTCGAGGGGCTCGCCGGGCTTCACAAGCGCTCGCCGTGGCTCGCCGCCGCGCTCCTCTGTTTCCTGCTGTCGCTCGCGGGGATCCCGTTCGTCGTCGGGTTCTGGGCGAAGCTCTACGTGTTCCTCGCCGCGTGGCGCGCGGGCCTGGTCGGGCTGGTGGTCGCCGGCATCGTCCTGGCCGTGCTGGGTCTCTTCTACTACCTGCGGATGCTCCAGGCGGCCTACATGGTCGATGGCGGCGACCTTGCCGTGCCAAGGCCCGGCCTGCCGCTGCGCCTCGCCATCGCCCTCTGCCTGGCCGGCGTCGTGGGGATCGGCCTCTGGCCCGCACCGTTCCTCGACGACGCGATGCGCGCGGGGCACGATCTGCTCGATCACCGGCCTGCGCCGGCTCACGTCGCCGTCGCGCATCGCTGATCCCGCGCGACGACCAGCGCGCCGCCTCGTACGCGCCGTGGCCGCGGTCGAAGCGACGCCTCAAGCAACGCGCGCTCGTGCCGTTCCCTAGTTCAAATGCGTGTTCTAGTCGTGGACGGGAGCAGCCAGGACCGCGACCTGGCGAGCCGCTATCTCCAATCGGCGGGTCACACCGCGCTCGTCGCGGCCGACGCGAAGAGCGGGCTCGCGGCGTTCGAGCGTGAACGGCCGGAGATCGTCGTCGTCGACTCCCTCATCCAGGGGATGCCGGCGGTTCAGTTCATCGAGCGCGTGCGCCAGAGCGAGAGCGAGGAGACGCGGGCGTACGTGGTGATGGTGTCGTCCAGAGCCGGCGTGGGGGAGCTGACGCAGGCGATCGGCGCCGGCGCCGACGACTACATGCGGAAGCCGCTGCAGCGCGACGAGCTCGTGATCCGCGTCGGCGCGCTCGAGCGAATCCAAGGCTGGGCCGCGAAGGTCTTCGCCCCGCCGAGCTCGCCGTCCAACTCTGCGACGAAGATCCCCAGGCTGACGGCGTGGCAGCGGGTCGACCGGTCCATCACGCGCGACATCGGAGAGCTGCTGGGGCAGAAGCTCGAGGTGAGGAGCAGCACGGGCGCGCTCTCGCCCAGCGTGATCGGCGCTCAGATCCCGCTGTCCCTGGCCTCGGACCACACAGAGGTCCGGCTGACGGTCAGCGTGGACGCGGCGTCGGTTCCGAGGCTGTGCGATCTCTGCCTGGGCGACGCAAGCGCCGCCGAGGATGCGCTGCGCGACGTGCTTCGGGAGCTCGCCAACACCGCCGGAGGCGCCTTCATGCGGGCGGCCGCGCAGGAGGAGGTCTGCCTCACGAGCGGCCTCCCCACCGACCTCGGCGCGGACTCGTTCACGGACGCCTCCAAGGCGAGCCACCAGAAGTTCGTCGTGACCACCGAGGACGCGACGCTTCACATCACCTTCGAGCTCGAGATCCTCGCGAAGGCCCTGCGCCGCGTCAACGTCGGGCAGCTCACAGAGGGGATGGTCGTGGCCCGCGACCTCCACACGGAGACGGGCGCGCTGCTCGTCCCCGCCGGCACACGCCTCACGTCGTCGCAGATCGAGCGGATGTCGCGGCTCGTGTCGGCACGCGTGACGTTCGACGTCGCCGAGGCCGCGTGAAGGAGTACTAGCCGCCGAAGTACTCGATCACCACGTCGTCGTCGCGGAGGACCTCCTCGGACAGGAGCACCTCCTCCTCGCGCGCCATGTGGGCGAGGAGGCGGTCCAGCACGGGGATGACGCTCCTCCCGGCGATCTGAGCGTCCGGCGAGCTATTCGTGACAAGGAGCGCGCCCACGAGGTCCTCGTGCTGGTCGGCGTGGCTCTCGTCCATGATCTCGGCGCGGGCCGGGCCCCACGCGTCGACGTCCTTGATCATCTCGCGCAGCACCGCCTCCTCGTGCGCGTTGTGAGCGCGCAGGGCGGCCGCGAGCTGCTCCACCGCGGCGGTGAGTGCCCCGCGCGTGGCTCCCCCCGTCGCGCCCTCCTCGATGAGGCGCCGCGTCTCGACGATGAGGGCGCGAAGCGCCGCGTGCTCCGCGAGAAGCTCGGTCCGGACCTGGCTCGGTGTCATCGCTTCCCTCCACCTCGGGCCACCGTCGCGCTCAGTGCGCGACGGGGTCGTCGGAAACGTCCTCGGCGGTCATCACGGGCTCTCCGGGCGGGAGCTTGGCGATCTGGGCCTCGACGAGCTTCTGGTGCTCGAGCTCCTCGCTCCGGAGCTGGGAGAAGAAGTCCTGGACCTCGGGGTCTCGGATCTCCTTCAGGGCCGCGTCGAAGAACTCGTAGGCCTTCGTCTCGGCGACGAGGGCCATGTCGAGCGCCTGGCGAACGGTCATGGTGGCGCGCGCGGCGTAGTAGTCCGGCGCCTCGACGTCGAAGATCATCTCGCGCGTGACCTTGCGCGGCTGGTCGCGGAACAGCGCCTTCCTTCGGCTCAGCAGGATCCGTTCGTGGGTCAGCTCGACCTGCACCATCCGCAGGAAGAAGCGGGTCGCCTCCTCGTTGTGGTGGATGGTCATCTGGTCGGCGAGCTCCTCGTAGCGGTCCTTCGCCTCCTCCTCGACGAGGATGGCAAGGTCGACCGCGTCACAAAGGGACAGCTGGCTGAAGTCGATGCCGCGAGTCATGCGTACTCCTCACTTCTGGACGAATGCGTCGAGAATCCGCTCGCGCGGGAGACCCTTCCCGGCCATTGTCTGTTGTCGCTCCCGGAGCAGCCCATCCATCGTCGGAGGGGGCTCAGGGTTCCGGTAGAAGATGCCGGTGTGCAGCTCGGTGCCGTAGTGCTGGGCCAGCCCCATCGCCGCGAGGCGGTCGGACGGGTTGTGCCCAAGGCTCTCGAGCGACTTCATGTGAGCGCGATGCTCCTTCACCTGCACGTCTTCGGCCCCGAAGGTCACGCAGGGCGACTGCACGTTCACGAAGGAGAAGCCAGGGTAGCGGATCGCCTCCTCGATGACGCGCGAGAGGCCCTGCATGTCGGCCGGCGTCCCCTGGGCGACGAAGTTGGCGCCGTACGCCAGGACGTAGAGGAGCGGGTTGACGGGCGACTCGACGCTGCCGTACTCGGAGGTCACGGTCTTCAGGCCGCGCGGCGACGTCGGGGAGAGCTGCCCCTTCGTGAGCCCGTAGATCTGGTTATCCATCACGATGTAGGTGATGTCGGCGTTGCGCCGTATCGCGTGCGGCACGTGGCCGCCGCCGATGGAGAACCCGTCGCCGTCGCCGCCGGCGACGAGGACGAGGAGGTCGGGGTTGGCGAGCTTGATCCCCTGCGCGATCGGGAGGGCGCGGCCGTGGACGCTGTTGAACCCGTACGCCGTCGTGTAGCCGGGGATGCGGCTCGAGCAGCCGATGCCGGAGACGAAGGCGATGTCGTGCGGCGCGCGGCCGATGCCGGCGAGGGCGCGGTAGATGGCCTGCAGGACGCCGAAGTCGCCGCAGCCGGGGCACCAGATGGGCTTGAGGTCGCTCTTGAAGTCCTTCGCCTGGAAGGTCGGGAGTGACGCAGCGGTAGAGGTGTTCACGTCATTCCTCCGAGGCGATCGAGACGGCGGGTTGCTGGAGCGAGACGGCGGCGCGCCGGAGGTGGGCGAGGACCTCGTCCGGCTGGAACGGGTTCGCGCCGCTCCGAGTGAGAGAGGTTACCCCGGCGGGGACGTCCGTGAACATCCGGAGGAGGCGATAGAGCTGCCCCTGGTGGGAGAGCTCGACGACGAAGCCGGCTCGCACGGAGGCGAAGAAGTCGCGGTAAATCTCCTCGGCGATGGGGTAGACGAGCCAGGGGACCATGAGCTTCACGTCGAGCCCGTCGGCGGTCGCACGCGCGAAGACCTCGCGGCACAGACCTCCGAACGAGCCCCAGCCGACGAGGGCCAGCTTCGCGTTCGGGCTCCCTTCGACGTGGAACAGATCGCGGCGCGCCTTGAGCGGCGCGAGCTTCCGGAAGCGCTTGTCGTTCATGGCCGCGTGGAGCTTGCCGCTCGCGGTCGGGTTGGCGTGCTCGTTGTGCTCGATGCCGGCCCCCTGGTAGTTGCCCCCCTTCATGCCCGGGTGGCTGATGGGGCTGACCCCGTCCTCGGTGATGCGGAAGCGGGCGTAGTCCTGGAGCTCGGCCTCCGTGGGGCGGCGCCGCTCCTCGATGGTGAAGCGAGCGGTGTCGATCGGGTCGACCGTCTCCTTGCGCTGCGCGACCTCCTGATCGGACAGGATGATGACGGGCGTCTGGTACCGCTCGGCGATGTTGAAGGCCTCGACCGTGACGTCGAACGTGTCGCTCACGGAAGTGGGAGCGAGGACGGGGCGCAGGACGTCTCCGTGGGCCGAGAACGCCGCCGTGAAGAGGTCGGACTGCTCGGGCTTCGTCGGGAGCCCAGTGGACGGGCCTCCGCGCTGGACGTCGACGATGACGAGCGGGAGCTCGGCGATGCTCGCGAGCCCCATCATCTCCGACTTGAGGGAGAGGCCGGGTCCGGACGTCGCGGTCATGGCCTTCTTGCCGGCGAACGAGGCGCCGACGGCCGCGCCGATGCCCGCGATTTCATCCTCCGCCTGCAGCGCCGAGCCGCCGTACTTCCACACCTCACGCGTGAAGAACTGCATGATCTCGGTCGACGGGGTGATGGGGTAGCCGCCGAAGAACTGGCAGCCGGCGAAGATCGACGCCGCGGCGCACATGTCGTTGCCGTCGACGAGCATCTTCTTGCCCGGCGTCCCCTTCGGCGCGTTCATCGCCCTCGGGGTCGCCAGCGGGTGCTCCTTCGCGAACTGCTCGCCGAGGATGAACGCCTTCTCGTTCGCCTGCACGAGGGCCGCGCCCTTCCTGGCGAACTTCTTCTCGAGGCCGCGGAGGATGGACAGACGCGCGATCCCGAACCAGCCCGCGATGAGGCCGAGGACCACGGTGTTCTTCGCCTTGTCGGTCCCGGTGGCCTGCTTGGCCATCTCGCCGATCGGGACCGCGAAGACCTCGCGCGGAGCGACCCCCTGCAGCGGGATGTCTGCGGGGGCGACGCCGGTCTTGGAGTCGTAGATGACGACCGTGGAGCCCGAGACGGGGAGCTCGGCGCCGAACTTGAGGAAGTCCTCCCAGTTGAGCGCGACCGCGACGTCGAGCAGCCCGCCCGGGTTGTAGACGCGCTGGGTGGCCAGGCGCACCCGGCACGACGACTCACCGCCGCGCACCTGCGAGCCGAAGCTCTTGGTCATCATCGCCGAGTAGCCCTCGTAAGCCGCAGCAGCGATCAACGACTCGCCCGCGCTCACGATTCCGTCGCCACCCGAGCCCGCCATTCCTACAACGAGATCATCCATCGGCGCAGCGCATTTGCAACGGTCGTGCCTGGAACATTTCCCCCTCGCGGCGCGGGACAGGAGCCGGCAACCGCCCCTTTTTTCGCAGTGAGCGCACGGACTGCGCGTCCCGCGGCCTCAGACCCCGCCGAACCGGCCGTGCCAGCTCTGGAGCAGCTGCATGTAGTCCGAGCGCTCGTAGGCGCTCGGGTCCGGCGACCGGGTCCGGTTCATGTTGCCTCGAAGGGCCTCGAGCGACGGGTACTCCTGCTCCTCGAGGAA
>Ga0316217_10006308_pt1 | contig 11794 bp, 14 predicted proteins | sample 1anoAmetaG_FD_203633 | JGI IMG/M metagenome (GOLD analysis project Ga0316217, IMG submission 203633) | Freshwater microbial communities from Trout Bog Lake, Wisconsin, USA - 1anoA | ecosystem: Environmental > Aquatic > Freshwater > Lake > Hypolimnion/Profundal zone | place: USA: Wisconsin... | reverse complement strand
GGCTTCAACTCGCCGGGCATGGCGGCAATTAGTGCAACTCGATACATTTTGGACTCAGGAGTGTTCAGGATTTGTGGCCGCTTTTGAAGAGGATTTTTCCGACTGCCATCGTCTCTCACCCAAGCGAGCACGCAGGAAGCCCCCAATTGCATTCAAGACTCCAGCTCCCAACAACACATAAGCAGGACGTTCGTGGCCATTCATCACCAGATAAATGAAGCCGCCGGCCATCAGAAAAAGCGCCATGCCTGCAACGATCTGCCCTCCCAGAGCGTAGCGGAACTCCCTCTTCAACTGATTGTCAATGGCCAGCAAGATCTGGGCCGGGAGAGATTGATCGATTGTCTTGTATAGCTGCAACAACGACGGACTCGGGATCATCCCGCGCTGTTCGTTCACACTCGAAGCATCTTCATCAATTGAGCTTTGAATATCCGTATCTTCTTGCATCACGGAAGCCTCAACGGGAGACATGAAGTGAGTCGGGCTGCTTCAGAGAAGGGTCCGACTGCCGATGGGCCGGATTCGCCTTGCCTCTTGCTATCGACGTCAACAACTGATCGGAAAGGCGATCGACCGGGTTAGAACGCATCATGCATTTGCGGAGTGCCTTCGCAACTAGAGAATCGCGAAGAGATACGATCTTTACAAGTTGTTCACCGCCCAATGGGCGCATTGTCCAGATGCCAATTTCCAGCGATGCTTCCATAACAAAGGTGTTCGAGCAAGGATCGATCAACACCTGCGGCGATCCGGGAATCCGCAACTTGCCAAACAGAGCACCGAATGTAAAGTTGTCGAAGAACGCATCAACGGCGATGCGTCCAACCGATGGTCTCTTCATCACCCCTCCCGCGCATTTGCAACTCGCGTAAACCCTCGCAAATTAACGCAAGTATAGCATCGAATCGATGCGACGCTCAGCCCGCGCACCCATTCGCTCGAAACCACTCGATCGCCGCGCGCTCGACCGGATACACCGGCGTTTGTGCCGCCAACCATGCACCAGCGGTTTCAGTTCGTCCGCCATGGCGGCGACGAGAGCCACTCGCGTCATGCGCTTGACCGTCCGTGATTTTCATCCCTGGCGGCAACCGCATCCGTGCGCGGCGCGAGCCACAGCAACGGCGCCTGGGCCGCCAGCGAGGCCAACAACACCACCGCCCCGGTCAGCAGCCAATGTTTGCACAGGGCAAGCATCAGCACCGCCAGCGGAAGCAGAATCGGGAAGATCCACAACAGGCTGCGCCGCAGATCGGACAACCGCCACGCGGCGACAAACGGCCAACTCACAGCGTAAGCCAGGGCAATCGCCAGCCAGGAAACAGATTGCAAGTCCGGCCGCGATCCCCAGCTGTCGAAGAGGTTGATGACAGACAACGGCAGCCATACCAGCCAGATGCCGAAGAGGGGAAGGCTAATGGGGCGCTTGCCTTTGGCAAAAACATGCTTGAAGTTCATGCTTTGCTCCTTCCCTTAGCTTTTCGGCGCATACCCGTTCGACTTGAACCATTCGATGGCGGCGCGCATGGCCGGATACACCGGCAGAATCCGGAAGCCCAGCTCCTGCTGCGCGTGGGCGCTCGAGGCGTACATCTTCTTGCGGCCCATGCGCACTTCTTCCAGCGTGGCGCGTGGCTCTCGGCCCCGGATGCGCCCCGTAATCCACTCTTCGAAGAAAGCGTAGGTCGCGGCCACGGCAAAGGGAATCTTCACCGTAGGCGACGGAATCCCGGTGATCGCCGACATCTTGTCCAGAATCTGCTTCAGGGTCAGGTTTTCCCCGCCCAGAATGTAGCGGTTGCCCGCCTTCCCCTTGGTCAGCGCGGACACATGCGTGCGCGCCACCTCGGCCACGTCCACCAGGTTCAGCCCGGTGTCCATATAGGCGGGAAATTTGCCCTGCAGGAAATCCACAAAGATGCGCCCCGTCGGCGTGGGCTTGGCGTCGTTCGGCCCAATCGGCGTAGTGGGGTTCAGAATCACCACACTCTGCCCGCCCTGCGCCGCCGCGATGGCCTCCTGCTCGGCCAGGAACTTCGACCGCTTGTAGTGCCCCACCATGTCCTTCAGCGAAACCGGCGTGTCCTCGTTGATCACCAGCCCATCGGTCCTGAAGTGCATGGTGGCCACCGAGGAGGTGTAGACCACGCGCTGGACCTGCGCCTCGCGCGCCATGCGCAGCAACTCGCGGGTGCCGTCCACGTTGATGCGGTACATCGCCTGGGGCTCGGGAATCCACAGCCGGTAGTCGGCCGCCACATGCACCACCGCGTCGCAGCCCTCAATGCCCGCCCGCAACGTCTCCGGCTCGGCCAGGTCGCCTACGTGCGTATCGCCGGCAATGCCCTCAAGGTTCGCCAGATTGCTGGTTTTGCGCACGAGAAGCCGCAGCTTTGCGCCGTCGGCGGCCAGCGCCCGCGCCACGTGATGGCCGACAAATCCTGTTGCGCCAGTAAGAAAGACTTTCATAATGAGAGACCAGAGATCGGGGGTCAGGGATCAGTTTACGCCATGCGACCGAGAAGCCAGGGTCTGGATTCAGCCCAAATAATGCAGATTTGCATTATAGTGTAGAGGGACGATTGAGGGAGGTTTTGCCATGGCCACATTGACCGTCACATCGCGGGGACAAGTCACGCTCCGGAAGGAAATCCTCCAGCACGTTGGGATCGGAGCTGGGGAGAAACTTGAGATCGAGTTGCTGCCCGGTGGCGAGTTCCGAGGCCGGGCGGTGCGGAAGAAAGGCAGCATCAGCGACTTTGCAGGATGCTTGAAAGGCAAGACCAACGGCGCAAGGCTGACCATTGAAGAGATGGACGAGGCCATCGGCAAGGCTGTCAACGAAGAGTTTCTGAGAGGCGTTCAGCGATGAGGATCATCGCGGACACAAATGTCTTGTTGCGGTTTGTCCTGGGCGACGATCCGGAACAGTATGAACTCGCGCTCGACACCATGGAGAAATCGGAGTCTGTGGTGGTAACCAACCACTCCCTTTGTGAGTTGGCCTGGGTTCTGCGCAGCAGCTATGGCGTTTCGCGCACTGCGATTGCGGCAACGATTCGCGGACTGCTCGAAACGAACAACGTTGTGCTCGACTCTGCCACGGTCCATGCCGGATTGGCAACGCTCGAGGCAGGCGCAGACTTCGCCGACGGCGTGATTGCGTACGAAGGCCGCTGGCTGGGCGGCGAGACCTTTGTCTCCTTCGACAGGAAGGCGGTCGCGGCGATTGCCAAGCAGGGGATCGAGACCAAGCTGCTTGCCTGAATCCGGGCGCAGCTTCCGCGCAATCCGAGAACCCAAAATCGGGATATGGGGCACCCGGCCTATTCCCTGTTCCCTGATCTCTGTTCTCTGATCTCTGATCTCTGAAACGCTACTCCAGCGCCTCCGGCACGAGCGCGATCTTCTCCCCGGCTGCCTTCTTTTCGTTGTAGGCCTTCACCCAGTCTTCCCAGTGCTTGCCGGCGGCGCGATCCTTGCCGCTGAACTCCATGCGGGCAATCTCCGCGTAGCTCACCTTGCGCTTTTCCGGCGCCGACGGCGTGAAATAGTGCACAAACGAATCGGCCAGCGTGGCGCCGGTCGTGCGGTTGAAGACAAACGCCTCGATGCGCTCGCCGCTCTTCAGCGTCAGCGTCACGTCGCCGCGATAATCCAGCGCCTTTTCGAGAGCCAGCTTCAGGTCCTCGTCCGTCGCCAGCTCCGGCACCCAGCCTTCCAGCTTCTCGTGTTCCGAGCCGGGAGCCAGTTCTAGCGCCTCGACCTGCTCCAGCGTGTATTTCAGCACTTCAGCGGTCATGCGTTTGTCTCCTCTAGGCTAGGCGCGGGCTCTTCGATCTGCACCAGATTCGCCGGGCCGCTGGCAGAATACTCGTTCAGCAGTTTCAGCGCGTGCCGGTCCTTGTAGAGGCTGAAGGTGCCCCGCACCATGCCCCAGAAGCCCTTCAGCGTGCCAAATCCATCCATCACCGCCGGCGCTTCGTAGCCGCAACTGACCATGCAGTTAGCGCACTTCGGATTGCCGCTGGGCACGCCGTACTCTTCCCAGTGAGTGGTCTCCAGCAGTTCCTTGTAGCTCTCGGCATAGCCTTCCTGGAGCAGGTAACAAGGCTTCTGCCATCCGAAGATGTTGAAAGCCGGCATCCCCCAGGGAATGCAGTCGTAATGCCGGTCGCCCATCAGGAATTCCAGAAATAGCGGCGACATGTTGAACTTCCAGGTCGGCTTGCGATTCGACAGAATGGCGCGGAAGAGCCGGCGCACGCGGGCCCGGCCCATGAAGCGGTTCTGATCCGGCGCCTTCTCGTAGCTGTATCCCGGCGAGAGCACAATGCCCTCCACGCCCATGCCCATCACCTCGTCGAAGAAGGCGCGCACGTTGTTCGGATCGGTGCCGTCGAAGAAGGTGGCGTTGGTGGTCACGCGGAAGCCGCGCTTGACCGCCTCCTGGATGCCCGCCACCGCGATGTCGTAGGTGCCCTCGCGGCAAACCGCGAAATCGTGGTGCTCGCGCTGCCCGTCCAGATGCACGCTGAAGGTCAGGTACTTCGACGGCGTAAACTCCGGCAGCCGCCGCTTCAACTCCAGCGCGTTGGTGCACAGGTAGATGTACTTCTTGCGCGCGATCAGGCCGTTGACGATCTCCACAATCTGCGGGTGCAACAGCGGTTCGCCGCCGGGAATCGACACCATCGGCGCGCCGCACTCGTCCACCGCGGCAAAGCACTCCTCCGGCGTCAACTGCTTCTTGAGAATGTGCGGCGGATACTGCACCTTGCCGCAACCGGCACAGGCCAGGCTGCAGCGGAAGAGCGGTTCCAGCATCAGCACCAGGGGATAGCGCTTGTTGCCGGCCAGCTTCTTCTTCAGCACATAGGTTGAAACCGTCCACATCTGAGAGATGGGAATAGCCATCGTTGAGTTAACCTCCAGCGCCGCAAGCGGCGCTTTGCATCTTACTGTTAGCTGTTAGCTGTTAGCTATTAGCTGCTCTTTTCCATCGCCCGCTTGTAGCCGGTCAGGGCCATCAGCGGGAAGTACTGGCGATACATGTGGTAGGCCAGATAGAAAACTCTAGGAAAGCCGGTTCCGGTGATAATGCTCTGCCGGGTCTTGCCCTCACCCATCGATTCGTCCCAACTGCCATCCGCCTGCTGCCGTTCCAGCAGCCAGCGCACGCCCTTGGCCAGCGAGTCGGAGCGATCGTCGCCCGCCGACAGCAGCGCCATCAGCGCCCAGGCTGTCTGCGACGGCGTGCTCGTCCCTTCGCCGCGGGTGTCCGGCTCGTCGTAGGTGCCACAGGTCTCGCCCCAGCCGCCATCCGCGTTCTGCACCATGCGAATCCACTCCGCCGCCTGCTGCACTTGCGGCTCCAGATGATCCACGCCGATCGCGTCCAGCCCGCGCAGCACCAGGAACGTGCCGTAGATGTAGTTCACGCCCCAGCGTCCAAACCAACTGCCGTCCGGCTCCTGCTCTTTGAAGATGAACTTGATGGCCTTCTCCACGCGCTTGTCCCCGCGCGTGTAGCCATAATTGGCCAGCATCTCCAGCATTCTCCCCGTAATGTCCACCGTCGGCGGATCGAGCATCGCGTTGTGATCCGCGAAGGGAATGTACTGGAAGATCATCTTGGTATTGTCTTTGTCGAAGCTGCCCCAGCCGCCGTTCTTGCACTGCATGGCCCACTCCCACGCAATGGCGCGCTGCGCCACCTCGTGCTGGTAGCGTTCGCGGGGATTGTCCACCTTGTTCAGCGCCAGCAACACCTGCGCGGTGTCGTCGGTGTCGGGATAGAACTCGTTGTTGAACTCGAAGTACCAGCCGCCCGGCTCCACATTGGGCACCTTCACCGCCCAATCGCCCTTGTGCCGGACCTCCTTCGACAGCATCCAATCCACTGCCTTGATCATGCGCGGATCGCTGCGATCGACGCCCGCCTCGCCCAGCGCGAAGACCGCCTGCGCCGTGTCCCACACCGGCGAAACGCACGGCGTCATGCGGAAGGTCGGCTCCGGCATGGTCTCGTTGGCCGGCTCTTCGATGCCCAGCTTTTCAAACTCGTCCCGCGCCCGAATCACCTGCGGATCGTCCTCCGAGTAGCCCAGGCAGCGCAGCGCGATGATGGCGTTCAGCATGGCCGGATAAATAGCCCCCAGCCCGTCGGACATCTCCAGCCGATCCAGCAGCCACTTCTCCGCCTTGCGCAGCGCCATCTTGCGCACCGGGCGAAGATGCACCGCCTCGGCCCAGTGCATCAGCCGATCCAGGACAATGAAGAAATTGCGCCAGGAAACAATCGACTTTCTGTCCATGCGCAGCCGGAGTTTCGCCTTGGCCCGGCCCCCGACAAATAACTCGTCGATGCCCTGCTCCGGCGGCAGCTTCTTGAAGGGCTTGCGGGCGTACATGATCGCCAACGGCACAAGAATCGAACGCGACCACGACGAAATCTCGTAAATATTGAAGTAGAACCAGTTGGGAAAAAGAACAATCTCCGGAGGAATGGCCGGCACCGCGTCGTAGTCGTACTCGCCCAAGGCGCAGAGATACATCTTGGTGAACGTGTTGCACGCCACCACCCCGCCGTGCCCCAGCACCCATGCGCGGCACTTCGCCATGCGCGGTTCGTCCGCGCTCAGGCCCATGATCTTCGCCGCGGAGTAGCACTTCACCGAAAGCGAAATATTGCCCGGGCCGCCCGGATAGATGCTCCAACTGCCATCCTCGTTCTGGTAGCGCATCATCTCGGCAAAGGCCCGCTTCAAGCGGCCCGGATCGCCGCTTTCCAGCAGCGTATGCAGAAAGATGTAGTCGGCCTCCAGCATCGAGTCGGCTTCCAGCTCTCCACACCAGTATCCTTCCGGGTGCTGCTGGGAGAGAAGGAACTCCCGTGAGCGGACCACGGCCGACGCCACGTCGCCCAGGTCCGCATCCAACCGCCCAAACCGGGGCGCCGCGGATTGCGTCTTCCCTTGCTGTGTCTTCATGCGATTAGAAATGCCTCAATCCTCACCCATGAGCTGTTAGCTGTTAGCTGTTAGCTGTTAACTGACAACTGACTACTGACTACTGACTACTGACTACTCTCTTCACCTTACCGGCACAGCCTCCGCGCCGCCCGCGCTGCCAATGGCTTGCACAATCTCCGGTGGCAGCCCGAAGCGCACGTTCTCCGGCATCACTTCAACTTCTTCGACGTTATCGAATCCGTTTTGGCGCAAATAATTCACCACGTCCTCGACCAGCACCTCGGGCGCCGAAGCCCCGGCTGTAACCGCAACAGTGGAAACGCCCGCCAGCCAGGCCGGATCGATCGCCTGCGAGTTGTCGATCAGATACCCGATCGTCCCCAGATTGCGCGAGACCTCGACCAGACGATTCGAGTTGGAGCTATTGGTCGATCCCACCACCAGCACCAGGCCGGCATCGTGCGCCACGTTGCGCACCGCCACCTGGCGGTTCTCCGTGGCGTAACAGATGTCCTGCGAGTGCGGGCCGACGATGTTGGGAAACTTCTCTTTGAGCGCGTGGATGATGTCCCGCGCCTCGTCCAGGCTCAGGGTCGTCTGGGTCAGATAGGCCACGCGGTTCGGATCGGGCACCTTGAGCGCCGCCACCTCGGCCACATTCGAAACCACCTGGGTCGCCTCGGGCGCCTCGCCCAGCGTGCCCTCGATCTCGTCGTGGTCGCGGTGGCCAATCAGCACCAGCGAGTAGCCCTGCCGGGCAAACTTCACCGCCTCGATGTGCACCTTGGTCACCAGCGGGCAAGTGGCGTCAATCACCTTCAGGCCGCGGCCCTTGCTCAGTTCGCGCACCGCCGGCGAAACACCGTGTGCGGAGTAGATCACCCGCTGGCCGTCGGGCACGTCGTCGATCTCATGAACGAAAATCGCGCCTTTCTCGGCCAACTCGTTCACAACATATCGGTTATGGACAATCTCCCGGCGCACGTAGATGGGAGCGCCAAAAGTATCCAGAGCGATCTTCACAATATCGATCGCGCGCACTACACCGGCGCAAAAGCCGCGGGGCTTCAGCAACAACACCCTTTTCTGACTGGGGGAAGTCTCGGCGTGGTTACCATTCGAGATGGAATCAAGCACAGTAGGGGTCACACAGCCAGTATACCAACCGCTCGATCCAAGAGATACAAAGATCGGGGAACCGGGATCAGGGGTCAGGGGTCAGGGATCAGGGGCCAAGGATCGGAGATCAGAGATCAGGGGTCAGGGATCAGGTCTTGGAGAAGTCGGCGCAACCGGTGTCCGTTCCCCCCAACAGCTCCGTGCCCCATCCATTCCGCGCCTTTGGCGGAATGGGTGGGAAACCGAGAACGCTGCCGGGTGCCCCACCCTCGCCGCGCCCTTGTTTTTGCGGCTAGGGTGGGCGGCCATGAACCTCTACCGCCCTTCTTCCCCCGAGAGCCTCACGGAATCCGCGTCCAAACCTCCGTCCGCCCCAGCAGAGGTATCCCGATAAATCCCCGCATATGCAGACTGTCTTTCCCCACGGACCAAATCTTGCCCTGGTATTCCTTGCCGTTCTCCGGGTCCACCGCGGTCCCGCCCACCCAATCCTCGCCCTCCGCGTGGAAGTCGCGCAAAATCACCAATCCCAGAATGAGCTTGTCCTTCAACGCGCCCGAGCACTTCACGCAAAGATCCTGCGGAGTGCGCCCCGGACGCAACTGCGTCACCCGGCCAAACAGCTTGCCATCCGCCAGGTACGTCTCCACCTGGCCCGCCGGCTTGCCGTCGCTATACGTCTGCCAATGCCCGACGGCGTTTTGAAGTTTCTCCGAAAGCTGTTGCGCGCCCGCGGCGCCAACGCCCATCAGCACCACAAATGCCAGAGCCGCGCAAAACCGCTTGATTCGATTCGTTTCCAAGAAGGACCTCCCGTTTCGGGAATTATAGAGGCCCTAGGCAACAACCCAGCGCCCGCACAACGCAAACATCCCCCGGCAAACCGGAGGATGCTTGCGTTGCAACCAACTGCGGCGCGACATTGCGCGATTTCCCCTACGATCCCAGCGGTTCAAACCGCGCCTGGAAGAAGCGCAGATACTTCGGCTCGAACGTCATCCGCAGCCCGCGAATGCTCTCCCGCTCGCTATAGACCGACTCCACCGACTCGGCCACCACGTCCATGTGCGCCTGGGTATAGACGCGCCGCGGAATCGTCAGCCGCACCAGTTCCAGCTTCGGCTTGTTGTCTTCGCCCGTCTCCTTGTTGCGGCCCGCCGACACGATGCCCCGCTCCATCGAGCGCACGCCAGAATCCAGATACAGCGCCGCCGCCAGGGCCTGCGCCGGATACTGCTCCTGGGGAATGTGCGGCAGAAACGCCTTGGCGTCCAAAAACACCCCGTGCCCGCCGATCGGCTGCACAATCGGCACCCCGGCGTCGATCAGCTTCTGGCCCAGATAAAGCACCTGACCCACACGCGCGCGAATATGGTCCTCGTGCAGCGACTCCTCGATGCCCGTGGCCAGCGCTTCCATATCCCGCCCGGCCATGCCGCCGTAGGTGTGCAGCCCCTCGTAGATCACCGCCAGATTGGCCGCGTCTTCGTAGACCGCATGATCGTTCACCGCCAGGAATCCCCCAATGTTCACCAGCGGGTCCTTCTTGGCGCTCATCGTGCACCCGTCGGTGTAGGAGCACATCTCCTTGACGATCGCGGCGATGCTCTTCTCCTGGCAGCCCGGTTCCCTCTTCTGGATGAAGAAGGCGTTCTCCACCACCCGCGCCGCGTCCAGAATCACCCGGATTCCGTACCGGTGCGCAAGTTCCTGCACGGCCTTGGCGTTGCCCAGCGAGATCGGCTGCCCCCCGGCCAGATTCACCGTGGCGGCAATGCTGATATACGGGATGCGCTCCGCGCCGTAGAGCTGGATCACCTCTTCCAGCTTCGCCAGATCCACATCGCCCTTGAACGGATGCAGGCTCTTCGGATCGTGCGCCTCGGGAATGATAACGTCCACAAACGTGCCGCCCGCCAGTTCCTGGTGCAGCCGCGTGGTGGTGAAGTACATGTTGCCGGGAACAATGTCGCCCGGCTTGATCAGCGCCTTCGACAGCAGATTCTCCGCGCCCCGCCCCTGGTGCGTCGGCACCACGTACGTGTACCCATACCACTTCTGGACCGCGGCCTCCAGGCGATAAAAACTCCGGCTCCCGGCGTACGCCTCGTCGCCCATCATCAGGTCCGCCCACTGCCGGTCGCTCATCGCCGAGGTGCCCGAATCGGTCAGCAAATCGATATAAACATCGTCGGACCGCAGCAGGAACGTGTTGTATCCCGCCTCGCAGATCGCCTTTTCCCGCTCCGCCGGGCTGGGAATCCTGACCGGCTCTACCACTTTGATCTTGAAGGGCTCGGCCCAGGTGCGCTTCTCAATTGCCATCTCGTCTCCTCCGCTGGCCGGGCTGCGATTCGCAACGCACAACCCGCTTCCACACAAAGCATAAGACCTAATCGCAATCGATCCAATACGCTTTCGCTGTTATTTCAAGCGATAATGCCGCCTTTTGGTAGACTTTAAGTCGGATCGCTTTACAGACGTTAAGCAAATACAAAAAGGAGGCACGGGTTGCCCGAAAGCCACGAAAAGCTCCTCGATTCCCTGGGATGGAAGATTCTGACCGAACTGCAAAAGGATGCGCGCGTCTCGTTTGCCGAACTCGGCCGCCGGGTCGGCCTGTCCACCCCCGCCGTCGCCCAGCGCGTCGCTCGCTTGGAAGATGCCGGCATCATTCGCGCCTACCGGGCCGAAATCAGCCCGGCGCACGTCGGACTCCCCATCACCGCCTTCGTCCGCATGAGCATCGTCGGCGACGTGCTGGCCAAACTCACCGCCCGCGTGCGCTCCATGCCCGAGGTGGTCGAGTGTCACCGCAGCACCGGAGAAGACTCCTTCATCCTCAAGGTGAACGTGGTCTCGGTCGAGCACCTCAAGGACGTGATCGACCACCTCACGCCCTACGGCACCACCTCCACCTCGCTGGTGCTCACCTCGATCGTCGAAAAGAACCTGCTGGGCCCGGAGAACCTGAACTGGCCCGCCCCGCAAAAGCCCGCATCCCAAGGCTGGTGATCGCCCCGCCGGGCGAGCACCGGCCCGTGGGGGGCAGTCGCCGCACGAAACCGCCAACTCGCCATTCGTCCCGAAGGGACGGTCTGAACGTAGCCCAGGACAAGCGAAGCGCCGTCCTGGGAGAACGGCCCATTCAGAGTCTTCCGCCCCAAAGGGGCAGAATGAACTCTATCTAGGCTACATGCGCCGTCTTTGCAATCGCCCTGTATCACCACCGGGTTCTTTTGGCCGCCCTTCCTCACCTCGGCATAGTACGAAACTGGGATAGGCTGTACCACAATCTTCGGAATTGCCGCCAGCCGGTTCGCCCTCCACACGAGTTTGCCTCGGAAACCAGTTCTCCAACCCGCCTCTTTCCTTCGGCCGCATTTTGCAGAAAATTACCTTCCCCTGCGGCACAATCAAATCAGGACAGGCCAAAGCCAATCTCTCCAAGCATCGATTCGCTGGGTCGGCGGTTCAAGATTGGCAGAAAATCGCCCGTAAGTCCCTTGCCGAGAGGATCATGCCGATAAGTCCAACGACAACAGGTAGTTAGCCCTGATTGCCGCACGCATCCAGTTTGCAATCTAGAACTTGCCCAAAAAGTGCCGGGGGGGAGTGGGGAAGGGGTAGCCTAGATTCGGGAGACCGGCCCCCCCGCCACCCCGTACCTCAGGAGCCGGTCCCCGCAAAGACCACGC
>Ga0316217_10006307_pt1 | contig 11795 bp, 5 predicted proteins | sample 1anoAmetaG_FD_203633 | JGI IMG/M metagenome (GOLD analysis project Ga0316217, IMG submission 203633) | Freshwater microbial communities from Trout Bog Lake, Wisconsin, USA - 1anoA | ecosystem: Environmental > Aquatic > Freshwater > Lake > Hypolimnion/Profundal zone | place: USA: Wisconsin... | reverse complement strand
GCCCTGGAGGGCAACGGGGCGCTGTTCGCCCTGGCGGTGCTGGACCGCCCCGAGGGCGCGCCGGGCCTGGAGCTGCGGCTGGAGGGCCCGGTGGACCTGCACGTGCGGGGCGACCTGGCCCTGCGCGGCGACGGCGACCTCGCCCTGGCTTCCGGCGGCCGGCTTTCCGGCCGGGCCGACCACCTGGAGCTGGACGCCCGCAGCGGCGCGGCGCGGATGGACCGGTTCGCCTTCCTCGGCCGCTTCCTGGAGACCCAGGTGGAGCGCTGGCACCTGTTCGCCATCCGGGCCGAGCAGGTGTTCCGGCGGGTCACCAGCACCGCCCGGGAATCCTGCCGCTTCGTCGAGCGCCACGACGAGGTCCAGGCCGGCTCCCGGCGGGTGCTGGTGAAGGAGGAGCTCACCCTCCAGTCCGGCAGTTCGCACCTGCTGGCGCGCGACCGGGTCACGGTCACCGCCGAGCAGATCCACCTGAACTAGCATGGAGGAACCCCGCCCCCTCACGTTCGCGTTCGGCTCCCGGGCCTGCCCCGAGGCCGGCTTCCAGGTGGTCCGGTTCGAGGGCGAGGAGGCCCTGGGCCGCTGCTACCGGTTCCGGATCGAGTTGGCCAGCGAGCGCCAGGACCTGGATCCGGCGGCGCTGGTGGGGGGCCGGGCGACCTTGCGCATGCTCCGGCGGGAGCGCCCCGAGCTGGCCTTCCACGGCGTCGTGGCGCGTTTCCGCCAGCTGCACCAGGCGCCGCCGTTCTGCTTCTACGAGGCGGTCCTGGTCCCGCGGCTGCACCTGCTCTCGCTGTCCCGGCACAACCAGGTGTTCCTGGACCAGTCCCTGCCCGAGTTCATCGCCGCCTGCCTGAAGGACGGCGGGCTGGAGGCCCGGGACTTCCGCTTCGCCCTGGCCCGGGATCCGGGGAGCTGGGAGCAGCGCGACTTCCTCTGCCAGTACGGGGAGAGCCACCTGGACTTCGTCCAGCGCTGGCTGGAGCGGGAGGGGCTGTACTACTTCTTCGAGCAGGAGGACGGCGAGGAGCGGGTGGTGATCACCGACAGCCGGATCGCCCACCGGCCCCGGCCCGGGGAGCCGGAGGCGCGCTACCACCCGGCCGCGGGCCTGGCCGCGCTGCACGCGGAGGAGGTGGTCACGGCGTTCCACGGCTGCCGCCGGCGCGGGCCCGCCAGGGTGGTGGTCCAGGGCGGCGACGAGCTCCGGCCGGACCTGGAGGTCCGGGGCGAGGCGGCGGTGGCCGGCCCGGGCTTCGGCACCGCAGCCAGCTTCGGCGAGCCCTGCCGGACCCCGGCGGAGGCCACCCGGCTGGCGCGGACCTGGGCGGAGGCCGAGGCCTGCCAGGCGACCCGCTTCGAGGGGCGCGGCAGCGCGCCCTTCCTGCAGCCAGGCTGGCAGTTCCGGCTGCGCGGGCACTACCGGGCCGAATGGGACGGCGACTACCTGGCCGTGGCGGTGCGGCACCGGGGCAGCCAGGCCGGCTTCATGCGGGCCGGGCTGGAGCGGGACCCGGGCGCCGCCGAGCCGGAGCCCGGCTACGAGAACCAGTTCACCGCCCTGCCCGCCGCGGTCCCGTTCCGGCCGCCCCGGGAGACCCCTTGGCCGCGCATCGACGGCTTGCTGCCGGCCACGGTGGACGGCGAGGGGGACGGGGCGCACCTGGACGAGTGGAGCCGCTACAAGGTGATCCTGCCGTTCGACCGGAGCGGGCGCGGCGGCGGCAAGGCCTCGGCCTGGGTGCGCATGCTGACGCCCTACGCGGGGGCCGGCTACGGCTGGAACTCGCCGCTGCACAAGGGGACCGAGGTGATGCTGAGCTTCATCGAGGGCGACCCGGACCGCCCGGTGATCGCCGGCGCCGTGCCCAATCCCCGGACCCCGAGCCCGGTCAATGCCGACAATCCCACCCAGGTGGTGCTGCGGACTTCCGGCGGGCACCAGCTGGCGTTCGAGGACCAGCCGGGCAAGGAGAGCATCCGGTTGGAGACCGCCGACCACGGCAGCGCGTTCCGGCTGGGGGCGGTGGGCGGGCCCGGCCAGGCCTCCGCCGGACCGCCCGGGGCGCCCATGCTGGGGACCGGGGTGGGCAATTCCCAGCTGGAAACCGAAGGCCCCCTGTCGCTGAAGGCCGGTTCGGTCAATGAAATGATCCTGGGGCAGGATTACCGGTTCGTCGGCGGCATGTCCAACACCTGGGTCGCCGGCGCCACGGTCAACATCTATGCGGGCGGCTATTTGCAGGTGGCGCTGGGTTATACCAAGACGGTGGAAGTGCCGGATTCGCTCGTTTTCTCCAAGACAAATGATCAACTGGTAGCCATGGAAAATAAATATAAAAATGCACAGGATTCAAAAGCGGAATTCAATACGCTGGTTGGGGGAATAGATGCTGAAATCACCAAGGGAGATAGGCTGCAAAAGGCTGTAGATGCGCTGATTAATGGAAATACAACAACCATTACCAAGATTGAATCAGTGACGGTAGAAAATGAGAATATTATAAGTGAAATCAATGTTGAAATTTCCAAGGCGAAGGAACGAATCATTGGAGAAATAACAAAAAAGCATGAGGAGCTTGTCAAGGTCGTGGACAGCGTGACCCGAATTTGCGATAGCCATAGTGAATACTGCACTAATAAGAATGTGGATGTGAAGAATAGCTCGGAGATTGCAGCAAAATCACAAAGGTCAGAAACATCGAGTTCCGTTTCTGCTGGGCAGGTCAAGAAAAACCCATGAATATGAAATCAGGTTGGGCCGCAGCGACTGGACTGATCCGCCGGAAGCAACCCCGGTTCGACCCGGGAACGCCCGGCGGACCCAGGATTGGATGGCGCATGGCCAGCACGTGCCCGGCTTTTGCATGCCGGGCGGAGGCCAGGTTGGGACCCGTCCCGTCCCGGTCCTGGATCCTCCGCTGGAGGAGGCCGCCCCATGGCCAATGATCCCCCGCCCGGGTTCCGGTTCGTCTCCCAGGCCTGCCCCGAGGCCGGCTTCAGGGTCGTCCGGTTCGAGGGCAGGGAGGAACTGGGCCGCTGCTATCGGTTCCGCATCGAACTGGCCAGTGCGCGGCAGGACCTGGACCTGAACGCGCTCATGGGCGGCCGGGCGACCTTCACCATCCTGCGGCAGATGCGGACGGGGCGGCCCGATCTGCCCTTCCACGGCGTCCTCCTGGCTTTCCGGCAGCTCCATCAGGCGCCCCCGCACACCTTCTATGAAGCGATCCTGGTCCCCCGGCTCCACCTGCTCTCCCTGACCCGGCACAACCAGGTGTTCCTGGACCAGTCCCCGCCCGAATTCATCGCCGCCTGTCTGAAGGACGGCGGGCTGGAGGCCGGGGATTTCCGCTTCGCCCTGGCCAGGGAGGCCGCGAACTGGGAGAAATGGGACTACCTCTGCCAGTACGGGGAGAGCCACCTGGACTTCGTCCAGCGCTGGCTCGAGCGCGAGGGCCTCTACTACTTCTTCGAACAGGAAGCGGGCGCGGAACGGGTGGTGATCACCGACAGCCGGATCGTCCACCGCCCGAGGCCCGGGGAGCCGGCGTTGCGCTACCACCCGGCTGCCGGACTGGCCGGACGGGAACCGGACGAGGTGATCCTGGAGTTCAGCTGCCGTCGTCAGGTGGTGCCCCGGAAGGTGGTCATGCGGGACCTTGACCACCTGGCGCCGTCCATCGAGATCCGGGGCGAAGCCTCGGTCAGCCCCCATGGGCATGGGCCCCTGGCCTTTTTCGGGGAGCACCTTCGCAGCCCCCGGGAGGGCGCCCGCCTGGCCGAACTCCGGGCGGAGGAGGCCAGGTGCCGGGAGACCCGCTTCGAGGGCCGGGGCCAGGCGCCTTCCCTGCAGCCCGGCTACCCGTTCCGGCTCCAGGGCCACTACCGGACGGACTGGGACGGGCACTACCTCGCCATCGAGGTGCGCCACCGGGGGGGCGAGGCCGGGTTCATGACGGCCGGCCTGGGCCGGGACCTGGTCGATGGCGACCGGGAGCCGGGCTACGAGAACCGGTTCACCGCCCTTCCCGTCGAGGTCCAGTTCCGGCTGCCGCTCGCCACCCCCGGGCCGCGGATCCATGGTGTCCTGTCCGCCACGGTGGACGCCGAGGGCGACCGGGTCCACCTGGATGCCTGGAGCCGCTACAAGATCAGGCTGCCCTTCGATCGGAGCGGCCGGGGCGGCGGCAAGGCCTCGGCCTGGGTGCGGATGCTCGGGCCCTACGCGGGGGTGGACCACGGCTGGAATTCGCCCCTGCACAAGGGAACCGAGGTGCTCCTGGCCTTCATCGACGGCGATCCGGACCGTCCGGTGATCGCCGGCGCGGTGCCCAACCCCCGGACACCGAGCCCGGTCAATGTCGACAATGCCAGCCAGGTGGTGCTCCAGACCAGCGCGAAGTCCCGGCTTGAGTTCGAAAATCGGCCGGGCCTGGGGAGCATCCAGATCAATTGTCCCACCCAGAAGGTCTTTTGGCATATAAACCAATGGGGTATAGATATTTCGGTCGAGGCCAGTTGGACGCCGTCGGTCGGCACCTCCAAGGAGCTGATCCTGGGACATGAAAAAAGCGTGATAGGTGGCTTGGCAAGCTCTGTATACGTTGGTCTTGCTGGGTTCATGTACCTGTTTTATTATCGCCATTATTCACGGGGAATAAATAAATATATTGAAAAACCGGATATGCTACATGTTTCCAATGAAAGAAAACATTTAAATGATTATGAACGTCAAATTAATCTCAGGCTTGATGGGTTTATTAAAGCATATTCGAAATATACTAACAATAGGGTAAGTTTCGAAGGAACCATAAAGAGAATGGCAAGTGTTCGAACGTCAACCAATGATATTCAACTAATAGAAACAAAAAATTCAAGCCAAAATGAATTGGAAACAAAGAATACAGTCCTAACTAAATACGAAAAGAATGCAATAGTCAACGAGCAGATTGCCAAAATGGAAGAAGTGGCGAAACAAGTGTTAGAAAAATACGATGAAGAAATAATTAATATGAAAACTGCTAATATAAAAGTTGAACAACTATTAATAAGTCTTCAAAACGATTCCAGGCTGATTGATACAAAGTCGGAAACGGCAAGGAGTAAAACAGAAATATCTGGAATTTCAAATGTTTATTGATATTGTTTGCAACCCAGTTCCAGCAAGGAAAGGAACGCGGATGATGGGGAAGGCGATTTCCGGGCGGGATTCGGAACTGACCGGTTCCCAGGGGCGGTCTCCCCGTGGCCGCTGAAGCCCTTCCCGGGTTCCGGTTCGAATCCCGCGCCTACCCTGGGATCCGTTTCCGGGTCGTGGGATTCGAAGGGGAGGAGCGCCTGGGCCGCTGCTACCGGTTCCGGGTCGACCTGGTCTGTGAAGGGCCGGGCCCGGACCTGGAGGTTCTGACCGGCAGCCAGGCCTGCTTCAGCATCCTGCGCCAGGCGGGGAGCGGGCGAGCCGATCTGCCTTTCCACGGCGTCCTCGTCGAGTTCTGCCTGCGGTATCGGGCCGGTCCCCTGACGTTCTGCGAGGCGGTCCTGGTTCCGCGCCTCCAGTTGCTGGCCCTGACCCGGCACCATCAGGTGTTCCTGGACCAGACCCTGCCCGAGTTCATTGCCGCCTGCCTGGAGGACGGCGGGTTGGCGCCCGGGGACTTCCGCTTCGCCCTGGCCCGGGACCCGGCGGACTGGGAGAAGCGGGACTTCGTCTGCCAGTGCGGGGAGAGCCATCTGGACTTCGTCCAGCGCTGGCTGGAGCGGGAGGGGCTGTACTACTTCTTCGAGCAGCGGGACGGCGGGGAACGGCTGGTGATCACCGACAGCCGGGTCGCCCACCAGCCCCGGGCGGGGGAACCGGAGGTGCGCTACCAGCCGGTCTCGGGGCTGGCCGGGGGGCACCGGGAGGACGTGGTGACCCGCTTCGGCGGTGGCCGCGATCTGGCGCCCTTGAAGGTGGACCTGGCGGACACCGGCGACCTGGCTTTTCCCGGGGGGGTCCAGGGCGAAGCCCAGGTGGAGGGTCGTGGACATGGGGTCGTCGCCAGCTTCGGGGGGCACCTCCGGACCCCCGGGGAGGCCCGGCGTCTGGCCGGACTCCGGGCGGAGGCGGAAAAATGCCGGGAGACCCTTTTCGAGGGGAGCGGCTGCGTGCCCTTCCTGCAGGCAGGCCATCTGTTTCGCCTGCGCGGCCATTTCCGGGCGGACTGGGACGGGGAGTATCTCATCGTCGAGATCCGCCATCGCGGCGGCCAGGCCGGTTCCATGCTGGCCGGGCCGGGGCGGGATCCGGCCCCGGCCGAGCTGGAACCCCGCTACGAGAACCGGTTCACCGCCCTCCCCGCAGCGGTCCAGTTCCGGCCGTCGCGCACAGCATCCGGGCCGCGCATCCACGGGGTCCTGCCAGCCGTCGTGGACGCCGAGGGCAGTGGGGTCCATCTGGACGAGTGGAGCCGCTACAAGGTCGTCCTGCCGTTCGATCAGAGCGGGCGGGGCGGCGGCAAGGCCTCGGCCTGGGTGCGGATGCTCGGGCCGTACGCGGGGGCCGGCCACGGCTGGAATTCGCCGCTGCACAAGGGGACCGAGGTGCTGCTGGGCTTTGTCGACGGCGACCCGGACCGCCCGGTGATCACCGGCGCCGTCCCCAACCCCCGGACCCCGAGCCCGGTCAATGCCGACAATGCCAGCCAGGTGGTGCTCCGGACCGCCGGCGGCAACCGGCTGGCGTTCGAGGACCAGCCGGGCCGGGAGAGCATCTGTCTCGACTGTCACAATCAGGGCGCTACCTTCCAGGTGGGGCCCCTGGGGAGCTCGGGGCCGGGTTCCGCCAGCCTTTCAACCGCCAACGGCTGGGAAGTCTCCGCGGGGTCCAAGACGGAGGTGGTGGTTGGCAACAGCAGCAGTTTCATCAACGGGATCGCCACGGCGGTTCAATTTGGCGTCACGACCTTTGTCCATCTGGGAGCCTATTTGCATGTTTCCCTTTTGGCGGGGGCCGCCTATGAAGGACCGGACAAATTCAATTACTCCCCGGGTCACGCCCGATTTCATAACCTTAAGGCTGGTGTGATCAATGATTCAGAGGATTTTTCGAAAAAGGAGACAGAAGTCAACCTAAAAAGTGAAAACTTATTTGATTTTATAAATGAAAGTAATGGGAAACTTACAAGAATGGCAAACTCGGAGAAAACATTGGGTTCACTCAGAGATAATTATTCAAAAACCATGAAAAATTTTAATAATTCAATAGGGATTTCCGGACAAACAGCCAGTTTTACTAGTGAAATATCAAATGATTGGAGTAAGAAAAGTGCACAAATGGTTGCCGAGGTTAATGCCAAAATCGAAAATTGTATATTAAAAGACAATGAAGCGCGAGCCAGCCATGGTCTGGTGCAAATCAAGGCCGAAAGCATGACCTCCAATACGGGCCAAGAGACAGTGGTTACCGATCAATTGACCTATAAACCCGGTTCATAGGGGCGTCCGGAGCAACCTTGAAGATCCTGAAAGATCCCGAGCACTCGCTCATCCTCCGCCCCTTCGGCGCCGCGGGCCGGCAGTTCCTGGCGGTCACGGTCCTGGCCCTGTTCGCCCTGGACGCGCCCGGAATGCCCCTGGGGGAGGCGGAGCTCTGGGACAAGATCCCCGGGCAGCTGCCGGACGGGGTTCCGCTGGATTCGGGGATGGCCAAGGCCCGGGGGGAATTCCTCCTGGCCGGCCGCGCCTGGACCCCCCGGGGGGCGCTCCGCCAGGCCCAGCGGGTCAGCGTCCGGGTCGGCGGCCTGGTCAAGCACCTGGAGGTCTTCGGCGACCGCTGGTGGGACGGCGGGACCATCACCGACCCGGCGCCCTTCGCCAGCATGCCGCTGGACTGGGCCCGGGCCTTCGGCGGCGAGGGCGACCCCCGCAATCCCGCCGGCCGGGGACTGCACCCGGTGCCGGGCCCGGACGGCCGGCCCAGGCTGCCCCTGCCCAACCTGGAACTCCCGGACCGCCTCGTGGGGTCCCCCGCGGACCGGCCGGAGCCGGCCGGCTTCGGCCCCCGGGAGCTGACCCACCCCGGGCGCCAGCGCCGCGCCGGCAGCTGGGACGAGCGCTGGCGGCGGGAGCGCTGGCCCGGGTTCCCGGACGACCTGGACTACGGCTTGTTCAACGTGGCCCCGGAGGACCAGTGGCTGGAGGGCTTCATCCCGGCCGGGGCGCCGGTGGAACTGCGCAATTTGCACCCGGACCATCCCGAGCTGGCCTTTGCGGTCCCCGGCTACCCGTTCCGGGCCTTCGTGACCCGCCGGCCGGACCCCCTGGACCGGCGCGAGGAGGCCCTGCGCTTCGAGGAGGTCACCCTGCGGACCGACACCCTCTGGCTGTTTCCCGGCATCCTGCGCGGGGTGGTGGTCCAGCGGGGGGTCTGCGAGATCCTGGACGACGAGGCCGAGGACGTGGACCGGGTCCTGGTGGTGACCGAGGACCCGGCGGCGCCGCGGTCCCTGGAGGCCTGGCTGGAGATCCAGCGCCAGCGCCTGGCGGCCCCCGCCGTCCTGCCCCCGGAGCACGCGGAACGGATCGAGCGGGCCCTGGCCGGGGCCCGGGAGCGGGCGGCGGCCCTCCCCCGCGCCCTGGACGACCTGCGCCGGCAGGCCTTCGAGCCGGTGCCGGTGGTGCCGCGGGGCCCCGCGGAGCTGGGCGAGGCGGCCGCCGCCGACGTCGCCGCGGCCCGGGCCAACCTGGACCGCATCGAGGCGGCCATGCGGCCCCTGGCGGCCGGGGCCTCGCACCTGGTCGAGGTGGACCTGGACGGGTTCCAGGCGGCCCGGGCCAGCCTGGACGAGGCGGCGGAGGGGTTCAAGGCCACGGCGGCGGCGGGCCAGGCCGTGGTCGCCCGGGCCGAGGCCACCAAGGCCAGGGCCCGCCAGGGGCTGGAGCGGATCATGGCGGGGCCGGCCGGGCCTGAGGTGCGCCGGCAGGGGATCAACCTGGACCCGTTCGCCGAACGCCCGGATGCCGAGCCCTGGCGCACCCGGGGCTTCGCCTTCGCGGTGGCGGCGCGCAAGGCCCTGGAACGCTCGCCGGAGCTCCAGGGCCGGCTGCGGGAGCTGGGGCTGACCGCCGCGACCTGCCGGCGCGCCTGGATCGGCTGGAACGCCCGGGAATGCGCCTGGCCCCGGGCGGACTGGGGGCTGGGGCCGGACCCGGCGGGGGAGCCCCTGCGGGCCCCGGCCGGGCTGGTGCTGCCCAGGTTCGAGGGCAAGGGTCTGGTGCGGCTGCTGATCCTCCAGGCCGGGGACTGGGCCGACCTGGCCCGGTGGGAGCCGCTCCTGCTGGAAGGCTCGGCGGCCGAGCCGCTGTTCCTGCCGGCCCCGTTCCCGGAGGGGCCGATGCCGGTGGTCTGCGTGGGCTCTGAACCGGAGGCGCTGCTGCTGGATCAGCTGGTGAGCGACCGCGGCTCGGTGGCCGTGCGCGCCGCCCCGGACCAGGCCCTGGCCGGGCCGGCCGAGGCGGCGGTGCGGGCGGCGCCGCGGGTGCTCGCCATCCTGCCCGCCGGCGCCACCGCGGCGGAACAGGAAGCCTGGCGCGCCGGCGGGGCCCTGGCCATGCCCCTGCCCAGGGGCCGGGACCTGTTCGAGGCGCGCCGGCTCAAGGTGGACCTGCTGGCCTGGGTGCAGCCGGCCCTGCCCCGGACCGGGCCGGAAGCGCAGGCCGGAGCGGGGGATCCGGAGGCGGCCGGCCTGGCCTTGCCGCTGCCGGACTTCGACCGCCTGGGCCGGATCATGGACCAGGTGCTGGCCGAGGCGGCGGCGGCGCGCGAGGCCGCCGTGGAGCGGTGCGAGGCGCGGATGGCCGAACTGCTGGAGACGGCCCGGGAGACCGCCCGGGAATGCGGCCTGCCGGACCTGGACCCCGGGCCCTTCGAACCGATTCCCATGGAGGCCATGCCGGCCCAGCTGGCCGAGGGCTTCGCCCAGGCCCGGGCGGTGCCCGGGGCCGACGCGGCGGAGGTCAAGGCCAGGCTCGACCAGGCCGAGGCCGAGCTCGGCGGGATCACCGACCGGTGCATGCAGCTGCACGCCACCGGCGAGGCGCGGCTGGCCGAGACCCGGGCCGAGGGCGCGGCCCTGGAGGCGCGCCTGGCGCGGGGCGGACTGCCCCCGGGGCTGGAGGCCAGCTTCCGGGAGGCCGGCCTGGAACCGGGGCTGCTCGAGCCGCTCACCCGGGAGGAGGTCCTGGCCCGCCAGGCCCGGGGCGGCCACCTGCGCGAGGCCAACCTGGAAGGCCTGGACCTCTCGGAGGTGGACCTGGCCGGGATGGACTGCACCGGGGCCCGCTGCGCGGGCGCCTGCTTCCGGGCCGCGGGGCTGGAGGGGGCCCGGTTCGCCGACGCCATCTGCAGCGGGACCGATTTCTCCGGCGCCCGGGCCCGGGGCGCCTGCTTCGCCGGCGCGGTCCTGGACCGGGCCCGGTTCCCGGGCGCGGACCTGGAGGCGGCCGACTTCTCCCAGTGCATCCTCAAGGGGGCCGATCTCACCGGGGTCCGGGCCGCCGGGGCGCGGTTCGAACGCAGCATCCTGGCCCAGGTCCGGCTGGACCGGGCCCGGCTGGACGGGGCCGGGTTCAACGGGACGGCCCTGGACGGCTGCGGCCTGGAGGAGGCCCGGTTGGACCGGGCCTCCTTCGAACGCTGCATCCTGACCGGCTGCCGGCTGGCGCGGGCCGATTTCTCCGGGGCCGCCCTGCACGACACCCTCCTGGACGGCTGCACCGGGGCCGGCACCCGGTTCGCCGGCGCCGACCTGGACCGGCTGCGCTCGGGCGAAGGCACCGCCCTGCCCGGGGCCGATTTCGCCGGCGCCTCCCTGAACGGGGCCTGCCTGCGGCTCTCGGCCTTTCCCGGGGCGAGCCTGCGCGGCTGCCGGATGGACGACGCCGTGGTGGAAGCCTGCGATCTGCGGGGCGCCGATCTGCGCGGGGTCCGGGCCCGGCGGGCCCGCTTGCGCCGGTCCGACCTGGAGGGCGCGCGGCTGCGCGGCCTGGACCTGCTCCACGGGTCCCTGCGCAAGGCCCGGCTGGTGCGGACCGGGCTGGAGGACGCCAACCTGCACGGGGTGGACTTCTACAAGGCCGTGGTCGGGGAGACCCGGCTGGTAGGCGCCAACCTCGAGCGGACCCTGCTCCAGGACCGCCGGGAGCTGCTGCCATGACCCGTCCGCGGGAAACCAGGAGAAGACCATGTTCATGCTGACCCTGGGCCAGGGGATGAACCAGTCCGTGGCCGACGTGTGCCTGACCCCCATGCCGGCCCCGACCCCGGTGGCCTATCCCAACATCAATTTGACCAGCACTACCCTGCCGGCGGTCATGAACGTGCTGATCGACGGCATGCCGGTGATCAACCAGATGTCCAAGGGCCTGGTGAGCGCCGGCGACGAGGCCGGGGTCGGCCTGGGGGTGGCCTCCCACTTCATCTCCGGCCAGACCGTCTACGAGGTCGGCTGCCAGTCGGTCCTGGTGGGCGGCGCCCCGGTGATCCGGATGACCGCCCAGACCAGCCAGAACTGCATGGGCGTCACCCCCAACTGCGTCGGCGCCTGCCTGCAGGCGAGCCAGACCACGGTGCTGGTGCTGGCCGGCTAGTCCAGATCCAGCGCCCGCCCCGGCGCGACCCGGGCCAGGCGGCTGAAGACTTCGTCCCAGAGCCCCGGGTCCCGCTCGCCCGCGGCCTGCAGGCCCTCCGCCAGGGCCTCCAGGGCGGCCTGGGCCAGGTCCGGTTCCCACTCGAGCAGCCGGTAGCCGTCCAG
>Ga0316217_10006306_pt1 | contig 11796 bp, 6 predicted proteins | sample 1anoAmetaG_FD_203633 | JGI IMG/M metagenome (GOLD analysis project Ga0316217, IMG submission 203633) | Freshwater microbial communities from Trout Bog Lake, Wisconsin, USA - 1anoA | ecosystem: Environmental > Aquatic > Freshwater > Lake > Hypolimnion/Profundal zone | place: USA: Wisconsin... | reverse complement strand
TCGCCGTCATCGTCATGGCCGCCGAGAACTACAAGGACACGTTCGGCGAGGAGGCTAAGGAACTCAACGCCTCTTCCGTGGCCGCGGAAGTTCGGACGGCCTGCGAACGGCAGGAGGACCCACTTCAGGGTGTCGTCGGCACGTTGCGTTCGAAGTCGTTGCCCGGCGCCGAAGTGCTAGAGAACGCCCTCGACCAGATCAAGTCGATCCGGCGCGGCTCGGAGGAGAACGCGATCACGACGTTCAACGCGTCGCACAAGTCGATCAAAGACGCCATCAAGCGGTCGTCGGACCTCGCCGGCGCCCTGACGCCGACGTCGCTAGCGGACCTTGACCGGGCAAAGGGCGTGCTGGCCAAGCAAGTGCCCCTCCTCCTTGAGGAACCCGATCTCGACGTTGCCTTCTCGGCGAAGATCGACACCCTCAAGGACCGTCTCGCCAAGGAGACGTTCTACCGCGACATCGCCGAGATCGAGCAGGCAGCGACGGCCCTCGGAGCCGAGTACGACCGCCGCTACAAGGAGGCGCTGGATGCGCGCGTCGAGGCCTACCAAAAGGCCGTCGAAGCGCTTGAGAAGATGCCCGACTGGGAGCGCCTCCACGACGACCAGAAGGCGGAGGTCTCGCGCCCGCTCCGCCAATGCGCCAACCCGGCCTTCAACAACCAGACGATATCCCACCTTCGCTCGGTGACCGAGGCGTGTTCCGGGCGGCTCTCGGCGGCGATCGAGAAGATGCACAAGATACTCGAAGGCGAGCGGCTGGCGACGGTTTCGATAAACGAGTTCTTCTCCGGCGGGATTGAGAACGAGGAACAGCTCGACCAGGCGTTGACCGGCATCCGCGACGAGTTCTCGCGCCTACTCGGCGCCGGCAAGAAAGTGATCGTGAGGTAGGACGGTGGATTCGGAAACCAGAGGCGCCATCAGGGCGGCGACGCAGGCGGCGCGAAGCCTTCTCGAAGCGGATTTCGCCGAGCAGTTGCAGGGCGACTACGACGTTATGCCCGATGGGCGCGTCGGCGCCGAACCGAGTCCGCATCTGACCGGCGCCCAGCGGGCCCTACGCGCGCGCGTCGTCGCGTCCATTGAGCACAAGCGCGGCCAGAGCATGATGCCCAAGGAGGCCGTCGATGACTACCTCCGCGACGCCGCCTTCACGACGCTGAATCGCTTCGTCGCCTTGAAGATGCTGGAAGCGCGAGGGCTCGTTCGCGAATGCATATCCAAGGGCGAGAATTCGTCGGGTTTCGCTGAGTTTTTTGGACTTGCGGAAGGCATCAAAACGTCTGAAGGCGCCGGCTACCGCCTCTACATCGAAAGCATATTCGACGAGCTTTCAACCGAGGTGAAGGTCCTATTCGACCGGCGAGACCCTGCCTCTGCGCTTTGGCCGCGGCGCCACGCGTTCCAGTCCTTGCTCGTTGTCCTTAACTCCGCAGAACTCGCTAGCGTGTGGGGCGAGGATGAGACTATCGGATGGGTCTATCAATTCTTCAACGGTCAGGACGAACGACGGAAAATGCGCGAAGAGAGTCAAGCGCCGCGCAACACCCGTGAACTCGCTGTCCGCAATCAGTTCTTCACGCCACGGTACATCGTCCAGTTCCTCGCTGATAACACGCTCGGGCGCATCTGGTATGAAATGCGCGGTGCAAATACCGTGCTCGCTGAACGATGCGAATACATGGTTCATAAGTCAGAAGATCAGCTTCCGCAGCGGGCAAAAAAGGACCCTAGGGATATCCGGGGTCTAGACCCCGCTTGCGGCAGCGGCCACTTCCTGCTGTATTTGTTTGATCTGTTTCTGGCCATTTACGAAGAGGCGTGGGCAGACCTGGAAAGCCCACATAGCGAATCGACGGGACGCACGATAGCTGAGGACTATCCAACGCTAGATGCACTAAGAGCAGTGCTTCCTGCGCTGATTCTCGCTCACAACTTGCATGGTGTCGATATCGACCCGCGTTGCGCGCAGATTGCTCAACTTGCGTTATGGATGCGAGCGCAACGCGCCTTCGGCGACTTTAAGATTACACGCGACGCTCGTGCCATGATCCGGCGCGCCAATATCGTCATCGCCGAGCCTATGCCCGGTGAGACGGACCTAATCCACGCTTTCCTAGCAGAGTTGAAGGAGGATAAACTTGAAGACCTAATACGTCGTAGTCTCAACATTCCGGCAGAAACAAAGGTTCGCACAACAAAAGCAATGGCAGACAGCCTAGCTGAACTCGTTAGTACAGTGTGGGAAGGAATGAAGCTCGCCGGCGAAATGGGCACGCTACTTACAATCGAACGAGACATCGCCCGAGCCATCAAGAAGGGGCGGGCTGAATGGGATGATCATCTACCTTTGTTCCGGGTGACGAACTACAAGATGGATGATGCAAGGAGCGAAGCGCCGGGCAAATTAGCTGCGGAGAAAAACGAGGATTTTTGGGAAAAGGCGGAGAAGCTCGTTTTCCAAGCCTTGTTGGATTACGTCGCAGCGACGAGTTCGTCGAGTAACGTCCGCCGTAAATTGTTTGCTGAGGACGCAGTACATGGGTTTGCCCTGGTCGATTTGGTATCCAGGAAATTTGATGTTGTCTTAATGAACCCTCCGTTTGGTGCTGGCAGTACACGAGCAAAACGGGACTTTGAAGCTGCATACCCCTTGTCGAAGAGCGACGTTTATGCAGCCTTTGTCCAACGCGGAATACAGCTACTTCATCGGAAAGGTCGCCTCGGCGCCATCACCTCTCGGGCAGGATTCTTCCTTACCAGCTTTCAGAAGTGGCGTGAGGAAGTGCTACTGAAGACCGCACCACCAGTGGTCTTCGCTGATCTAGGGGCAGGCGTGCTCGATAGTGCAACAGTTGAGACGGCTGCATATTGCCTGGAGGCACTTACGTGACTTATTTCTTCAAATTAACTGGTACGTCCGCAGACGAAAAATCTAGTGTGCTCAGACGGGCAGTTGGTTCTGTTAACAATATTGGTACTGGAACAGATCAAACGATCATCTTTTCAATCGACCCGAGCGCATTCGCTAGAGTGCCAAAAAGTCCGTTTGCCTATTGGGCAAGTACATCAATTTTTAACTGTTTTAGAGATTTGCAACGTCTGGAGTCTCCTACGCGACATGCTGCGGCTGGGGCTCAAACGCGGGACAATTTGCGGTTTGTGAGAGCGCATTGGGAAGTCGAGCAATCGACAATAACGCCTGTTGGTTCAGTGTCTGGCTCTTGGGTTCCGCTCACAAAGGGTGGCTCACATCGACGCTTCTACGCGGATGTTTATTTACTTGTGAAATGGTCGAATGACGGCCACGAACTGAAGGCAGCAACGTCTGCTTGGAGAGCATCCAAAGGTTGGGGCGATTACTGGAGGGCTGCTATCAATAGTATTGAATACTATGGAAAGCCCGGAATTACCTGGCCAGTTCGCTCCCAAAAAGGATTCAGTGCCCGTGCGCTTGGCCGGGGTGCGATCTTTGGCCACAAGGGGCCAACCGTTTTTGTGGAAAACGAATCGACGTCAGAAATGGCGGCATTGCTGGCATTGATGAACTCTGATGCCTTTTATCGTTTGGTTTCGCTTCAAATGGCGTTCGGCGCCTACGAGGTTGGAGTCATCCAGAACACGCCCATTCCCAATCTTACCGCCGATATGCAGGAACGGCTTGCGCACTTTGCACTTCGAGCTTGGCATCTCGAACGGCACCTCGACGCGACTCGGGAAACGTCGCATGCATTTGTCCTGCCGTCAGCGCTATATACCAGAGTAACTGGAGTAGACCTGTCCGCTCTGGGGCCAGATTTAAACGATTTACAACGTGCTATTGATGATATTTCGACCGAAGTTTACGGGCTGGCGAGTGAGCTTAATGCGGACGTCACCCAGAAAGCAGATCATGAAGCGGTCGAGCGGGAAGTCCTTGAAAGGGGAGACGACGATGATCAGGACGAAGATGCCTCCGAGGATGGGATAGTCGTCGATCAAGAGGAAGGACTTGCTTCCTGGCTCGTTGGCACCGCCTTTGGGCGATTTGATCCACGTATTGCGACAGGTGAGCGGGCTCCGCCTCCAGAACCTGAACCCTTCGGTCCGCTTCCTTTGCGCTCGCCGGGAATGTGGCTAGAGGAAGAAAGGACAGCGCATCGCGTCGATATTTTGGTTGACGACGAAGGACACACTGATGACCTGGCGAGCAGTGTTCGCAAAATCGCCCAACAAGTTTTTGTTAATGTTCCTGAGGAATTCCGCACATGGCTCGCGAAGGAATTCTTCGCTTTGCATATCAAAATGTACAGCAAAAGTCGTCGAAAGGCACCGATATATTGGCAGTTAGCGGTACCGTCCGCAAGATACTCGGTTTGGCTTTACATCCACGCGTTCAGTAAGGACACGCTCTATCGCATTCAAACCGATTACGTGGCACCGAAGCTGGCACATGAAACACGCGCCCTCGAAGTCCTGAAGCGAGAGATCGGCGACATCGGCTCGGGAGCGCAGCGCAAGTGGCTTGCCTCGCAGGAGTTGTTCGTCGAGGAATTACGGGGGTTTCTCGAAGAGTTTAAACGCGTTACGCCGCTCTGGAATCCCGATCTCGACGACGGCGTTGTGATCAACTTCGCACCGCTTTGGCGGCTTGTTCCCCAGCACAAGTCTTGGCAGAAGGAAGTGAAGGCGACCTGGGATACCCTCTGCGAGGGCAAGTACGACTGGGCGCACCTTGCCATGCATCTTTGGCCCGAGCGCGTCGTCCCCAAATGTGCGACCGACCGCAGTCTTGCTATTGCCCACGACCTGGAAGACGTCTTCTGGGTGGAAGGTGGCGACGCGAAGTGGAAAGCCAGACCCATACCGAAGCGGCCTATTGCCGAACTTGTTGCCGAACGCACATCCGAAGCCGTCAAGGCTGCGCTTAGAAACCTCCTCGACGCGCCGGACCCGTCCTCAGCGCCCAAGCGAGGCCGTAAGGCTGCAAGGGCTTGAGGAGCAAAGCATGAGCCCGCTACACGACTACATCGCTGGACAAGTTGGCATCAAGCTGAAGGAAGCCCGTATCGTCGTTCTTTACGACGAGCGGGAAGAATTCCGCCCTTTCTTCGACGAAGCGTGCGGCGGAAGCCAAGGCATTCTTCGGACCGGCGCCTTCGGCGAGCGACACGCGACGGTATGCATTTTCGGGGGATCGTTCCTCGAAGTCCGCAGCGCGATCGAACCTTTGACCGACGGCGAGGACGCCGCAGATCTCGTCGTCTACCTCCCTGGTCTGAAGAGGGACGAGAAGACATCGCTGCTTCTGGAGGTCGAAAAGGCCGGAGCCGTCTACCAGCCGACTCTTAAGCAGCTTGCACGGATCGTGCTGCGGAAGCGCTTCACCGACGTCGCCATCGACGAGATGTTGGCCAGCGATCAGCTCAGCTACGCCGACATGTCGCGGATGTCCGAGGACAGCGGCGGAGCGGAAGGAGCCTCCCTGCTGAAGAGCATCTTCGGAGGCTCCGATACGCGCGCAGCCATCGTCGACTGGATCGCCCGTAGCGCCAAGGATGCCGAGATCGAGCTGAAGGGCGCGAACGGCGAACTGCGGCGTGCGCTGCAAGCGCGCATCGGCTTGGAGGTAGCCGAGGGAACGGCGCTTCCTAAGATGCGCGCGGTCGCCTCGCGTTACGTGCTCGGCAACGAATTCCGCCTCGGCTTGAGGGGACCGGCGCCGGCCACGCTGTCGTCGCTGCCGGCGCCGGGTACGAAGGATCAGGAGGCGGCTGTTCGCTACGTCGCGGCCAAGCTTCGCGAGACGCGTGAAGCCTTCTCCTATGAAAATCTCGCGGACACCGTACAATCTGAACTGAGCCTTTCCCAGTCGTCGGTCCCCGGGGACCAACTCGGCGCCGTGGACACTTTCCGCTTCGAGGAACGCGCGGTCGTCGCCAAGTGCTTCGACCTCATCGCGAAGGACAAGACCAACGAGGCCGCCGCCCTTCTGGAGGGGCGCGGCCAAAGCTTCTGGATCGAAAGCCAGCAGTCTAGGCAGTTCGTCTGGCAGGCGTGCCGGCTGATGCTCGAAATGGGAACGCTGGCCGATGAGGTCGTCGCCACCATCGCAAAGGCGAACGGGAAGCCGGAGCAGTGGGTGGAGCGCTACGTCGGGGAGAGCGGCTGGCATAGGCTGGATCACATGCAGCGGCGCCTGGAGACGCTGCTCGCGGTCATTGAGGACGAGGAGATCGGCGAAGCCGCCATTGCCCGCTGCCGGGCGCGCTACGACGACGTCGCGCGTCGCCAGGCCGAGGGATTCAGCAAGGTCTACGAAAAGGCCGGCTGGGTCATCCCGGGCGTTCTGGCGCAGCATCGCATCTGGGCGGACGCCATCGCCAACCTGCCGAAGCCGCTGGCGGTCGTTGCGGTCGACGCCATGCGCTACGAAATCGGCGTCGAGCTTGCCGAGAGGCTCAGCCGGAACGGCGAGGTGAAGCTTCGCCCAGCCATCGCGGCGCTTCCTTCGATCACGCCGATCGGCATGGCCGCGATTCTGCCCGGCGCCGCGGCGGGCTTTTCCATCGCCGAGAAGAACGGGAAGTTGGGAGCCAAGATCGGCGACGTGTTCATGTCCGACCGCTCCGCCCGCCAGAAGTACCTTCAGGGGCAGATCGCGGGCATCGTGGACCTGACGCTCGACGACGTCCTGACGTGGTCAAAGGCGACCCGAACGAAGGTCGGTGCGGCGCAGGTCGTCTACGTGCGCTCCAGCGAGATCGACGCCGCCGGCGAAGGCGGCGAGAACCGCTACGCCCGACGGATCATGGAGGGGACCGTCAACGACGTCGCGCGGTGCCTCATCAAGCTGGCCAGCGTCGGCATCGAGAACGCCGTCATCACTGCCGACCACGGCCACCTCTACTTCGGATCGGAACGCGAGGACGCCATGCGGATATCCCCGCCAGGCGGCGATACGGTCGACCTGCACCGCCGGTGCTGGATCGGGCGCGGCGGCACGACGCCCCCGGGGACGGTCCGGATTTCGGGGCCGAAGCTGGGCTACGACACGAACCTCGACGTCGTCGTGCCCACCAGCGTCTCCGTGTTCAAGGCCGGCGGCGATCTCGCCTATCACCATGGCGGCGCCTCGCTCCAGGAACTCGTCATCCCGGTCATCTCCGTTCGGATGAAGGCGACGACGGTCGCGGACGAAAAGAAGGCATTGGACGTCAAACTTTCGACCGATACGATCTCGAACCGGATATTCCTGATCGAAATCGGCTTGGGCGCTGGTGCCGGGGGCTTTTTCGCTGAGCCTCGTCGAGTGCGCCCTATCGGCGTAGTCTCGGGACGTCAGGTCGCCGTGGCCAAGATGACGGGGGCGGGGGCGATCGAAAACGGCGAGGTTCTGGTCGGGCCGAGCCAGACGGTCACGGTAGGCTTGATCCTCACGGACGACGAGGTTCAGTCGCTTCGCATTCAGGTTCTCGACGCGGATACGGATGCGGTATTGTTCGAATCGCCCAAGGACGTTCCCGTCCGGCTGGCGATGTGAGGGAGTAAAGGGTTATGAGTAGCGCTCCCCTGCGCGACACGCTCGACGACAAGGCGAACCGGCTGTTCGCCGGCAAGGTCGTGAGGAAGGACCTCGTTCGCAAGGTCAAGACCGGCGCGAACGTGCCGGTGTTCGTGCTGGAATTCCTGCTCGGGAAATACTGCGCGTCGTCGGACGAGATGGCGATCCAGATGGGGTTGCAGGTCGTCAACGACACGCTCGCGAACAATTACATCCGCGCTGACGAGAGCATGAAGGCGCAGAGCCGGGTCAAGGAGAAGGGGCGCTGGACCTTCATCGACAAGGTCAGGGTGCGGCTGGTGGACTCCGACTACTGGGCGGAACTGAACAATTTCGGCAACAAGTTCGTCCATGTGCCCACCGACTACGTCCGCAACTACGAACGCCTCCTGACCGGCGGCATCTGGGCCCAGGTCGAAATGCGTTTCGCCTACGACGAGGAAGGCAAGGGTAAGAACCCCTTCTGGATCGACAAGCTGACGCCCATCCAGATCGCCGCCTTCGACCTGGAGGAGTACCAGCGGCAGCGGGCCGAGTTCACGACCGACGAGTGGATCGACCTGGTCCTGCGGAGCATGGGCTATGAACCCGGCGAGATGTCGCGGCGCCTCAAGTTCCTGTTCCTGACCCGCCTGATCCCGCTCTGCGAACGGAACTACAACCTGATCGAGCTTGGGCCCCGGGGCACGGGTAAGAGCTACGTCGTCCAGGAGGTCTCACCCTACGCCGCCCTCATGACCGGGCCGACGACAGTGGCCAATCTATTCGGCCACATGGGCGGGCGAACGAAGGGGCTGGTGCAAATTTGGGACGTCGTCGGCTTCGACGAGGTCGCTGATCTGGAGAAGATGCCGAAGGAAGTCATCACGACGATGAAGACCTACTGCGAATCCGGGCAATACCAGCGCGGGCAGGAGGCGGCGTCGGGCGAGGCGAGCATCGCCATGTTCGGCAACACGAATCAGCCGATCGACGTCATGGTTCAGTCAGGGCATCTCTTCGAGCCGATGCCGACCATGATCCGCGACGACATGGCGTTCATCGACCGGCTCCACTGCTATCTGCCGGGATGGGAAATCCCGAAGATGCGGAATGACCTCTTCACGGACCACTACGGGTTCGTCGTCGACTACCTGGCAGAAGCCCTGCGCGACCTGCGGAAGCACAACTTCACGGAGACGACGGATCGGTACTTCTCAATGGGGTCTCACCTCGTCACCCGCGACCGCAAGGCGGTTAAGAAGACCGTCTCCGGCCTTATGAAGATCGTCTATCCCCACGGTCACGCCACCAAGGAAGAGATCGCCGAACTCGTCGAATTCGCGATGGAGGGCCGGCGCCGCGTCAAGGAGCAGCTCAAGAAAATGGGCTCCTTCGAGTATTACCAGACGTCCTTCAGCTACACGGACCTCGAAACCGGCGAGGAGCGCTTCGTTGGCGTGCCCGAGCAAGGGGGGCGGAGCCTCATCTCGACCGATCCGCTTGCGCCGGGCGCCGTCTACGCGGGAACGGTTGCGGCTGACGGCACCGTTGGCATGTTCCGGGTCGAGGTCTCTTTGTCAGCCGGGTCGGGCAAGCTTAAGACAGCGGGCGGGGTCAACGGCGCCACGCGGGAATCGATCAACCGAGCCTTCAGCTACATGCTCGCGAAGAAGTCGGAGTTGTCGATCGCGCGCGAACTCGACGTCTCCGACCTCCACGTCGAGGTCATCGACCTTCTCAACAACCGCGTCGAGGGCGAGATCGGCCTGGGCTTCTTCGTTGCAGCGATCTCCGCCCTGAAGAAGGCGCCGTCCATGCCCGCCCTCTTGGTCACCGGCGATCTCTCCGTGCAGGGCAATATCAAGGGACTGCGGTCCCTCGTCGAGCCTCTTCAGGTCGCCATGGACAACGGCGCCCGCCGCGCGCTGATACCGCTGGAAAACAAACGCAACTTCCTTGAAGTCACCGGCGACATCATGGAGCATGTCGACCCGATATTCTTCGGCGACCCGAAGACGGCGGCTTTCAAAGCCCTGGGGCTCAACTAACCTGCGATCTTTGGCGGAGGCAGCAACCAAATGGACCGCTCACGGCGCGAAGAACAGGAAGCCTTTAGAGAGATCGATAAGGTGCAGCGCTTGGCGATTTGTATGTTGCTAGATTGCGCTCCCCCTAAAGCTGAAGTTGATTCGCTTGCAATTCGTGCATGGCTCGCGACTAAACGAGATAACTTATGGAATAGCTCGTTACCATTGGCAGCAATTGATGCTTTGAAATTCGTTCCCAGGATATCGGATCAAATCAGAAACAAAGATAATTGGACGGACTGCGGACGAAATGAAGATTTATTTTTCGGACCCGCTCTCAGAATTGCAAATTTCTGTTTAGGCAACGATCTTATTAAGACCTACTCAGCATTCGACTTCCTATTCGTGCGCTTACTAGGAGGGGTCGTTCGGCCCTTGAATCCCGCATTGTTTGTTGCATCATTACTTCATCATTCCATAGAAACAAGCGCGTTTGATTCAAACGAAATTGACGTCGCTCGATCCGCCCGTTTGGACGGATGGGGAACGCATGAGCCGGTCTGGATTCCAGAAGGGGCGGATTGTCCCTTATAATACCGCGAAAGCCTTATTTGGCGGAGGGTGGGACAACCCTGAAGCCGTTTGCTTAAATATGTCGCGTAGAGGGGCGAGATGAATAAAGAATTCATCCATGAACTGTCTGAATGGGCGACAATTGCTCAAGCGGTCCTTGCAGCACTGGCGGCAGCAGTTGCTTATCGGCAGATCACAGTCTCTCAAAAAGAAAGCAAGAAGTGGAAGACGCTGGAGGCGTGTTCACAATATGAATCTGAACCGATAATTTCGTCAGCCGTAAGGTTGAGACGCTTCTATGAAAATCCGGTCGCCCAGACGGCAGGATCGGGACAACCTCCAGACGGAGGGCACGAACCGTTCAGACTGGTAGATGACGCGAAACTTGTGCTGAACTTTTTCGATGGAATTGCGATAGGCGTGCAACAGAACCTATACATCGAGAGCTTGGCTCGGGATCATATGGCCAATATTGTACGCGTGCACGTGATGGAAGTTTTCGAAAGGAAGAAATTCCCAATTGACGCCAGTGACTACACCCGATTGATCGATATGGACTACAAATGGCAGCGAAAAATGCCATATTTTACCGACAGTAACAAATTCATTCAGTTCATCAAGAAGCCGGGCTTTGTCGCAAGTCTCATCGCTACGATAATGGCGATTTTCGTCGTGCTAGCGATTTATTTCGGTTACAACGTTTCCGGATCTGTGCCATCGCGTACACCTGAAACCCCGGCATCAACTACAATGCCGAAATAGTTCCTGAAGCTTTTTTTCCGACAGTGGGTATAGGTTCACGCGTCCGCGCTGGCCAAATCAGCACTGTAGGGAGTAGCGTCGATAAAAGCTTCTGTTGCAATTGCCCGTCGCATAATTATCGTTCAGTAGATTTCCGAATTGATGCATTCTTGACTTGCTTTTATTCATTGTTTGCCTTCGCCGTAAATCAGCAAACTTTGCCCGCACCCGCATGTGGATTGGCGTCGAGGAGACTTGGGCGGACACAGGTCCGGATTCGGAGCGAATGGAACTTATGACATCGATTGGGAGTGGAAACGGTGGCTTTGAGCGGCCCGACGAGAGACGAGGTCAGCGAGGCGATGTCCAACAGTGAGCAGGCATCAAGCTGGCCGCCCCTCTCGCCGAGCCCACTACGCGCGGCGCTACGGAAGAAGTACAAGGCACCGGTCAGTGCCGCATTCGACCTTGACGAATTCCTGCGCGACCCGAGCCGGACATCCGATGACGACGCGTTAGTATACACGGTCGTGCGTCTGGTCGACGAGTCCAGAGTGCTACGGGACGAATGGTCGTTCGATCATGCGGTGCTCGGCGGTGCGGGGTCGACGTTGCTGGCCGTCGCCACTCTCAATCGCAATTATGCCGACGTGCTTTGGAAAAAGCGGCGGATCGAAAGACGTCGCGGGAAGGCGCGGACCGATGGGATACCGGATGGATACGTCGAAACCCGCATCGACCCTGGCAACGGGCACTCGATCGAGTTCTATGGCTTCGTCACGTCGCTCGTCGACGGAATTGAATCTTGGCTGTTCGACGCCGCTTCTGCTCCGATCGGAGGGCCGATTGGAGGGAAGCTGGACGGCCTCTCCATGCGGGGACTCTCGCGATACGTGAGCCAAAGGGGATTGCACGACATATGGCA
>Ga0316217_10006305_pt1 | contig 11796 bp, 10 predicted proteins | sample 1anoAmetaG_FD_203633 | JGI IMG/M metagenome (GOLD analysis project Ga0316217, IMG submission 203633) | Freshwater microbial communities from Trout Bog Lake, Wisconsin, USA - 1anoA | ecosystem: Environmental > Aquatic > Freshwater > Lake > Hypolimnion/Profundal zone | place: USA: Wisconsin... | reverse complement strand
GGCAGCACGGCCCCGTGAAATTTCTCGGAACCAAACAGCGGCTGCCGCCAGCGGAAAAACAGCACTGCCGAGGCGCCCCGTGAGACCAGTTGGTAGGTGAACATCCGCAGCACCCCCGGGCGGACCAGGGCGTTGACATCCTGCCAGGTCACGTTGCCGGCTTTTTGTTCCATCACCCAGAAGCCCGGATCGCCGTCCGGTGTCTTGACGTCCGTCTTCTTGAGCGAACGCAGCATGTCAATCTCGCAGGCGATGTCCGCCGGCTTGGCCTTGAGGGCGGCGGTGCTTTCGATGGAAACGAAATCCAAGACGTTGGCCAGGTCGAAATGATCGAAGCGATGGCGCAGGGCGCGGAGATTGGTGGTAATGGGCCGGCCGGGGGTGATGCGGCGGAGAATCTCGGCCTGCATGCCGGCAAACTGCACGATGGTGTCGCTGCAAAAGCGGTTCCAGTCCAAGACCAGTGCGGGATTGTGAACGGTCGGCGCGGTCATGGGCATGGGGACTTCGCTCCAAGCCGAAACCACCTGGCTCCAGTGCCGCAGACCCAGCAGGATGTTGAGCTGTTCAATGGTCTCATATTTGGCCTCGAGCCAGCCGTGCCAGTCGCGGCGCGTATCCTCGTTGAAGGAGGCCTCGGTGAAGTTGCCCCCCAAGCCGTTGTCAATCTGCCAGGCGATCAATTGCGGATGGCTGCCGATCGCTTGGGCGAGGTTCTCCACAATGCGCTTGGAATAGGTCCAATAGACGTCGCTGTTGAGGCAGACGGCGCGCCGGGTGCCTTCGTGTTTGACCAGGCCGCGTTCATCCAGCGGCAGAATTTCGGGGTGCTTTTTGGCGAGCCAGACGGGCGGCGCGGCGGTGGGCGTGCCGAGCACCACTTGGATGCCATGTTCGCCCATGACGTCCATCACCCGCTTGAGCCAGTCGAAATTGAATTTGCCATCCTCCTTTTCGCACAATCCCCAGGCGAATTCGCCGATGCGGACCACATTGACGCCGGCGGCGCGCATCAACTGGGCGTCCTGCACCCATTGCGCCTCGGGGTTTTCGGCGGTGCCGCCGTAAGGGAAGACCCATTGTTCGGGGTAATAATCAACGCCGAAATACATATATTTTACTGGGGTTCAGCTTGCAGCCCGACACTAAGAGTAAACCCGCACGCTGGCAACAAAAATCGCTCGCCAAAATCGGCGACCCGTTGACTGCTGAATTTACTTTCGTTGGCGGGCGTGGTCTGCTAGAAAAGCGTTGTGCGCAAGTATCTTGTTTTGCTGAGCCTTTGGCTGGGGTTGGTGGCCGGCGCTTCCGCGGCGGAAACCTTCGTATTGGCCTCGGGGGCGTCTTTTGCGGGCGACATTGTCAAATTTGACGATTATGAAGTGATGATCCACACGGCGGAGGACAGCTACACCAACGTCACCTGGCCGCAGTTTTCGCAGGACACCCTCAAGCAACTGGCCGGCAATCCCAAATACCACTATCTGGCCGGTCCGTTTATCCAACCCACGGCAGCCGATTTGCCGGCCAAACCGGTTCTGCGCTTCACCCCCCCCACGCGCATGGCCTTGCCGGAGAACCCATCCATCATCGGCGGACTCTTTCACTCCTCGCTGGGCTTATTCCTCATATTTGTAATCTACGCGGCCAATTTGTACGCGGCCTACGAAGTGGCGCTGGTGCGGGGCAAGCCCTTGGCCGCCGTGTTGGGCTTGTCGGCCGTGCTCCCGATTGTCGGGCCGGTTATTTTCCTGTCGCAGAAGATGGGACCGGCGGCTTCGGAGGCGGAAGCTGCGGAGGGCATGCCGCCGGATGGCGGTCCCGCGCCCGGCATGCCGGGGGCAAGTGAAGGTGCGGCGGCGGCCGCGCCAGACGACATTCAAATTGTGTCCGCCTCCTGGCAGCCGTCACAGGAGGAGAAGAAACTGCAGCCACAGGTGTTTGCGCGCGGTAAATTCACCCTCAACAAGCGTTTCATCGAAACCAAGTTCGCCCATTACCTGGGTGAACCCAAAGGCGATGCCCTGAATTATACGCTGGAGTTGAAATCCATGAAGGAGACGCTCGTGGTGGAAAGCATCAAGCAAGTGACCCAGACGGAGATGATTTTGGAAACCGCCAATGGCCAGTTGACCGTGCCTTTCTCGGACATCATGGAAATCAAGCTTAATCCCAAGCCTGCCGCTTGAAATACCGCACCTTTCTCAGGTTCGGCGCGTCTGGCTCTGGCCAGGGCACGCATTGCACAATCAAGTGATGAAAGTGGTCTTCATGGGAACGGCGGAATTGTCCTGCGCCAGTTTGGAGCAACTGGCCGCAGACCGGGCCTTTTCCCTGGCCGCAGTGGTCACCCAGCCGGATAAGCCCAAGGGCCGTGAGCTCAAACTCACGCCCTCGCCGGTCAAAGTACTGGCCGAGAAGCTGCGGCTGCCCGTGCTCCAGCCGCTCAAGGCCCGCGATGAGCAGTTTATCAACCAACTGCGCGAGCTGGCGCCCGACCTGCTGGTCGTGGTGGCGTATGGCCAGATTTTGCCCCAAGCCATTTTGGACGTGCCGCCGCAGGGCTGCTTGAACGTACACACTTCCTTGCTGCCCCAATATCGGGGGGCGGCCCCCATCCAATGGGCCATCGCCAATGGCGACCCCGAAACCGGGGTCACCATCATGAAAATGGATGCCGGTCTGGATACCGGGCCGATCCTGTCGGTGCGGCGCACCGCCATTCTGCCGACGGATGACTCGCAGTCCCTGCATGACCGGTTGGCGCGGCTGGGGGCGGAGTTGCTCGTTGAAACCATTCCCGGCTATGTCGCCGGCAAGATTGTCCCGCAGCCGCAGCCGGCGGCCGGCGGCAGTTACGCGTCCAAAATCAAGAAAGACGACGGACGCATTGATTGGCGCCAGCCGGCGCAAACCATTGGGAACCGCCTGCGCGCATTCACGCCTTGGCCGGGCGCCTTCACCAGTTGGAGTTCGACCTTGGGCCTGCCCGCATCCAAGGACACGCCACGAACCGAACCCAAAAACCAGATGCTCAAAATCTGGAAGGCGGAAGTGCTGCCCCAGCCGGGTGTCCCCGGAACGATTTTGGCGGCGGATAAAACCGGTATAATTGTGGCCTGCGGCCAAGGAGCCTTGCGCATTAGCGAACTGCAACGCGAAGGCGGGAAACGGTTGTCGGCGGAGGCTTTTCTGGCCGGCTGCCCCCTTAAGCCGGGTGCGGTCTTGGTCTGAGCCGTCTTGGCGGCAGCCCAAAGGTGGCGGTTTGCGGGCGCCGGCCAACGTTCTGCCGGGTGGCAACGGCCGCGCCCGAGCATGGGTTGCGCTCCAAAACTAGAATCGAAAACAAGCAGCTAACGCCGCCAGCGCTGCTGGCCAGACGGCGGCGGTCGCCGCCCGCCGCGTTGCTCGCTACTGCCCTGGGTTTTGGGGCTGGACTCGCCGGAGCGTCTTGGCTGGCCCTGTCGTCTTGGCTGGCCTTGGAGTGGCCGGCGCTGGCCCCGGTTTTCTTCCCCCGGGTGGGCGGGTGCCGGCGCGGCCGAATAATTGAATCCCTCCGCTTTTTTGCGGACAATGCCGCGCCCGATAAAACGTTCCAGCGCGCGCAATTCGCCCTGGTCTTCCGGCGTCACAAAGCTGATCGCATCGCCCACCGCGTGCGCCCGGCCCGTGCGGCCGATGCGGTGAACATAATCCTCCGAGTGCATCGGAAAATCGTAGTTGACCACGTGGGAAATGCCATCCACATCAATGCCGCGCGCCGCGATATCGGTGGCCACCAGCACGCGCACGGCGCCGCTCTTGAAATCCTTGAGCGCCCGCAGCCGCTGGTTTTGCGAACGGTTGGAGTGCAGCGTGGCGGTGCGGATCCCCTGCTGCTCCAGTTGTCGCGCGAGCCGGTCGGCCGCATGTTTCATGCGCGTAAACACCAGCACCATGTCCATCTGCGGGTCGCGCAACAGGTGCAGCAGCAGCGCGGTCTTCAAATGCCGCGGCACTTCATAAAGCAGTTGGGTGACCGTCTCGGCCGGATTGGCGCGGCGGCCAATCTGGATGATTTTGGGCGCGCGTTGAAATTCGTGGGTGAGCACCTCGATTTCCTTGGAAAGGGTGGCCGAAAACATCAGCGTCTGTCGCTGCTTCGGCAATTGCTGCACAATCCGCCGGATATCCGGGAGGAAGCCCATGTCCAGCATGCGGTCGGCCTCGTCGAGGACCAAAAACCGCACCTGGGAAAAATCGGCGCAGCGCTGGCCCATCAAATCCAGCAGCCGGCCCGGGCAGGCGATGATCACGTCGGTGCCGGACCGCAGGGCGCGGATCTGCGGCTGTTCGCCCACGCCCCCGAAGATCGTCGCCACGGTGAGCGGGAGATGTTTGGCATAGGCCTTCACATTCTCCTCGATTTGCACGACTAATTCGCGGGTGGGCGCCACCACCAGCACGCGGGTGCCGCGGCGCTGGCCCGCCGGCTGCGCGGCCAGCCGGGTCAGAATGGGCAGCGTGAACGCCGCCGTCTTGCCGGTGCCCGTCTGGGCAATGCCAATGAGGTCGTGGCCGGCGATGACCGGCGGGATGGCGGCGGTTTGAATGGGGGTCGGCTCGGTGTAACCCGCTTCCTGCACCGCCCGCAAAATTTTGGCATCAAGGCCAAGAGCGCGAAATGGCATTGGGCAGATTACAACACCGGCGAGGGAATGGCACGCATTAAGGGAAAATCGTATGCGGGTGCGGGTCAGAGCCAGCCGCAGGCGCGGGCGAGTTTGACCAGCGCGTATGCCACGGCGGCGCTGGCCGGCAGGGTGAGCACCCACGCCCAGACGATGCGTTCCACCACATTGAGTTTCAGCGCTTTGAGGCCCTTGGCGCAGCCCACGCCCATGATGGAGGTGGAGATGGCATGCGTGGTGGAGACCGGCATGCCAAAATGCGCGGCGACGAACAGCACGGTGGCGCCGGTGGCCTCCGCCGCGAAGCCATGCACGGGGTGCAATTTCACCATTTTGTGGCCGAGCGTTTTGATGATGCGCCAGCCGCCGGCCGCGGTGCCCGCGCACATGGTCAGGGCGCACATAACCACAATCCAAGCGGCGATATGCACCGGCTGACCCTCGGCAGTCGGAGCCACCTTCAGGAATGAAAGCCAGCCTGGCAACGCGTCAAACTTGCCGGAGGCGGTGCCGCCCACGAGGGCCAGCGCGATGAGGCCCATCGTTTTTTGGGCGTCATTGGTGCCGTGGGCAAACCCCATGTAAGCGGCGCTGAATAATTGTAATTTGCCGAAGGTGCGATTCACCGTGACCGGTTTCCAATTGCGCAGCAAATAATACAGCCCCACCATGAGTAGAAATCCCACCACGAAGCCCACGAGCGGGGAGGTGATCATGGGCACAATCACTTTCCAGAGAATGCCCTTGCCCTGCCACCAGTGGTCTTTGCCCGGGACGGCCCAGATGATGGACGACCAGCGATTGTCCGACGCCGCCAACACCGCGCCGCACAGGCCGCCGACCAGGGCATGGGACGAGCTGGAAGGCAACCCCGACCACCATGTCAGCAGGTTCCAAGCTATGGCGCCGATCAAGGCGCAGCACAACACCGGCATGGTGGCCACTTGGGCGTCCACCAGCCCCGAGGCGATGGTGGTGGCCACGGCGGTGCCAAAGAAAGCCCCGATGAGATTGGTTACCGCCGCCAGCAGCACCGCCTGCCGCGGCGTGAGCACCTTCGTGGAGACGACCGTGGCGATGGAATTGGCCGTGTCGTGGAAGCCGTTGATGTAGGTAAACACCAACGCCACGAAGATGACCATGAAGATCAGAAGCATCGCCGTGAATCAGGAGTTTTTCAGGACGATGTACATCACCACATTGCCGGCATCGTGGCAGCGGTCAATGACCTTTTCCACCAGCTCAAAAATGTCCTTGAGGACAATCGTGCGGTGCGGATCGTATTTGCCCCCATAGAGATCCCGCAGCAGCTCAATCATGTATTGGTCGGCCTCGGTCTCCACGAGTTGCAGCCGGTCGTTGAAGGTCTTGATCTTCTCCAAATCCTTCATGTCCCGGAGCTGGCGGACCATGCCTTGAATGGCATCGGTGGCCTTGGCCATCATGTCGGCGTGGCGGGTGAAATCAATGCCCTCCAAATGGCGGTTGGCCAGCACCAGCCGGTCGGCCAGTTTTTCAGCCGATTTGGGAATGCGGTACAACGCGCGCGCCATGGATTCGATGTCTTCTCGTTCCAAGCCGGTGATGAAGGTCTTGACCAGCTCGCTGCTGATCTGCTCGGAAATCTTCTTTTCTTTCCGGCGGGTCAAAATCACGTCGTCGCGGGTCTGGGTTTGCCGGGGCGATTTCATCACCTCAATGGCCAGGCGTACGCTCTCGAGGGATTCTTGAGTGGCGGCTTCCAGCAATTCCTGAAACCGGTCACCCTTGCTGAATAGTTGCTGAATAGAGAACATGGCGACAAAGTGTGCCTAAACCGGCCCCGACCCGCACTTAAAATTGTGTTACGATTGTGTGCCATTTTTGGCTGGGGGGGCGACCCTGGAATGGGGGTTGCCGCAGTACGGTTTTAACGCTCCGGCCAGAGGGCGGAAACGGGGTTTGCGCCGCCGGACCGGAAATTGTCACCTGATTGTCGCTTAATCACTGCCTCAGGGATTTGACGCCCTCGGCGGTTTCGCCTTGAGCCCGTGTCGGATGTCCTGGGCCTCGCATAAATAGACCACCTCTTCGGCGATGTTTTTGGCGTGGTCGGCAATCCGTTCCAAGCTCTTGGCCGCCACAATCCATTGCAGGCAGCGCGGAATGGAGTCGGGATGGGCCATCATATGTTGTTCGAGCGCCGCGTGCATTTCACGATTCAGCGCATCCACTTCCTTGTCGCGGGGAATGATGGCGCGGGCGGCGGCAGAGTCGCGCGCCACCATGGCGTCGAGCGCGTCCTTGACCATGGCCAGCGCCATGCGGGCCAGGCGGGGCAAGTCCAAGACGATCTTGACCGGCGGTTCCTGGGACAAGTCCCGGGCGCGCTTGGCGATTTTGGTGGCCTCATCGCCGATGCGTTCGAGGTTTTGGGAGACCTTCATCGCCATCATGACCTGCCGCAAATTCGTGGCCAGCGGCGCCTTCGTTAAAAGTTGGAGAGCGATCTCGTCAATCTCAATCTCCAGCAGGTCAATGAAATCATCGTCCGCATGCGCTTTGACCGCCAAGTCGTGGTTGCGTTGCATCAAGGCCTGCACGGATTCGTTAACCACGGTCTCCGCGCGGCTGGCCATGAGCAATAGCTTCTGCCGCAATTCTTCCAGGCTGTTGTCAAAATGATTCTCCATAGTCTGAGTGGGAATTGAGCTCAACCGAACCGGCCGGTCACATAGTCTTCCGTGCGCTTTTGGGCCGGCTTGGTGAAGATCTTCGTGGTCGGCCCGTATTCCACCAGTTCCCCCAGATAGAAGAATGCTGTGAAATCGGAAGCGCGCGCCGCTTGTTGCATGTTATGCGTTACGATGACGACGGTATAATCCTTTTTCAGATCAATAATCAAGTCTTCGATTTTCTGGGTGGCCAGCGGGTCCAAGGCCGACGCCGGCTCATCCATCAACAGCACCTCCGGCTGGACGGCCAGGGCGCGGGCAATGCACAGCCGCTGCTGCTGGCCGCCGGACAGACTGATGGCTGGCGCGTTGAGCCGATCCTTGACTTCGTCCCATAGCGCCGCCATTTGCAGCGCGGCCTCGGTGCGTTCGGCCAGCACTTTCCGGTCGCGGATGCCGTTCAAGCGCAGACCCACGGTCACGTTGCCGGCGATGGACAGGGTCGGAAAGGGATTGGATTTCTGAAACACCATGCCCACGCGGCGGCGGATGATGACCGGCTCGACCCCCGGCGAATAAATGTCCTCGCCGAAGAGGCGGAGCTGGCCTTCCATGCGCGCCTCGGGATTCAACTCGTGCATCCGGTTGATGGCGCGCAAAAAGGTGGATTTGCCGCAGCCGCTGGGGCCGATAATCGCGGTGACCGCCCGCGCGGCGATATCAATCGTCACGTTTCGCAGCACGGCTTGTTGGCCAAAGAAGATCGAGAGGTTGCGTGCCGCCAGCGCGATTTTATCCGGTTTGGGTTCCGCGGCGGCGCCGGTCGGGGAGGGGAAAAGGGCGGTCATGTTGGAATTGTTCAGTGGTTCCGCAGGCTGAACCGGTCGCGGGTCAGCACCCGGACGGTGATGTTGATGGCGCTGACCAGCAGGATCAACACCAGAGCGCCGGCCCAGGCCTGACGGCGCCAGTCGTCATGCCCCGAGATGGCATAGGCAAAGATCTGCAAGGGCAGGGCGGCGATGGGCTCATTCAGATTATGGGTCCAATAGGCGTTGCCGAAGGCGGTGAACAACAGCGGCGCGGTTTCCCCGGCGATGCGGGCCAGGGCCAGTAGCACGCCGGTGACGATCCCCTTCATCGCGGTGGGGAGGACGATCCGCCAGATCGTGCGCCATTGAGCGATACCTAACGCCAGCGCAGCTTCCCGGTAACCGCCGGGCACCAGTTGTAACACCTCTTCCGTGGTCCGCAGGATCAGCGGGATCATCATCAGCCCCAGCACCACCCCGCCGGCGAGGGTGGAAAACCCCCTCATGGGCAACACGATCAGCCCGTAAACCACCATGCCCCAAGTGATGGAGGGCACTCCGTTGAGCACGTCCGCCACGAACCGAATCCACCAATTCAGCCGCCGGTGGCTGTATTCAGAAACAAACACCCCGCCCAGAATCCCCACCGGCACGCCGATACAGGAGGCCAGCGCGATCAGCACGAACGTGCCGACGATGGCGTTGGCCATGCCGCCGCCCACCTCCCCCACCGGCTTGGGCAATTGCGTGAAAAACGCCCAGTTCACCGAACTGGCGCCCAGCGACACCAATCGGAAGAACACCAGCAACAGCGGCAAAATGACCAGCAGCGCGCAGACAAACGCCAGCGTTTGCATGCATGCATTTTTGGCTTGGCGCCAGCTATGGTTGGACGCGGTCATGCAAGGGGCGGTGGCCAAGGGCCGATGGCCGCTGGGCGTGGCCGGCCGACGGCACCCGCCTCAATCGTCAATGGGCAATCGTAAATCATAAATTCCGGAGGTTATTGATGGGGTCTGACGCCGGGGCCGGCGAAGGTTTTCAACAACAATTGCGCCAGCGCGTTGACCAGCACCGTCACCCCCAAAAGCACCAGGCCGATCTCGAACAACGCGCTTAAATACATGTCGGTTGTCGCCTCGCTGAATTCATTGGCCACCACACTGGAGAGGGTATAAGCGGGTTGAAAGAGGGATGCGGAAATCTGGGGCGAATTGCCAATGACCATGGTCACCGCGATGGTTTCCCCCAAGGCGCGACCCAAGCCCAAAATCACCGCTCCGAACAGGCCTTTTCGGGCGTAGCTCAACACCGCGATCTGCGTGACCTCCCAGCGCGTGGCCCCCAGCGCATAGGCCGCTTCGCGCTGCAGGCCGGGCACCGAACGCAGGATCTCCCGCGAGACCGAGGTGATGATCGGCAGGATCATGATGGCCAGGATGATGCCGGCGGCCAGCATGCAGGGGCCGAAATCCTGACCGCCAAACAGCGGCGTAAAGCCGAAGGCCATCCGCAGCGGTGGAAAGACGTGGGCGTGCAGCCAGGGAACCAGCACGTAAATGCCCCATAAGCCGAGAATGACGCTGGGCACGGCCGCCAGCAACTCGATGAAAATGGTCAGGGGCTGGCGCAGCCAGAGCGGGGCCAGTTCGGTGAGATAAACCGCCGTGGCAATGCTCAAGGGCACCGCAATGATCAAGGCGATGGCCGAAGAAACCAGCGTGCCGTAAATGAACGGCAGCGCCCCGAATTTTTCATTGCCCGGGTCCCAGTCGCTGTTGACCAGAAAGCGCCACCCAAACTGTCGCAAGGCCAGATGGGAGCCGTGTGCCAGTTCGTAGCCGATCAGGAGCATCATCACAAAGACCGACAACGCCATCAACAGGGTCAGCCCCTTGAAGGCGCGATCGCCAAAATGGCTCACAGTTATGCCTGCGGTCGGCTTCGACATTGTGCGTTTCCGGTGTCCGGTTTAAAACTAGAGGGACGGAGAGCGGGAGGAAAGGCGCTCTCCGTCCAACCACCCCACTAAAAGCTGCTGGCAACCAGAAATCAATACCTGATTGTATTCAACAATTCCAGTTCCCGTTTCTGAATCGCCTCCGGCAGCGGCGCATAATCGAGCGCCGGGGTGAATTTTTGCCCCTCGGTCACCGCCCATTTCAGAAAGGCGACCAGCTTTTGACCGTGGGTGGAATTCTTTTGCCGTTGATACACCAGCACCCAGCTGGGCCCGGCAATCGGGTAGGCTTGGTCGCCCGGCGCGTTGACCATGGAAAAGCGGAAATCGTTGGGCACATTGGCGGTCACCAGCGCGGCGCCGATGGAGTTGGGCGATGGCGAAACAAAATGGCCCGCCGCGTTTTTGACATCGGCATAAGGCATCTTGTTGTTGTCGGCATAGGCCAGCTCCACATAGCCAATGGCGCCGGCAATTTGTTTCACCTGCCCGCAAACCCCATCGCTGCCCTTGGCCCCAAGGCCGATGCCCGCCGGCCACTTCACCGACATGCTCCTGCCGATGGTGTCCGCCCAGGCCGGATTCACATTGCTTAAATAGTCGCTGATGATGAACGTGGTGCCGCTGCCATCCGAACGATGCACCGGCACGACGGCCAGATCCGGCAGGGTGACGCCCGGGTTGATGGCGGCGATTTTGGGATCATTCCAATTCTTGATGTTGCCAAGGTAAATGTTGGCGATGGCCGCGCTGTCCAGATTTAGTTTGGGTGCGCCCGGCAGATTGTAGGTCAGGACCACGCCGCCGATGAGCACGGGAATATGCAGGATTTTGTCGGTCGCCCGGGCCAGGTTGTCATCGCTCATGGGGGCGTCGGAGGCCCCGAAATCCACCGTCTCCTTGAGCAACTGCTGCTGCCCCGCCCCGGAGCCGACTGACTGATAGTTGAAATGCACCACCCGGTCCACGGCGGCGTAGGCTTCGACCCATTTGGTGAAGGCCGGACTGTCAAAGGAAGAGCCGGCACCGTTGATCAATTGCGCCTGGGCGCTGACCGCGGCCGCGCTGACCAGCAGCGCGATAACATATTGTTTCATCAGGAAGACGTTAAGATATTGGCCGCATTTCTCCAAGTCACGATTCGGTTAAAAGCGCCACGTCAGGTCCATTTGCACCAGTTGGTAATCCCGAATGGGATTGAGCAGGGGCATATCCGGATTGCTGCCGCCCGTGCCCAGCTTGTTGTCAATCGGGTTGGCCACGCCGTAGCGCACGGTGCCAATGATCGCATCGGTGATGCTATAGGCGAACGAGGTGTAGAAGCCTTGGAGATTGCCGCGGCCTTCAAAGAAGTCGGCGTCCAGCAGGTTGACGTCCAGCGCAAATTCGTCAATGTGCTGCCAGTAAAAGCGGGCTTCCCACGCGTGTTTCTGGGCGGCGGTGCCATACACCAACCCCTGCGTCGGACCATATACCGGGCCATCGCTGCCGACGCCGATGCCGACCTGGTAGGCGGCGCTCTTGCCGGTGGGCGCGGTCTTGAATCCGGGAAACGCTTGCGGGGCCTCCTTGAAGGCGGCCCGGGCGCGGTCATCGCCTTCGTAGTTGTAGGCGATGTCGCCGAAGATGCGCGCTTGCAGCGTGCCCATCGGGGTGTTGTAGATCTTGAAGTCGAATTCCGCCGGCACTTCGACAATCAG
>Ga0316217_10006303_pt1 | contig 11797 bp, 1 predicted proteins | sample 1anoAmetaG_FD_203633 | JGI IMG/M metagenome (GOLD analysis project Ga0316217, IMG submission 203633) | Freshwater microbial communities from Trout Bog Lake, Wisconsin, USA - 1anoA | ecosystem: Environmental > Aquatic > Freshwater > Lake > Hypolimnion/Profundal zone | place: USA: Wisconsin... | reverse complement strand
GATCCGTGGACCTTCTGCTACAACCCCAAATATTCCTATAGCGGTTCTTATGCCATCAATGGCTACATGTACGCCTCGCATGGCTACATTGCCGGCTACGGCCCCGGCAACGATCCGGGCGGACAGGGTGGCAGCGGCTATAGCGATCTGGCTTCCATCTGGCCCGGAGCGTGGTGGGATAAGAGCTTTCAGGGTTTCAGTCCGTCGGCGGTGCCGTTGTTCATGGATTCCAACTGGGTGGATACCTGGCCAGAGAGTGTGGACGTCATGCCGCCAAACATGAGCGGCTACATTACCACTAGTTCGGCCCCATGGCTGATGAGCCGCGTGGCTTTCAACCGGCACAACTACGCCATCAATGTGGCGTTCGTGGATGGACATGCCGAAGCGGTCCCGGTGCAGAAACTCTGGAGCCTCCAGTGGTCGAAGGTATTCAAACGCCAGTCGTACGTTCCGCTGAGCAGCAACTGAGGGGGAATTGCGCTTGGCGGGGCGATTGCTCCGCTTTTCGCAATAAGGCGCGAGCGATTTGTCCATATAGTCAACCGTTTTGTCCATTCTTCTGTCGGCGGGGTTAATTTATAATTCTATAACATCGCGTTGTAGCGCGGCTTTGTTATTGGCATTTCGCTCAATGTTTGCAGGGTTTTTGGCATGGTTTGGCGGTTGGACACGGCAGCATCAGAAAGAGGTCTTTGCCAACGGGCCTGTGCGCTGCTGGGCACGCATGCCGCCGGGAACACGACGATCAAGGAAATCGCCACGTTGCTGGGCGTTTCCCGCACCACGCTCGAGCGGCATTTTGCGGTGCATGTCGGAAGAACCCCCGGGCAGGAACTTCTGCGCGTGCGCATGGAACGCGCCAAGGCTCTGCTGGTGACGACCAACCTGCCTGTCAAGACTATCGCCGCGCGGTCGGGCTATCGGCGGGTGTCGAACTTCAGCGATTTTTTCCGGCGGCAGACGGGCCTATCGCCGCGCGAGTTTCGGGAACGGCGCGCGGTAGTCGTGGCATTATCGGACACTCCAGTGAAGTCCAACAAGCCCCAACGGCGTTATTCGCATAAAAATAAAAACGTCAAGTGCCGCAAAACAAGTAGTGATTGTGTTTGCTGACTCGTCTTTTGGTGTCATACTTCGGTAGAAGTTGGAAGATCGAATTTGGAAGAAGTTTGTTCGTAACGCAGGCTTCGGGGCTGCACGCACGGGATCGAGTTTGGTTGTTTAAGGGCTCATGGGCCGAGAGTCCCATGGAGTAAGTTAGTCGCGGCACAGGGCCGCAACAGGTTCTTGGCGATGGTGGGAACCGCCGCCAGGAAAGAGGGATGGAAATGTCCTGACGGGCGTGGGCCCGTGAAGACAGTCCTGGCGCGCCGGGGCTGCCACTTTACAGACCACGTTAAGCCGGCGGGCTTTCCGACAAGAGAGAGCGTTCGGGATTTTAGCAATCCGAGCCATTCGGATTCGCTACGCCTCTTTTTGTCGGAAAGGGCCGGTTATGGCAAACAAGTCGATCTCGCAGTGGGGTTCCAAGCTTGGTTCCAAGTCCGTTCTGGCGTTAGCCGTTGCGGCCGCCGTTGGCGCCGCCAGCGTGCACCGCGCCTTCGCCGGCGTATTCTATTGGGATGCCAGCCATACGCCCGCCAGCCCCTCCGGCGGCGCCGGCACGTGGGATACCAGCACCACCGCCAACTGGTCCAACAAGACGGCCGACGTCAACTGGGCCGACATCACCGGCACCGACACCGCCGTCTTCGGCGGCACGGCGGCTACGGTCACCCTGGCGGGCAACCAAACCGCCAATGCCCTGGTCTTTAACACCACTGGCTACAGCCTGACCGGCGGCACGCTGACGTTGGCCGGCACCACGCCGGCGATCACCTTGGCCGCGGGCGCCAATGGCAGCATCAACTCCGTCGTCGCTGGCACCGCGGGGCTCGCGGTCAATGGGGCTGGCACCCTCACCCTCAACGGCGCGGCCGCCAATACCTTTACCGGCGGTCTGGCCACCGGTCTTGGCAACACGATGCTGCTGGACTTTACCAATTTGGCTTCCGCCACCAACCTGATTAGCAGTGCCAATACGCTGACTCTAGGCGGCGCCACGTTGAGCCTTAACGGCAACGCCACCACCGCCGCCAATCAAACCTTGGCTGGCCTGGCCGTGAAATCCGGCGCCAATGTCATCTCCCTGGTGTCCAATGGCAGCCAGACCAACACGCTCACATTCACCAGCAACACCATCACCCGTGCCGCCGGTGGCACGCTGAACTTTGTGGTGCCGGCCAATACCTCCGTCGCCTGTAATCCCCCCCTCGCCAGCGGCATCATCGGCCCATGGGCCACATTAGGCACCGGCACGTCACTGCAATATGCCACGACCAGTGGAGGCAATGTCGTTGGCTACAGCGGTGCCACCGCTGCCGCCACTGCGGCCAACATTACTGATACCACAGGAACCGTGAACTACGACCTATCCGCCGTCGGCGCGCTCGGCGCGAGCGCATCGTTTAATACCCTACGCTACGTGAGCACCGGCGCGGCTGGCTCCATTACCGGCGCCTTCACGGGCAACGGCATCATGAACAACGGCGGGGCGCTGACGTTCAGCGGTGCGGCGACCATCGGCAGCACCAATGAACTGGTCATCACCGGCACCGGCAACATCACCTTCTCGGCCGCTATCGGCAATGCTTCGGGCGCCCTGACTTATAGCGGCACCGGCACTCTTACCCTCAACGCGACCAACTCTTTTGGAAACGGAACGACAGTGAACTCGGGAACCCTGGTGCTCCCGGGAGACGGAGCTTCGGGCATCATCCGCGGCCCGTTGACGATCAATAACGGCGGCACCGTGAGTGCCTCCGAGAATTGGGCCTTGGGATACAGTGGCGGCTCCTGCGTGAGCAGCATTACCATCAACGGCGGCGTACTGAACTTCACAGGTTCCAATGTCAATTCTGGCACGTCGGCCAACAGCATTACGATGACCGGTGGCACGATCAGCGGAACGCAATTTGCCTGGTACAATGGCAACACTGGCAGTCCCATCGTCTACACCAATGCCAGTTCCACCACTGCCGTTATCAGCAGCGGTATGAATCTCCGTTCAACCATATCCAGCTTTGCGCTCAATGTGGCCGCGGGCACGACGACCAACGGCATTGATCTGCTGGTCAACGGCCCTCTGGGCTCGGACAACGCCGGGGTCGTTTTCACCAAGGCCGGCGCGGGAACCGCCGTCTTCAGCGGCACCAACACCTATGCCGGCGGTACGGCCGTCAACGCCGGAACGCTGCGGCTCGATTTCTCACAGGCCGGTGCGCCCGTCAGCAATATCCTGTTGAGTACCAGCCCATTGATCCTCGGCGGCGGTATCCTTGGAATTAAAGGTGCCAGTACCGGTTCGACCGCACAGACCCTGACATCCCTGGCTCTGACGACCAATTCCAGCAGCGCCATCGTGGTTGCCCCCAACGGCGGCAGCGGTACCACCCTAACGTTTACCGGCACGTGGACCCGTAACACCGGGGCCACGCTGTTTGTCGACCTTTCCTCCGCGAGCACGGCTGCACTGATTGCGAGTTCCAGCGGTTTGACGGGGGGCACGTTGTATCCCTGGCTTACCGTCAAGGACACCACCGGCTTTGGATTCGGAACGCTTTCTGGTACCAGTATCATCCGCTCCAACAGCGGTGGCACCGTCCAGTTGCCGGGCTCCGGGGCGGGCACCGGCACGGATTATGCTCTCAACGGCACCGTCGGCGCGACGCAGACCGTTACCGCCAGCGAGACCGGCAACTCCCTGGTGATCAGCCCGGATGCCGTCGGGCGCAGCCTGACGATCAACTCCGGCCAGACCCTGGGCTTTACCACGAATGCCATCGCGTTTGATGGCACCAGCTATCCCTATACGATAAGCGGGCCGGGCCAATTGGGCGCCAGCGCTGCGGCGCAGACCCTGACCGTCAATGGCGCCAATGGGTTGACCGTTAGCGCTCCGATCAGCAGCGGCACTGGCAGTCTTGCGGTTACCGGTACCGGCAGCGTAATCCTCACGGGCACCAGCGCCTACACCGGCGCCACCACCATCAACACCGGCAGCACCCTGCAATTCGGCAACGGCACCACGGGCAACGACGGCGCGATCTCCAGCAGCAGCAGCATCACCAACAACGGCATCCTGATCTATAACCTTTTTGGCGCCCAGGCCTACACCGGCACAATCAGCGGCAGCGGCGGCCTGTTCAAAATCGGCGGAGGCACCCTCACGCTAAGCACTAGCGGCAGCAGCTACAGCGGCGGCACCACCGTCGGCGCCGGCGCACTGACGCTGGGCAGCGGCGGCAGCACCGGCGTTATCCGCGGCAACCTGACCATCAACAGCGGGGCGACCGTTAACGCCTCCACAGACAATTGGAGTTTGGGCTATAGCACGGGGGTCAGCGCGATCACCATCAACGGTGGTACGCTTAACTTTACGGGTGGGGCCGGCAACGGCGGTACCTCCACCGCCAGCATCACCATGACGGGTGGTACGATCAGCGGAACGCGCTTCGATTGGTACAGCACGGGAACGCCCACCGACGTGCTGGCTACCAACGCCAGTTACACCACCGCCGTGGTCAGTGGAGGCATCAACCTCCGGTTGAACGCTGGTAATGTCAACCTCAATGTCGCTGGAGGTACGGTTCCCAATGGTATCGACCTGCTGATCAGCGGAGCGATCACCGGCAGCAGTACCTACATTAATAAAACCGGCTTGGGCACAGCGCTGCTGAGCGGCGCCAGCAGCTATAGCGGCGGTACCTTCGCCAACGGCGGCACCTTGATTGCGACCAGCACTTCGGCAGTGGGTACAGGTTACCTGAATATCAACGCGACCTTTGCTTACGAACCTAACGCCGCAGGAGCCCTGAGCTTGGGGGGCGTGCTTACCCTCAATAACGGCAGTACCATTGGCACCGCATTGGGCGGCACCGCCAGCCAATCGGCAATCACCAGTTCGGCTACGGCCTCCCTCAATGGTACGGGCACCATCAATATTTACGGCATCCCGAGTGTCACGCCGGCAGTTGGTTCCAATAATCTGATCACCGCTGGCGGCGGACTTACCGGGGGCACCTACACCTTGGGCAAAGTTTACAACGCCAGCAATTTTACCGTCAGCGGTTTTACGCGTTCGGCCACCGCCATCAGCGTTACCGTCGCCAGCCAGGCGGCTTTGACCACAGAATATTGGAAGGGTGGCTTGACTGGTGCCAGCAATGTGTGGGCCGCATCGGATGGCAGTGCCAACAGCAACTGGACCCGGGACTCTGCCGGTACCCTCGCCACGAGTTTGACGCCTGGTGCCGGCGCGACCGTCGTTTTCTCGGCCACCGGCGCCAGCAACCAAGGGGCCATGACCCTGGGTGCGGATATGATAATCGCCGGCCTGGTGGTCAACGATACCAACGCCCTGCAGATGAATGCCGGTAATACACTGACCATCGGCACCGGCGGTCTCACCATCAACAGCGGGTCCGGCCCCGTCACCTTCAATAACGTTTTGGCGTTGTCCGGCGCGCAGACCTGGACCCTCAATGGCAGCAAACCGCTGACTATCAATGGTGCGCTGACCCGCAACACGGGCAGCACGGTCAACTTCGCCGGTTCTGGCCCGGTGATCGGCATTACCAACACTAATGGCATCATCGGCCCATGGGCTACCTATGGCACCGGCACGGCGCTGCGGTATGCGACCATCAGTACTGGCAGTATCAGCGGCTATTCCACCGGCACCGCGGCATCGACCGGGTCAAATCTGACCGACACCACCGGCACCGTGAGTTACGATCTGGCGGCTGGTGGTGGCACCACGCCCGCCACGGTTTCCGCCAATACCATCCGCTACACCGGCGGCGCCGATACCCTCACCCTGGGCGCCACCGGCTTCCAGCTCAACGGCCTGATGAATGCCGGCAGCGGGCTGCTGAGTGTGAACAGCAACACACTGACGGTCGGCGCCAACCGCGAACTGATCGTCACCGGCCCCGGCAACATCACCATTAATTCCACCATCGCCAACAATGCCGCCGGCGCTTCGGCCCTCACCTACAGCGGCACGGGCACCCTGACGCTGCCCACCACTATGTCGCTTACCGGTGCGGTAAACGTCAACTCCGGCTTAGTCATTATTAACGGTAGTGCCTATGGCAACGGCTATATGAACACGGCCAGTGGTTATGCGATAGCCGCCGGTGCGACCCTGGAATATACCAGCACGGCCACCCAGTGGTGGCAGGGCGCCAACGCTAACGACCAAATTACCGGCACGGGCACGTTCCTGCGGCAGGGTTCCGGCGACGTGCATTTCACTTACGGCAGTGTGGCCAATGTCTTTAACCAATCGGCCGGCGCGTTGGCGGATTTTGAAGCCGGAACGTCGGATTACGTACAGACCGCCACGACCAACCTCGGCGGCCTGACTATTAATAATGCCACGTTCAGCAGTCAGGGCAATGTCTATTTCGATGCCCTGAGCGGCAACAGCAACGGGGCCTTGGTGGTCAATACCGTGCTGACGCTAGGGATGAATAACGGCAGTGGGACGTTTGCCGGAGCCATCAGCGGAGGAAGTTTGGTCAAGAACGGCACCGGTACGCAGATCCTGAGCGGCACCAACAGCTATACAGGCACCACCACCGTCAACGCCGGCGTCCTGCAGTTTGCCAAGCAAGTGTCGTTGTACAACAACACTCCCGGCAGTTGGACCGCCACCAACATTATCGTGACCAGCGGGGCCGCGCTGGCTTTGAACGTCGATGCCTCCGGCGGGTTCACCGCGGCCAGCGTGGCCACCATCGCGGCCCTGGGAACGAGCAGTGGCGGCCTGATGAACGGCGCGACCCTGGGGTTGGACACCACCAATGCCGGCGGCAGCTTTACCTATCCCAACGCCATCAGCAATACCAATTCCAATGGGAACATCATTGGCCTGAGCAAACTGGGTACCGGAACGCTGATACTGACCGGCGCCAATACCTACACCGGCCCGACCACGATCACCGCCGGCACCCTGCAAATTGGCAGCGCCGGCACCCTTGCCGGCGGCACCTACAGCGGCGCTATCGTCAACGGCGGCGCCTTGTCCTACGTCAGCTCCGCCAACCAAACCCTCGGCGGCGTGATTTCCGGTTCCGGCACGCTGGCTATGGGCGGCGCTGGAATCCTCACCCTCGGAGCCGCCAACATCTATACCGGCGGTACCTCCATCGCCGCCGGCACGCTGGCCCTGGGCCTAAACAACGCCATCGGCAGCAGCTCGGCCATCGCCATCAACGGCGCCACGCTGGCGGTGGGCGCCTTTAACGATACCGTCGCGGGCGTAAGCCTCCAGAATAACGGCCAAATCACCGGATCGGGAACCCTGACCAACAATACCAGCACCTACGATCTCCAGAGCGGCACGGTGGCAGCCAATCTCGCCGGCAGCGTGGGTGTCAATAAGGCCACCGGCGGCATCCTGACCCTCAGCGGCAGCAACAGTTACAGCGGCGGAACCACCATTGCCGCCGGCAAGCTCAACCTCACCGGAAAGCTGACCACCGCGGGCGTCACGATCGCCAACGCCGCCATACTGGCTGGCGCCGGCAGCACCGCGACCACCGGCATCATCGGCGGCGCGGTTTCCAACAGCGCCGGCGGCGGCACGATCGAGTTGCTCGCCGCCGACAGTACCAAGTCCCTCACCGTCAACAGCCTGACACTCGGCAACACCAGCAGCTATGGGGCCGGCAACTACACCACCCTGAGCTATTCGGCGGGGACGGGCGGGGTCGAGCCCCTTAACGTAGGCACCTTCGGCAGTGCGAGCGGCACGCTGAACGTAAATTCCGGCGGCGCTTATGTGGTCATCACTGGAACCCCCGCTATCGGCACATACACGCTGGCCAATTTCGGATCGCAAACCGGCAGTGGCGCGTTCTCCCTGGACCCCAGCACGGTCATGGTGAGCAAACCTTTCGGTCGCAACACGTATTCCCTGACGGATACGACGGCATTGGTGTTGACGGTCGCCGGCACTGCGGTTCCGACCACGGCGTATTGGAACGGCGGCGCGGGCACCGGGGTGTGGAACGATACCACCACCAGTTCGACCCTGGTGAACTGGTCGACCGATCCGGGCGGCACCGCGGATGCCGGCAATATACCGGGATCCGTCACCGATGTGATTCTCAATGCCAGTACTGCAACAGGCACGGTGGTAATGACCCTGGGCAATTCCAGCGCGGCCGCTCCCACCATAATCAACAGTCTGACCGTGAATGGTAACGGCACCAATACCATTGCCGACGACTCGTTACATGACACGCTGACCATCAATGCCGCCGCCATCAATGGCCACACGCTCGGCAATGGCATCACGGTCAATGGCACCAACCCCTTCACCATCGCGGCCGGTCTGGTCGTGGGCAACAATGGCGCCAACCAGACGTGGACCAACGCGTCCAGCAGTCTCTTTACGGTCAGCGGAAATGTCAGCGGTAGCGCGGCGAGCGGAACGCAAACCCTCACCCTGGTCAACTCCAGCACCGGCGGCACCAGTTTCAGCGGTGTTATCAGTGATGTCGCCGGCGGCGGCAAGCTGGCCTTGATCGTCGATAACAGCGGTACGGGGGCGACCACCCTCGCCGGAGCCAATACCTTTACTGGCGGCCTGACCATCAACCACGGTACGGTAACACTGGGCAATGCCGCCGCACTTTATTTGACTACCCCCAATACGCTGGTGTTTGGCTCCGGCAGCAACGGCAAGTTGCAACTTAACGGCAATAGCGTCGCCGTCGCCAGCCTGAACACCAATGCCACCGTGGGCACGCCGATCATCGAAAGCGGTTCGGCGGCGGCAGGCACGGATGTCCTGACTGTCAATACTGCCGGCAGCGATACCTTCGCCGGCGTGCTGCGCAATGGCGCGACGCGCGCGCTGGCCCTTGCCCTGGCCGGCGCTGGTAGCCTGACCCTGACCGGTGCAAACACCTACACCGGCGGCACCACCCTCTCGGCCGGCGTCCTTTCCTTTACCAATGGGGCGCTGGGTAGCAGCGGCGTGGTGACCATGAATGGCGGCAAGCTCCAGTGGAACGGCAGCAACACGCAGGACCTTTCCACCCGCCTGACCATGGTCAATGGCGCCAACGCCACCTTTGATACCAACGGCAATAATATCGTTTTCGGCAGCACCATCGGTGGCGGCACTTCCGGTTCGTTGACCAAGCTGGGCAACGGAACCCTCACGCTCAATGGCGTCAATACCTATACCGGTGGGACCACGGTCAATACAGGGATTGTGGCGCTGGGCAGCGGTTCATCAGGCACCGGTAACATCCGCGGCAGCTTGATCATCAACAGCGGGGCCGGCGTTACGGCCAATACCACCAACTGGAGTTTGGGATACGGTGGTCCGAACGCGGGGTTTGGCAGCATCAGCGTCAGCTCGATTGCCATCAACAACGGCACGCTGACCTTTAATGGCGCCAACCACGACGGCGGCACATCGGCCAGCAGCATCACCATGACCGGCGGCACCATCAGCGGATCGCAATTCGACTGGTACTACGGCTACACCAACAATCCCACCCTGACCACCCTTGCCAGTTCCACCGCCGCCACCATCAGCTCCGGCATAAACCTCCGCCTGAATGGCGACAGCAACAGTATCACCGTCAACGTCGCGCACGGCAGCGTTCCAGGGGGCGTCGATTTGGTGGTCAGCGGACCCATTGGCCAGACCCAGGGTGGCGGCATCATCAAGACTGGACCGGGCACCATGACGCTCAGCGGCACGAGCACCTATACTGGCACGACCAGCGTTAACCAGGGCACGCTGTTAATTAGCGGACTATTGGGCACCACTCCGGTTTCGATCAGCGGTACGGGTGTGGTGCAGCTGGCCGACACCGATGGCAACGCCGTAAAGAACAGCACGGTCACGGTCGGCAACGACAACGGCCTGACCTTTGGCACCGGCATCGGCACCTTCACGCTAGCTGGTTTAAGCGGCACCAACAGTTTTGTGCTCGCCGATACCGGTGGTACCGCCGTGACACTCCAGGTTGGCAGTAACAATACTACCAGTGCCTATTCCGGCGCTGGCGTCATCAGCGGGGGCGGAGGCCTGAACAAGATTGGCACTGGCACGCTGACTCTCAGCGGCGGTCATAATACCTACACCGGTGGCACCACGGTTACCGGCGGAGCCTTGACATTGGGAACCGCCGGGTCGTCCGGCACTATTCGCGGCAACCTGACCGTCAATTCCGGGGCGGTCGTCAACGCCGACACCAACTGGAGCTTGGGCTATCAGAATGGCCTGTCCGTCGGCACGATCACGCTCAATGGCGGCACGCTTAACTTCACCGGTACGGCCGACAATGGCGGTACGGCCGCATCCCTTATCAATATGGCCGGCGGCACCATCAGCGGAACGCACTTCGATTGGGTCGGCATCGCGGGAAATGGCTCGGCCGCTACCGACAATCCCTCCGTTGTGACCAGCGCCAGTGCCGTCACGTCCACCATCAGTTCGGGCTTCCATGTCCGCTTCGGCGGCGCCTTGACCTTGAACGTAGCGCAAGGCTCTACGCCCAGCGGCATTGATCTGCTGGTCAGCGGGGCCATCACCGTTGGTAATGGTGGCGGCATTATCAAGACCGGCCCCGGCACGGCGGTTTTCAGCGGCACCAATACCTACACCGGCACCACCAGCATCAACGGCGGCAAATTGCAGGTTGCGTCCACGGAAACCCCCGGCACTTCGGGGCCGCTGGGCAAATCCGGCACGATCAGTTTTGGCGGCGGCGCCTTGCAGTATTCTGCCGCGAACACCTTCGATTATTCAATGTCCCGCTTCAGCACCGCCGCCGGCCAGCTATATAGCGTCGATACCAACGGCCAGAACGCCACCTGGGCCGGGGCTTTGACCAGTTCCGGCGGCACCCTGACCAAGGCCGGCGCCGGCATATTGACCCTTACCGGATCGAATACGTACGCGGGCTTGACCACCGTCAACGCGGGGGAACTGGATCTTGCCAGCAGCGGCCTGGCGATCCCCAGCGCCAACCTGACCATCGGCGACGGGAAGGATGCCGCCGGCACCGATATCGTCAAACTCCTGGCTAATAACCAGATCCTGAACACCGCCACCGTTTTAATTAACGGCACCGATGGCCAGTTGAATCTCAACGGCAATAGCCAAACTATTGCGTCGCTGGCCGACACCGGCACCATCACCCTGGGTGGCAGCACGCTGAGCCTGGGCGGCGGCAGCCTGACGGTGACCGGCAACACCAGCACCACCTACAGCGGTGCCATTACCGGCACCGGCAGCCTGATCAAGGACACCGGGCTGGGCACGCTGACCCTGGCGGCCACTCCGGCGACTATCGCGCTTGCCAACGCCACCGTCAACGGCGGCGGGCTTAACTTCTCGAACGCCACCGCGGGCACAATCACGCTGGCGTCCCTGGTCACCGCCGCCGGGACCACCACCAACTTTGCCGCCAGCATCAATGTGGCCGGCGGTACGCTTTCCGCGGGTACCATCACCGTCGGCGGCGACGGCACCTTTAATACCTTGGATGGCGCTACCGTGGGCATCACGGGCGCCGGGACGCTCGCGACGGTCAACAGCGGATCGTTGACCGTCGGCGGGGTCAGCACCATTGCCACCGTCTCCGGCGGCACGATGACCCTTAATGGCACCGCGGGCATCACGACGGTTTCCGGCGGCACGCTGAACCTTGACGGTTCT
>Ga0316217_10006302_pt1 | contig 11798 bp, 16 predicted proteins | sample 1anoAmetaG_FD_203633 | JGI IMG/M metagenome (GOLD analysis project Ga0316217, IMG submission 203633) | Freshwater microbial communities from Trout Bog Lake, Wisconsin, USA - 1anoA | ecosystem: Environmental > Aquatic > Freshwater > Lake > Hypolimnion/Profundal zone | place: USA: Wisconsin... | reverse complement strand
AAGGCAGCCCAATACAATCAGCTATATCCCATCATCGCGAACTACTTACAATTATCAGCATCCACAAAAAATCAAATTTACTCATAAAGAGGCCAAAATAGCACCTAGAGAGATACCTCGGCAAGGGCAGCAACAGCTACCATACTTTAAGCAAAACCGTATTGAGGTACGAAAACACAAATTCAACGGCAACGCAGGAGAAGGCTATTTGGCGGAAAAAGTGTTCTACCCTAAAAAACTGCATTTCAACCAACTAAGAGAGCCCAAAGAGACACCTGAGCATTATGCATTGTTAGAGTAGCTTTACGATTCCAGGTCTTCTCGGTCTGAGAGCAGAATGATAAAAAAGTAGACCATCCCACTGATAGACTCAATGTAGGTGGTTTAAAACCGCCACGATTACGACAATCAGAACGCTTTCCACAAGCTCAGGAACGCAGTTTTGGAAGAATCAGTAATCTTCAAAGCTCCACGAAAATGAAGCAATCGTAGTTTGCTATTCATCATGTTTATCTTCGTACTTTGCTGCTTGTATTGTTTGTAACTCTCTGGGGGATTGGCTGCAGTAATCCGACTGTTGTTCTTATCGAATTTGCAGGATTGTGTATGGCATCAGAGGCTTGTGCTTAAAGACTTGTTATTTTGTCATTTTCTGGGGTCTCTTAAAATTTCTGATGGATTATTATGAAGTTAATTGTGATTAGGAGCTATATTAAATGTTACGAAGGATAGCCAAGCAGTTCCCTCTGAACCGACTGGCCAACCCTCCAGTTTACCTTTTTTCAACCCCATAAAACGAGCCTCAATAGAAAAGGAATAAGAGTTTTAAATCATCCTTTTTTGAGAAGACAATGGTCAAATACATCTTGGTTTTAGAAAAAGCCACTTCACATGTATAAAGTCCTATATCCAGCTCAAAAATAGTGGAGAGGTCAGCTCTGCTTTCAAGACATTCAATCACTTCACAAAGAAAGAAAAAATGGGCACCTCCCAAAAATAGCCAGAGTCAAAGCAAAAGGAACCAGGCGAAAAAGAATAAAAAACCTCAGATGAATAGCCTTAGGTTATCCCTCCAAGCTTCGAAACGATGATAAAAAATGCACTGAAGTCGCTAGTAGTTGTTACTATCCTCTCGGGCTTTTTATTCAGCCAATCAAAATAGAGTCTAAATTAGAGATTGGTGAGATCAAGTACGATAATCCATTAGAACGAAATGATAAATTTGCTATCCGCCGGACTGATGAGCCCTGAGGTCGTCATTCTGCGGGAATTCAAGGACAAACGCCGTTCGAACTCCAAAAGCAGCTATCAGACCATTTGTGTCGCCAAGGAATCCAACAGGACTAGTGCCACAAAGATGTGCATAGTCAACAACCTAGAAAACTTCTTAGCCAGAGTTGAAAAAATAAACCTTCCCTACAATTTATCTTTCCACTATAACGCCGACGAACCGAAGTAGCCATTCTAACTACCCCTGGGTACCTTGCTTACGATACTTTTGTTCTATGTTGGCTACCGCTTTGTCAAGAGCAACCCGTCGTTGAGAGACGAAATCGATAAGGGTTTGAATTTGAAGAAGTATGAGCCTACTAAGCCTGAACTCATCAAGACGCACTTCAAGGATGTTGCTGGCATGCATGAGGCTAAGCAGTAAATCACCTAGTTTGTCGATTTCTTGAAGAATCCGGACAAGTATATCGAAATGGGGGCCAAGATCCCTAAAGGGGCACTCCTGACAGGTCCACCGGGGACAGGGAAGACGCTACTCGCAAGAGCATGTGCGGGAGAAGCTGGAGTCCCCTTCTTTTATGTCTCAGGCTCAGAGTTTGTTGAGAAATATGTGGGGTTAGGTGCCAATAGGGTGCGAAGTTTGTTCTAATCAGCAGCGAAGGCAGCCCCCAGCATCATCTTCATAGACTAGATAGACGCAATTGGCAAGAAGAGGAGCTCAGGTCCCTTTTCCAACGAATAAAAGGAAAACACCTTGAACCAGCTGCTTGTGAATATGGATGGCTTTGACACAAAAAACAAGATCATCGTCATGGCAGCAACCAATCTGAAGTAATCTTTGGATCCTGCTCTGCTTAGACCTGGGAGGTTCGATAGGTCCATAGAGATCAATCTGCCCAACTTTGAAGAGAGAATCGAAATACTCAAAGTCCATCTTGCGAAGGTTACTTTTACAAAAAAATTTACTATTGATGAGATGGCCAAGAAGATTAGTGTCCTGACGCCAGGTTTTAGTGGAGCAGAGTTGGCTAATATCTGCAATGAAGCTGCCATTTTGGCTGCCAGAGACAACAAAAAAAGTATTTAGTTGCCTTAGTTTTAAAAGGCTACTGAAAGAGTTATGGCAGGCCTTTAAAAGAGAAATCTCTTTACAGATGAATAGAAGTAATGCCTTGCATATTATGAGTGTGGTAAAGCTGTAGTTGCTTGGTTTAGTTAAGGTGCCGACCCAGTAATCAAAATATCGATAGCTCCATACTCTAAGTCCAGCACAGGCTACTCTCACTAAATAAAGGACTAAATGCCTCTAAAAACGAAAGCTGAGTTGCTAAACAAAGCCATTTGCTACTTATCAGGGAGAATGGCAGAATAGTACTTCAAAGGATACACTACAAACAACGGAGAGAAAGATTTGAAGAAAGCAAAAAGAGTTCTAACTCTGATGGTCTCCAAATTTGGAATGTCAAACGTCATAGGAAGAATCGGATACCCTGATATTTAGTATGTGCGTAAGCCTTACTCCAATGAAGTTGAGTCCAAAATCGACTAAGAAGTAAAAAAACTTTTCGGTTAGTGCCAAGCCAAAGCGAAATAGCTCATCACCCAGAAAGTGGAGCTGATTGAAAAGCTGAAGAAACTGATCCTCTAAAAATAAACTCTGACTCATACCACCTTGAAGTAGGTCTTAGGTGAGCGCCCCTTTGAGGATAACTAGAATTACCAGAAATTTTTGAAAGACAACCAGGAAACCAAGTCCAAAGAAGAGGCGACTTTGGCTCCGCCTGCGCAATGATTTCTTTGAAATACCTCCTTTTATCATTACATTGCATTTCTAGTTACAACAATCAACTACTATAGCTATGTTTATTGCTTTCACATGATGATTAATGGTTGGTTAAATATACAATAATCAACAATCTGGCATTTCACACCATGGTCTATTCGCCCTCTTCATTCGAATGAAACGAGCAAACTGAAGATTTGCTATCACTGCACATCATTTTACAGTTCCTGAGGCTCATTTTACTGTGGTATTTGCGCATTTTCTCCTTAATCTCTCCCGAATCACTCTGCGGTTTGTGCATGAATTCGAAGGTGGTCTTGTTTTTGAGGAGGTTCTTGATCTGATGGATAAAAAGCAGCAGGACAGGCACCACGAACATAGATGAGAAGATGCATATCCCGAACAAGATACCGAAAAGGATTCTCTTAGTTAAGTTGTCAACAAGGAAATGCAGCACGAACCACTCTTCGTATTTGGCGGGCTCATCCAGAACGATGCAGATCTATCCAAGGACTGAAGCTAGGCCGACTGAGCCGAGACTGAGGATGAGGAAAAACAAAAAGAAGATAAATCTGCCGATGTTCTTTTTTCCGACGCAGTTGTTGATCCAAGTGCAGTGATGGTCATACTGCTGGACGCAGACCTTGCAGATATCACAGTGATAGCCTCGGCGGGGAACGAAGTTTTTGCACTAAAAGCACATCTTTTTGACGTTTTTTTAACTTTTCTCTTTAATCAGTTCCGCATAATCTTTGGGCTCTTTCATGGTGGGTCCATCAAGCAGCGTGAAGTATAGTATGAGCATGATAGCAAAAAGGACGACTTGGCAATACTGCACATACCAGATGCGAAACTCCAACAGTAAATTCAAGATGGCAGCGTTGACGAAGAAGCTGAATAGGAAGATGAAGGGATAGGTCCACTTTCGGTTGCTGGGTTTGTACTCTATCTTGATATTGCAGTAGAGTTGAAAGAGGTCGCAGCAGGTGAGGTTCTAGTCGAGCATCTTGCCAATGTTTTTGAATTTGTTTTATTTGGCCACTTAGAGTGGGGTTTTGTTTTAATTGTTGACGATTGATCTGTCTGCGCCTTTTATCAGCAGTCTGCGTACGATGCGGGCGTTGCCGTACTGCACTGACAGCATTAGAGGTGTGTTGCCTTCGTGATCCTGATGGTTGAGACACTTCAGCCTTTCCTCGGCCAGCAGAAAGGCAACCACTTGCTCACTATTGGTATAGGCCGCCCAGTGAAGAGCAGTGCTGTTGAGCTAATCCTGACTGTTGATATCAATCTTTTCCCTAAAATAAATTAAAGGCAGGACCATGTTTTTTTGGGCTGCCAGATGCAAAGGGCTGAGGCCGGATTGGGTAGTGAGCTCGTAGTTGGCTTGGTGCTCCTAGACGAGATACTGGATGACGTCAAGGTGACCGCTGTAGGAGGCGTAGAGGAGCGCAGTGAAACCTTCGCTGTTTTGACGGTCCATCCAGCTTTTGAGGACCTGTTGGTGGTCTTTCTAGAAGAGTAGCTTCTTCTGTTTGCTGGCTTGGCGTGCGAGTCTCAGCCGTATTTCTTTGACGAAGAGTTTGATGATATCGAGATGACCCTCGAAGGCAAGTTGATGAAGGATAGTGTTTTCCTGGTTGTCGATGAGAGTTAGTAGATCTAGTTCAGGATTTTGTTCGAGATATTCCTGGAGCTAGGTAATTTTGCGGTTGGAAAAAAGTGCCTCGATTATTTAGCTCTCCTTCCGCCTGCGAACAAAGCTCATTGATACAACTAAAAATATAAAGTATTATCTCACTCTCTACAGTTGATTCTACCCTCCATTCTACAGCCGACCGCCACAAACCCAAAACCAAGTCCTTTACCCTCACAACTCGCAACATATCATCAGCCATTCATATCTTTTGATGCCTCATCTATAAATCTTATTCTGGCCAGACTAATCTTACAAATCGCTGTGGTTCTACAAAATTGGAGGGTTAAACTGGCTTGTTTTGCCTAAACTTAAATAACTTTTATTTGCCAATATGGAAAGAAACGGGAACCCAGTTTTCTCCAGTAACGTGCAGCCTTATCCTCTCTACTCTGAAAACGCCTACATGAAGTTACAGCAACCCAGAAACCCTCCCGTCAGCAGGCTCTTTGCTCAGCAGCCATAGTACAACTACATGCCCATCGCATCCCAGCATATCAACCACTCCATCATAGCTTAAAACTAAGGAGGGCTCCAGAGAAGTTCAGCCGGATCTGCTCACTCCCATTTGCAACAGGCTGCCAACAAACCACCTGGTAGATACTATGATGGAGCCAACCAGTACACAAGCATGAGAGTGGGTTTGCCAAATAATCCCAGCCAGTTCGGAGTGATAGATCCCAACGTAAATTATCAGTAAGCCGCCAGAAAAGTGATGCCGGTCAGCCACTATGTCCCTATTGAATAGAGCTAACCCTTGAGTATCAAAGTGCTACCTCCTTCAATTATCCATAATCTGAAATCATAAATCATCGAGCCCGCTGCTCCAGCTGAGAGGGTGGTGGACCACCGTAAAGTGGACAGAAGGGGGGCACCAGCCAAAGCCGCAGCAGGAGCTAGATCGGTCGTTTCCTAATTCAAGTACGAAAGGTCTGATCCGAATCCACCAGTTCAAACTGTCTCCAACAGCTATGATGCCTCTGCCTCTGTCAGAGCATCGAGAGTTGCTTCTCCTCCTCCGCAGCCACGATAATAGAAGAAGTGTCCCACTTGGATTCTAGTCTCGCTTGGGCTTTTGGCTCTGGTTGGACTCATACTTGCCTTAGTTTTGAGTCAGAGTGGCAATAAGATACCCACTTCGCAAACTGCCTCTCCGACTGTTGCTCAGTCTCAGCCTCAGAAAGTTAATTCTGCAGCTCCACCTACACAGCCTGTGGTCTCATCGCCGATAACTTCCTAAATACTATCAAAGACACTAGCAAAGCCGAACCCCCCAGTAATTCAACCTTCCTCTCCCACCCCAACTAGCATAGCTGTAGGAAATCCACCTCAAACCGTTGTGCCAACTTTCGTTAGTAGTGGTAATACAGTTCAAACAACGAGTCCGATAGCTTCCCAGTCTGCATAAGGAACAGGTGCCCAGCCCACACCTATCACAAAGGCTGGTAATGTACTGCCTAAGACTGTTCAGCCACTAACTGTTCAACCAGTAGCTGTTCAGCCTATCGCAGTGCAACCCACGCCTATTGCACCCTAGCCGGCATCGATTAGCAACAATCAACCTGTGGACGGCTCAGCGGTGGGCACGATTGGAACAACAGCTACTCCAGCGGGTAAAGTATCGCATTTTTGGAAGACAAGGCATCACTTATGATTGAATAGATTTCATGGTATTCGTAATTATAGAGAAAAGATCATAGTTAGATAACTTTAGAGTTGCTACTTGTTTTCATGATTCATGAAGATGATCTACCATATTTATAAATTTGGATTTCTGAGATGTTGTGAAAGATTTTTTGTATAGGATAGCATACTGACTTGCCAATCCCATCCAAACAAACTTTCATTCTAACTCATAACGCCGAACAGATTAGGATTTGTGAATAGGAATAGTAGCTCAGTGGTAGAGCGTGGGATTGCAGGTCCTAAGGTCACCGGTTCAATTCCGGTCTGTTCCTTTTTTACCGATCAAACCCAAACTCCCACCTCCCCTCGCCTCCCTTACTTGCTCTGCCTTGTGCTGGTCAGTAGGATCACTAACTTACTTAGCTGCTTGAGCTTATAATATTATCGAGTGGAAGTGCTGCGCACATGCATCAAGTGGCTGCCAACTAGACCGAGCTGCGCGATCTCATGAACCCCCTCCTAATCATGCAGGCCCCCGAGCTGCCCGTGACCGACAAACTCTTCTACTAGGCCTACCAGAACTGCAAACTCTCAGTCACCTTCGAGTTCCTCTACGCCAGCGCCCTCCTGCTGCTCACCCCCTACTTCATCTTCAGCATCCCCTAATCCACCCTCCAGCTCTACCTCATTTACCTCTTCCTCCTGCAGATTCTCCAGTTCTACTACTACAACACCATCCGCCTGGTCCTCAGGAGTCTCCGCATTTACTACCTGCTAGCCGACAAGACTGAACACCTCATGTATGTCTCTGCCAGCGAGCTGAGTCCGGAAGTTATCGTCGCTGAGCCTCGCTACCTAGATTACTACGATTTGAGGGACCCCGTCGATACGGACCACCAGGGCAAGAAGAAGGCCCTGAGCAACGAGATACTCAGGATACTGGTCAACTCCAGTAGAAGCATCAAGAATATGCATCGGTTTCAGTTCTTCTTCTACCAGATTTCCCACACCTCCGCCCTGCTCCTGCTTTTCCTGCATGATTTCAGCTACAGTCCTGCTGCCAAGAATCTGCTCATCGTCATCGTTCTCGTGGGAACCTACCAGTACCTGGAATTCTACCTTCTCTTCATCTTCGTACTCATAGTTTTGCCGTATTACTTTTTCAAAAACTCCTACAACTACGCTGTTCTCAAATACCGCACATATAAATTATAGCAGAACCTGCACAGCGAGCGCTTCTCTGAGAAGATCGCAGGCGACAAGGATTGCAAAATATGTTTCATGCCCTATGAGCCGGACGAGCGCATCATTATACTCAAATGCAACGAGATGCACCATTTCCATTCGGCTTGTATCAGGCGGTGGACGAAGAACTCGGTGACCTGTCCCATGTGCAGGGCCAACCTCTGCGAGATCTGAGACCTCCAGTGCTGGAACTGTGATTGATCTGATACTGTTTATCTCTTTACTTGCCATATGAAACATGTCTGACCCTGAATATGATCACATTCTGGTCGAAATGATCTATCTGGCGGGTCTGATGGTCGCCAATAAGTGGGGCGAGTGGAGATGAAGCAAAGGCGGAGTCTGCGGGTGGTTATAATAGGTTAAACAAATGAAGAGATTCAAGTTTTTCGTGTGCCTGTTCTACGGGTTGGTGTCGATCGCCCAAACTCTCAACTCCCGCTTCCTGTTCCGCAGCCTGCAGTTCAACTTCTTCTCGATAGTACGAGTGTGACAACGCAGGTGTTCCTCATCCAGAGGATAGTGATCATCTGGATCAATCACAGGATGAAGAGGAAGACGCTGAGACCCTGGAAGGAGATGCTGTATATTCTGCCCTATGCCTTCATCATGTGCTCTATCAACATCATGTCTTCCTTCTGCGTCACCATCATGCCCCTCGCGGCCTTCATGGCCTTCAAAAAGTTTGTGGTCCTGTTCGTGCTCATCGTCGGGGTGGCCATGAACCTTCCCAATAATTTCAAAAACGTGCACTACACCTGCATTGGCTGCATTCTGGTGGGAGGGCTGATGATCGGGGAGAAGGACATTTTCCGAGGCGAGCTCATCGGGTACGTGTCCTCACTATTCTACACCCTGTGCGAGGCGATGTCCTTGCAGTACTCTCTGCACCTGTACGAGAAGCGCAACATCGGCCCTCAAGGTACCTTTGTGATAAACAAGAAAGATCTTATGGTCGCCAACTCCATCCTCAGCATCCCCTACTACCTCTTCCTCATCCTCTGGGAGCAGGAGTACGTGAGAGTAACCGACTACTTCAGTTCGGGGGTTGACCCTCTGTTTCTGCCCAGCTTCGTGTTCTCCATCCTGCTGGCCTTTTCCAGCGAATACACAGGTCCGTTTCCCATGATCAAGCCAATACCATCAGCATGAAGATCTCCCCTTTCGAAAAGGCCAGTGTCTCCAATATCAAAGATCTCCTCCTCACCATTGCCTCCATTCAGTACTTCAAAGATTTCGAGATGACGCTTCTGTCGGAGATCGGCATTTTCTTCTGTCTGTCGTCGTCTGTGGTTTTTTCGCTGACGCTGATTGAAAAGAAGGAGAAGGAAGAGAAGACGTATGAGCTGAGTTACCGGCAGATCGAAGCGCACAACGCTAGTCTTAATGGGTAGACTGAAACCGAATTGTTCCGAAACGAGATGATTTCCATTTGATTGATCACCTATATGCGATAGTTAGCCTTCTAACTAAATAGCCAAGGGTTTGTCTAGATTATTAGCAATGGTAAGTAAGAAGTCACCTTTGCAAGTAGCTAAGCATGGTAAGCAATATACTTCAACCTCATTCGCATGCTTCAAGTGCAGCCAATATCGAAGGGTAATGCAGTGTGCGATGTGGTATCATAGATTGATTAGTGGGTATGGTTTATTGATAAATATTAACGTCTCGTTATTCGCATGTTCTAGATAAAAGGGAAGAAGAGGCAGGGCGAGCTGAGACAGGACATGTTCGAGGTGTCTGACCGCGAGTCCAAGTCCAACTCCAGATACTGCCTGCACAAGCTCAGCAAGCACAAAAACCGCAACGTCACCCGTTCTCTGCACTCCATCGAGGTCAAGACCAACTCCCTCCAGCTCCACCACAACCCCAAGCACACCGCCACCAAGACCATCCTCCTCTCCGACCGCGAAAATCCCCACTCCCGCTCCTCCCGCAAAATAACAATCGACAGCACCAGCAAGGTCCGCATCCTGGACAGGATCATGAACCTCCGGAACAGCGGGCTGGCCGAGAAGCTGCACACCATCGAGGGCGAGTAGCTGTAGCAGAACGAGAAAAAGCTGATCGGCTGCATCCAGATGATGCAGGGAGTGCTGGAGGAGATCCAGAACTAGAAGTAGAACAGGCAGATGTTCAAGTCCATACGCTTCTTGCAGCCCGAGAAGCCTCCCAAACTGCCACATCATCATCAGCCCAGGAGCAACGACAAGGGCAACAATGACAAGGGGCCTACTCTGGCCCAGAAGGAGAATAGGAACGACGAGAAGTCCAAGTTTGAAGAGTATATTCAGAATGTCTGTCAGACGAGGGAGAGTAGCAAGGTTTTGCTCATCAGGAGGGCCAAAACCAGATCCAACATCATCACCAATGAAGAACTCAAAGCTTCATTAGTGGTCAACCCAAAGCGCTTCTAGACCATAGGCAACGAAAGACCCCAAAATTGCCAACCTCCCCAGTCTCAGCAGCCCAAACGCATCCCCAAAATATAAATAATCGTCGAGACAGGCAAACCCGAGAAAGGGTTGTAGTAGATGTAGGTGAGTGCAATCGACAAGGTAAACCAAAGTTCCTTCATCAGCGACTGCGGCAAGAAGGAGCTGATGGGAGATCTAAGCAGTTCACGGAGGTGCGTGCTGACCTAGCTGAACGAAGGAAAGGGCAGCAAACGAAGCAGTCATTAGTAAGCAGCAGGTTCGGCCTCGAAGAACATTGAGGTGAACCACCGCAAAGTGTGCAAGGTGAAGAACAGCAAGAAGCTGAAGAGTATCTTTCCGAATGGTTTTTTCTGATATTTAATGCTAGTAGTGTCTACATAACATATCATATACAATAGTCTATTTAGTATCACTATTTAGATAGTTCTCGTTTCGTAGCCACGGGTGATCATCCTACTTTTGTAGTTGGTTTGCTTGGGTCGCAGCTGGGTTGAGAGGGATGGCCAGGGTTGAGTAGAGGGTGTAGGGTCGGGACAGCACGATAGAAGATGGGTGGATAGTCTTGATACCAGTTGATAGCTAAGATTATAAACATAAATCATTGCTTCAGACTTCATCGATTTCGCCGTTCAGCTCGGCCGCCCTCTCCTCCTCCCTAGCTTTGAGTCGGCTGATCTTGTCTTCCTTCTCAATTTGGGAAAACCCACTTTCCTGAATATCCTCTTTGTCGCGGTCTCTAAACTTTTGGCTTCGGGGGTCGTAACCGGTTATTTTTTGCAGATGCTGCTTCCACTTAGGCTGCTTCACTTTAGGCTGTTGGTTGCGATCAGTCTATTAATAATTGCTGCTGTCTGGCTGTGGATTTTCTTACTTGAAGTCCTTCACTCTGTATTTATCCAGTTTGTCGCGTTTTTGACGTTTTTCGTGTTCGTTGCGTCTTAGCATCTTGGACAGTCTGGGTGGTTCCTCTGGTTTGGCTGGTTTGGGTGGTTTCTCTGGTGTCTGTGGTTCGGGTGATTTGGGTGACTTGGGGTCGAGCTAGTAAGCCTAGCGTATCTTTTTGATCTGCTAGTAGCCTCTTTTTCGCATTTCGTCCTGCAAGTTGGAAACCGAGTGGATTGCGTTTGCTGATTTACGCAGCTATTCCTCAAACTTGAGCTTTCTTTGGTGAGCTTACTCCTCCTGCTCCAGCAGCCTCTTCTTCCTAGCCGCCTTCTCTGCTTCCTTTTGCAGATGTTTTTAGTATTAGGTTTCAGTCTTTTTCTAAGATTAGGTACTAATGAGCTTATAATCAAGTGTTAGATTTTTGTAGATATTTTCCAGTTTGGTCTACTCCTTGCCTTCTTTTGCGTCCTTGGCACTCTTAAACCTTGCTTCAGCTTAGAGTTGTTAGTAGCTCAGCAACTTTTTATACAGCTTCTTCTTCTACTTTCTTATATCTTTGAATTCCTATTCAGTCAGTGATCTTCTATTCAGCTCTTTGTCGAGCTATTCTATTTTCTTTTTATGCTTAGCTATCAATACCTGGTACTTCTTTCTTTTGGAGTCCTAGTTGAACTGCTACTGGCTGCCATTCTAGGGCTGAGGGTGCTCGGTGTTGTTGGATTGTTCCTTTAGTTCGCTTCTGAGTGACTTTACGACAGTGGGCATGTATAGTTATTTCTTTTTGAGGGTTTTGGGCTTTTTTTACCACATCGGCATATCTTTGCAATAGTCTACAAAGGGTTTATTGGTGTCGCTGGTCTGACCCTCTTTGTCGTTTTTATCGTAGAAAACGCTG
>Ga0316217_10006301_pt1 | contig 11801 bp, 2 predicted proteins | sample 1anoAmetaG_FD_203633 | JGI IMG/M metagenome (GOLD analysis project Ga0316217, IMG submission 203633) | Freshwater microbial communities from Trout Bog Lake, Wisconsin, USA - 1anoA | ecosystem: Environmental > Aquatic > Freshwater > Lake > Hypolimnion/Profundal zone | place: USA: Wisconsin... | reverse complement strand
AGTTCCACGCCCGTGGGAGCGGCAAGGACGAGGTTCTGCCCCGTGTTGGTTCCCGAGCCCAACGTGATATTTCCTGCGAAACCGGCCGTGGTGGCATTGGATGTGGCCCCCAGGGTGAGCGTGCCGGTGGTACCGGATTGGAGCGTGATTAAGTGTTGGACGGTGTAGTTGCCGTCGATAAGGATGCTGGCTTTGGCGCTGCCGGTAGTTGAACCCAGGAGGACCGGAAGCGTGGCGGTCAACTGGGAATCGCCAAAGACGCTGGGGAGACCGGCGGTGACGTTGCTGGCCGAGCCGGAGGTGTGGACGGCTTCGCTGATGGTGATGGTACCGGCCAGGCTGTTGGTGGCGACCACGGCGGCCTCCTGCAGGGTGTAGCCTAACGCAAACACATTTCCACCTTCCAAGCTGTTGCCCACGGTGACCTTGGCGATATCCGCGGCGCTGACGCCGGTAATCACGTTGCTGCCGGCGGTAAATGTGCCGGTGATGCCGGTGTTGACCGTGACGGTGTCGGCCGCGTCGACCAGCAGCGTGCCGCCGTTGACGGTGACCTGGTTGGCGCCGACGGCCACGTTGGTCAGCTTGAGCGTGCCGGTAAAGGTGGAAGCAGTTTGCAGATAATCAGCCCCACTTGGACCCAATACCGTAGTCAAGGCATAGACGCCATTGAGCGTCGCGCCGGCTTGATACGTGGTGCCCGGATTATCTGCAATGCGGCCCCATGAGCCATTGATTACGACCGTGCCCGAGCCATCGAAGACGAAACCACGAAGGAGGGCGTTACCCATGGCATTGGCAGCCAGGGGGCCGTTAAAAGTAACCGTGGAGGAGGGACCGACAACGATTGCGTCAGCATTGCCACTTGTCGAAAAAGCATGCACATAGCTATTGAAAGTCAAATTGGACATGTTAACGGTAACGGGCGGGGAACTGGTGCTGGCACCGATGATCAAGGGGCTGTTGATCGAGCGAACGGCGCTGGTCGTGCTTTCGATCGTCGAGCCGCTGGCCAAAGCGGTGAGGGGGCCGCTGGCCAGACCGCCGTTGGTACCGGCGCCGAGTTTGAGCGTTCCATTAATGATGGTTCCCCCGGTGCCCGTGCTGGATCCCGTGAGGATCAGCGTGCCGGAGCCGGTTTGGGTCAGCGAGCCGCCGCCGGAGGTGACCCCGCTGATCGTCAGCGCGCCGGTGCCGTCGATTTGCACCGTGCCGCCGAAGGAGCCGATGCTGATGGACCGGTTGATGCCCATATCGACGGTGCTGTTACCCGTCAGTTCTAAAGTGCCGCTGTTGATGGTCAGGGTGTTGGTGGCCGAGCCATCACCGAGATTCGTCGGATCACTGATGCGTAGCGTGCCGGCCGTGATGCTGACGGGGCCAGAGAACGAAGTGTTGGTGCCGCTTAACACGGTGGCGCCGGAGCCGGCAGTGGAAAGGGTCGTGGTCGATGCGCCGCTGATAGCACCCGAGACGGTCAGGGCATTGGCCGAGTTGTTGGTCCAGCTTTGAGAGGTTCCCAGTGCCACTCCGGCGGCGATGGTATGGGCACCCGAGCCGCTGGCCACGGTGATACCGAGGCCCGCGCCCGCATTGATCGTCAGGGTATTGCCCGCACCAATGATGATGCCGTTGGTTTGGTCGGCAGCAAACGTCAGGCTGTTGATGGTGGTATCGACCCCAAGCGTGGTAGTAACCGCAGCCACGCCGCCGGTTTTGCTGAAGGTGACATCCGATGCCGAGCTGAGCATTGTGGACGATGTCCCGGCAGCGTCAACCGTAAAATTGCTCGGCGAGGCATTCCACGCCGTGCCGTTGGTGCCGGTCCAATATGCATTATTGGAAAGGCTGGTGACGACCAGGTATTCATTGTTGGCGTTGTTACCCAGTGCAAATGAATACAGAGATGAAGTGGGCTGCCCTACCAGCGTCAGGCCGCTGAGGCCGTTGGCATTTCCCGTGGCGAATGTCAGCAGGTTGTACGTCCCGGCCCCGTATCCGGCGATGCCGGTGATATTAATGATGCCGCCACCGGTTTGCACTTTGAGCTTGCCATTGGCACCCAGGTTGATATTGTCCGCGGCCAGCGATGGGCCGATATCAAAATCGAGTATGGACGGAGTGCCCGTCGTGGTGCCGCCGAGCGTCAGCACCGTGGTGCCGGATACGGCAGGGTTGAGGTTAAACGTGGTGGTCAGACCATCGTTGGCCATGGAAAGGATGCCCTGGGTGGGGGCGGTGCTGCCGCCGGCCAGGGTAACCGAGCCCGTAGCGGTGAGAGTTCCGACCTGCATGGTTGCCCCGCCCGAGATCGAGATGGCCGTCGCGGCCAGAGAGCCTGTTGGCAGATTCAACGTGCCGGAGGTCACATTGGTTGCGCCGGTGTAAGTATTGCTTCCGCCCAATGTGGTGGTGCCGCCGGCATTGGTCAGTCCGGTAGTGCCGTTGATGGTGCCGGTGGTCGTCTCACTGAGCGTGCCGCCGGTGTTCACGGTGATCGCCGTGCCCGTCAGAGAGCCCGAGAGACTCAACGTGCCGCCGTTGATGGTCGTGACGCCGGTATAAGTGTTGATGCCTGAGAAGGTGGCTGTGCCATGGTATGTCGAGAGGAAATTGAGGCCATTGGCGGCGCTGGCGCTGTTATTAACGATGGCCGAGTCAACGGTGAGATTGCCGTTACCGCTGATGCCCAGAGTGCGTGCGATTGTGGCAGTTGGGTATGCGAGTTGGAATCCGCCATTGAAATCCACATAGCCGCTGCCGGTGCTGTTGATGGTCAGTACGCTTCCGGTGGTTTGGCCATAATACATGACCGGGCCTTTGAACTGGAAGACATTCCCGCCGGCGTCAAGCGTCACGGGGATGGTTGCGGTCGTGTTATTTCCAAGTGTTACGCCCTGGTTGGCTGCCAGTGAGACGTTGCCGCCGGAGATGGCCAAGGTCTCGGAGTTCGAGCCGCTGTTAAACGTGATTTGGCCGGCGGTGAGAGCGGCTGGGGCATTGCCCAGGCTGTTATTGGAGGTGAGAGTCAGCGTGCCGCCGCTGATGGTGGTGACACCCGTGTAGGTGTTGGCGCCAGAGAGGGTGAGGTTCCCAGCGGTGACGGTGACGGTTCCTTTGCCGGCCGTGGGGTCGGCAATCACGCCGCCAAAGTTCGCGGCGGTGGTGCTGTTATCGGTGAAGCCGGTGACGGTCGTGTAGGAGTTGGCGTTGATCGTGCCGCCGGTGTTGAGAACGATGGCGCTGGCGAGGGTGGTGGGGGCAGCGCTGGTGCCGGTAATCGTAAGGGTGCCGCCGTTGACGGTCGTGGATCCTGTGTAGGTGTTGGCAGTTCCGACCAGGGTGGTGGTGCCGGAGGTGGTGAGCCCGGTGGTGCCGGCGATGGCGCCGGTGGAGGATTCGGTAAACGTGCCGTTGGTCCCGACGGTGATGGCGGTGCCGGTGAGCGAGCCGGTGAGGCTGAGGGTGCCGGCGCTGACGGTGGTGGCGCCTGTGTAGCTGCCGGCTCCGGCGAGGGTGAGGGTATCAGTGCCGGTCTTGGTGAAGCCGCCGCCTGTGCCGCTGTAGATCGGCGTGTTAATGGTGATATCGCCGCCGGTGCCGCCAATCAGGCTGGTGGTGCTGGCGTTGAAGTAAACATACGAATTAGTGACGCTGGCCGTCAGACCGGAACCGGTGGTGGAAGCAGTGCCGGTGATCGTGGGGGTGGTGGTGTAGCCACTGCCCGCGGCGCTGGTGGCGATATTTGCGACGGCGAGGGTGGAGTCGTGGAACGTGTAGGTTGCGCCGGTACCGGAGAATGAGCTTTGGTTCCCCTTGGCCCCGGTGTAGGTCAAGCCGGTGGTAGAGGTAAAGCCAAAGCCGGCGGTGGCGAGCGTTAGGCCGGTGATGGCGCCGCCCGAAGCCGTGACGTTGTAGGTGGCCGAGAGAGCGGAGTTGCCGCCGGATACAGTGATTGTGTTACCAGTCACCCAGCCTGTGCCGCCGGAGGCGGTAACCGTGCCGGCACCAAAGCCGAGACTGGTGATGCTAGCCGCGGCGCCGCTGCCGCTACCGCCGCCGGTGAAGGTGAGTGCGGCTCCGACGTCTGCCATGCTGAAACCGCTGCCGCCGCTGGTGAACGTGACGCCGGTGATGCCGTTGCTGATAACTGCGGCAGCGCCGGTATTGGAATTGATGAGCGTTCCACCGCCAAGGTTGATTACCTTGTTCACGGTGCTGCCGTACAAATCGAGAGATCCACTGGACACGGTTACGGCGCCAATGGAATTGTTAAGATTGTAGTTTCCGCCAAAGCCCAGAGCCTTGTTGTCCTTGATGACGAGCTGGCCGCCGGTGCCTGGGCTAACGGTGATGTTGCCGGTAATGGTGCTCGGGCCGGTGATGGTAGCGGTGCCGGTGTAGGCAGAACTTAACGTGAAATTCTCAGGCAGGTTGGCCGGGTTATTGTGGGTGAGCCCGGCGATGGAAACGTTGCTTCCCACGCCCGTCCCTGTGGCAAGGGCCAAGGTTCTGGCGGTGCCCATGGTTTGTTGGTTGCTTGGATTAATTGTGACCTGAGCCAAGCTCAAAACGCCACCGCTTCCCAGGTTTTGCACTGTCAGGGTACTAGTCCCACCGGCCAGAGTACTGGTGACTGGCCCGTTGACAGTGAAATTCTGGCCGCCACCGTCGATGGTAAAACCGGTTCCAGAAAACATAACCCCGCGACTGGCGCTAAGGCTGATGGCGGAATTGCCGTCGCCCTTGATAACGGCGCCGGTATTGAGCGTTAACGTTCCGGTCACTGCGCCAAGGCTGCCATCACCAGCAATCTGCAGAGTGCCGGTGTTGACGGTGGTGCCGCCCCCGTATGTGTTGCCAGTATTGGATAGATACCAACTCGATGCGTAGTGGGCGTCGCTCGTTGAGTTGAGAATGACTTGGCTGGTCGTAGAGCCGGCTATAGTGCCGCTGAAGGTATTCATCCAGCCGGTGACGCCTGCTAGCTGCAAGTTATTGTTGCTTTGGGTGGTCGAGAAATTGCCGGCCCAGGTAAGCGCGGCGCCGCCGTCGGAATCGATGGTTTCCTGAACGCTGGTGGTCAAACCCGTGATGTTGTGATTGCTGATCGTCTCGCCTGTGCCAGTATATTGCAGGGTGCTGTTGGTCATGCTGATGGCATTGCCCGAGGTGCCCAAGGCCGCTCCGGAAGTGATGGCCACGATGCCTTTGTTGCTGATGGTGAGCGTTCCCGAAAAGGTATTGTTGCCGGACAGGGTAACGCCCACGAGGGTTCTGGAGCCCGATCCCGACTGTGTTGGGTTGATGGTAAATCCGCTGCCGACGATGTTGGCGCTGATGGTTTCGTTGATGATGCTCAATTGCGTGTTGGTATATACGGTTGCCCCGGAGAGGTTGAGGGTTCCGCCGGCGCCGCCTGCGATGGTGTAGCCGGAGGTGCCAAAGGTAATTCCGCCCGTGACGATTTGCGTACTGGGGCCAATGGTGACGGTGCCGGCCGTGCCGCTGAAATTAGCTAACGTTGCATTGGTATTCGGTGTATACGCCCCAACGGTGGCGGTTGTTTGGGTGGTTGACCAGAGAGAAGATGAGGTATCCCATGCGCCCGTGCCGCCTTGAGTTGCGGCGGTGGATCCTAAAGCTTGATTCCAATACAACGTGGCCGCGTGCGACTGCGGTGCGCTGCTAAAGAGTCCCGCCGCCGCTACCGCGGCAAACAAAGACGCCATCGCATATGCGCGACGGCGGCTAGTGCCTTCTACTTGTTTTATGTTGATATTTCCCTGACGTGAGCCAACTGTAGACACCAACTGCATGGCGCTTCTCCCATTAAGTTGACCAGATACCCGAACGGCCCAGAACTGCTTCCAACTCGCCTCAACCCAAAAGACAACGAACTTAACTCCGACGTGCTTGTGTTAAGCCATCCTTCGAGGCTGATGGAACGATACACTAAGAATTGCGAGTAGGCAAAAGAAAAGCCAAAAAATTGCTTGGCAGAGCTTAATCGAGGAGGGATCTGAATGCAAATAGAAGATCTAACTCGTTATAATACATAAGGTTATGGTCCGATTCGACGTGCATGGAGCCACTTCAACAGAAGTTCACGTGCAGGCGCCTTGGAATAAATAGGCCAGCGGAACGTTTAACAAGTCTGAGAATTAGTTCACATGAATCCTGGCAGCCCGAGGGCGGTCGCCGCACACGGAAACCGCCTTAAAGGGCGTTTGTTTAGGCAAAAATGGCTGCTAACCTTGTCGGGTTGACAGCCAACCACGAATATGGCATCATTGGTTTAACGTTTCATCACTCGAAAATAGGGCTGGGAGGTCCATTTATGCTCACGAAGCGGAGTGCGCGGCATTCCCTGGCACGTTTGGCGGTGGTTGCCTTGGCGTGGCTGACTGGCGGGATGGCGGGATGGGCGGATTCGACGGTCAGTTTGGACCTATCGCCAAGGGGGCGGATGCAGATAATTGATGGTTTTGGGACCTGCATGGGCAACAAGATGGCCGGGGAGCAGTGGTTTCAGGAGTTGTATTTTGATGACCTTGGGGCGTCGATTGAGCGGATTGATCTGACGCCGGAGTTCAAGCCGCCGATGTCGGACCATCGCTACAATTCGCCGGGGATCATGGAGGCGGGGGGTGGGCCGGACAAAAACCGGGTGCGAACATATACGGGGCCGGCGGATTACGGGCGGGAATTTGGGGGAGGGCGGGCGGCTATTGCGGTGATGGGGCCTGATATTGCCAAGAACATTGGGCTGCTGGGCTATACGTGGTTGGAGCCCGCGGGGAAGTTGGCGCAGGCGGGGCTGGCGCGGAAGGCACAGCTTGGAGATTTCAAGCTGGTGGCGTCAATCTGGTCGCCGGCGCCTTGGGTAAAAATGACTTCGGGGGGGCGGTGGGAAGGCGATTATGCGCCCAAGCCGGCCAAGGGGACGCCGTACCCGTTTATATGGAACGGGGATTTTTCCGGCGGGCGGTTGGATGTCTCGGATAAGCCGCTGGCGGTGTTTAACGACGGCAGTGGGCCCACGAGCGCGCTGACGCAGTTTTCACGTTGCACGGCGGCGTATGTGAAAGGTTTTCAGGATAAGTTTGGGGTGCGGTTTTATGCCATCAGCATTCAAAACGAGGTGAATTTCGAGGAATTCTACAAGAGCGCCACGTATCCGCTGTCGGCCCAGTATATTGCTGCGGTCAAGGCGGTGCGGCGGGAGTTTGATAAGTACCCGGACCTAAAGGACATTCAGATCATGGGCCCGGAGGACCTGCTGGGGGGCGATGTTTGGGGCATGTGGCAGTTGGGAACGAAGGACAGGACCACGCATAAGAACCTGCAGTATTTGAAGAATATTGCTGCCGATGCCGAGGCGGCCAAGGCGGTGAGTTTCTTTTGCATTCATGGGTATGCGGCCGATGGGGGCACGGCGGCGGGGGCGGATTCGAAGTTGTGGAGCTGGTGGGTTCATGGGTGGGGCGATCCGCCGAACCCGGCGTTGCCGCACGATGTGAAGGGCTTCAGCGATTACGGGAAAAAGTCGTGGATTACCGAAACTTCCGGGGAGGCGGCGGAGTGGCTATCGCCGGCGAAGGGCTCGCCGCTGAAGGGGGCGTGGAGCATTGCGTTTAAGACGCAGAAGGCGCTGACCACCGGTCGGGAGAGTGCGTTTATTTACTGGCAGTTTGCCGAGAAGGCTGACACGACGACGACGTCGTGCCTGACGCGGAAGAAGGATGGGGCGCAGGAGCCGAAGTTTGTGGCGGCGAAGCATTTCTTCAAGTTCATCCGGCCTGGCGCGGTGGCGGTGAAGGCCAGCGTGGCTGGGGATGAGGGGTTGCTGGCCAGTGCATACGTGCATGAGAAGAACGGCACCTTAACACTCGTGCTGGTAAGCACAACCGAGGCGGCGAGGACAGCGCGGGTGAATGTGCCGGTCGAGTTTGGGGCGATGCGGGAGATGCTGGCGGTCACATCGCATGAGGGGGCATTGTGGCAGGAGTCGAAGGTGCCGCTGGCGGGCGGGGAGGTGGAGGTCGCGGTGCCGGGATATGGGGTGGTGAGTTTGCAGGGCCATACCCCGTAGGACTCAGAAGAGAGCAGACTTTGTTATTCATCCCGGACCGGGCGATGAACTTCCTTTTTATGGACTCATATGGTTATGGTTGCACACATCTGTTCTGTTCCTATTCTGGGCATGTCTTATGGCTTTAATCTTTCGCCGTTGGATTATGCGATTATTGCGATGCCGATCGTGGTGGCAATCATTGTTACCATCTATGTTCAGCGATATACGCGGAGTGTGGCGGATTATCTGGCGGCGGGGCGGACGGCGGGCCGTTACCTGATTGCGACGGCACGGATGGAGATGGGGATATCTGCGGCGGCGGTAGTGGGGTCGATGGAGGTATTTTCAAAAACGGGATTTTCACTGAATATATGGGGCAGTTTCACGGGCTTTTGTTTATTTCTCGTGGCGATGTCGGGAGTGATCACGTACCGATTCCGCGAGACGCGGTCGATGACGTTCCATCAGTTTTTCGAGGTTCGCTTCAGCAAGCGTCTGCGCGTATTCGTGACCATCATCAATGTGATCAGTTCGATGTTCACGATGGGGATAGGGCCGTTGGTCACGGCGCAATTCTTTGTATATTTCCTGGGTATGAGCCCGGTCACGCACGTGGGAAGCCTGGCCGTGCCGACGTTTGCGCTGATTATGATCGCCATCACAACGGCTTCGCTGTATTTCGCGTTTGCCGGGGGGCAACTTACGATCATGACAACCGATGCGATTGAAGGGGTGATTTCGAGCATTCTGTACCTGGTGGTTGCGTTCTCGATTCTGGCGTTATTTTCATACAAACAGATGGGCGAGGCGCTATCTACCGGAACACCGGGGATGTCGTATCTGGACCCCTTCGACATAAGCAAGCGGCCGGATTTCAACTATGGGTTTATCATTCTTGGCTGGGCCATGACCATTTATTATTGGCGAGGCAACGCCTGGAACGCCGGATTTGCGGCTTCGGCCAAGAATGCGCACGAGGGGCAAATGGCGGTGGTGTTGGGGACATGGCGAGGGATGGCGTCATCGGCGATGGGTGGCTTGATCGGGTTGGGGGCCTTTACGCTGATGCACAATCCGGCGTTCGCCGAGCATGCCGAATCGATTCGTACGGCTTTGCTGCACAGCATTGGGGATGGGGATGCGCAGATGCGTACGCGGCTTTTGCTTCCGACGGCGTTGGGAGTTTTGTTGCCTGCGGGTGTGAAGGGGGCACTTTGTGCGGTGTTGCTGATGGGTGTGATTGCGGGGGGCGCAGCTGGTTTGCACGGGTTTTCGGCCGGTCTTGTGCAGGACATGGTGCTGCCTCTGGTCAAGCGTCAGATGGAGCCACGGCGGCAGGTTCTGGTCTTGCGATTGACCGCGTTGGCAATTGCGATCTACACGGTTGTCTTCGGCTTATTTTTTCATATACCCGATTATCTGGTGATGGTTACGCAGCTTATGAGCGCCATTTACCTAGCGGGTGTTGGGGCGGTGGTCTGGGGGGGGCTGTATTGGCGTCGCTCTACGACGCAGGGGGCGTGGGCGTCGATCACCGCGGGCGCGGTTTTGTCCAGTGGGACGATGATTTTGCAGCAGTTCTGGTCACGGTTGGCGCCGGGGCTGGCTCACATGATTGGTCCGGGTTCCTTGGCAAACTCCATCCTGGCCGATACGAGCAAGATGCCGGTGAACAGCCAGATTTTGTCAGCAAGCATCATGGGGATTTGTCTGGCGCTGTTTGTGGTGGTATCGCTTCTGACGTGCCGGCAGCCTTACGACTTGGATAAGCTTCTGCACCGGGGCAGGTATCAGATGCCCGGGGAGGAAAAGGTGGCCATGGCCAAGGGTTTCAAGCTATCGCGGTTGGCGGGGATCAATGAGAATTTTACGCCCGGCGACCGGCGATTGGCGTATTTCACTTTGTTTTGGGGGCTTACGCCCACGTTCATCAACTTGCTGGTGGTGATCTGGAACATCTCATTTGGGCGGTGGACTTTAGGCCAATGGTGGGCCTGGTTTTATTTTTGGAACGTAGGGATTCCGATCGTTGGCGGTGTGTTGACGAGCATATGGTTTACGTGGGGGGTTTCTCGGGACCTGCGGTCGCTGTTCCGGGATCTGCGGGTCGAGCAAATAGACGCCAGTGATGATGGGCAGGTGCATGGATCGGCGGTTCCAAGTGGCAGCGAGGACGTGAGCGAGGGCGCGGCTGCGGTGGAGGCGAAGGGGTGAGGGGAAGCGCGGGGGTTAGCGGGCGTTGGCGGCGGTTAGGGCCAGGAGGGCGGGGGTGCCGCGGTGGTCTTTGGTGTAGGTCAGGTCGAGGGTGGTGATTTGGATGTCGGGCCGGGGGTTGTTCCATTGCATGGAGTAGGCGACGGCGGAGGTTTTGTCGCCGTAATCTTTTTGCCAGGCGATTTGGGCGCCGGGGAGCGCGGCGGGGGTGTCCTGGCGGTAGTTGTCGACGTGGATTTCAGCGTAGATGGGGATGACTTCGTCTTTGCCGTCGGCGTAGTGGACGATGTATTGGGCGACTTCGTATTGTTTACCTTGTTTGATTTCCTTGGCGTTGCGGTGCTTGTCGATTTTGGCGGCCTGGAGGAAGAAGAGGGCGTCGGCTTTGCGGTTGACGGGGATGCCGGTGACGGTGTCGGGGAGTTTGCCGGGGATGCCTTTGTCGCCGAGCATGATGGCTTCCGGGACGAGGGAGGTGGTGAAGTGGTAGATGTCGTAGGTGACGCCGGCCATGGTTTGCTTGCCGGGGGGGAGGGCGTCGAAGGTGTGGGTTTTGTTGCCGAACCAGCCTTGTTCGCCGCGGAACTGGTTGCATTGCTTGGAGATATCGACGGGATAGAATTCGAGGTTGCCGCCGGCGATGACGGTTTTGCCGGTGGCGAAGGAGGCTTGGAGGTTGCGGAGGAGGGCGGCGATGACGGTTTGTTTTTTTGCCACGTTTACGGGGTTTTCTTCGGAGTCGTTGAATTTGACGTTGCAGAGGATGATGCCGCCCTTGCCTTGGGGGTATTCGACCATGGCGCCGATGTTGAGGATGGGCTTGACCTTCTTGAGATAGTCTTCGGAGCGGGCAACTTTGATGTAGACGTTGTCGATGCCGACGAGTTCGGTGCCTTGTTTGGTGTTTTTCTTGGGGTCGTGGGTCCAGCCGGTGACGCGGCAGGTCAGTTCGCTGGCGGTGGGTTGGCCGGGGATGTCGAAGGTTTGGGGGTCGGCGGTGGGTTGGGTATCGAAGGGGTAGGTTTTGTCGTTAATGGTAAGCTCGATTTGGGTGGTGCCCTGGTAGTTGTTGTCGCTGACCCACGTGAATTGGAGGATTTTTTCGGGGCGGGCGAGTTTGATGGGGAGGACGGCGTTCCTGGGTTCGAGGTCTTCGATGAGTTGCCAGGCACCGTCGGACTGGGTGTAGTTGTTGGTGGCGTTTTGCCAGCCGTAGTAGGTGGAAGTGGCGAAGGGCGCGACTTCGTCGAGATCGACGACGTAGCTGTAGCCATCAGCGTCGGGCCATTCGGGAGGGGCGAACCACATGATGCGTTTGCCGGTGCCGAAGAGGATGTTGGAGGTGGGCAGGCCGGCGGTGATGGGGTTGCGGGTTTCGGACCAGGTTACCTTTTCTTTGTGGAAGGGGCGGATGATGTGTTCGACGCCGACGAGTTTGTTGTAGTCGGCTAGGCCTTCGGGGGTGAGGTTGTTGAAGATGATCCAGCCGCCTGAGTCGGTGAAAGATTTT
>Ga0316217_10006299_pt1 | contig 11802 bp, 7 predicted proteins | sample 1anoAmetaG_FD_203633 | JGI IMG/M metagenome (GOLD analysis project Ga0316217, IMG submission 203633) | Freshwater microbial communities from Trout Bog Lake, Wisconsin, USA - 1anoA | ecosystem: Environmental > Aquatic > Freshwater > Lake > Hypolimnion/Profundal zone | place: USA: Wisconsin... | reverse complement strand
CATGCCGGGAAGCTCAACTTCTACCTTTCCGTCGTGGATGGCCAGGTGAAGGCTCCGGATGATCGGTCAACCATGGGGCTGCTGTTATGCCGGAAGAAGAACCGGATCGTTGCCGAGTACGCCCTTTCGGGCATCGAAAAACCTCTTGGTATTTCGGAATACCAACTGCTCAGGGCTCTGCCGGAACCGCTCGACACCAGATTGCCAACGATTGAGGCCATCGAAAATGAGTTGAGCGGCGAACTGGAAATACAGGAGAGCAGGGAAGCGTAACTTCCCGGTCAGCGCAGGCTCAGCGCGGCGAGGGCGACTTCAGGCGAAATGACCTGCAACGACTCGATTCGACCGTAATCCTTGAGGTTTCGGGACACCAGGACGGGGATGCCCGCTTCGATGGCCGCACCGGCCTGGATCCCGTCCTCGAGATCCTCCAGTCCCAGGCGAAGCGCGCAACCTATGGCTGCGGTCGTCACATCCGCAAGGCGCAGGCGCCGCAACAGGATCTCGATCTTGGCGAGTGCCTTCTTTTTCGAATCCTTCTTCCGGATCAGGAAATGGAGGGTGGTGATGGTGTTGGCCGAGATGAAGAGCTCGACCTGTTCCTGGCTTTCGGCCGTGAACAGGCCTTTCGCCATGGGATACCAGGGCTCCCTCTGGAACAGGTAGTCCAGGACAATGTTGATGTCCAGCAGGTAGCGGGGCCTGGCGGGCGCTTTCACCGGGAGAGCCTGGCCTCGTGCTGGGCACGGCGCAGCGCTTGTTTGTCCATTTCAGGCCAGCCGACCAGAAGACCGTCCAATGGATCCCAGGATCCCGAACGGCACGACGTTCCAGCACGCGCCGCCCTGCCAGGGGCCGTAGCCCCGGAGTGTCCGACTTATTGGATCTGTTTTTCCGAAAAAGGTTGAACGTTCAGGTATTCGGCGAGCCAGCCGGCCAGGGTGCCCGCTTCCGCGGGCAGGAAGCTGGCGCCTGGGGCGCCGCCCGGAACGAGCTTGACATACACTCCGGGCAGGTCCTTGAGCAACTCGGCGGCGCCGGCCGTGTTCCGGCTGCCCCGGGAGGCCATGATCAGCACGGGGATCTGGGCGCTCTCCACGGCAAGGAGCAGGCGGCTCCGGGGATCCGGGTCCAGTTCGGCGCCGCCCGCTGGGCTCAGGGCCAGCACCGCCAGGGGATGGACGGCCGGCGCGGCCAGCAGGGCGGCGAACGCCCCTTCGCCGGTGCCCGCAAGCGCCAGGCGGTGCGGATCGAGGCCGGGCTGGTGCTGGGCCCAGGCCTCCGCACGGGCGAATTCGTCCCGGGTGCGCGCAAATCCGGCGGTCCGGGCGGCGGACTGGGAATCTTCGGAAATCTCCAGGGACTTGCCTTCCGGCAGCGGCCGCGGGGCAGGGCCGCCCGGGGCCATGGCCAGGGTGGCGATGCCCCGGCGGCTGAGCAGGTCCACGAGGGGTTTCCAGACATCCCGGCCGGCTCGGGGTGGAAGCGCGAAGATCACCAGCGGCAGGGGCCCGGGTTGCCGGGGAAGCTCCAGGGTCGCCTGGAGGGCCGGCCCATCCGGGTTCATGATGGTCACGTGCCGGACCGCAGGCGGGGCTGCGGAGAGCAGGGCTGGAAGGCAGAACAGAAGGCTCGGGCAGCGCATGGGAACTCCTTCCCGGGTGGCCTCGGGCCTCCTGACGGCCACGCCTCAGCGATTATCGCTCGTTCGGCCCGCGCCGTGCCGGCCTACCGGGTGGCGGCCTCCAGCAGGAACAGGTAGCTCCGGTAGATGCTCCCGGTGGCCCGGGTCACCCCGATCTCACAGGTGCGGCTGCTGGAGAAGTGGCCGTCGAAGCTGCGCCCCTTCACTTCCTCGGCCTCGTGCTTCGTGGCGGACGCCGTGAGCTCGGGGAACAGGAAGCCGCGGTCGCCGGCGAAGCCGCAGCAGCCGGCGTCCCGGGGAATCACCACCTCGCCGGCGCAGGCCCTGGCGATGGCCTCGAGCTTGGGGGTGAGGTTCATCTTGGTGAGCGAGCAGACCGGGTGCAGGGCCACGGAACCGAGTTTGCGCTTCACTGTGAGCCGCGGCAGCAGCTCGTCGTGGGCGAACTCCACCGAGTCGACGATGCGGATCCGGTCGAACCGGGCCTGGTTCTCGGCGGTGAGGTAGGGCCGGCAGGTCTTCATGCCGTAGGTGCAGGGGGAGGTGTCCATGACCACCGGCAGGCGGCCCTCGAGGCTCCAGCGCCAGAACCGCTCGATGGCGTGGTTGACGCTGTGGGCGTGGGCCTCGGCGTAGCCCTTGGAGGAGAACGGCACGCCGCAGCAGACCCCCTGGGGGTCGCCGGGGATGTGCAGGCCCACTCCGGCGCGCCGGGCCAGGGCCACCAGGGCCTCGGGCAGGCTCAGGTCCTTCGGCTCGCCGGGCAGGGCGCCCATCATCCGTGAGATGCAGGCCGGGAAGTAGACCGCCTGGGCGCCTTCGGCGCTGGTGACCGGCAGCGCGGCCTTGGCCGGCCGGGGCATCTCCTTGCTCCACTGGTGGGTGGCGCTGCCAGCCGCGGCCCGCATCAGGCGGGTGACGGCGATCATGGCCGCGGGCCCGAACAGGCTCTGCACCAGGTGGCCTGAGCGCAGGCCCAGGCGCATCACCGGCTCGATCTTGGCGAAGTTCCGGGCCAGCTTCAGGGCGACCGCGTTGGCCCGGGCCGAGTGGCCGGTGCGGCGCAGCCGCTTGATCAGGGCGCCGGTGTCGATGGACACCGGGCAGGCGGTGGCGCACAGGCCGTCGGCGGCGCAGGTGTCCACCGCCATGTACTGGTAGGCGTCCTGCAGCGAGGCCTTCAGGGCCGGGTCCTCGCCGGTGAGGCCCAGCCGGGTGATCTCCCGGCGCACCACGATGCGCTGGCGAGGGGTGAGGCTCAGCTCGCGGCTGGGGCACTTGGGCTCGCAGTAGCCGCACTCGATGCACTTGTCGACCTCCTCTTCCACCGCGGGCATGGCCTTGAGGTGGGCCAGGTGGGCCTGGGGGTCGGGGTTGAGGATCACCCCGGGGTTGAGCAGGCCGTGGGGATCGGCCAGGGCCTTGAGCCGGACCATGATGGCCTTGGCCTCGGGGCCCCACTCGGCCTCCACGAACGGGGCCATGTTGCGGCCGGTGCCGTGCTCGGCCTTGAGCGCGCCGTCGAACTCGCGCACCACCAGGTTGACCACGTCGTCGATGAACCGGGCGTAGCGGTCCACCGCCGCCTGGTCGTTGAACGACTGGGTGATGACGAAGTGCAGGTTGCCGTCCTTGGCGTGGCCGAAGAGGATCGCTTCGGGATAGTCGTGCTTCTTGAACAGCCGGATGAGCGCCACCGCGGCGTCGGCCAGCTTCTCGATGGGGAAGGCCACGTCCTCGATGATCACGGTGGTGCCCCGGGCCCGCACCGAGCCCACCGACGGGAAGGTGCCGGCCCGGATCTTCCAGTAGAGCGCCTGCTGGGCAGCGTCGTGGGTGAACGCCGCGGGCTCGCTCAGGGTCAGGGAGGCGCAGGCTTCCAGGGCCCTGCGCTCCAGCTCCAGCCGGACCGATTCGTCGGGCCCCTGGAATTCCGCCAGCAGGGCGGCGGCGCCCTCGGGCAGGTCCTTGATGGCGGGCGGGATCCCCGGCTGGTCCTGCACCGAGCGCAGCGAGGCCCGGTCCAGCAGTTCCAGCGCCGCGGCGCCGGCGTCGCGCAGCGGGACGATCGCGGCGCAGGCGGCGTGGATGTCCGGGAACAGCAGGAAGCCGGTGACCTTCACCGGCAGGTCGGGCACGGTGCGCAGCACCGCCTCGGAGATGAAGGCCAGGGTGCCCTCGGAGCCCACCAGCAGGTTGCGGAAGATGTCCACCGGCCGGGCGTAGTCGACGAAGGCGTTCAGCGAGTAGCCGGTGGTGTTCTTGGTGCGGTACTTGGCGCGGATCCGGGCGGAGAGCTCCGGGCTGGCCTCGATCTCGGCCTTTAGGTCGAGCAGGCCCTGGGCCAGGGCCGGCTCCAGGCTGCGGAACCGCTGGTCGGCGTCCGGCGCGGCGGTGTCGACCACGGTGCCCGAAGGCAGCACGAAAGTGAGCGAATCCAGGGTGTGGTAGGCGTTCTGGACCACCCCGCAGCACATGCCGCTGGAGTTGTTGGAGAGGATGCCGCCCACGGTGCAGGTGTTGATGGACGCCGGGTCCGGCCCCATCTTGGCCCGGTGCCGGCGCAGCGCCAGGTTCACGTGGGCGCCGATGCAGCCCGGCTGCACCTTGACCCGGGCGCCGCCGTCCAGCACCTGGACATCGCGCCAGTGGCGGGCCACTTCCACCAGGATCCCATCGCTGATGGCCTGGCCGGACAGGCTGGTGCCCGCCGAGCGGAAGGTCATGGGCAGGCCGGAGGCGTGGCTGAACTGGAACAGTCCCTGGACCTCGGCCACGCTCTGGGCGAACACCACCGCCTGGGGGATCAGCCGGTAGAACCCGGCGTCCGCCGCGAAGGCGACCCGCTCCACCGGGCGGTCCAGCACCCGCGCGGGTTCCACGATGGTTTCCAGGGATTGGCGCAGTGTCTTGGTGGCGGTCATGGGGTCACGCACTCCTGCAGGCCGTCCGCTTCCGGTTTGGCGGCGGAACGGCCAGGGTTCGAGAAAGGTCCGGGTGTCAAAGGGGCAGGAATGAGAATGCGCCGGCCCGGGCGTTCCGGGCAGAAAAAAATCGTGACTGGCGGGTCCCGCGCCGCGTGCGGTCGATATCCCGCCCCATCCGGCAGTGCCCAGGCAGACCGGGCCTTCGCCGTCGGGCATCCCGCTGGTAAAAATTGAGAACAAATCGCAACTGCCCCTTGACGGGCTGCCACCCATGGATGCAACTTGTGGGAATTCAAGTTAAGGACGCGCAGGGCAGCCGCCCGCCCGCTTCCATCGCCACCGAGGTTGTCATGGCTCAGTCGAGGGTGTCCAACACCCCCACCCCCCCCGTTCCCGAGGGCGGCACGAGCTTCCATGACCTGCGTGGCCTGGCCGGGCACCTCGTGGAGAATCCGGTGGCCCGCGCCATCCTGGACTCGGTCGCGTGCGACGCGCTGATCCTCACCCAGCAGCGCAGGCTGGTGGCCGCCACCGGCGAGGTGCTGGAAAAGCTCGGTCTCACGTCCCCGGAACGGCTGCGGGAACTGCGCTCGGGCGAACTGTTCCGCTGCACCCCGGTCCAGGACGATTTCAGCCGCTCGGCCCAGTACTGGGTCAGCAGCACCCCGCTGCGCCTGGGCAGCCACGACCTGCTGCTGTTCACCTTCAAGGACATCACCGAGGAGAAGCGCCGGGAGGCCCTGGATCAGGTGTTCCTGCACGATCTGCTGAACCTGGTGGGGGGGCTGGACAGCCTGGCCGGCCGGCTCCGGGAGGACCCGGAGGCCGCGGCCCGGCAGGTCAAGGACCTGTCCCGCCAGCTGGTGGAGGAGGTCCAGAGCCACCGGATCATGCGCAACGCCGAATCCGGCCGCCTGGTGACCGACAGCCGGGAGGTCCGGCCCAAGGAGATCCTGGACCGGCTGCGGACCTGCTTCGCCAGCTGCGAAGCGGCCGGCAAGAGCCTGGAGATCCTGGACGGGCCGGGCGAGCCGTTCGCCTGCGACCCGGTGCTGCTGACCCGGGTCCTGGTGAACCTGGTGAAGAACGCCCTGGAGGCCACTCCCGCCGGTGGCCGGGTGAAGGTCTGGCACGAGCGCCGGGAGAACCGCAGGGGCTTCATGGTGGAGAACCCCGGCGTGATCTCCGCCGAGGTCGCCGGCCGGATCTTCGAGCGCTGCTTCAGCACCAAGGCGGACCAGGGGCGGGGGCTGGGCACCTACGGGGCCAAGCTGCTGGGCGAGCAGTTCCTGGGCGGCGAGGTGGGCTTCGCGCCCCATGGCGGTGTCAGCACCCGGTTCTTCATCTGGATGCCCGAGGACGGCGCCTGCCCGTTGCTGGACGAGCGCGAGGGGGGCCCGGCGCACTGCCCGGCCCCGGAAGGCGCCGACACCCTGCTGGTGGTGGACGATTCGAAGACCCTGTGCCGGCTGCTGGACAGCCTGCTCTGCCCGCGCTACCGGGTGCTCACCGCCGAGAACGGCGAGGCCGGCTTCACCCTGGCCGCCCAGTGCCGGCCGGACTTGATCCTGCTGGACATCATGATGCCGGACGTGGACGGGCTGGCGGTCTGCCGCAGGCTCAAGGCCGACTCCCGCACCCGGGACATCCCGGTGCTGTTCCTCACCGCCCTGGGCGGCGAGGCCGACGAGATGCGCGCCCTGGAGGCCGGGGGCATCGACTTCATCCTCAAGCCGGTCAGCCCGCCAGTGCTGGCCGCGCGGGTGCGCAACCAGCTGGAGCTCAAGCACCACCAGGACCGGCTGCGCAACCTCTCGCTGCTGGACGGCCTCACCGGCATCGCCAACCGCCGGCGCTTCGACCAGTACCTGGAGCAGGAGTGGCAGCGCTGCAGCCGCAGCGGCCACCCGCTGTCCCTGGTCATGGGCGACGTGGACTTCTTCAAGGCCTACAACGACGGCTACGGCCACGCCCGGGGCGACGACTGCCTGCGGGCGGTGGCCCGGGTGTTCGGCCTGGCCCTGCGCCGGCCGGCGGACCTGGCCGCCCGCTACGGCGGCGAGGAGTTCGTCTGCGTGCTGCCCGAGACCGACCAGGAAGGCGCGCGCAACGTGGCCGACCAGATCCAGGGGCAGCTGGCCGAACTGGCCCTGCCCCACGCGTATTCCACGGCCTCGCCCCTGGTCACTGTCAGCATCGGGGTCGCCACCTCCACCCGCCCGGCCCAGGGCCGGCCGTGGAAGGTGCTGGTGGAGGAGGCGGACCTGTGGATGTACCAGGCCAAGGCCCGGGGCCGGAACCGGATCGAAGGGCCGGCCGCGAACTGAACCAGGAAGGATGGGGCGCAGGCGCCTTCTTTGTGGCGCGCGACCAGTTGATGATCTATCTTCTTGTTTATGCAAGATGCCGTTCCGCCCCCTCTCAATCTGGATTCCCCCCTCGTCAAGCTCATCGGTACCGCCCGGCGCCAGATCCGGCAGGCGTTCTGGGCCAGGTACTCGGTGCATGGCCTGGCGCCCCAGCAGGGCTGGATCCTCCGGGTGCTCTCGACCCAGGGCCCCATGTCCCTGCACAGCCTCTCCCAGTGGGTGTTCATGGACGACCCCACCGCCTGCCGGATCGTCAAGACCCTGCAGGACAAGGGCCTGGTGGAATCGGTTCCGGACCCCAGCCACGGCCGGCGCAACATCGTCTCCATCACCCACGCCGGGGCCCAGGTGGCGCCGTTCCTGGACCAGCTTGCCGAGGAGCTGGGCCGGGACCTGGAGGCAGGGCTCAGCGATGCCGAGAAGGTCGCGCTGCGCACCCTGCTGCTGAAGGTGATCGCGAACCTGGCGCCCGCAGGCGCCGCCGCAGATGAATGCGAACGTTAAGTTGATTTATTACAAGATATATACCAATCAAAAATCTCATTTTGAATCGGTACGAACAAGCATAGAATGATGCCATGATCACGCGCGATCTGGCCCCCGTGCTCGCCAAATGGGCATCCTATTATCCGGTGGTGACCCTCACCGGGCCAAGGCAATCCGGCAAGACCACCCTCTGCCGGTCCGTTTTCCCGCACAAGCCGTTCGCGAGCCTGGAACCCATGGACGTGCGAAGCTTCGCCCTCCGGGACCCCAGGGGTTTCCTCGCGCTCTTTCCCGATGGCGCCATCCTGGACGAGGTGCAGCGGGCGCCGGACCTGCTCAGCTACCTCCAGGGGATGGTGGACGAGGACGCCCGGCCGGGAAGGTTCATCCTCACGGGATCCCAGCACTTCGGGTTGAGCCAAGCGGTCAGCCAGTCCCTCGCCGGGCGCACCGCCATCCTGCACCTGCTTCCGCCTTCACTGTGTGAACTGGCCCGGTTCGACCATCCGCCCCAGGGGCTGTTCGCCACCCTCCAGGCCGGCGCCTATCCCCGGATCCACGACCAGGGCATTCCCGCCGAGCGCTGGCTGGCCGACTACCTTGCAACCTACGTCCAGCGGGATGTGAGGATGGTCCTGAACGTCGGGGACCTTGATTCATTCATCGTCTTCCTGCGTCTGTGCGCGGGGTCCACCGGCCAGGAACTGAACCTCGCCCGCCTGGGCGCGGATGCGGGCATCTCCCAGCCCACGGCCAAGGCCTGGCTATCGGTCCTGGAAACCAGCTTCATCTGCTTCCGCCTCCCGGCCTGGCACGCGAACCTGCGCAAGCGGCTTGTCAAGGCGCCCAAGCTGCATTTCTACGATACCGGGCTGGTCTGCCACCTGATCGGCATCCAGACCCCCCAGCAACTGCAGAGCCACCCCTCCCGGGGCGCGATTTTCGAGTCCTGGGTGGCGGCGGAACTGCTCAAGCAGAGGCACCACCGGGGACTTCCGGCCGTCGCGCATCATCTCCGGGTGGTCTCGGGGCTGGAGGTGGACCTGATGGTCCAGGACGGGCTCGCCCTGACGCTGGTCGAGGCCAAGTCGGGCCAGACCCTGGACTCCAGCTTCCTGGAGCCCATACTGCAGGCCCAGGCCAGCCTCGGAGCCGCGCAGCCGGGAGCCAACCTGCGCAGCGCCCTGGTCTACGGCGGCGACCAGTCCCAGCAACGCCAAGGCGTCCAGGTGGTGCCCTGGAGCCGGATCGAGGACCTGGCCCCCTGATTGGCTCGTCCCCTGTCGTTGGTATAATCAACAAGCCTTGCTAGAGTCAAGCCCTGGACTCGGCATGCCACCCGTTCCCCCCTCGCAAAAGATCTACCAGCGCTTCGTGCGGATCCTCGCATCGGTCGCGGTCGCCTGGGCGCTGTTGTCGCTGCTGGGCGGGCTCCCAGGCCGGGACAGGGGGGCCATGCCCCCCGCCTCGGCGGCGCTCATGCTGGTCCTGGGGCTGGCCCTGGCGCTGCCCTGGGCGCGCGGGCGCGGCTCCCGGACGGTGCTGGCCCTGGGCGCCCTGGCCTGCCTGGCGAGCCTGGGGGCGCTGGCCGGCGGCACATGGCCGGAACTCCCGCCGCTCACCGCCGCTTCCACCCTCGGCCTGGGCCTGGCGCTGGTGCTGGTGGGCGGCGCCCCCGGCGCCCGCTGGCGGGTCCGCCAGGCCGGCGCCATCCTGGCCCTGGGACCCCTGGGACTCTGCCTGGTGGCGCTGGTCAGCGGCGCGGCCGGCATCCCCCTGCGCCTGGGCGGGACGGGCCCGTCCATGCCCCTGCCGGCGGCCGGGACCGGGATCCTGCTGAGCCTCGCGGTGCTGCTCGCCGCGGGAGTGGACACCTGGCCCCTGGCGCTGTTCGGCGCCCGGGCCGCGCGGGCTCCCTCCGCAGGCCAGGGGCGGGTGCGCTGGGGGCCGCTGGGGGTGTTCCTGACCATGGCGCTGGCCATCCTGGCCGGGGGCATCGTCATCCTGAAAGGCCAGCTGAAGACCGCCAGCCTGATCATCCAGGACGAGCTTTCGGCCATCGCCGAGGTCAAGACCGAACAGCTTTCCGATGGCTACTACGTGCAGGGCGAGGAGGCCGCCCGGCGCGCCAACCGCACCGTGGTCCCGGGCCTGCCCAGCGCCGAGACCCTGGTGGTCGCCCAGGACGGGGACGATGCGGTCTACCTGAGCGAGCGGCTGCATCCGGCCGATTCGGTCCAGGGTCTGCGGGTCCCCATCGCCGACCATCCCGGTGCGCTGCCGGTCCTGGCGGCGCTGGGCCGGGAGGGGCTGTTCCGGGGGGACGACTATCGCGGCCGGCCGGTGGTGGCGGCCCTGCGGCGGGTGCCCGGCACGCCCTGGGGGCTGATGGTCAAGGTGGACGAGGCCGACATGCACGGGCCCATGGGCCAGCGGGCCTTGACCACCGGGCTCATGCTGCTGGGCCTGATCGCCCTGGTGGCCATGGGGGTCGGGCTGGTGGTGCGCCACCAGGACGCCGGCCGGATCCTGGGCCAGCTGGCCCTGGAGCGGGAGCGCAAGGCCCTGGCCGAGCGCTCCGACCACCTGATGCGGCATGCCAACGACATCATCCTGCTCACCGACCTGGAGGGCCGGATCGTCGAGACCAACATGGCCGCCAGCGAAGATTTCGGTTTCAGCCCGGGGGAATTCCGGGCCATGCGGCTCCGGGACCTGCGCCCGCCGGCCCAGGCCCCGCAGCTGCTGGAGCGGTTCCAGGCGCTCCTGGCCGCGGGTTCGGCCCGGTTCGAAAGCTGCTACCGGCGCAAGGACGGCAGCGAGTTCCCGGCCGAGGTCAGCGCGCGGGTCATCAGCCTGGGCGAGGAATCCCTGGCGCTGCACTTCATCCGGGACATCACCGAACGCAAGTCGCTGGAGGCCAGGCTGCAGCAGTCCCAGAAGCTGGAAAGCCTCGGCAGCCTGGCCGGGGGCGTGGCCCACGACATGAACAATGTGCTGGGCGCGATCCTCGGCCTGGCTTCGGCCCGGCGGGAGGGCCTGGACGCCGCGGATCCCATGGCCGCCTCGCTGGACACCATCGCCGCCGCCTGCGTCCGGGGGCGCGAGGTGGTGCGCAGTCTGCTCTATTTCGCCCGCAAGGACCTGGCCGAGCCCCGGCCCCTGGACCTCAACGTCCTGGTGCGGGACATGGTCCAGCTCCTGGGCTTCACCACCCTCAAGCGGGTCAGCCTGGAGATGGACCTCCATGAACCGCTGAACCGGATCGTCGGGGATGGCGGCGCCCTCAGCCACGCCCTGATGAATCTCTGCGTCAATGCCCTGGACGCCATGCCGGGCAAGGGCGCCCTGCGGCTGGCCACGGCGAACCTGGCCGGCGGAGGTGCGCGGGTGACGGTGCGGGACACTGGCGAAGGCATGCCGGAGGTGGTGCTGGCCAGGGCCGTCGAGCCGTTCTACACCACCAAGCCGCTGGGCAAGGGGACCGGGCTCGGGCTGGCCATGGTGTCCAGCACCATGCGCGCCCACGGCGGAACGCTGGATATTCAAAGCCGTCCAGGCCACGGGACCGAAGTTACGCTAACCTTTCCTTGTCCAGCCGGCGAACCGCAGGCACTGGCCAGCAACCCCGCCGCTCCGCGGCCCGCGCAAGGAGGTCTCTTGAACATCCTCGTAGTGGACGACGACGAGCTGATCCGGGAGAGCCTGGTGCCCATGCTGGAGATCCTGGGCCATTCCGCCCAGGCGGCCGCGGGCGGGCTGGAGGCCGTGGCCATGTTCGAGGGCGGGCTGGCGGTGGACCTGGTGATCCTGGACATGAACATGCCGGGGATCAACGGCGCCGAGACGCTCACCCGGATCAAGGCCCTCAGGCCCGGGCAGGCGGTGCTCATGTCCAGCGGCTTCAACGACACCGAAGTCAACGGGCTGGTCAGCCAGCACGCCGGGGTGCACTGCATCCAGAAGCCCTTCAGCATGAACGAGCTCCGCCGCAAGCTCGACGGAATCCCGGTCTAGACAGGCTAGGCCCTGCGGAACAGCACCTGGCTCTCCAGGAAGATGTGCGGGTAGAGGCTCTTCTCCATGGCCCTGAGGGACTGCCGCAGCTTCGGCGGAGCGCTTTCCGCCGCCAGGTCGCGGATGCGGCGGAACAGGGCCACTTCGGCCTGGTGCTCGTCGTCCAGCAGCTTCTTCAGCGGGTGCGCCAGCTCCCTCAGGTGCTGCGCCGGCGGCCGCAGGCCCGGATCAAGCACCTGAGGAAACAGGGTGCGCTCCTCCAGGGTCATGTGGGCCCTGAATTCGCGGCAGAAGCGGGTGATCTCGCTGCGCAGCTCCTCCAGGGCGGGGTCGCCGGCGCCTTCCCCCAGGCACGCCT
>Ga0316217_10006298_pt1 | contig 11804 bp, 7 predicted proteins | sample 1anoAmetaG_FD_203633 | JGI IMG/M metagenome (GOLD analysis project Ga0316217, IMG submission 203633) | Freshwater microbial communities from Trout Bog Lake, Wisconsin, USA - 1anoA | ecosystem: Environmental > Aquatic > Freshwater > Lake > Hypolimnion/Profundal zone | place: USA: Wisconsin... | reverse complement strand
CTCGAGCGGGTGGGCCACGCCGGATGCGCCGACGACACCGAGTGCGTGAGGAACCTCCGGTTTGTCGCGAGCCGCGAGCGGGCGAGGGGGAACGAGCGCCTCGCCTTCGCGGCGCTCCAGCGAGCCAGGACGAAGGCCCCGGAGGACGATGGGCTGCTCGAGGAGGTCGCCGCGCTGGCCGCCAAGGTCGACCTGCACGCGGAGGCGTTGCGTGGGTACCAGACGCTGGCCGTCCGCCACCCGGGTGACGCGCGATGGCCAGCGGCGGTGGCAGCCGAGAACCTGGCGATCGTGAAGGGGTCGATCCGGCCCTGAGCGGTCGACGCGGAGTGGGCCCCGGCAGGGCGAATCTGTTGACCGCGCTCAGTGTGGCGCGGCGGGCGGCGGCCGCAGCGAGGACGTGTCGCTGTCGGTTTCGTCGTTGGCCTCGGGCGTCGGGGCGTAGCCCTGGCGGTGGTAGTAATACTGGTACGAGTAGCTGTACTCGCGACGGCTCAGGTTGACGGCGTTGAGGACGACGCCGATGACAGGCGAGTCGACGTCGCGCAGCGTCCGGAGCCCCTGTCGGCTCATGTGGCGGCTCGTCGCGAAGGCGCGGACGACGAAGACGGTGCCGTCGACCAGCGTCGAGATGATCGCCGAGTCGGTGACCGGAACGACGGGCGGGCTGTCGATGACGACACGGTCGAAGCGGTCGGAGAGGTCGTTGAGGAACTTCTTGAACCGGTCGGAGTGGAGCAGGTCGGCCGGGTTTGGCGGCGTCGGGCCCGCGGGGACGGACCAGAGGTTCTGCACGATGGTCGGCTTGGCGACCTCGTCGACCGTGGCGTCGCCCACGATGACGTTGGTCACGCCCGCGTCGCCGCTCCGACCGAAGATCCGGTGCATGCGCGGCCGACGGAGATCGCAGTCGACGAGACAGACGCGCTGCCCGCCCTGCGCCAGCGCGATGGCGATGCTGCAGGCGACCGTCGTCTTCCCCTCGGCCGGCGCTGCGCTCGAGATGAGCAGCCGCTTGTACGGGCGATCGGGGTTCATGAACATCAGGTTGGTGCGGATGCTCCGGGCTGCCTCCGCGATCCCGCTGAGCGGGGCCTCGTGCACGACCAGCTCGGGGGGGAGCGTCGAGGCCTCGGGGCGTCGCCGGCGGGAGGGGCGAGCCTTGCCAGCTACGACGCGGTCGCGGTCGTCCTCGAAGGCGGGCAGGAGCCCGAGGAAGGTGGCGCCGAGCTTCTCCTCGACGTCCTCGGGCGTCTTCAGGGAGCGATCCATCTGCTCACGGCCCCAGCTGAGCGCGATGCCGAACAGCAGCCCGGAGAGCACGCCCACAGCCAGGTTGACGATCGGGCGAGGCCGGATCGGCCCCTTCGGGACGGCCGCCTTGTCGACCACCCGGATGTTGTTCACCTTCATCATCCGGGCGACGTCGGCCTCCTTCATGCGCGAAAGGAGCAGGCTGAAGAGCTTCTCGTTCTGGTCGCGGGAGCGATCGAGGCGGTGGTACTCGATCTCCTTCATGTTGAGGTCGACGGCCTGGCGGCGCGCCGCTTCGAACAGCCGGGCCTCCCCCTCCTCCTGCCGGATGACGATCGCCAGGTCGCGCTCGACCGCGCCCTGGATGTTCTTCACCTCCCCGAGGAGCGTCTTCTTCGTGTCGTTGACGCGCTGCGAGGCTTCGCGCACGAGCGGGTGGTTCTCGAGCTTGCCGGCGGCGACGAGCGTGTCGAGCTGCTTCACGGCCTCCTGGTACTGGCCGCGAATGGACTGCAGGTACGGGCTGGCGAGGAGCTCGGACGCGGCGAGCTGGTCCGGGTTGTCGGCCGCCACCTTCGAGAGCTCCGCGTTGCGCGCGAGGAGCTCCTCCTTCTTCATGCGCGTCTGCGTCAGGGCGGTGTTGAGGTCCTGCATCTCGAGCCGAAGCATGTTGGACGCTTCGTTGATCGAGGTGCTCGGCAGGTCGTTCTCCTGCTTGAACTTGTGGAGCGCGTTCTCGTTCTGGTCGAGGTCCTGCTTGATGTGGTCGACCTGCCCGTTCAGCCACGTGACGGCGTCGGAGGTCGCGTTGATCGCCTCCTGCAGGTTCTGGTCGATGAAGGCGTTCGAGATCGCGTCCGCCAGCCGGGCGGCCCGGCGCGGATCGACGTCGTCGACGAGGACGTTGAAGAGGCGGCTGTTCTTGACGGGCTCGACCGTCACGCGGCCCCGGAGGGCCTCCACCGCGAGGTCCTCGGCGGCCGGCCCCGTGGGCCCGGTCTTCAGGTCGAGGAAGCTCGCGTCCGACGCGAGGCCGAGGTCGCGCACGACGCCGCGCAGCACCCGGTCGGACGTGAGGATCTTGTACTCGGTCTCGTAGTACTCGCGCGTGTCCCAGTAGACGCCCGCGCCGATGTCCAGCCCGCCCCCCTCCTTCTCCCCGAGCGGCTGGGCCGCGTGCGGGTCGAGCTCCAGCATCGTCTGGGCCTGGAAGATCTTGGGGAGGCTCTTCGAGTAGAAGATCGCCGCGCCGCCGCAGAAGATCACGCAGGCGACCACCGTGGCCCAGTACTTGGTGATGACGCGCATCGCCGCCGTGAGCGAGCTTGCGGCGTCGAGGGCAGACGGGGGGAGGGGCTCGCGGTCGGCGGACATGGGCTCGGAATGCGACGGGACGGGAGCGAGGGTTGAGGAGGGTGCCTACGAGAACCTACATCCTCCGGGTGCGGCTCCTTAGCACGCGCATCCTTATGGTGCGAGGTCGTCGGCCGGGATTCACCCCCCCGTCAGGACGCGCCGCGGAGGGCGGCGACGGTCCGGGTGAGGCCTTCACGCAGGCGGACCTTCGGCGCGTAGCCGATGAGCTCGGCCGCCGCCCGGATGTCCGCCAGCGAGTCCCGTACGTCCCCTGGACGTGAGGGCTCGTACCGCGGCGCCATCGAGGCCCCCGTCATCTCGCCGACGACCGACCAGAGCTGGTTCAGCGACGTGCGATCGCCGCAGGCAATGTTGATGACCTCCCCGGTGAGCTTCCGCGGGGCAGTCGCCGCCAGCAGGTTGGCGGAGACGACGTTCTCGATGAAGCAGAAGTCGCGCGTCTGCTCGCCGTCGCCGTAGATCGTCGGGGGCTCGCGCCGCAGCGCCGCGGTGATGAACTTCGGGATGACCGCCGCGTAGTGGCTGGCCGGGTCCTGTCGCGGCCCGAAGACGTTGAAGTAGCGGAGGCTCAGCGTCTCGATCGAGTAGAGCGCCGCGAAGACCCGGAGCAGCTGCTCCCCGGTTGCCTTCGACACCGCGTAAGGGGAGAGCGGGCAGGGCTCCATGGTCTCGACCTTCGGGAGCACAGCCGTGTTGCCGTAGGCGGACGAGCTGGCCGCGAAGACGAGCCGGCGCACCCCGGCGTGCCGCGCCGCGTCGAGCACCGTGGTCGTCCCCTGCACGTTCGCCAGCATCGTGCGCCCCGGGTTCTCGACCGAGCGCGCGACCGAGGGGATCGCCCCCTCGTGGAACACCACCTCGACGCCCCGGACGCAGCGCGCGACGACCTCGGGATCGACGATGCTCCCCTCGACCAGCTCGAGCCGACCTCGCAGCGACTCGACGTTCGACCGGCGCCCGCTCGAGAAGTCGTCGAGGATCCGCACGGTCTCCCCGGCGGCCAGCAGGCTCTCTGCCAGCGATGAGCCGATGAACCCCGCGCCGCCTGTGACCAGAAAAGTCGCCATCTCTCTGGCGTTTCTAGGCGATCGCGGGGCGTTCGGGAACGGGCAACCGCCCGGTTGCGCTGGGCGGTGCGGGCCGAGCGGGGCTATCGTGGCGTGATGCCGAGCTCGCCGCCGTCCCCGGGGGGAGGGGCCCCCCGCGGTCTCTTCGCGCAGCTGGGCGCGCTCACGACGGCGCAGCGCCACACTCTCCTCGCCTGCTTGCTCGGCTGGGCGCTCGACGCGTTCGACTTCTTCATCCTCGTCTTCGCCGTCAAGTCCATCGCCGAGGAGTTCCACGTGAGGGTCGCGTCGGTCACGCTCGCGATCACCTGCACGCTGGCGATGCGCCCCGTCGGTGCCCTCCTGTTCGGCTGGGCGGCGGAGCGCTACGGCCGCCACCCGACCCTCATGGTCAACATCGTCGCGTACTCGCTCCTCGAGCTCGCCTCCGCCGGTGCCCCGTCGCTCCCCGTCCTGATCCTCCTCCGGGCGCTCTACGGGGTGGCCATGGGGGGCGAGTGGGGGGTCGGAGCGGCGCTGGCGCTCGAGTCGGCCCCGCGCGAGCTACGCGGACTCATCTCCGGGATGCTGCAGCAGGGCTACGCGCTCGGTTACCTCCTCGCGGCGCTGCTCTTCGGCCTCTTCTTCGCGCGCCTCGGCTGGCGCGGGATGTTCGTCGTCGGCGCGCTCCCTGCGCTCCTCGTCCTCTACATCCGCGCCAAGGTCCCCGAGTCGCCCACGTGGCGTCGCGACGCGGCCCCGAAGGGGGAGCTCCTCAGGGCGCTCGGGCAGAACCTGCCGCGGTTCGCCTACATGGTCGCGCTGATGGCGGCGTTCAACTTCTTCAGCCACGGCACGCAGGACCTCTACCCGACGTTCCTCCAGGCCCAGCGCGGGCTGACGGCGCACGAGGCCGGGGCCGTCGCCGTCACCTACAACGTCGGCGCCATCGTCGGCGGGCTCACCATCGGCACGCTCTCCGAGCGCTTCGGACGGCGCCGCGCCATCCTCGCCGCGGCGCTGCTTGCTCTGCCGATGATCCCCCTGTGGGTGCTCGGGTCGAACGCGGTCTTCCTCGCGCTCGGTGCCTTCTCGCTGCAGGTGATGGTGCAGGGGGCGTGGGGCGTCGTGCCCGCGCACCTGAACGAGCTCTCCCCCAGCTCGGTCCGCGCCACGCTCCCGGGCCTGGCCTACCAGCTCGGCAACCTCATCGCGGCGGGGACGTCCACGATCCAGGCGCAGGTCGCCGCGGCGCACGGCGGCGACTACGCGCTGGCGCTCGGTGGGATGACGGCGACCGTCGTCATCGTGCTCGTCGTCGTGGTCCTGCTCGGGCCCGAGGCGAAGGGGGTCCATTTCGGCGCTGCTCCCGCCCCGCAAGTCGAGCTATCCTGAAGGCGTGATGGACCACCGCACCGAAGGGCCTCGGCCCGGGGGAACGCGCATGTGGGGGGGGCGCGTGCTTGGCCTGGGCGCTGCCTTCGCGCTCGCTTGCGGGGTGCCGGCCTGCTCCTCGGCGAACGGTGGGGCTGCCGGCGACGGCGGCGGCGTCCCGGAGGCGGCGCCCCGGGCGGACTCGGGGGCGCGGCACCTCGATGCCGGCGACGCGGCCCGCGTGAGCGACGCTCTCGCCGGCCCGCGCGACGCACGCGGCGACGGCGGCACCTCCCTGCAGACCGACGCGGCGCCCGTCGGCCCGGGTCGCGGGCACCCGGTGTGGCTCCACGCCAGCGGCGGCGACATCGTCGACGCGCAGGGGAAGACCCTCCGGCTCTTCGGCGTGAACCGCTCCGGGACGGAGTACGCTTGCGTCAACGGCGGCGGCATCTTCGACGGCCCGTCCGACGCCGCGTCCATCGCGGCGATGAAGGCCTGGAAGGTGAACGCGGTGCGCGTGCCGCTGAACGAAGACTGCTGGCTCGGCATCAACGGCGTCGCAAGCCAGTACGCCGGGGCGACCTACCAGGCGGCCATCATCGCGTTCGTCGACCTCCTGCTTCAGAACGGCATCTACCCCATCGTCGACCTCCACTGGACCGCGCCGGGGGCCACCCTCGCGACGGGCCAGGAGCCGATGCCGGACTCCGACCACGCGCCGGCCTTCTGGACCGACGTCGCGACGAAGTTCAAGGGGGAGGCCAACGTCATCCTGGAGCTCTTCAACGAGCCGTGGCCCGACAACGACCAGGACACCGACGCCGCCTGGACCTGCTGGCAGAGCGGCGGGGCCTGCCCGGGTATCTCGTACCCGGTGGCCGGGATGCAGTCGCTCGTCGACGCCGTGCGCGCGACCGGGGCCGGGAACCTCCTCCTGCTCGGCGGCGTCGAGTACTCGAACGCCCTGTCGCAGTGGGTAGCCCACAAGCCGACCGACCCGCTGAACAACCTCGCCGCCGCGTGGCACGTCTACCTGAGCAACACCTGCAACAACCAGACGTGCTGGGAGCAGACGGCGGGGGCCGTGGCCAAGGCGTTCCCCGTCGTCGCGACGGAGGTGGGGGACAGCGCGTGCAACGGCGCCTTCCCGACCAGCGTCATGACGTGGCTCGACACGCAGAACCAGAGCTACCTCGGCTGGGCGTGGGACGCCTACTCGACGGGCTGCTCCAACTACTCGCTCATCACCGACTACACCGGCACGCCGACCGCCGTGTACGGGGCCGCGTTCCAGTCGCACCTCGCGTCCGCCGCCCCCTGACCCGTCGCGCGCTACCGCTTCACGCCCGGGAACGCCCGCTCGGCCATCGCCCGTAGCGGGCCGCACGCGTCGGCGTCGAGCGCGCGCTTCTCGCCGGGGTCGGCGGCGAGGTCGAAGCACCTCCAGCGCGACGCCGCCGAGCCGACGAGGAGGCGATCGTCCGACATGGCGCCGAACTGCGCGTCGTTCGGCTCCCAGACCGCCGTCTCTGTGGCGAGGAGCGAGGCGTGGGGGGGGCCCATCGGGCGGAGGAGCGAGCGGCCGGTCGCGAGGTTGGCGAAGGGGAGCGTGCGCCGCGCGTCGCGGGCGCCGACCAGGTCGACGAGCGTGGCGCTGATGTCCTGCGAGTAGGTGCGGTGCCCCGCGTACGTGCCGAGCGCCCGCAGCGCGTCCGAGCCCAGCGCGCGCTTGCCGGCCACGAGCCAGCCCGGGATCCGGACCTCCTCCTCGTAGAGCGTGTTCAGGTGGTAGAGGCGCCCGTGCTCGCGGAACGCCTCGCCGTGGTCGGAGAGGTAGACGACGACGGTGTCGTCCCACGACGGGAGGCCGCGCAGCGTGCGGAGCACCCCCTGCAGGGTCCGCTCCTGCATCGCGACGCTGTCCCGGTAGTGGTTCCAGAAGGCGTTGATGTCCCCGGTCGCGTCGTCGGACTGCGGCGTGAACGGCAGCAGCGCCGGGTCGACGCGGTACGGCGAGTGGGTGTTGGAGAAGTGCAGGACGGCGAAGTAGGGCTGCTCCGCGGGGACCTTCTCCACGAAGTCGACCAGGCGCGCGGCGGCCAGCTCGTCGGGGGCCCCCACCTGGGCGTTCTTCGTGTCGCCGAGCTCGAGGGCGCTGACCTCCACGTCGATGCCGGCCCGCTCCACGAACGCGCCGAAGTCGTCGTACCGGAGGTTCTGCGAGGTGATGTACGCGGTGCGGTAGCCCGTGGCGCGCGCCAGCTCCCAGATGACGGGGGTCTCGTGGGCCGCCGCGAGCGGGACGTCGGGGGGCATCCCCGTCCAGAGCATCATGCAGGCGCTGAACGTTCCCGACGACTGCGAGACGAGCGTGCCGAGCGGGACGCGGTCGGGGACCACGGCGTCGAGCCACGGGTCCTTGCAGCCGGGGGGCGGGTCGGAGCAGACGACGTCGGCCCGCACGCTCTCGGTCAGCACGACGAGGACGTTCGGGCGGTGCGCCGGGGGGGGGATGGCCGGGATGGGCGTGGGGCGCCGGAGGGTGAAGCCGTGGCGGGCCCACCCTTTGCCGCCGAGCCCGTCGCGCACCGCGTGGAAGACGCCGTGGATGAAGCAGGTGTCGGGGGGGGCGGCCTGGAGCGAGCGGCTCTCCACGAAGTCGGTGAAGAAACAGGTGGCGGCGATGGCGAAGCCGACCACAGGGAGGACGGGGACGGTCCCCGCGAGCGACGCCGCGGCCCGCCGGACGCACCAGGCGATCGCGAGCGCGACGGGGAGCCCCGACAGCACGAGCGCCACGAAGACCCACGAGCCGCCCCACGCCACCAGCCAGTCGTGCAGCGTGCCGCGGAGCGCGATGCCGAGCCGCACGGTGTCGCGCGCCATGTAGGCGCCGAACACGCGGAAGTAGAGCGCCTGGCCGCCGTAGCAGAAGACCGCGAACGGCAGCACGAGGAGGCCGAAGACGAGGCCGAGGCCCGCGCGCGCCGCCGTGCGACGCCCCCCCGCCACGCCGCGCGCGGGGGCGAAGAGGTACGACGCGAGCCAGAGCGGCCCGGCCCAGAAGCCCGCGCTGGCGAGCGAGGAGCCGAAGTAGTTCAGGACCTCGAGCGGCGGGTAGATGAGGAGGGCGCGCGCGCGGAGGGCGAGGTCGAGCGCGATCGCCAGCAGGGTGGGGGCGACGAGGTAGAGGACGTGCGTGGGCCGCGCGCCGAGGAGGACGCGTACCCCTCTCTCCAGGCCCGGACGCATGGGACGCCGCTATCGCGCATCGGCGGACGTTTCAAGTACCCCGGAGCGCGGCGGCGCTATCCTCGGCGCGGTCGGATGCTCCCCCCCCACGTCCTCGAGAAGCTCGACACGCTCCCCGTCCAGCCCGGCGTCTACCTCTTCAAGGACGCCAAGGGGGGGGTCGTGTACGTGGGGAAGGCCAAGAGCCTGCGGAGCCGCGTCCGCAGCTACTTTCAGGCGGGCGGGTCGGATAGCCGCTACTTCATCCCCATCCTGCAGAGGACCGTGGGGGACCTCGAGACCATCGTCACGGCCACCGAGAAGGAAGCCGCGATCCTCGAGAACACGCTCATCAAGCAGTACGCGCCCCGCTACAACGTCAAGCTCCGCGACGACAAGGACTTCCTCTGCATCCGCCTCGACACGACGCACGAGTGGCCGCGGCTCACCGTCCTGCGCCGGCGCGCGATGAGCGCCCCGAAGGAGGGCGAGGGAGCCCCGTCGGGGGCGGACGGCGCGCGGTACTTCGGGCCCTACCACTCGGCGACCTCGGCGCGGCGGACGCTCCACCTCGTCAACAAGCACTTCCAGCTCCGGACCTGCACCGACCTCGAGCTCGCCAGCCGGAAGCGCCCCTGCCTGCAGTTCCAGATCAAGCGCTGCCCCGCGCCGTGCGTCTACGAGGTCGACCGCGGCTGGTACGCCGAGCAGGTCGGGCTGGTCGCCAAGTTCCTCGACGGGCGTCACGACGAGCTGTCGCGCGAGCTCAAGGCGCGCATGGGGGAGGCCGCGAGGGCGCTCCGCTTCGAGCTCGCCGCCGTGTACCGGGACCAGCTCCGGGCCATCGACAAGGTGCGCGAGGAGCAGAGCGTCGTCTCCGTCGATGAGGTCGATCGCGACGTCGTGGGGCTCTACCGCGAGGGGGACCTGGTCGAGGTCGCGCTCCTCTACGTGCGCGCCGGCAAGCTGGCCGAGGTCGCGACCTTCTCGACCAAGCAGGCCGAGATCCCCGACGAGGAGATCGTCGCGGCCTTCCTCGCGCACAACTACGAGGCGTCGCTCACCTCCATCCCCCCCGAGATCATCGTCCCCGTCGAGCCCGACGCGCTGCTCGGCATCGAGGAGTGGATCGCCGACCAGGCCCACCACAAGGTCGCGCTCGTCCACCCGAAGCGCGGCGCGCGCGTCGACCTCCTCGCGCTCGCCGTCGACAACGCGCGCCACGCCTTCCACGAGAAGCGCCGGCAGAAGGACGACGTCGACGAGCGCCTCGCGCAGCTGCAGGAGCGCCTCCGCCTGCCGACCCTCCCCCGCCGCATCGAGGGGTGCGACATCTCGCATCTCGGCGGCGGCGACACCGTCGGGGCCATCGTCGCGATGAAGGACGGCCTCCCCGACAAGAAGCGCTACCGCACCTTCCACGTCCGCGGCACCGGCAACGTGCTCGCCGGCGGCGACGACTACGGCGCCATGTACGAGGTGCTCGGGCGGCGCTTCCGGCGCAGCCTCGGCGCGAAGGCGGTCAAGGAGGGGGAGGCGATGAGCGAGCCGGAGGCCGAGGCGACGCGCGACCGCATCGAGTGGGATCTGCCGGACCTCTTCGTCGTCGACGGCGGGCGCGGCCAGCTCGGCGTCGCGCTGGCGGCCGCGCGCGACCTCGGCCTCCACGAGCTGCCGATCGTCGGGCTGGCGAAGGAGAAGGAGAACGTCGCGGGCGAGACGCTGGTCGACCGCGTCTACCTCCCCGGCCAGAAGAACCCCATCCCCCTCCGCAGCCACTCGGCCTCGCTCTTCTTCCTCGCCCGCCTGCGCGACGAGGCGCACCGCTTCTCGAACCGCGCCCGCGAGCGGCTCGGCAAGGCGCGACGCCTCCGCTCCGAGCTCGACGGCGTCCCCGGCGTCGGCCCGGCCACCAAGAAGGCCCTCCTCGCGCACCTCGGCACCGTCGCGGCGGTCAAGCGCGCGACCGACGAGGAGCTCGCGGCCGTCCCCGGCGTGACGTCCCGGCACGTCGCGGCCCTCCGCAAGGCCTTCGGCGAGGTGGCGCCCGACGCCGGACGTGGCACATAGTGCGGGCATGAAGACGGCGAGGGTGGTGGTCGGGTTCGTCGCGGTGGGCCTCGGGGTGGCGCTGACGGCGATCGCCGGCGAGCGGCCGGCCGAAGCCACCCCGGACACGGCGGCGAAGTGCATCCGGGCGACCCCGGAGGCGCGCTACCGCGGCCTCGGCTACAACCACATCGTCCACGTGGCGAACGCCTGCGCGTCGGACGCCGAGTGCGACGTCTCGACCGACGTGAACCCGCAGCCCACCCACGTGACCGTCCCCGCGAAGAGCGAGGTCGAGGTCAACACCTTCCTCGGCTCGCCCGCGCGCGTCTTCGTCCCCAAGGTCGAGTGCAAGATGGCGGGGCACTAGGCCCGGCGGTGCACCGGTCCGTCGCGTGACACGGGCCGTCCACGGCGGGACCGGGCGATCTCGTCGCGGGACTCGTCGAGCATGGCGCGGGGAGGGTCGGGTCCGCGCCGGTACTCGTCGAGTATGGCGCGGGGAGGGTCGGGTCCACGGCGGTACTCGTCGAGCATGGCGTGGGGAGGGTCGGGTCCACGGCGGTACTCGTCGAGCATGGCGTGGGGAGGGTCGAGTACACGCCTGTACTCGTCGAGGATGGCGTGGGGAGGGTCGAGTACACGCCGGTACGGGTCGAGTACGGCGCGGGGAGGGTCGGGTCCGCGTCGGTACTCGTCGAGTACGGCGTGGGGAGGGTCGAGTACACGCCGGTACTCGTCGAGTACGGCGCGGGGATCGCCGAGTACACGCCGGTACGGGTCGAGTACGGCGCGGGGATCGCCGAGTACGCGCCGGCACGGGTCGAGTACGGCGCGGGGATCGTCGAGTACACGCCGGTACGGGTCGAGTACGGCGCGGGGATCGCCGAGTCCACGCCGGTGCGGGTCGAGTACGGCGCGGGGATCGCCGAGTCCACGCCGGTACGGGTCGAGTACGGCGCGGGGATCGCCGAGTTCACGCCGGTACGGGTCGAGTACGGCGCGGGGATCGCCGAGTCCACGCCGGTACGGGTCGAGTACGGCGCGGGGATCGCCGAGTCCACGCCGGTACGGGTCGAGTACGGCGCGGGGATCGCCGAGTCCACGCCGGTACGGGTCGAGTACGGCGCGGGGATCGTCGAGTCCACGCCGGTACGGGTCGAGTACGGCGCGGGGATCGCCGAGCACACGCCGGTACGGGTCGAGTACGGCGTGGGGATCGTCGAGCACACGCCGGTGCGGGTCGAGTACGGCGCGGGGATCGCCGAGCACACGCCGGTACGGGTCGAGTACGGCGCGGGGATCGCCGAGTACACGCAGGTACCGGTCGAGTCCACGCCTGTGCGGGTCGAGTACGGCGCGGGGATCCTCGGGTACACGTCGGTGCGGGTCGAGTACGGCGCCGGACCGCAGCGGTACGGGACGAGGGCGGCGCTCCGGGGTGCTCCCCTCGCGGTCCGAATGGGCGCA
>Ga0316217_10006297_pt1 | contig 11805 bp, 9 predicted proteins | sample 1anoAmetaG_FD_203633 | JGI IMG/M metagenome (GOLD analysis project Ga0316217, IMG submission 203633) | Freshwater microbial communities from Trout Bog Lake, Wisconsin, USA - 1anoA | ecosystem: Environmental > Aquatic > Freshwater > Lake > Hypolimnion/Profundal zone | place: USA: Wisconsin... | reverse complement strand
CGGTCGCTCCCTTACGGTCGCGGCTCGGAAATGCCACAAAATCTGGACACACCCAACATTTGGCGCTCAGGCATTAATCCGGACATAACCGTTCCTGCCCGGCCGTGGTGCCGCACAGGAACGTGCACCACTGCAAGTCGGGCTGGTCGTCCGGGGCATCCAACCGTACGCTGAACGATTCCAGGTGGGCGTAGCGCCCGCCCGCATCGAGCGTGGCAAAGGGAATGGTGGCCGCGGCATCGTTGTGCGTTTGGAGTTTCCAGGCCTGGGCCCATAGGGGCGGCGTTATCGTGATCTGTGGTTCCTGCGTGGCTACCAGGATGGCGTCGCCCAGCGTGCCGCCGATGTATTCCATGGCCTCCGGCAGAATGGGAATACCGGCGGCATTGCGGACAAACCCGCGGACTTCCCATACAAACCCCCGCACGCGGTGCTCCGACTGGAGCAGCGGGACGCTGTCAATGTACCGGCCCATTCAAACCTCGCCGGCCACCAGGTCCTGGTAGGTCTCACGCCGGCGGATCACGCGGAATGTCGCGCCATCCACCAGCACCTCGGCGGCGCGCGGGCGGGCGTTGTAGTTGCTGCTCATGGCAAAGCCGTACGCCCCGGCGGAGAAGACCGCCAGCAGATCGCCCCGACCCAGTGCCGGCAGATAGCGGTCCTTGGCCAGGTAATCGCCGCTTTCGCAAATCGGTCCGACGACATCGACTTTTTTATCGCCTGCCACGCGCAGCACGCTGGTGCGATTGGGCGGCACCAATGCCACGCCGGGATTCGCCGGCCAGATAAAGTGATACGCCTCGTAGAGCGTCGGGCGGATCAGGTCGTTCATCGCCGCATCGATAATCACAAATTCCTTTGTGCCCCCCTGCTTGGTGTACTGCACCTGGGCGAGCAGAATCGCCGCGTTGGCCGCGATCGAGCGCCCGGGCTCCAGGATGATCTGCAACCCGCGGCCCTGGAGCAGCGGGACAATGGCCGCGGCATAGGTGCCGGCTGGCGGGGCTTCGTTGCCTTCGTAGAAGGCCGCAAAGCCGCCGCCGATATCGAGCGTGTCGATCACGATGCCGTCGCGTTGGAGTTCGTCGATCAGGGCGAGGGCTTTGTGGATCGCATCGACGTACGGCTCGGTGGTCTTGATCGGCGAGCCGATGTGCAGGTGCATGGCGTTGAGCTTGGCATGCTGGGCGCCCGCCGCCTGACGATAGAACGCACCCGCCCGGTCGATATCCACGCCGAATTTCGTTTCCTTCTTGCCAGTAAAGGTTTTCTCGTGCGTGCCGCGATTGGCGACATCGGGGTTGACGCGCAGCGCCCCGCGTGCCGTTACGCCCCGCAGGCCCGCCAGCCGATCGAGGTTCCAGAACTCCTGCTCCGACTCGATATTGAACCAGCCGATGCCGGCATCCAGGGCCTCGTTGATTTCCTTGTCGGTCTTGCCTACGCCGGCAAAGACGATCTGCCGAGGATCCCCCCCCGCCGCCAAGGCGCGGAACAACTCTCCGCCGGAGGTCACATCAAAGCCCGACCCGCAGTCGCGCAGCACGCGCAACAGGTTGATGTTGCCACACGATTTGATCGAGTAACAGATGATCGGATCGAGGGCGGTAAAGGCCGCCTTGATCCGCGAAAAATGCGTGACCAGCGTCGCTTGGGAATAAATGTACACCGGCGTCCCGCAGGCGGCGGCGATGCGCTCGACGGCGACGTCCTCGCAGAACAGTTTTCCGTCCCGGTAGGCAAAATGATCCATGGCACTCTCGCATAACTGTGAAACCAAGGCGGCAATTGTAACCGCCCGCGCCGCAGAGGTGTACCGCGAACGGCGCGTTGCGCCGGGGGATGGCCGGATTCTCCCGGCATTGAGCGATGGTGACCACGTTGGGGAGGGGTCTAGGGGGCGAAGTCGGGGCGTGACGTCATAGCCGTTGCCAAGTCACTCCGCGTCATGTTTGCGTTCGGCCTCCGTTTGACGAAAGGTTTCGAGCTCTCGTTTAAGCGGCTCCCAATAAATACGATCTTTTTCCTGTTCAGCCCGGACCTCAGCATCCAGGGCCTCCCGCAAAAGGGTTGGATTACCCGTAATAGCGTGGTCCAGCAGTGGACGGGCAGACAAAACGCATCGGGTCTGGTCGGGAAAATGTTTGGCCAGTTCGATCAGACGTTCAGGGGTGCGGGATTCTTTGAGCCAAAATGCAATTCGTTCCGGGGTCGCTTCGTGACGCATGGAATGGTAATGCACTTCCACAAGGGCACTGATCATCGGCCAATCTTTTTCCCGCTGGGTCTTCTTGGCGGTGACCAGATCAGGCACGGACATAAGGTCGATTTCCCGACCATCCTCTTCGGTAATGGTTGTGCGTCGTTGCCAGAGCAGCGCAAAATCCGGCAAGCCGCGAAGTTTTGTCATGACATCAATCCGCAGCCCCTCCACTCCTGTAACATTACAGCGGTAATGCACGGCATGACCACGGGCCAGCACCTGCGGGTCAAATGGCGGTACCGCGATTCTGAGAGCTCCCAGCTCGTTCAAGGCCGCATGTAGGCCGGTAAAATTCGATTCATCGGCCAGGATGAGGAAATCAATGTCCTTGCTAAACTGGGCTGCGCCGTAGAACACGCAGGCCTGACCGCCCATAAGCAATGCCTGAACCCGATGTCTCCGGAACGTAGAAAGGACTTGTCGGATCGGGGTCGGGATCAAGGCTGCCTCCCATGGCCAGATAATGGGCGAAGATTTTCTCGCTTTCCTGAAAGCGCTGAATCGGGGTAAGTTTTACCCACTCCCGCCATTCTTCAGGCCAGTCTTCAAATCGCATACCTGATATTGTATCCAGTCATTCCCTTCGCTGTCGAGGAAATGTTCGCTGATGCAGTTCCCAATCAGTGGCCCATCGTAGGTTCCGCGTTCGGGGCTGGACCGCCCCACCCGGCAGGCGGGGCCTACATCGAATCCGTTCATCCGCAACCCATGGCTTGGCCGGAATTCCTTCCGCCAGCAGTGCCGCCCCGCGTGCGGTGAACTGGAAACTGGTCAGTCAGGCACCGGGGACCACGGGTGCGGGCGGTGTGCCTTCCAACCCCTGCGGGTCATACGCGTGCTGCGCCTGGTACGCCTGCACGCCGTGTTCAATCTCCGCCTTAAGTGCACCATCCATAGTGGGCCCGGATGCGACGGCCTGTTGGGCCACGGCCGCCGCCGCCGCGTATTGCCGCGCGGCCGCCAGGCTCCAGGCCAGCGTCAGCAGCGCCCGCGGGTCCTGATTTTTCCCCAAGGCGCAGGCCTGCTGCGCCACGCCCCGGCCCAGTTCCACCTGCCCGCCGCGCACCAGGGCCACCGCCCAGCGGCGCAGATGCTCGGGATTCCGCGGATCGAGCAGCGCTGCCATCTGGAAATGCTGCTGCGCCGCGACATAGTCTTTCCGCCCCAGGCACAAGCATCCCAGTCCCAGGTGGGTTGGCACAAACGCGGGGCGCAGGGCCAAGGCCTGCTGCAAATGGTCCTGGGCCCGTACCAGATCGCCCGCCTGGTAATACAGCAAGCCCAGATCACACTGCGCCAGGACACTTTTCGGATCGGCCTGCACGGCCTGCACCAATGCCGCCAGTGCCGCGGCTTTATTCCCCTGCTCCAGCAGGGTTACGCCGTAGGCGGACCACAGGTCGGCGGCCGCCCGGGCATCGCCCGGCGGCACCTGCGTGCCGGCGGCAAAGACCCGCAACGCCTGCGCCCCCTGCCCCATGGCGCGGTACACCAGGCCCAGGTTGGTATAGCCCTGCACCCAGGAAGGATTCAAATCCTTAGCCGCCTCCAGCAGGGGCAGCGCCTTGTCCAGTTGCCCGGTATTGGTATAGAAGGCACCCAGGTTCTCGGGAACGATGGCCGACTGCTGATTGTGGGCATAGGTGTCCAGCCATAATGTTTCCAGGTCCTGGTAGATCAAACCCTGTGACCAGGTCAGCACCACGCAGGCCGTCAACACAGCACCAGCACCGTAGGCCGCAAAGCGCTGCTGCGGCACATACTGGCCCGCCAGGCGTACGGCGGAGCCCAGCACCACCGCCAGCACGCCCAAGCTGGCCAGATACTGGAAATGATCCGCCACGAACGAATACATCATGGGGTACGTATTGACAAACCCCAGCGCCGGAAACAGCGTTATGGAAAAATAGAGCGTGCCCACCAGTGGTCCGCGTCCCAGCCGCCGGCGCAGGGCGAACAGCGCCCCGAGCAACCCCAGCCAGGCCGCGGGAAATGCATATTGCCACGCGACGCCGGCATTGACCGGCCAGCGCGGATAAATGAATACCAGGGGCCACGGCCAAAGCAATTTGCCCACGTAGAACCAGAGCGCCCGGCCGGCAATCAGGCAGCGCTGGATCGGGCTTAAGGCCCACGCGGCGCCTTGCGCCCCGACGATCACCTTTTCCATGTAGGCCGTGTGCAGCCCCAGTACCAGCCCGAGCGCCACAAAGGGCGCCAAGGGCAGCACGTCCCGCCAGGAGAGCCGCGGCTTTTTCCACCATAGTAGCAGACCGATGATCACCGGCAGCGAGCAGGTCACCGACTTGCTCAGCAGCGCCGCCATAAACAGGAGCAGGCTGGCTCCATACCAAGCCCACGATGCGCCCGAGATTGCCGTGCCTACGGTGCCGCCGCCGGCCGGTTTGCCAGGAGCCGACGAGGGCGCCGGCACCACGGCGGCAAAACGCCAATACGCCAGGAATGAAAGCAGGTAAAACGTGCCCGAGAGCACATTTTTGCGTTCCGTCACCCATGCCACCGACTCGACCTGCACCGGATGCACCCCGAACACGGCGGCAATCAGCCACGCCCCGGGCACCCCCAGCCGCCGCAGAATAATCCACACCAGCACCGCGTTGAGCGCCTGGAGCAGCACATTATCCAGGTGATACGGCAGGGCCGTGGCCAGGCCCCACAGGTGGTATTCCAGCCAGAACGAGGTGTGCACCAGCGGGTAATACTGCTTGTTGTATTCCGGCGCGCTGTTGGCCCAGATCTGGCCGAGTCCCTCCGCCGTGCGCAGCGTGGGATTCTGCGTCACGTACATGTCATCGTCCCAGATCCAGCCCCCGCGCAGCAGCACCGGCCCATATGCGATCAACACCAGCAGGACCAACCCCGCCAGCCATAAACGAGTTGTGCGCTGCGCCATGATTTGGATTCTAGCGGAAGAGCGGGTGATGGTGCCATGGTTCTACGGTGAATCATGCCGCCGCGTGATTCACCGTAGAACCATGCGGGCGCGGGAGCGACGTGGGATGGTTAATTCAGCGAACATTGCATGCCTCTTCCGCGACCTGCGCGGCAGAAGCATGGCACCAACAGACCGCGTCCCCAAAGACGTATTGACATCCCATCGGCATAGCCTTAACTTCGCTGTCCATGATGAATGAAAATAGCCCAACTTCCGCCGCCGGCCTGGTCCGGCCCAATATTGCCGCGCTGGCCGGTTACGTGCCGGGTGAACAGCCCAGCGATACGCGGGTGATCAAACTCAACACCAACGAGAATCCGTATCCCCCGTCCCCACGGGTGCTGGAGGCCATTCGCCACGTCTCGGCCGAGCAACTGCGCCGCTATCCGAGCCCCAACGCAAAAACGTTCCGCGAGGCAGCCGCCCAAGTGCATGGCCTGACACCGGATATGATCCTGGCCACCAACGGCGGCGATGAACTCTTGTCCATCGCCATCCGCGCCTGTGCCGGCGAAACCAATGCGGTCGCCTTCCTGGATCCCAGCTATTCGCTCTACCCGGTGCTGACGGCATTGCAGGGCGCCAAGCCGCTGGTGCTGCCCTATCGCATCACCGGCAACACGTGGACCCTGCCCGCGACTATAGCGCAAACCAAGGCGGCCATACTGCTGATCGTCAACCCCAATGCCCCCTCCGGCACCTTGGCGGATGTGGCGCAACTGGGCCAGATTGCCCGGGACTTTCCCGGCCTGCTGCTGATTGATGAAGCCTATGTGGATTTCGCCCCCACCAGCGCCCTGTCCCTGGTTCAGAGTTGCCCCAACGTCCTGATCCTCCGGAGCCTTTCCAAAGGTTACGGCCTGGCGGGGCTGCGCTTTGGTTATGGCATTGCCCAGCCGGCCCTGCTCAGCCAGTTGGAAAAGGTTCGCGACAGCTACCCCGTCGACGTGGTGGCGACCGCCGCCGCCACCGCCGCCATCCTCGATCAGGACTATGCGCGCGATACCTGGCAACGGGTTATTGCCGAACGCGAGCGCCTGGGCACGGAGTTGCGCGAAATGGGCTTTGGGCTCACGTCCAGTTCCAGTAATTTTCTGCTGGCGCAGGTTTCGCCGCGCATGGCCGTACCCGAAACGGACACCCCGGCGGCGGCCGCCAAGGCCATTTACGAGCGGCTCAAGGCCGCGGACATCCTGGTGCGCTACTTCAACCTGCCCAACCTGACCGATAAACTCCGTATCACCATCGGCACCCCGGAGCAAAACGATCGCCTGCTGGCCGAACTCCGCAACATCATCGCGTAACCCCTAGGACCGCGGGCATCCTGCCCGCACCGTAACGCGGGCTTCTAGCCCGCCCGTAACGCGGGCTTCTAGCCCGCACCCGTAACCGCCATCAGCCAAAGGATCCAAACCATGCCGCGCCAAGCCACCATCACCCGCAAGACCAAGGAAACCGACATCACCCTGGCGATCGATCTGGATGGCTCGGGCAAGTCCACCATCGCCACTGGCGTGGGCTTCTTTGACCACATGCTGACCCACCTGGCCAAGCACGGCCTTTTCGACTTGACCGTCCAAGCCAAGGGGGATCTGCACATTGATGCCCACCACACCGTGGAAGATGTTTCGCTGGTGCTGGGCACCGCCCTGGACCAGGCACTGAGCGACAAGAAAGGCATTTACCGCTATGGCTGGGCCACCGTACCCATGGAAGACGTATTAGCCAACGTGGCCCTCGATCTTTGCGGCCGGCCCGCGTTTGTGTTCAACGTGACGTTCCCGACGCCGCGGGTAGGCGACTTTGATATTGAACTGATTTCGGAGTCGCTCCGCAGCCTGGCCAACACCGCCAAAATGAACCTGCACGTCAACGTGCCCTACGGCAGCAACTCCCACCACATTGCCGAGGCGATCTTCAAGGCCCTGGCCAAGGCGCTGCGCCAGGCGGTGGCGACGGACCCCCGCAACCCGGAAATCCCCAGCACCAAAGGCACGCTATAGCCGTTGCCGTAGCGGCAACGCGCGGTCGGAACCCAGACGAGGGCATCGCATGCCGCGTGCGCCGCGCTGCCAACCACATAGGCGATGACAGCGTGGCCGTGATTTTCAATGCCCGGAGTGCTATGCTGTAGACAGTTGTGGAGAACGCCCATGCAGGTGACATTAAGCCCCGAAATGCAGAAAATCGTGGAAGAACGGGTGCGCAGCGGCGCCTTTGGCTCACCAGAGGAAGTTGTCGCGGCCGGGCTGTCCTTGCTTTCTGAGGACCCACTGGCCGATCTGCCGCCGGAAGAACTCGAAGAACTGCGCCACGAGATTAGACGGGGAACTGAGGCCTTGGATCGTGGCGAAATCTCCCAGTGGACGGCCGAGTCACTGATCGCGGAACTTGATGCGCACTTGGCCAAAGAAAAACGAGCCGGCTGATGGGCATTATTGTTCGCAGTAACCTGAGCAAGGTTGATGCCTTCGATATTGCGTATCACATTGCGCAGGACAATCCGGCGGCGGCTCGGCACTTCCTGCGGACGCTGGAAAAAAAGCTAACGATGCTGGCACGGCATCCACTGGCGGGCCGGGCGCGGCCCAGCCTGCAGAAGGATCTCCGGAGCTTTTCCGTCGGGGATTACCTCGTCTTTTACCGGCCAATTCCCAGCGGCATCGAACTGGCACGCATCCTCCACGGCGCACGGCACCTTCGGCGTAGCATATTCCGCAGGCGCTGAGCCAGATTGAACTTCGTTGCAGCTACTTATCATTTGTGATGCGTTATTGCCATGAAATGGCACAACCTCCCCAATTTCGTTGGTGATAAGCGTGCCTTCCCCGCCAGTTTGCTCCTGCCCAGGAGTGCCTTGCAACCGTCGATTGGAAAGTAGCCCAGGACGATGTGCGACTCTTCCTGGAACGCCCGCGCGACATCGACCTCGTAACCCCCAGCACCGTGAGCGCTCTTTTACGGCAACGCCATTGACCGGGCGCACCGTTTTCCAGGGGCAATCCCGACGTGCCGAGCACCAAGGGGGCGTTCTAACCGTTGCCATAGCGGCAACATCCAAGCCGCGACCATCAGGGAGCGACCGCGCTGCACGCGATCAATGAAAGATGGGCTCATGCCCGGACCAAAGCAGGTTATGGACGTTGAACACGAAAATCAGCGTGCAGACGATAAGAGCGAAAGCCGCGACTGCGCGGACGAGTAATCCACGGGAAGGAAGGTAGAATGCCCAGAAAGCCAGCGCGAGACCGAGAAGGTTGCCAGGGAGCGACGTCCAATCCTGATAGCCACACATGCACATCGTCAGGTTCATATTCAGGAATGAAACAGCAAAGGCGGCAGCGGCAAGGGTAAGCCTGAGAAACGGACTGCGGGATGGTTGGGGGTTGGCGGCATAGTCTAGAAAACGGGCCAAAGCCATGGTCGCACTCCTGCTCACACTTTGTACGAGTGAGACGCCCAAATGTTCGCGCCATGGAGTTGTTGTTCCGCCAGTTGGTGTATTAAAGCTATTTCTGCCACTTGACCGTATCGCTTAGTAACCGCCTGGGCGATGCTACTGCCCAGCACGGTCGCTTCGCACGATCCCTGCCACGACCATCATGCGGCTGGCATCAGCGGCAAGTTGGTTTGGCATGTTGTTCTGGTTGCCTCTCACGGGATGCCGGCAGTGCGGGAATCGCGCAACGCGTCGCCGCTGCGGCGACGGCTATAACCATGTAACCGCTTATCCCACCGTCAGCGCCAGCGTCTGGCCGGTTTCCACGACCGTATCGGCAGCCAGCGTAATCGTCACGCGCCCGCCCTGCTGGGCGATCGTCGCCGCGACCGGGGCATCCTTCAGCGTTACTTGCACCTTTTGGCCCACCACGCCATCGGGCAGCGTCAGGGCCAGGGTTTTAGCACGCAGCCGCCCGTGTTTCAGTACGATCGTGGCCGATAGTGTACCGCCCTGGCGTTTCTGGGCAAACGTGCCCCAGCCCTCGGCGGCGGTGAAGGCGGCCTTGAAGTCTTCCGGGGTCAGGCGCGGGGCAAAGCCGATGTAGCCGCGCGGGCCGTCATATTCAAAGCCGCAGGCGGCGATGAACACGCCGTAGCTGGCCATCGAGCGCGCGTAATGATCGCCGCATTCCACTTCATTCCACGGGTTGCGATGCGCGGCGCCGTAGCGATCGTGAATGGCGCGTTCCACGGCCAGGCCTTCCTGCACCAGACCTTCCCAGACCATGTGGCCGGCCGCCTGGTGCTCGAAGCCATTCATACATTCATTGAAATACATGGCGAATCCGACGGGGCGGCCCTTGCCGCAGGACTGCGCGAAACTCCAGTCGGAACGGGGGAACGTACACATGAGCAGGCCGGCCTCACCGGGCATGGCATACCAGCGCCCGGCTTTCATCTTCTGGTGATAGCCGCCGGCGTCGGGAGCGAAGTTGTATTTCCAAAGAGCGGCAAGGGCGGACTTGGTCTCCTTTTCCGGCAGCACGCGGCCCAGGCCCACCTGCCACGCCCAGCTTTGCCCCAGCACCTGGTCGATTTCACAACCCGTGCCGGAATTGATGGAATCGGGCCGCTTGGGGTCGGGGATATTCATAAAATATTCGCCGTTAAACAGCCGCTTGGTGAAGTTGGGCACGCCCACCTCCACGATGCCATGGCACTGCTGGGCGAAGGCGTCGTCGCCCATCAGGCGGGCCATTTCCTCGGCGGCGCGCAGGCTGCCCAGGTACATGCCGCTGAGCCACGCCACCGGGCCGTACCATTCGGCATCGAGCGTGTTGTGCTGGGCGCCTTCCAGGATACCATCGGCGTTGCCATCCTGTTCGATCAGCCACTGCGTGGCCTTTTTGATCGCCGCCCAGTTGCGCTTCAAAAACGCATCATCCGGCGAAGTTAAATGATCGCGATACGCCCGAAAAATCGTACCCGCCTGGCCGTCCACGGCCTGGCCGCAGCCAAACTCCCCACGGTGTTCGATCATGCCGTTGGGTCGGAAGCTGATGGCGGGATTAAATTCCGCGCGCTCGCGCAAAAGGATATCGAGTTCGGGGAACAGCCGCCCCACCGCCTGCTCATATTGCCAGACGTGCGTGCAGGTGCCGTCGCAGCAACCCACGCCCTCCCAGCCGTAGAAGCGGCCATCGGAGAAGCGAAAGGCCGTGGACGTGGCCAGGATCGAGGCGTTAAGCAGCGTGCGGTCCAGCAGCCAGAACGGGAGGGAAGAATCGTACCAGGTGTCGCGCCACAGGCGGGTGGTGCCGGCGAGGCGGTCGAAGTTCTTGACCACATAATCCGCCGCCGCCGCCGCCGTGGGCCAGCGCGTGGCATAGTAGCGACCGGAACTGCCTTTGACGCGATTGATCCGCAGGTTCGGGAAGCACCATGTCACGACAAACGTGACCGTCGCCTTTTGACCGGCGTCGAGTTTGATCTTGCGTCCGAGTTCTCCGATGAGTTTGTCGGCCAGCGGGGCGGAAACTTCGCCGCTGGAACTATCGGCGGCCGGCCCCAGCAGGGCCAGGCCCATGGTTCCGAAATCGGGCAGGTCTTCGAGCCCCTGGGGTGCGGCGCCTTTATCGGAGAAGGTGATCTTGCCGACGCCGATATTGCCCCATGCCCCCTTCTGGGCATCGACGATCTCGATGACGGCATCTTTGCCTTTGAGATGCCGCACGTCGAATTCCTGCACCTCCATCGCATTGTTGGCTTTGCCGGCGGTGGTTTGTACCACCTTGCCAGCGACCACCAGGTTCAAACACGTTTTGCCCTTGAAATTGCCGCCGCCGATCCAGAAGCGGATGAAGTTGCGCTCGATCTTGAAACTGCGGCTGGTCAGCTTGCCGGTGGCATTGTCGCGCCCGCCCACCTCGGTGCCCGGCGCCGAGGCGTGGGAATTGACCACGCGTGGCGTATCGCCGCCCACATCGCCCTGGTAGTCGGGAATATCGGATTTCTTGATCGGCCCCTTGCCGAACGCCTCCCCTTCGACCGTCCACCCCTCGTAGGTTTCCTTGTTCCAATCCTCAAAGACGATGTCCGGCTGATCCGCCGTCGCCGGTGCGGCATCCTTTGCCTTGGCCACCGCGCATTCCAACAGGGTGTAGCCGTCGCCGGCCACCACGCGGTTGAGCCGCTGGCCGGCCACATTCCGATGATGCAGGCAGACGGCATTTTCCAGCGTGCCGGTCAGCGTGGCCTCCACCGCCGCGGTGGAATTGTTGTGCAAGGTAAACTGCATGATGGTGGCCGGCAGGCCCGAATCGTCGGCATGCAGCGGAATAAACGGCGAAAAAGCCTCCAGGGTAATGCCCACCGGGCAGGCCGGATCGCTGTAGGTAATGGTGCCGATCGGGTATTGCCCGCAGAAGGCTATCTCCGAAAAACCCGACGCCTCGAGTTTGCGGCTTTGCCCGCCGATGCTCAGGGCAAAGCCCTGTTCCAACGGCGCCGTCGGCACCACCGGATGGGAGTAATTGTGATCGCCCGTACCCATGTGCTGGTTGAAGATATCCCAGTGCCACAGTTTGCCATCGCCCCCCAGGTAAACCTGCCCGGTGGTAATGCCGCCCACGGGCATGCCGAT
>Ga0316217_10006296_pt1 | contig 11805 bp, 12 predicted proteins | sample 1anoAmetaG_FD_203633 | JGI IMG/M metagenome (GOLD analysis project Ga0316217, IMG submission 203633) | Freshwater microbial communities from Trout Bog Lake, Wisconsin, USA - 1anoA | ecosystem: Environmental > Aquatic > Freshwater > Lake > Hypolimnion/Profundal zone | place: USA: Wisconsin... | reverse complement strand
GCTTCAGTTTCAGCTTGACACACTATATTCGGCTTTTAGTAATTAACTCAACAACAGTATTTCAATATGGCAACATTTATCAGCGGACGTAACCTTCTTGCCCTGCCATCGCAAATACCAGTCCGTTAGCTGTAACCCAAGAGACCATTCAAAAATTTAATTAACGTTATGAAAAGAGTATTAATAATCGCATTATCAGTATTAACAATTATATCTTGTAAGAACAATCAAGACAAAAACGCAAATGAGATTAAAGACTCAACAAAACAAAACGTGTCTAAAGTAATAGAAAAAGAACTTCCATATTTTGACTCAACTACAATGAGTAAAAATGGAGAAGTAGGTTATCAAGATACTTTTTCAGTTGATAAATTAAAGTTTAGAGTTATTCATCATGATACGTTATTTGATGGAATTATTCAGAAGTTTGAGCAAGGAAAATGGGGTGAAGTTTTAAGTTTTGAAAGTTTGGGAAACCATAATAATTATTTTGTGGATAAAGATTTAAATAATGATGGCTACAATGATATTTGTCTTGAGTGGAAATGGGATATGGAAACATTTTTCTATAACCCTAAACTAAAAACATTTACAAACAAATCAATAAGGCTTCCTTCAAGTTGGTATTTAATTGATAAAGAAAAAGGCATCTATTGTAATTATCAGGAAGGTAAAACAGCAGATGCTACTTCTGAACTTTATACCATTAAGAATTTTGAGAAAGTAGTTTTAGCACACATTGAATTTAAGTCAAGGGCAGATGATAATCAAATATTAGACAAAGCTGAACTATATAAAGACAAGTCAAAAGTTGAAGAATTAAAGGTCAATAAAGACGAAGAGTTTAACTATGTTAAATGGTGGACTGAAAATTATAAACGTGTTCTATAACGGGCTACAGCTAACAGGTGTATTTGACGATAGCAGGGGCGAGGGAATAAACATCAACTTCAGTTCTTTCTTTTAGCTTCAGTTTCAGCTTGACACACTATATTCGGCTTTTAGTAATTAACTCAACAACAGTATTTCAATATGGCAACATTTATCAGCGGACGTAACCTTCTTGCCCTGCCATCGCAAATACCAGTCCGTTGGCTGCAACTGTATTTCACAATATTTAAACACTTTTATGACAGAAGAAGAATATATAAAAGATAGAGTTGATAATCAAATAAAATGGTATAGTGATAAAGCAACTTTAAATAAAAATTTGCATCATTGGACTAAAATTGCAGTGATTGTTTTTTCTGCTGCAATTACTTTAATTGCAGGGTTTAAGTTTGACACAACAGCTAAAGACATAACGCTTGGAGTACTTGGAACTTTTATTGCAATAGTTTCTGGACTTTCTGGACTTCTTAAATTTCAAGAAAAGTGGACAGAATATCGAACAACATCAGAAACACTTAAACACGAAAAAATGCTATTTGTTACTAAAACTGGACCATTTGACAATACAGAAGAACCTTTTAAAATTTTAGTTACAAGAATTGAGAACTTTATAAGTAAGGAACATTCAGCTTGGAGTCAATATATTAATAAAGAAAATTAAATAGTTCATGCCAATATTAAAAACTTATGACTTGTTTATTTCACACGCTTGGAAATACAATCAAGACTATTACAAACTAGAAGAGTTCTTAAAAGCTGCACCATTATTCAAGTGGAGAAATTATAGTGTTCCGACACACGACCCTTTAATTGACCCAAATACATTTGTTGGAAAGTCAAAGTTGACAGCAATGTTAGACAATCAGGTTAGACCAGTAAATTGTGTTTTGATTTTAGCAGGAATGTATGCAGCACACAGCGACTGGATACAAAAGGAAATTCAACTTGCAAGAGCTTATAGGAAACCAGTTGTTGGTGTTATCCCTTGGGGTCAAATCAATACACCAGTTTCTGTTCAAAATGCAGCAGATATTATGGTTGGTTGGAATACAATTTCCATAGTTAATGCAATTCGACAATACTCAATTTGACAAAGAACAGCAGCAGCCAACAGGGGTATTTAGCAATAGCAGGGGCGACGGAATAAACATCAACTTCAGTTCTTTCTTTTGGCTTCTGTTTGGGGCTGACGGAACATCTTTGAACATCAGTTCTTGTATTTGGCTTTTGGAACAGTATTGTGCTTTGGTTATCAGCGGACGTAACCTTCTTGCCCTGCCATCGCAAATACCAGTCCGTTACCTGCAAGCCTTTAGAGCAACTGTGCTAAACAGAAACAGTCGAATTATCAATCATACTTGAAACAGTTTCCCAACGTTTAACTTTTGGAATTTGGACATTTTCGACAGCAGACAAATCACTTAATATCTTTTTTGCTAAGACATTTGCCATCCGAACAGGAACAGCATTACCAATCATCTTGTAACCATCAGCAATATTTTTATAATAAAACTTGAAAGTATCAGGAAAAGTTTGAATTCTCGCACATTCTCTAACACTTAATCTACGATATAAATCTTCTTTGCCAGGGACAAATATTCTTACGTTTTGTTCGACAAATTGAAACTTTGGAGCTTGTGGATGGCAAGGTGCATGACGACCACCTGCTTGTATTGTGAAAGAAACTTCATCCCATGAACGAACACGATTTCTCGACATATAAATTGTTGAAAATCCGCCAGTCATAAATTCGTGGTTTGTAACTAAGCAATTTTCATCATTTGTAATGTTGCCCTTTAGAGCAGGTAATACATTATCTTTTAAATCCCCAATAGCTTTTGACAAAGGAATTTTATTTTCTAAAGTTGTAGGAGTTGGAAACTCAAATTCAATTCCTAAATCAATACGATAACCTACAAAGAAAACTCTTTTTCTATCTTGTGGCACTCCATAATCAGACACATTCAACATTTGAAAAGACAAATTATAACCACATTCGCGAAACATACTTTTAATATTTTCCAACGCATTACCGTGAGCGGCTAAAAGCATTCCAGATACATTTTCAGCAAGAAAGAATTTAGGCTGTTTGTCAGCAAGAATTCTAATAAAGTCATAAAATAGTTGTCCTCTTTTATCGCCAATGCCCCTCATAGCTCCAGCTTCGGACCAACTTTGACAAGGTGGACCACCAATAATTCCGTCACATTCAGGCACTTCATTTGTTGGAACATCTGTTATACTTCGTTTGTCTAAATAAACGCCTTTATGGTTTTTTTCATACGTATCCCAAATAGATTTATCATATTCATTTGCCCAAATTACATCAAATCCAGCTTTTGAAAATCCTAAATCTAAACCACCTGCACCAGAGAAAAATGTTACTAATTTCATACTAATTGACTTTAAAGGTTATTATCTTACAATCCAACAGTTGAGCAGGATTATTTGGATTTTTGATTTGAATATCATCAGAATAATTAGCTTTTGTAAGATTTTGGAGTGCAATTTTATCATCAGTTGGAAATGAATTGAATTTTTCTGTTTTCATTAAACAAATAATTTGAAACTTCGCATTAGCATCCACTTTGTTCAAATAAGAGAAGATTTTATGTGGGTTTTCAATATGCCACATACCACGAATACGTAAATCAGTTACACCTAAAGGGTCAACTTTTTTAACTTTTCCTAATTCATTAGTTTCTGTAAATTCCACATCGGGAATTTCGGTAATACCTGAGGAAATTGTTTTTTTAATTTTCTCGTAAACTTCTTTATCAGCAGAAAAACAATCACCATAAACAAACCATAAGTATTTTATATCTGTATCGTCTGTATAACCAATAATGTAAATAATATCCTTTTCAGACCATACTTCACAATTTTTACAAGCTTGTGTAAGCATTGGGCTATTTGCAAAGAGTTTAGATTTAGGATAAGAACTATTTAATGCTAATGCACTTATCGGATTTTGAACTTTTTTAGTTTCTATAGCATCACCATTACGAAGAATTATATCAGGTGGGTTATTTTGGTTGCCTAAATAAGAAAAGACTTCATTAAATCTTTGCAATCTATTTATTTCAGACAAGTTAAAAGAATCTGCAAATATATCTTTCACGTAGTTTTCTAAAGCTTCACCCACAGAGTTTGCTCTATTTCGTCCAGTGTAATAATCTTTAACCTTAATTATAGGATTTTCGACTATTAATTTTATAGCTTGTAGCAGGTTTGCCATATTCAGAATTTATCCAATTTAATAATCGACAAACTTACTGAATTTTAACTGAAACAACTTTTAGTTTAACAATAAAAATAAACACCAAAGAAAAAAGGCCAGCAGGTAACAGGGGTATTTAGCAATAGCAGGGGCGACGGAATAAACATCAACTTCAGTACTTTCTTTTGGCTTCAGTTTGGGCTGACGTAACACTTTTGAACATCAGTTCTTATATTTGGCATTTGGAACAGTATTGAGCTTTGGCTATCAGCAGACGTAATATTCTGCCCTGCCATCGCAAATACCTGTCCGTTACCTGCCATGCGGGCGAATAACCTCAATTGCAAAAGACTTAAACAACAAAATTCAAAGATTAATAGTAAGTATTATTTAATGACAAAGTCACTGAGACAAACGCTTTATTTATTTATATTATTGATTTCTGCTAATATAGTATGCGGTGTATACTTTAGAGATAATTATAAAGGATATTGGATTATAGTTCTTGAAACTATTCCTATGCTTGTTTGGTGTTCATTCTTGTTTTGGATTAGCTGTCAATGGAAACCTAAATCAAATTTTAGATTTTATTTTCTTCCTTTATTTCGTATATTATTTTGGACAATTATAGTAATAGATGGCTTTCAGACTAACAATAGAATGAATTCAGAGGATTTCTTATACTTTAATAATGGACTATTTATTTGGTGGAATTTAATTAAGGATATTACGCAAACATGTAAAGTAAATTATGGATTGTTTGAAATATATATGGTTGATATTATATCTATTGCATTAGTTCAATTTTCAATGATTCTAACTGCGGTACTAATTGATAAAAGAGTTTCAATATAAATAAGAGTTGATATTTAATTTTAAAAAGACCTACAATAATGCACGGCAGGTAACAGGAGTATTTGGCGATAGCAGGGCTGACGGAATAAACGTCAGCTTCAGTTCTTTCTTTTGGCGTCTGTTTCAGCTTGACACACTATATTTGGCTTTTAGTTCTTTAATCAACAACATTATTTCAATATGGCATTTGTTATCAGCGGACGTAACATTCTTGCCCTGCCATCGCAAATACCTGTCCGTTGGGCGTAATATTAAATAACATGCGCATAATAATAGTAATAACACTTTTCCTTTTAACTAATATTACAAAAGGACAATTAAAACAAAAAGTTGGAGATATTCTAATCTCTGACAGCTTGACACAATTTGAAATAAAAAATGATAGCTTAATAGATATAAGTTTAAATTCGAATTGGTGTAAATATTTAGTAAAATCTGATACTTTAATTGTTAGAAAAAATGGTAATGATAGAGTTGACTTTGAAGGTGTTTTTAAAATATTAAATAACAATCAAGATTCTCTTATTCTTCTACCTCTTAAATATTTTAAATCAGGAATTTACAAAATGGACACTTTGAAATTTATTACTGTAAAAAAAAGAATTATACCAATTAAAAATTTTCAGCAATTAATAATTGAACAATACGGATATATGGGGTATAAAAAACTTGTTGTGAATTATGATAAAACTGTTTCATACTCCAATGATGATTCTCCAAGGACAAAAGTTAACATTTTTAAACTATCAGATTTAAAATATAATGAATTCATAGACACCTTATCAAAATGTTTAGTTTTTATGATACCATTTAATAAAAAAATGGGTGATGTTTATGACCCAACTTATACTGATATTTCTGTTCAATCTAATGGTCAGTATTTTAAGATGACAGGAATTGAATTTTCAAAGATTCATAACACATTATATAAATATTTAATGTTTAGTCTCATAAAACCTCAATAACGATACTACGCCCAACAGGGGTATTTAGCAATAGCAGGGGCGAGAGAATAAACATCAACTTCAGTTCTTTCTTTTGGCTTCTGTTTGGGGCTGAAGTAACACTTTTGAACATCAATTCTTATATTTGGCTTTTGGAACAGTATTGAGCTTTGGTTATCAGCGGACGAGGATTCTTGCCCTGCCATCGCAAATACTTGTCCGTTGGTAGCAATTTTAGCGAATGTTACAACGACACGTTTTGACCGACTAACAATTTAACTTTGCAGAAAACGGGGAAAGCTGAAAACCGACTTAGAGTAGGCACAAATAAAAAACAATTATGATTTCAGATGTTATCAGAAAAGGGTCTTATTATCAGTTATTAGACCAAAACAACAAATTAATCAAAGAAATTCACGAATCTACTGTTGGCGAATTAAAGGGCTTTAATTCAAAGTACGTTATTTGTCGAAAAGGTAATTATTTTGCTACCTATGACGAAACCTTCAAACATCTCAAAGAAATTCACGAGGCTACCGTTGGCGAGTTTCGCAATACGGTGGGCGACACAATGACCTTTTTGAGAAATAGTTACATTGGGACTTACGATGTCAATTTCAAAAAAATTAGTGAAAGACATATTTAGTATAATAAAGGGGGCTAAGCCCCCTTTATTATATACATCATTGCAAGATTTATTATATGGAAGCATCAACATCAATCAAACAAATGTTAGCAGGGAACAGAATTTTTGTGCCGACATATCAAAGAGCATATTCTTGGGACACAGAACTTGAAAAAATAAATTCCCAGGTAGTGCGAGTGACTTTGGTTGCCATTGCACACTTGTGGCGTGTTCTGGAGTGACTTACATATTGTACTAGGTAGTTAAGCCAGACCAAAGGCGATGCGGCAGCAGCTAAGATTGACGGGGGCTAGCGGGGGGGAAGTCCTAAATGGTTGAAGAGCGAGCTTTTGCAGAAAGTTGATAAAATGAATTTACTTTACAAGAAATAAAAACTATGGTTGAGAACAACTTGAAATTAGAAACATTGCTCAATAAAATTGAGGGTTTAAAAAAGAAATTTTCGAAACAAGATGAATTTAATGCCTACCATATTTTCCGCATAAACGACAAGGAAGTAATGCATAGTCGATTTATCAAGTCATTATTAAACCCAAACGAGAATCACGGTTTCAAAGATGATTTTTTGAAGTTGTTTCTGAAAAAAATTAATGTTGAGAATTTTAATACTGATTTGGTAATGACGGAATGTGAAAAGAACACGCATAACAATCGTTATATCGACATTGCTATTGAAAACAAAACCTCTCGCCAAATGATAATTATCGAAAATAAAATAAGGGCAGGAGATTCAGACAACCAACTTTTTGATTATTACAAATACGGTCTGGAATTGTACGATAAAAAATCAGAAAATATTTTTATTATCTATTTGACACCTTATGGGAAGTTATATGGTAACAATTCATTTCCAAAAGAGAATGAACAACCGAAAAACAAAATAAAATGTATCAGTTACGAAATTGATATTCTGGAGTGGCTGAATGAATGTCTAGAACATATTGCTAACACAGAAAAACGTATTTATGTGTGCATTGAAATGTATATTGAGCTAATTCGTAAAACTATCAACAGAGATAAATATATGGAAGAAATTTTAAAATATTTGGCAGAGAATCATTCTCAAATGGCAGTGGCGATTGATACTGTAAAGGCAATACAAGGTAGAAACTTTCTTGCAAACAATTCACCTACAAGAGGTTTAATACTTGTTAATTTAGGAGATGCTCTAGAAGAAGGACCTCTAAGAGAACCAGACGACGATCAAGATGTGTTTTACCTTGACAATAAAATAAACATTACAGTTGATTCATCTTTGATTTATGGTGAAAAGGGCAATTTAAATAATAAAAAAAACGACTTGAAAATTATTTGTAATGACATAAACAATAAATATCTTGTTGCTTTGCTTACAAACGATACAGATTTAATACTAGAATGGATTAAAAAAACTATAGATTACCTCGAAGGAGATGCTGAAAACCTTTCAGAGTAGGCAAAAATCGCTGTTCGACCATGTTAGCGTAGCGCATGTCGAACGACAGAATTTCCTAATCACCCACTCAATCTCAAGGACACAGGCTTCTAGTTGACAAAATCCGTTCACAGGTGGACACAGTTTGGGGCTGACAAGACACAAAATGGGACACCCCGAAGACAAAACTGCTACCAACAGGTGTATTTGACGATAGCAGGGGCGACGGAATAAACCTCAACTTCAGTTCTTTCTTTTGGCCTTGTTTGGGGCTGACGGAACATCTTTGAACATCAGTTCTTATATTTGGCTTTTGGAACAGTATTGAGCTTTGGTTATCAGCAGACGTAACATTCTGCCCTGCCATCGCAAATACCTGTCCGTTACCTGCAAGCGTAGCGGACGACACAACAACAACGACAAAACAAACATTGACCAATGACAGAAATAGACATTTTAAAAAGTATTGCCGAAAACTTATCAGAGCGAAAGTCTACCGCAGCATTGAATAACTATGAAGTTCTTTGTAACAACATCAAATATGTAAACGACCTTTTGAATTGGGGCGTTAATTCATTAAGAATAGTGGAAAGCCAAGTTGACACTGCTTTTAAAAATGACAGTTTGGTTTTAGCCGACTTTAAGGACGATACGAAGCCTCTCTTCTATTTTAGGAATATAGTTCCGAGAATTTTACTCAATGACATTAGTGTTCTTGAAAAATTTATTTCATACACTGAGCCTGACAATAGACAAGGTATAACAGTTGAGAATGTTGGTAAACTTCAAAAGTCATTTACGGACTATAATAATTTAGTAACTTCTTCCAGACAGTTTATTGACAGCTTGGTTGCAGACGCTTACCAACTGACTTTATTAGAAGCTAAATCAACCAACTATCAAGTCTTAGTTTCTCTAAACAGTTTTAATAAATATGCAACAAAATCAATTAGACAAGGACTTTTTAATACAGCAATTGAAAACTCATTAACTGAATTTGAGACATTGAATTACAATCAATGGGCAAATTCACACATTACAAGATGTGCACACCCAACCTTTGCCAATAAAGTTGACTTTCTATTTTCAAATCTCAACTTAAATACAGAAACTGACTTTAAAGAAGAAATTAAAAACCTCTTTAAGTTTTCATCTGAGTTCACTCACATCGGATATGTTTCAACTTTCTTTACAAGTTCAAACGCTTCGGAAGTAATTTTCACCGACAGCATTAGTCCATATCTTCTAAGCACAGAAAATTTTAGTGAACTTAAATATGAAATCCTTGAAACCGCTACTAAATTTTATACAAAGATTTATTTGCCGACTTTGCTTCACTCATTTAAAAAATCATTTGAGACAAATACATATCAAATATTTGAAACTACATTGACTAATCTTCAAGCAAAAATCGTTGAAGACCTAAAAACAAGAAACAATCAATACTACTTTTTTATAAGACAAGGTTTAATGGCATCCGACAATGTCATTGACTTAACTTGTATGTGTGGGACAACTAATAATTGGCAACCACCGCACGACTTGACAAAAATTTATTGTAAAAATTGCGGAAGCAAATTCAATCTTTTAGAAATTGAAGGAGACCCAGGATATATAATGACAAGTAGCGGACCAGCTAAAGTAATTGGCTCAAGCGTGCCTGACTTTAACGACCTTTCGCCCGACAAAAAAATGGAACTAATGAAACAATGGGAAGAACTAATGAAAAAGAACAAATCTTAATGACAGACAGAACGCCAGCAGGTAACAGGAGTATTTGCAATAGCAGGGGCGACGGAATAAACTTCAACTTCAGTTCTTTCTTTTGGCTTCAGTTTAGGGCTGACGTAACACTTTTGAGCATCAGTTCTTATATTTGGCTTTTGGAACAGTATTGAGCTTTGGTTATCAGCGGACGAGGATTCTTGCCCTGCCATCGCAAATACCTGTCCGTTGTGTGCAAGCAGAGAGTGACTAAACTTACCTACGGACTGAAATTAGCTAAAATAATACGACTGATAATCAAAAAATTGACCCAAATAAAATGAAGAATTATGGACAAAGATTTTAAAAACAAGTTGTTCCTTTTTATGTTATTGCTTCTATCAGTAACATCGTATGCTCAAAAATACGTAACACAGTTTTTGGGTATTCCTGTCGATGGGGACAAATCAGAGATGATACAAAAATTAAAAAATAAAGGATTTAAGACTAGCCCTTATGGAAAAGAAATGTTGGAAGGACAATTCAACGGATTAGATTCCCGTATAATTATTAAAACAATCAATAATAGAGTATGGCGAATTTCGGTTGCAGAAGTCAATGGAGAGAGCGAAGCAGACATTAAAATAAGATTCAATAATCTTTGCCAGCAGTTCAGGAAAAATGACAAGTATATAGCTGACTCAACAAACTACACAATATCTAATGATGAGGATATATCCTATAAAATGACTGTTGAAAACAAACGATACCAAGCTACTTATTACCAAGCGGGGGACTCAGTTGCTCGGATTAAGGAAGTACAATCTCTAATCTTATCAAAATATACAAAAGAGCAAGTTTCAAATCAGGCACTAGCAGACACAATAAAACAAAATCTAACAACTTTATATCTTGAAAATGTCAAGAAAAGAACTGTCTGGTTTATGATTTTTCAGTATCCTAATGGAAAATATTATATCCAAATGTTCTATGACAATCTATATAATGAAGTAACTGGTGATGAGCTTTAATAACAAATACAAATTATGAGGAAACAGGGTATGCCTGCACACAACAGGAGTATTTGACGATAGCAGGGCTGAAGGAATAAACCTCAACTTCTGTTCTTTCTTTTGGCTTCTGTTTCAGCTTGACACACTACATTTGGCTTTTAGTAATTAAATCAATAACAGTATTTCAATATGGCAACATTTATCAGCGGACGGAACATTCTTGCCCTGCCATCGCAAATACTTGTCCGTTATGTGCAAGCGTGAGACCTAGTATAACCGATATGAATCAACAATGAAACTTAGATAGGAAAGAGACCAAACGAAATAGTTAGCAGACCGAAACTTTTAAGACACTTTGAATGGTGAAAATAATTTACTTAATAATTTTGACAACATTATGTGGTTGTAGACTTGCTTGTATGGACAGAGAAACAGGAATGCCAAGACAAAGTCAAACCATGAAAGACGCTGTTAATAATAAAGTGTTTCAGTTTGAAATGGGTTGTAATGTAAAGACTATTAAACTCTACAATGGAAAAGTATTAACAATTAAAAACGCTTGGGTAGAAAACAATTGGGAATATGAATGTTTTAACAATAAACCTGTTATAAAAATAGACACTTCTCTTCACCTTATAATTGACTACAACAATAAAGAATTTGACAACCTAAATTATTGTGTATTTATGAATAATAATGATTACGGATGCTGTCTTGGCGGAGTTTTAGTATATAAGTATTTAAAACAAGACACATTGGTTTTCAATATTAAGGGAACTAAAGAATCTTTTTTAAATAACACAAACAGCGAACTAATTGAAACAATCAAATTTTATAAAACATATACAAGACAATAGACTCTACTGAATGACTGCCTGCACATAACAGGAGTATTTGACAATAGCAGGGGCGACGGAATAAACATCAACTTCAGTTCTTTCTTTTGGCTTCTGTTTAGGCTGACGTAACATCTTTGAACAGCAGTTCTTATATTTGGCTTTTGGAACAGTATTGAGCTTTGGTTATCAGCGGACGAGGATTCTTGCCCTGCCATCGCAAATACCTATCCGTTAGGTGCGAGTGTTAGACCCCGAAAATTAAAAAGGGTATTTATTACA
>Ga0316217_10006295_pt1 | contig 11808 bp, 11 predicted proteins | sample 1anoAmetaG_FD_203633 | JGI IMG/M metagenome (GOLD analysis project Ga0316217, IMG submission 203633) | Freshwater microbial communities from Trout Bog Lake, Wisconsin, USA - 1anoA | ecosystem: Environmental > Aquatic > Freshwater > Lake > Hypolimnion/Profundal zone | place: USA: Wisconsin... | reverse complement strand
CAGGTGGCACATCCCACGGGGTCTGGTAGTTGCAATATGTCGTTCCATACAAGTTCCCCAAGGCGTCGATGCAAAGGCTATCAGGCCCAAATCCAAAATTGGAACTATTGCCGAACGTCGTCAGCGTGGTAAGTGCGTGCGAGCCTGCCGCGACTTCGAACACCATGCCCTTGCCCGCGCCGCCGTTAGGCTCTATGGGTGGGGGGGAGTCCGGGTTAGGCAGCACCGGCCAACTCGTACCGTACACATTGCCGGCGGGATCGCAAATCAAGTTGCCCTCGACAGGCTGACCATAAACAAGTTCCGATAATGTTGCCACCTTGCTGACATCGGGAGTGGTTACGTTGACGGTAAACGTGGCGTTGCCGGAGGCACGCAGCGTGGCATCGGTTACCGTGACGGTTACCGTCTGGTTGCCATCACCAGTGATTTCGGCGTAAGTGTGGGTGGCCGCCGGGATCTTGCCGGGAATATAAACTGTAAAGATCGTGTCGGGCGACAAATCGCCCCAGTTGACATCGACGGTGTAGGGCGCGAAGGCGTAGGTCTGTGTGAAACTGCCCAGACGGAACGACTGGTTTCCACCGACAAGGGCCACCTGGTCGGGCGGCGGCACCACCGTGACCGTGGGGTTGAGCGCCTGGATGGTGAACGTGGCCGCGGCGCTGGTGGAAGGCAAATAGTTATTGTCGCCGGCATAGTTGGCGACCACGGTATAGATGCCAAAAGTGGTTGGTGAGGATGCCAGCGGCACGCCGGTGGCCGCGTTGCCGGAATAATAGGTGTAGGTCGGCGGCCCCGAGGGAGCCGGAGCGCCGCGCACGCCGGTGATGGTGGCTTGAACCCAATTGGTGACCTCGGTGGTGCCGTCGGCAATGATGTTGGCCGGTGGCACCGGCAGCGTGGTGGCGGTGGTGGCGCGGTTGATGGTGAGGCTGGCCGCATCACTGCTCGACGGCGCGAAGTTGCCGTCGCCGCTGTAAACCGCGGCGATAAAATGGCTGCCGGCGTCCAGTGCTGCGATGGCATAAGTGGCGAAAGTGTCATGCAGCGCCACCGGACTGCCCAGGTTGCCGCCATCGCAGGTGAACTGCACGGTGCCGGTTGCTTCGGGGCCTTCGGGGCCGCTGACCGGCAGCACCCTGGCGGTAAAGCTCACCGGCAGGCCGTAGGTGGTGGTGTCGCCGCCGTTGATGATCGTGGTCGTGGTGGTGGTTGGGGCGACATCCAGGGTACATGTGGGGCTGGTGCTGCCGCTAAAGTCACCGTCGCCGCTGTAAACCGCCACGATGGTATGGTTGCCGCCCACCAGCGCGGAGGTGGTATAGCTGGCGGTGTTGCCGGTGAGGATCACTGGATCGCCCAGGTTGCCGCCGTCGCTTTGGAATTGCACGGTTCCGGCTTCACCGCTGCCGTTGGCGGGTGTCACGGTGGCGGTGAACGTCACCGCCTGGCCATAGGCAACGGGGTTATTGTCGCAGGTGAGGGCGGTGGTGGTGGCAATGGGGACGACCGTTTGCGTATACGTGGGACTGGTGCTGGTGGTAAAGTTGCCATCGCCGCTGTAGACCGCCACGATGGCATAGCTGCCAATCGGCAGCACCGCGGTGGTATACGTTGCGGTGTTGCCGCTAAGCGCCACCGCACTGCCCAGGTGGTTGCCGCCGTCGCACTGGAATTGCACGGTGCCGGTTTCACCGCTGCCGTTGGCGGGTGTCACGGTGGCGGTGAAGGTCACCGCCTGGCCATAAGTGGCCGAGCCGTTGCTGGAAGTGACGGTGGTGGTTGTGGGGGAGGGGGCCACGGTGACGCCAAATGTGGCCGGGTTGGAAATGTCGCCGACCGCATCGCTCACCGTGATGCTGGCGGTATCGAAGCCGACAGCGGTGTAAGTGTGGGCCGTGGCCGGGATGGTGCCGGCCAGGGCCATGGACAAAATGCTGTCCGGCGAGCCGTCGCCCCAGATGATATCGACGCTGAATGGCGCCGTGGCATTGGCCTGGGTGAAGCTGCCCAGGGTGAAGGTGGTGTTTGCCGCCAAAACCGCCGTTTGGCCGGACGGTGGGGTCACCGTAATGGTGGGGTTGACACCGCTGGCAAACGCGCAGGCCGCGCCTTGTTGGGCGTTGGCGCCGATGGTGGCATGGGGCGCCCCGACCACCGCGGTGTAGCCGCCCAGCGCCACCGCTTGGCCGAAATCGTCGCCCGCCGCGCCATCGTCGGCGGTCAGCTTGGTGGTTTCGGTCATATTGGCCCAGCCACCGCCCGGTTCGGTGAACACGTAGGCCGCGCCTTGGCCGCTGTTGCCGCTAATGGTGGCGTTGAACGCGCCGACCAGCGCCGTGTTGCCGCTGATGGCAACCGTGGCACCGAAATGATCGGCGGCCGCGCCACTGCCGGCGGTGAGTTTGGCAACCTGGTTCAAACCCATGCCGGATAACGTGAATACATAGGCTGCACCCTGGCTGCCGTTACCGCTAATCGTGGCGTTGCCAGCGCCGACCAGCAGCGTCGTGCCGCTGATCGCCACGGCGTCACCGAAATTGTCGTTGGCTTTGCCATCGGCAGCGGTGAAGGTGCTGGTTTGGTTAAGGCTTCCCAGCCAGCCACCGCCAGGCTCGGTGAACAGATAGGCCGCGCCTTGCCCGGCGTTACCGCTGACGGCCACATGGGGCGCGCCAATCACCACGTTGGCGCCATCAATGGCCACCGCGTCGCCGAAATTGTCCTGCGCCGCGCCGCCAACAGCGGTGAGCTTGGAGATGGGGTTGGGTGGCCCTCCCCAACCGGCGCCAGGCTCGGTGAAGACATAAGCGGCGCCCTGGCCTTTGTTACCCACCGGGTTTTGGCCGTAAGCGCCAATCACCGCCGTGCCACCGCTCAGCGCCACCGAGTAGCCGAAATAGTCGTTCTTGTGGCCATCGGCGGCGAGCAGCTCGACGGGCTGGTTCATGTTCGTCCAACCGGCGACAGGCTCGGTAAACACATACGCCGCGCCGTGGTTGGTGTAGCCGCCGTAAGTGACGTACGGCGCGCCGACCAGCACAGTACTGCCGCTGATCGCCACCGATGTCCCGAAATCATCACCCGCCACACCGCTGCTGGCGGTGAGCTTGGCGGCCTGGCTCCAATTCGCGCCGGATTGTGTGAATACATAGACCGCGCCCGTATTGGCGTTGGCGTGGGGCACACCGACCACCATGGTGTTGCCGCTGATGGCCACGGAGTCGCCGAGATTATCATTGGCGGCACCATCGGCGGCAGTTAGCTTGGCCTGCTGCACGAACGCCGACGAGGATAGGATGGCTTGCTGCGTCGCCGCAGGCAACTCGGCTAAGGTTGCCGCGGCGTTACTGCCGGTAAGTGTTGCCGGCAACGTCACCGTGCCGCTAAGCAACCGCCGGGCTTCCAGCGGCTCGGCGACAAATAGTGGTGTGGCTTTGAGCAATTGACGACGTGACTTCGCGGCCACGGAAAATTCCGACCGCTGTTGCTTCCCGGCACGCATGGCTCTCCCTTTCTGCAACTGCCCCACCGCAAAAAGTGAACGGCCTGGCCCGCCGATGAGGAAAGGATCGGACCAGCCATAGTCCAGCAAAGCTCAACCATCCAGGAATCCGGACGGTTCAGCGATAACATACCGCGCGAGACGGTGTTTTCAATAAAAATAAAGATGACAATCAAATCTTAATAATCGGCGTGAGCGGGGAAGATGACAAGGTGGCACGGGGAAAGAGGGGTGTGAAGGGTTTGAAAGTGTAAACCGTGTGAACGTGGCCCTAGCCGGCGGCGGGCATTTCTTGAATGGAAAACGCCGGCAGCTTTCATTCCTAACCAGCCGGACAGGAAACATTCGTTCCGCGCTCGTCACGCGTCGTCTTCCTCGCCCGCCTTCAACTTCAGTTGGCCAACCGTGCAGGCAGCAACATTGATGTCGTCACGTTTGCCGAGGTACACCGGCTGATACAACGCGCCGCCGGGGAACGCATAAAGGTATTTCTTATGCCGAGTTCGGCATAAGAAATATTATCCCGAGCGACGATTTATGCCGAGGATGGTGTCGTGCAACACAAACATGGCAATATGCTTTGCACATAACGTGTCCAGCTCGGCTTTCCCGTCTGGAAAGCAGTGAGACAGGAAACGCCGGACGATGGCGATGTAGGCTTTCACCGTGTTCTGCCCGAGACCACGCTCATCGAAAAGAAATCGCTGGTATTTCTGCGCAATCACGTCGATCGGACTGAGGGGGGTGTTCACCAGACGAGCGGGAATGACGTGGTGTTGGCGCAGATATTTGAGCAGAAGAGTCAGCGTGGCCTGGTCGCCACTGTGTCGAGGCATCCGCCTGGATCGACGGCCGAGGAACGCCGCAACGTGCTGCTCGTCCAGCAGTTCGATGTTGACATGTTTCCGGGCAAGCCAGCGACCAAGTTCACTGACAAGTTGAATCTTGTCCCAGCCCGCCTCATTGCAGTAGTGCTGTTGGCAAAGCAGATCCGCGTAGCCGTGAAGGTGTGCGTCCAGTGGACCGGATCGGAACTCGCACAGGGCATTAGGTAATGGACAGAAAAACTTACGCATGGATGTCATTTCCTTTCTCTGGGTTTGTGGACCGCAGAATTGAAAGGAGGAATGACACCGCCAATTATGCCGAGTCACAAGTTCGGACGGGCGGGATTTCCCGGCATTGTCCGGGAATCATGCGCTTTTACTCGGCATAAATCGTCGCTCGGGATAATATTTTGCTTCGATTACGCTGCCCGCCGCCGGGATGACCTGGTTGCCTGGGATCGTCACATTGCCAACGCCAACCCGTCGGCCATGGTCGAGCAATTCCAGCTTCACGCTGCGTTTGGCCCCGTTGGTGCCGGCGACGATGCACGAGGCCGTGGCGGTGAACTTGAGCTTGCGCTGGTCGCCGCCGCTGGCCGGCCGGCCCGGTGTGTAAACCGCCTCGATGCGCTTGAACACGATCCCTTCCTTGTGCTGCTCGCGCAGCCTGGCCAGCATCGCCCGCTTGTCGGCGGTTTTCACCGCCGTGCGGATGGTCTGGATCGGTGCGCCCTGGGCGGCGATCGGCAGGCGGTACAGGGCATCCAGCCGCTGGCGATACGGCTGGTTGCGCAGATCGACACAGGCGTATTCCAACAGGTCGAACGCAAAGAACTCGTCGCCGATGCACTCACCATCCATGATGAATTGCTGGCTGGGGATTTGCATGGCGCACCGCACCACCGATTGGGGCAGGGCAATGGTGAGGCCTTTGCGGTTGATGCCGACGATGTTGTTGTCGGTGCGGCGGATCAATATCCGTTTGCCATCCAGCTTTTCCTGCGTCAACCAGGCGGGGTCGGCCAGCAGTTTCTCGGCCTCGGTTTCGTCGATGGGATTAAGCAACTGGGGTAAAACGCCGGTGGCGCGCTCGGCTTGGTCGGTCTGCTGGTACGGCGTGCCGTCTTCGCCGGGCGTGTAGCCCTTGGCGGTCTTTTCGTGGACCAGCTTGTCGTAGATTTTCTGAGCGGCGTCGAAGCTGACCGGGCTGGCGGTTTTCACGCCGGTTTGCAGGGTCGAGCCGCGGCGGCCGTAGGCGAAGGTCACGATAAAGCCGGTGCCGGATGGCTCGATGGCGGCCCGGTAAACTTTGTCGGAATTGCCTTCACGATAGTAAAGCGTGGTGCTTGGGGTTTCCATTGCTGTAGGCATGGTTGTTGTCCTTTCATTATGTGGTGTAGGGAAGCAGCCTGGCCGACACCGGCCGGGCCGCGTGGTAAAGCTGGTATCCGGCGGCAGCGTTATGGCTTGCTGCCGGCGGCTTCCAGATGCTCGAAGTTGGGGAAGCTGAGAATCTCGCCGGCCACGCCGTCACCCAGCGAATCTTTGAGCTGGCCAACCTGGGCGGCGATCATTTCGGTCCATTCGCCGACCTCGCGGGCCAGGGCGGGCATATCCCGCTTCTCCCAGTAATGGCTTTCGTCGCTGACGTTATCCAGGATGCCCAACGCCTTGGCGTGATCCAGCATCCGCACCACCAGCAGGTGGCAGCGCAGGAAGTTGACCACGCCGCCGCAAGCAGGGTTGCTGGCATATTGGGTTTTGCAAAACGAGCGCCACGTCCAGCCGCGCAAGCCAGTGCGGATACGCCGCTGGCGGTTAGGTTGGACATCGCGGTCAGTGATCTCGATGCTGGCGGGATAGCGGCACAGGCCGAAGTTCGCCGGTTCGCTGCCCTGGCCCGGCACTGTGTTGAAACCGATCAGGTGGGTGGGGCGCACGTCGTACCAATACGGTGGCCGTTCGATGGATTCCCGTGCCTGCACCAGCAGCCAACGGTTGGGATCGTTCTTGGATCCCCGCTGAAAATCGTAGGCATCACCGGGCAACTCGATTAATGGCCCAACCTGCTGGAACGGCAATTCCAACGCCCGGCTGCGCAACTGCGCGACGACTTCCCGGGCTGTCGTGATATCGCGGGCGGGATGTTTCAATCGATAGTGGATGGTTAGTCCCATGTTGATTACCTCCAAGTTGAATAAGTTGACGTGAATGGCCAAAGCCCATCAGCCGGCCGACTGTTTGATCTGCTGGCCGGCAGTGGCCGTCTGGTACATTTCCGCAGTGGCCTTGTCCGCCTGCACCGCGCCCAGCGCCTGCTCCAGCGTCTTGGTGGCCTCGCGGCAGGATGTACCAGCAAAGTCTTTGGTTTGCACGGTGGTTTCGCCCTTGGGGCTGACGGGGCGCGCCAACAGCCTCGATTGCACGATCTTCGGCACACTTTTGCGGTCCACCGCCTGACGGCGTGGTACCGTCAGGGGGCCGACGTGCAGCGGCTGGTCTATCACCTTTCTGTCTACCTTGGGCACGTCCGCATGGCGCACACGCAGGTCTACCTGACAATGACACCGGAACTGTTGCAGCAGGCTGGTACATTCTTCGAGCGGTACGCACGCGGGGAGGTGAGCCATGCGTGACCCCTCCTTACTCGGCCCGTGGGTACGCCGGTTTCTAATGGAACACGTTGTCGGCGAACGGAATCTCGCCCGGAATACCCAACGCAGTTATCGCGATACTTTTCAACTGTTGCTTCCGGCCATTGCGCAACGTGCCCGCCAACCCATCGACCGTCTCACCGTGACCGCCGTGTCGGCAGATCGCGTGCGACAATTCCTGAGCGATCTGGAACAGACACGACGGTGCGGAATCGCCACGCGAAACCAGCGATTGGCCGCTATCCACGCCCTGGCCCGATTTATAGGCGAACATGCTCCTGAGTTGGTCGAATGGTGTGGCCGGGTGCGGAGCGTGCCATTCAAGAAGGCCCCCCGAACACTGGTTACCTACCTCGACAAGCCAGAGATGGACGCCTTGCTCGCAACGCCCGACACGACCGTCGCTCAGGGACGTCGGGATCATGCCTTGCTCTTGTTCTTGTACAACACCGGTGTCCGGGCCGATGAAGCAGCCCAGGCCCGAATAGGCGACCTGACACTGCCTCAGATACCCGACCGCGACTTGGCGTCGGTCCTGATCCGGGGCAAAGGGAACAAGCCCCGCAGGTGTCCACTGTGGGCACAGACCGTGTTCGAGTTAGCCGCGTTGGTACAGAGCCGCGGTCCAGGCGAACATGTGTTCCTGAATCGCTGTGGCCAACCTATGACACGGTTTGGCATCCATACCCTAGTCGGGCGTTGCGTGGCTCGTGCGGTGAAGAAAACGCCGTCGCTGGCCGCCAAGCGGGTCAGTCCGCACACGATTCGCCACACGACAGCGACTCATCTCCTGCGTTCCGGAGTAGACATCAATACGATCCGTGCATGGCTCGGACACGTTTCCGTGACGACGACCAACGTCTACGCTGAAGTGGACTTGGAGATGAAGGCCAAAGCGTTGGCTAACTGTGAAATTGCAGAGCCGAAGAGGCGCAAGCCTTGGAAGGAAGACAAGGGGCTGATGCGGTTTTTACAAACCTTATAGCCACCGGTCCAACTCGGTTATGTGGCGTTCCATCCGGGCAGGCTCAGTGGGGGCAGCCCTCTACCCGCTTGCCGCCACATAACTGTTTTCACAACATAATTGACGATATGGCTCATTGGATCATGTCCTGTTTTAGAGGTAATTGATGATCTGCCGGCCACGGTGGCCAGGCAGTGCGAGGAAGACGTGGCCCGGCCGACACCGACCGGGCCACGAAAACTATTTGGACCTGCCGCCTACGCCGCCTTGGCCAGGTCTGTGGTATCGCCGTGAAACGACAGCCATAGCTGCTCGTAGGTGCGCCGCAACTGGGATACTCGCGCTGGCGAAATGTTCATCCGGTCGGCGACGGCAAACGTGCCTTCGCCGCGGACAAATGCCGCGATCACCCGGCGGTCGCGCCGCGTCAGCGTCCATAGCCAGCGCACAAAATCCACGCGAAATGCCACGGTGTCGGGGATTGGGGCTTTGCCTTTGCGATCGGGAATCACCAGTTGCTTCCAATCGGTGTTGCCGCGCTCCGAGCGCCGCACGTCACAGCTTTGCACGCGCACACCGTGGCGCCGCTGGCAGACGTGGCTCAGCACATCCTTGGCGGCATCCTGATGGCGGCCTGGCGAGCCAACAAAGACGTTGGTCCACGCTGCCAACCTCGGTATGCTAGGCAACAAGGCCGACGACGTTCGTCGGCGGAGTTCCATTGGGAAATCCAAGCGAATTGTGGTGACTCTCCCCCAACAGCCGGCCTCATCGCCGACGGGGACGCCTTAACCTGATGGAGTACAAATGTATGCGCTACCTACCGTCAATTTTCGCGCTGGTTCTTGGCCTGGGCTTCACCGCGCACGCGGCTGAACTGGGCCTGCCCGATCCCGCCGACCCGGTCGCGGGCATGGGCGTCAATATCCATTTCATCGACGCGAAGCCCGGCGAACTCGAAATGCTTAGCGAGGGCGGCTTTCGCTGGATTCGCATGGATCTCTCCTGGGCGCAATCGGAGAAGCAACCCGGTGTGTATGACTTTGCGGGGCACGATCGGCTGTTGGCGAGCCTCGATAAGTTTCACCTGCACGCGTTCTTGGTCCTGGCCTACACCAACCCGCTCTACGATGAGGGCAAGCCGACCTACAGCGATGCGGGGCGGCAGGCGTTCGCCAAGTGGGCCGTGGCGGCGGTGACGCACTTCAAGGGACGCGGCGTCCTCTGGGAAATCTGGAATGAGCCGAACGGCGAGTGGTTTTGGAAGCCCAAGCCCAACGCCGACGACTACGCGAAGCTGGCTTTCACCGTCACCGCCGCGATTCACGACGCGGCGCCGGATGAAATGGTCGCTGGTCCTGCGCTCGCCTGCGGCCTTCCGTGGCCCGACCCGGTGAAGATGAAGTTTCTCGACACGGTCGCCGCCTCGGGTGTGCTTAAATATTGGCCCGCCGTCACCGTGCATCCTTATCTGTGGACCAGCCCCGAGACCTACGAGAGCATTTACGACTCCAGCCGCGCTGTGATCGAGAAGCACCTTGACGCCGGACAAAAGGTAGCCCTCATCTGCGGTGAGTCGGGCCACAATACGAGTACGACCAACGTGGTGAATGCCAGATATAACGGGCAATTGGATGAAATCACCCAGGGCCAGTACGTGGCCCGGACTTTCCTCTTTGACGTGTACAAGGGGATTCCGACCACCATCTGGTACGACTGGCATAACGACAGCCCGAGCCCGACGGACAGCGAAAGCAATTTCGGCACGGTGCGTTACGAATACTGCGCCGGCGTCGATCCGGTTTATCAGCCCAAACCGGCCTATGACGCGGCAAAACCTATTTCCACCAACTGGTGGGCACTCGTTTTGTGGGGCGGGTGAAGACCGATTTGCCCGACGATTACATCCTCCGCTTTACCGGGCCGGCCGAAACATGCGTGGTCGTGTGGACGGCGGCCAAGAATCCCCACAAGGCGCAAATCCCACTGGAGGACGGGCTCTACACCGTCACCAGCTTCGACGGCAAGAAACAATCGCAGTTGCCAGCGCTGGGCGGCTCGATCTCCCTGACGCTCGATGGCGGGCCGGTGTATCTCAAGAGGCGAATTAACGCTTCAAGTGCAACGCGGAGCAGCCAGTGAAAGCTGGCCAGCCCACACCGTTTGGGCCGTTAGGCTTTCGCCTCCTGTAGCTTCAGCAGCATGGCCAGGGCATGGCCAAAGATGGCGCATCCGTACATATGCACGCAGCTTTCCTTGCTGCCCCGGCGGCATTCCACCTTGCTCAGCACCGCGTAGGTGCCCGGGTCAGTGTCCTCGTCAAACTCAATGCCCAGCTTCTGGAAAGCCCTGGCGATGAGCTGCAAGCGGCGGCCGTAGGTCAGGGTGGAAAACACGGTCGGGCCGCACAGTTCAACTGCCACAGCTTTGAGTTTTTCAAGGGGAACATCGCTGATGTCGGGCCACCGCCAGGTCCACCTGGGTTTTTCGGGTGGAGTGATGACACGCATGGTGTAATCTCCTTATCGGTTGGCCGGCTACTGCCGGCGGTCAAACAGGCGGTACTGCACCGCTTCGGCCAGATGCGGTTCCTGGATATTTTCTGATTCCTCCATATTGGCAATCGTCCGGGCCACGGGGATGGCGGCATTCAAGCCGCGGGGCGTCAGGCACAATTCCTGATAGGCCTGCTTGGCCAGCAGCAGGCAGCCCTCGTCCAGGGTCAAATCTTCGTGGCCGACGGCAAAGGCGCGGGCGTGTTCCACGACCTGGCGAACCCTGGCGGTATCCGTGCCCCGGCGTGGGTTCATCCATTCGCTGAACGGCAGGCATGGCACTTCGATGTGCAGATCGGCCGGCAATCGGCTCAATGGCTCCCAATGCCGGTCACGCTGCCTGGGACTGTCGTTCAGCCGGTTCCAGATGGTGACTTCTTTGGCCTGAAACTGCGGATCGATGGCCTTGGCGGCCTGGATCAGCATGGTCTTGCCGTTGCCGGCCGGCCCGATCAGGATGGCGAAGTGGCGGCCGGCCAGGGCGACCATGACCGCCCGCTTGCTGGCCTCCTGGCCTTTGATGTGGCCGAAATCGTTCTCGGCCAGCGGCGGTAACGCTGGCGGCGGTGGTGAAACCACCGCGGCCTTGGCAGGGAATCTTTTGCGTTTCATGGGATTGATCTCCGGTTGAGGATTGAAGGGTTGAAGGGGGAAAAGCCGCGGTCAGCGGCTCCGCTCCAGCAGCGCGGCATACTCCTGCTGGATATGCCCTGCATGGGTCAGCATGATGCGCGTCGCCCGGCCGGCCAGGGTTTCCAACTCCTTGTGGAAGTCCCGGCCATGGTGGGCAGCCCGCGAATGTGCCGCCTCATGGATATACGTCGTCAGCGATTCCTCGCCCAGCGGATCGCTCCACAGCCAGGGTGTGTCCAAGCCCAAGCTCAGCACGTCGTCCTGGCTCCAGGTTGCCACGGCATTGACGCTTTTCAGCAGCGACAGCTTCACCGAACACGCCGCGCCGTCGTCATAGCCGTCCAAAAGCTTCTGACAAAACCAACGGGCGAAGTCGATCACCTGCTGCACATGCTCGGTGCCGCCAGCGGCTGCGATCAACTTACGCCGCGTCTGGACCAGCTTTGCATCGCCGCGTTCCAGATCGGCCAAGTGGAACCCTCCCGCGGCCGCCGCCCCAACCAGCTTTTGGTCGTGCTGATTGACCACTTCCCGGCTGGTGGGCACGTGCTCTTGCAGGATCTGCCGCAGGCCGCCGGAGGTGTGCCGGGTGTCGATCACCTGCAACCCCAGATCACGGGCATCTTCGTCGAACTGGCGGGCGCCCATCTTCGGCACCGAGCGGGCC
>Ga0316217_10006292_pt1 | contig 11812 bp, 8 predicted proteins | sample 1anoAmetaG_FD_203633 | JGI IMG/M metagenome (GOLD analysis project Ga0316217, IMG submission 203633) | Freshwater microbial communities from Trout Bog Lake, Wisconsin, USA - 1anoA | ecosystem: Environmental > Aquatic > Freshwater > Lake > Hypolimnion/Profundal zone | place: USA: Wisconsin... | reverse complement strand
GAAGATGGGCTGGGGGAGTTTGGCGCATTGCTGGAGGCCTGCGGGGAGTTTGATGCCGCAGACGCTGCCGCTTTTCTGGTAGTCTTTCCAGCCGCTGCCGGTGATGTAGCCGCGGACGACGCATTCGATCGGGATCACCTTGGTCTTGCGGACGAGCACGGATCGACCGGAGAGTTGGGCGGCGTATTTCCGGAGTTCTTCGGGGAAGCGTGCCACATCGGTTTGGAGCAGATGGTGGCGGATTTTGTTGCCGAACCATTCAAACCAGAAGTTGGACACTTGCGTGAGGACTTTGCCTTTGTCGGGGATTCCGGTGGGCAGGACGACGTCGAAGGCGCTGAGCCGATCTGATGCGACGATCAGCAACTGGCCGCCGTCTTTATCACCGAGGTCATATACATCGCGCACTTTCCCACGCCGCACTGGCAATCCGGGAATCACGCTTTCGAGCAACGCTGGCATAACATCTCCTAACAACAATCAGGCACTACTTATTGGTCCGGAGCAGCTTGGTCCGGGCCTTGCCTTCGAGGTCGGCGGCCCGTGCGAGGACGCGCTGTGCTTCGGCCAACTGCTGGTTTAAAAACACCTTGTCGACGGTGGGCATGGCCGGCTCAAGCCGCAACTGGGCCAAGAGCACGGCGTGGGCGAAGGCGGCCTTTTCCTTAACGTCTATGGCATTGTCGACGGTCACGCCCAGGACGGGGTCGGCGGGCCGGACTCGCGTGCCGCCGGAGGTTGAGGTTCCATTGCCGGTGGTCTTGGCGGCAGGCACGGGCATGTAGGACTTGATCGGCTCGAGGGCTTCGGCGGTGTGGCTGCGCAGGATGCCAATAAGCGCGGGGGTCTCGAGTTCGGTTATTTCCTTAATATCAAACGCCCCGCCGACTGGGGCGTGGGTCTTCCACACCTCCCATCTGGCGTTGGCCAGCCATGTGCCGAAGAGCTCGCCTTTGAGCCGCAGCGATAGTGCGTCGGCTCGCCCTGGCTGATCTTGGAGTGCCTCGTTGAATGCCAGCAATGTCGCCAGCGTTTCTTCGGGCGGGGAGGTGTCACTGGCGACCATTTTCTTCCACAAGAGGGCGCGGGGGGCATCCAAGGTTCGCGGGTCGCCCCAATCTGCGCGACGCCCGGTAGCCAATTGCCACATAACCTGGAGCAGACGGCCGGGTTTCTTTGGGGCGGCGGGCGCCATGCGGGTGGTCGGCTGTGATGCGGCAGGTGTCGCCGTCGGGGTGGAAAGGGTCGGGCGGGTAGCCGCCGGTTTGGTGGTTGGATTAGCGTGGCGGATCTCGACGTGGTCGACATTGGCGGTGGGAATCAGGACCGTGGAGCTGATCCCGCCCCAATCGATCTTGAGTGTGACCCCCTCGTCGCCCTGGCTGACGACGGTCCCTTCTTTGACGGTCCCATCGCGTAGCACCACCTGGTCGGCCCGCGCCACGGCGGTACCGAGAAGGAGCCCCAACATCACCCACATCGCCACGGATTTCATCGTACACTTCTACCCCAGGTTCCAAGAAACACCCGCTATTATACCGCCAATGGGGTTGGCCGCACGTTTCAGAGTTGGGCGGGCACAATTCAGCATTTCATTGGCTGGAACTTTGATCCTTGGGGCGGCACTCGTCCGATACTCCCCACGTGTGTATTGATTGTCTAAAGGACGCTCCATGAGCCTTTCTTCCCGTCAGCATGTCCGACTTCCGATGATGAACTGGAGCGACGTAACCCGGCGTCCGGAACAGCGTGAGGCCCCGACGACGCGGGAGCTGGACTGTCCCTACTGCGGCCAAGGGCTGCGTGTGCCGGTGCGTGCGCTCAATACGCGTTGCACCCAATGCCACCAGCACTTACGACTGGAGGACATCGTCCTTCGCGGCGATAGCCCGCTGACCCGCATTACGACCTGCGGCTCGATACTGGTGGAGCCCAATGCCCGCTTTTCCGGATCCCTCCAGGCGTCGTCGATTGTCGTGGCCGGCCGGGTGATGGGCACGCTGATCGCCACGCGATCCGTGGAGATTACAGCCACCGGCAAGGTGGCCGGCACCATCGCTACGCGCGAACTCAAGGCCCATGACCAGTCGCTTATCGACGGGCAGATCAATCTGCTGCAACCGGATGGCACGATCACGACGCACACGACAACCCCGGAGCATCATGCTCCCGGCACGACTCATAGTTCGTAGGTTATCCCCGCCACATTTCGCCGAAGGCGCGAACGCCGGCTTCCATCCAGCCATAGCCGACGAAGAGTGCGATATTGACCGCGGCCAGCGCTCCGGCCAGCAGCGTGGCCGGGACGATTTCGAACTCGCGGGGCAGGTCGGTCTTCACAAAATACATCTGCCGGACGACTCGCAAATACGTGACGGCGCCGAGCACCGTGCTTACGGCCAATATTCCCAAGCCCGCGAAACCGAGCCAGTGGCTGCCGGGGGCTCCGCCGCCCTCGAAAAAGACCTGGCAAAGCTTGAGCTTGGCGCCAAAGCCAATCGTCATGGGCACGCCGATGAGCGAGCAGATCATGACCGCCATGGCCCCGGCGAGAATGGGATAGCGCAGGCCCAGGCCGGCATATGCGTCCAGATCATCGCGGCCGATTCTCTGCTGAATCGCTGCTGCGGCCGCAAATGCTCCGCCGGTCATGAACACGTACGCGCCTAAGTAAAACAGCCAGCCCTCGATTGCCACGGTGTTTCCCCCGGCAGCCATCGCCACCGCCAGGAGCATATAGCCGGTATGGGTCATGCTTGAATAGGCCAGCAGCCGCTTGATGTTGTTTTGCTTGAGTGCCGCGATGTTGGCCCAAAAGCATGTCAGGGCCCCAAGGACAAGTACGGCGATAGCCAGAAAATTCCCGTGCAGGCCTGCAACGTCAAATGCGCCGATCCCCGATACCGTGGCCACGATCCGCAGCAACACGGCCAGGCCCGCGCCGGTGTATCCCACCGCCAGCAAGGCTCCGACTTCCAGCGGGGCTCGTTCCACGGCCGCCACAGCCCACCCATGAAGAGGGGCCATCATCACCTTGCCGCCCACGCCCACCAATAACCCTGCGAGCCCGATGATCATGGCCCACCGAGGGCCGCCCGCTCCGCCCACTGGCACATGCCGCAAGGCGGAGAGTTCCAGCGAACCGCTGAGCCCGTATAACATGGAGATGCCGTAAACCATGATCGCCGAGCAGACCATGCCCCAAAGCGCCCAGTTCATGGCTGCGCAACGTTTGCCGGGGCCGCGCCGGGAAAAACTGACTAGAGCATAGCCGGGCAGTGCAGCCAACTCCAAGGCGACCCATAACATCAGCAAGTTTGTCGTCGAGGCCGTCAGCATCAAGCCGACGAGCGCCGTCAGGAAGAGGGCAAAGAACTCGGTTCCTTCGCCTTCGTCTGCTCCGTCGCGTGTGGCGACCATCCACAGACCCACGGCGATGAGGCCGAAGACCAGCAGGCTGAGCTTGAAGAGCCACGCCAGCGGATCCATAACCAGCAGACCACCAAAGAACAGTCCCCCAACGCCGCCCCCGGCTGCATGTGCCATCGGGTGGGCGGCCAATTCGCCCCAGCTGTTGACCCCCAGCAGGAAGAATATCGCTGCGAACAGACCCAGGCCCGCGGTCGCGCCAGCGACGACATTGCTCCGTTTGTCGCGAACCAGCGGGAGGGCCAAAACCGCGACAATCGCCCCCACGAGCGCCAGTTCCGGCCCAAAGACCCCCAACTCCGACCACGCGAACTTCAAACTTAGGACCTCAGGGGCCATCATCTACCTTCTTATGCGTCTGTGTGGTGAAAACGAATTCAAACGGTTTTATCCACCCAACACTTTACCGCCGAGCACGTTCATCAGCCCCTCCATGGTCGGGCGCATCGGTTCGAGCACCGCCCAGCCTGGAACTATGCCCAGTCCGATGACCATGACGCCGAAACTTGCGAGGATCATTTTTTCCCGTATGCGCAGGGGGGAAAAGTGGCCGTACTCCGGCCGCGGCTGACCGAGGTAGACGCGTTGCCAGGCCCACAAATAATAGCCTGCGGTGAGCACGCCGCCGCTTGCGGCCAGGACACCTAAAACCATAACCGAGCCGAATGACGATCCGCCGGTAGCCTGCATCACGATCGATTTTTCTTCGCCGGCGCCAAAGGTCCCCAGCAGCACCAGCAGTTGGCCGACAAAACCGCAGAGCCCCGGCAACCCTATGCTGGCCAATATGGCCATCGCAGCCCAGGCGGTATAGGTGGGCATCTGGCTCCACAAGCCGCCCAACTTGGCCATTTCACGATGATGGGCCCGCTCTTCGATGATGCCCACGACAAAGAACATCATGGCCGCCGCCACGCCGTGGCCGAGCATTTGGTACACAGCGCCGTTGAGGCCCGTCTGCGTCATCACGGCAATCCCCAGGACCACCACGCCAGCCAGCGAAACGCACGAATAGGCCACCATGCGTTTAAAATCCCGCTGCCCCAGTGCACAGAGCCCGCCGTAAAGCAATCCCACCACGCCGGCCAAAGCCAGCCAATACCAGTTGTCCTGGGCCTGGTGATGGAAAATCGGATAAGCCACCCGCAGCAAACCATAGCCCCCAAGATTCACGGCGGCACCGGCGAGCATCATCGAGACCGGCGTCGGCGCGGCGACGAGTGCGTCGGGCAGCCAGGTATGGCCCGGAACGGCGCTCAGGCGCATGCCAAAACACACCACGACCAGCCAGAATGCAACGCCGGCAAACCCTACGCCCACGCCGCCGGGCCCAAATACCCGACCGATCGCGGGATCTGTGGCCAGCTTGGTCAAGTCGAGGCATCCATGGGGGTAGCGGGCCACGATCTGCCATGGCCCCAGATGCCTGGTGTAAAAATGCACGCCGACGAGGACGACCAGAAGCGCTACGGATCCAGCGAGGCCAAAGAGGAAGAACTTGAGGGCGGAGCGTTCTTTTTTCTCGGCCCCGCCGCCGGTGCCCCAAATGCCGATTAAGAAATATGCGGGCAACAACGTCAGTTCAAAGAACACGTAGAACAGGAGCAGATCCAGGGAGACCAGTGCCCCGAGCATGCTGCCGATCCAAAACAGGAACAGGGCGTAATAGCCTTTCACATGCTTCTGGACGCCATGGCCGCCACTTCCCGCGCCGCCGGCACTGCCGGCCCAGCATGCCAGCGTGCCTAGTGCGGCGGTCAGTACCACCAAGGGCATCGATAGGCCGTCGACGCCTACGAAATACTCGGCGTTCAAGCTGCCGATCCACATGATCTGCGTTTTGAGCTGTATGGCGGAACCGTAGCTGCCGCCGCCGCCGCCGGCGGCCCAGTTGAACATGACCGCGGCCGCGATGACCGCCAGGATGAAGGTCGTCAGGGCCACGCCCGCGGCGGTCCGTCGAATCCAGACCAGGCGGTCGGACGGAATGGCCAGAACGAGCAGGGCCCCCGCCATAGGCAGGAAGATCAGCCAGCTGAGAATCGAACTATACTCGTGCTCCAACACCCATAACTCCCAAATAAAAGGGCGTGTTTCGCGGCGCGTTTATCGCTGCTACTCCCGGCCCTCCAGAATGCCGCACAGTTTACTCGTTATCCGCACGAGCCACACGGCCAGGCTGATCAATCCGCCGACGACGTACCGGTCGATAAGCCTGGCCAGTTTGCCGAGGCCCACGAGGGCCACCGCGAGGACACCCTCATAAAGCAGGTCGAAAAACATGCCGTTCTTGAGCCAGAAATACACGAGGTTCGCTACGGGCAAGCGGCGCAACTTTTCTGCCCGGGCGAACCCGCGCCAATAAACCCCCAACGCCAGCATTACGCCGAGGCCGAAACCCCAAAGCATCACCTGCCCGGTGACGTCCTTGGCTCGCAAGCTTCCCTCGCTGACGATCGATATCCGCGGCATATTCAATGCCCCCGCCCCCTGCTCGAGCAACTCACGAATGCCGAGCATTCCGCCGAGCACCGCGAGCATCGCCAGCACGATCAGGGGCAAGGTCATCAGGGGATGCTCCTGCGCTTCGTCGTGCAATTCCTGATCCCGCGGGTGGCCGGCAAATACAAGCCACCAGACCCGGCACATCGAGTATGCCGTGACCCCGGCGGCCCCGGCGGCGATCCAATACAGCGAGGCACCATAGGGCTCAGGCAAACGCATGGCGTAGTCGAAAACAATTCCCATCCCCAGCCGCTGGGCGTACCAGCCACTTAAGAATGGCGCGCCCGCCAAGGCCAGGCCGGTGACGCCGAAGGTCAAGGCCGTGATCGGCAGGCGGCGCCACAATCCGCCCATTTGACTTAGCTCGCGCTGGCCGGCGCACCCGTCCTGCACGGACCCTGCCGCAAGGCAGAGTCCCGCGAGGCAGAAGCCCTGGGTTACCAGAGCAAACAGCGAAGCCACATAGCCGCCGGCTCCGAGGAACAGCAGCATGAACGCCGCCTGGGTCATGGCGGCATAGGCGAGGACTTTCTTGAGGTCGGTGGCCACGAGCGCCAGGAGTGATGAGACAACCAGGGTCGTCGCCGCGATCATGGCCAGAAACAGTCGGGCGTCGAAGGTGAGGATGGGAAACAACCGGGCGGCCGTGTAGACGCCCGCGGTGACCGTGCTGGCGGCGAACATCAGCCCCATCGCAGGGGCCGGAGCTTCGGCGGCTTCGGGCAGCCAAACATGGAGTGGAAACTGGGCGCTCTTGGCCATCACGCCGCCAAGCAGGCAGAGTCCAGCCCAGGTCAGCCAGTGCAATCCCATGACGTTTTCATAGATCGGGTAGGACTTGAGGTATTCCGCTGCGCTGTATCCGGTTGCTTCGCGGGCGGCTTCGCCGAGGCCCAGATTATTCTTGCCGCTGTCAAAGAAATTCAAGCCCCCGCGTACCGCTGTGGTCATTTCGCTAAGGGGTGCATTGGGCAGCTTGGCGTCATGATTGGCGGCAGCGTTGGCGGTCTCCCACTGGCCCAGTGCCAGCACCAGGATCGCCAGCCCCACCAGAAACGAGGCATCGCCGATCCGCTGGATGATGAAAGCCTTGGTAGCCCCGGTGATGGCGTGTTCTTTCTCAAAACCAAAGCAGATCATCAGGTATGAGCAGAGCCCCACCAGCGACCAGCAGGCAAAGAGTTCGACCAAACCGCTGGAAACCACAACTCCGAGCATGGAGGCACAAAAGAGCCCTAAAAAGGCAAAAAACAGTGAGTAATCCCGCCCCTTTTTCCAGAATACCATGGAAAAAACATGGATGAGCGCGCCGATGGCGCCGACCATGCTGCACATAATGACGCTTAGGGAGTCAGCCAGGACACCCACGGATACCTGGGCTGCGGCCGGATGCTCGACGGGCAACCAGACGAATCCGAGAACCTCGGGGGCGGGGCCTTGGCTTGGTCCGATGCGGCCGGCCCAAAGGACGAGCGCCCACACAGACAGGGCGCAGGAAGCGGTCATCGCGCCGGTTCCCACCCATCCTGCGGCGTGGCCGATCCGCCGCCCGCAGCACAGCAGGGTCAAGAAGCTCGCCAAGGGCAAGGCCGTGGCAAGAAGCAAGAGAAGCGGAACGCTCATAAACCGCCGTCAGAGAAACGTACAATGAAGATCGAATCGCCCGTCAATGCTCTTGCTCCGGCACACGTTGTAGGCCCGGGATGGCCTCGATATCTACGGTGGATTTTGAACAGTGCAGATTCCAGAACAGGGCCAAGGCCACGGTGGCCTGAGCCACGGCGATCAGGGTGACAAATAAAGCCAGCATCTGCCCCCCGAGGGCCGGTCCAGAATAGTGGTTAAAAGCGACCAGGTTGAGATTCGCCGCCGCCAGGATGAGTTCCACGCCCATGAAGATCCCGATCGCGTGGCGTTTGCGAATAATCGTAATGACGCCGACACCGAGGATGATCACTGAAAGGACGAGAAAATGTGTCAGACTGAGGGTCATTTGCTGGGTTTTCAGCCTTTCTCAGGAGGTGGCCGGATATTGGGAAACAGCCCAGCCAAAGGAGACCGAGCCGGATACAGGAATGAATGCCGTAAACCCCGGTTATTCTGGCTTTTTTTGGGTGGGTGTCAATCGAAAGTCGCCTGGCGCCAACGGGTCACGGCCGGAGTTTTTCATCCCCGGATCATGGGGGCGAAGCGAGTATGGCGGATCGCAATCCGTTACAATTGTTGTTTCGCGTGACCGGCGTCGGAACGCGAAGGGTTGGTTTGTCAACTGACAGGGCGGTGTCGATGATTCGTTTGGTCAAGACTGCGGCCGTGGTTGTGGGGCTGGTGGTGGGGGCGGGCTGGACGGCATGGGCTGGCGTCGCGCGGGAAGCGTGGGGGCTTGCGCCCGATCAGATCGCCGTGATCGTCAATAGCAACAGCCCCGGGTCCAAGGAGGTGGCGGATTTTTATGCCAAGGCCCGGCAGATTCCCGCGGATCACTTTATCAACGTGAGCCTGGAGGTGGGCGAAAATATCTCGGAGGCCGATTATCAAAAGAAACTCGTCGGTCCGGTGCGGCAATACCTGGCGGACCATAAGCTGGATATGAAAGTCACCTGTCTGGTGACCACGTACGACGTGCCGCTGCGGGTGGGCGCCAAAATCCCGACCGAGGCAGAGAAGAAGGTCATCGATGTGGCACATAAGGAACTTGCCGCGGCGATGGCGTCGATGCAAAGTGCACTTGCAGAATACGATGCGGTACTCCCAGCGGGCGGAGCGAAGGCGGCGCCGGGTCCCGCGGACGCGCAGGCGGTTAAGACCGATCAGGATACGTTTGCGGCCCTGATGCTCCAACTGCACAAGAAAGTGGGCGATGCGGAACAGCGGCTCAATACCGCACCACGGGGACCAGAGCGCACGGCGGCGCTGGCAAAGTTCAAGGATTTGCAGGAACGCATCCTCGGCTGGGCCGGCACGACTGCGGCGATACAGATTGAGGCGGGCGGGACGGACGGAGCGGCGGGAGCGAAGATCAGGGAACTGGTAACACGCGTGCAGCAGGCAGAGGGGCAGATCGGGACGATGCGAGCGGCAGCACACGAGTTAGCGGGACATGAGAAGATTGTGGAACTGGTGCGAGCGGCACGCGGTCAGGCGGCCGAGGCCGCGTGGCTGCAAAACCAGATCGGCGAACTGCAGGAGATTGACAGCGAAGCGGCCGTAGACAACGAGCTGACGCTGCTTTGGGTGGACCAGTATCGGCGGGCCGGTTGGATCATCAATCCACAGTCGTTAACCAACTGGATCAACTTACCCGACCACACCGCGTTGCCGCACCTGTTGATGGTGAGCCGATTGGACGGGGCCACGCCGCAGGGCGTGATCGATATGATGCTCACGACGCTGAGGACCGAGGCCAAAGGGCTCGACGGCGTGATCTATCTGGATGCCCGGGGACTCCATGGAACCGATCCGCATGCGGTTTTCGACAACGACCTCCGCACGGCGTCGAAGTATCTTACAGACAATACCAACATGAAAGTGGTGCTGGATGATAACCCGGCGCTGCTGGAGACCAAGGATTGTCCGAATGCGGCGTTATATTGCGGCTGGTATTCGCTGCGGTCGTATCAGGATAGTTGCCAATGGTTGCCGGGGGCGGTGGGATATCATGTGGCGAGCCTGGAGATGGTGTCGTTGCATAACAAGGGCGAGACGGGCTGGACGGTCAACCTGCTCAAGCGTGGCTTTTGCGGAACGCTGGGCGCAGTGTCCGAACCGTACCTGCATTCGTTTCCGCAGCCGTCGCTGTTTTTTCCGCTGCTGCTCTCCGGCGAATATACACAATCAGAAGTTTATATGATGACCTGCCCGCTCTTGTCTTGGCGGATCGCGTGGGTCGGGGATCCGCTTTACAACCCGTTCAAGGCCAAACCGCGGATCACGGCCGAGCAATTGCGGGCCCATCCCATCCTGCGACACGCGGGGGAGATCCTGCCGCCGGCGGAAGTCGGACCGCCATCCAGCAAGTAGCTTACGTTTCCCCGGTGCAGATCAGGATAACCAGTGGGGCTGCTGATTATCGGAAGCAGCGTCTGGCTGAGGTTTTTTTGCGTATTTTCGGCCGTTTTCAAGGCTTTTTCTTGCCTTCGATGGGTTTGGTGCTATCCTTCTATACGTTAGCAGTGCCAAAGAGGCACTTGCAATAAATTAGGTAGAGAGAGATAACCAAGGGTTCCCTTGGGGCTTTCTCTGCCTGAGAGCCCGCCTGCCCTTGCTATCTCCCCTCTGAAAAAACGAATGTATTGATTGTGCGTACCATCGCCAGTCATGTCGTCAACGCGGACGGTGCGCCTGCATCGCCGACTAATCGTCGCGTGGTTTACTCCACGCGGCCAGTCGGACCAACGATTCACAGGAACTCCATGTGCATCGCTCGCGTTTGCTTCGGACCGAGGTATGTGCGCGCCCGGGTGGACTAACCAGCGAAAGGACGTATCTCATGCACCATAAATTTCTTCTGGGGGCCTCGCTTTGCGCGCTGACCCTCGCAACCGCCAGCACTGCTAACGCGGGCATCGTGACTTTCGCCTTGGATCCAAGTTCGGCCCCCGCCAACTTGAACTTTAGATGGGATGCTGCCACTAATAAGGCCTCACTGACCAGCGTCCTCAATGCGCCCACGGCCAACACAGTCGTGCTGCATGGCACAACCGATTCGGTGGATCCTGTATACGACCAGGAGATCGACGCCATCAACGCGTCGACGGATACCTGGATCGGTTACCAATTAAGCGTGTCGGGTAAAGTCGGCGGCGTGCCCAACGCGGGGATCGTCTTTGATTCGCCAGCCACTGCGACGGCTGTATCGCTCGACCCCATCACCTTTGATTACGGACCGACTGTGTTCTCGACCCAGTCGCTAACCAGCTCGACCGAGATCGATTTCACCGGTGGCAGTCTGGCGCCTGGCGGCGCGGTCGCCTTCCTATTCAGCGTGGACGTGCCGGTCACCAACACCGATTTCGAGATCGACATCACGCAGCATCCGATTGTGTCGTCTGTGCCGGAGCCTGCTTCGGCCTCGCTTTTGGGTCTTGGCGTCATGGGTCTCCTGAGTTTGCGCCGGCGCCGGGCATAAATGGGAGGATGGCTCCAGCTTTCACAATCGCGTCCAATTGATTTGAGCTGCCGAGTATCGGCAACATCGGCTTTACGTGTCGACGACATGTAGAGCCGATGCTGCGCGCAGAGGAATTGCCCAAAGATTCGCTTTGAGGGCGGGCAAAGGATCGCTTTGGGAGGTAGATTGGCTGCCTGCGAATTCGCCTTTGGGGGACTTACCCATTGAGTCGCGTCTACCGATAAGCGCAGGCCCCGCGGCAGACCTATAAGAAACGCCTTGTAGCCAAACACGCTGCTTTTGGCCGCGTTTTGTCGATTTTTATCAAACCATTTCTTGCCTTATCACCAATTCAGGCTATACTCATCTATTATCAGAGCAAGTGGTTGTCGAATATAGACAATCGCTTTTGGGAGAGAGAACCAGCGTGGACAATGTTGGCTCTCTTTTGTTTTTTGCCAGCCTCCTCAATGGTTCCCTCCTTTGTGAGCACTGTGAAGTTCTTGTGGTTTTCCTGATGCGATCGCACGGGATGTTGGTTTGTGTCAATATTTTCGGGTTATCGGCCGCAGTGTGTCACGTACATGTTCCTTACCCAACCTTTTGGGAGAGTCGCCATGAAGGCCCAAATCCGTCGTTCTATTCTCTTAGCTCGACTTTTGCCGTTTTTTCGCATGTCCTTAAAAAATAGGCGGACCCTTTCTACGATTCGTTAGCGAACCAAACTAACGAATAGGAAAGGAGTCCGCGATGCTCACCTTGCCACGC
>Ga0316217_10006291_pt1 | contig 11812 bp, 9 predicted proteins | sample 1anoAmetaG_FD_203633 | JGI IMG/M metagenome (GOLD analysis project Ga0316217, IMG submission 203633) | Freshwater microbial communities from Trout Bog Lake, Wisconsin, USA - 1anoA | ecosystem: Environmental > Aquatic > Freshwater > Lake > Hypolimnion/Profundal zone | place: USA: Wisconsin... | reverse complement strand
CGGCACGCCGCTGCTGGTCGCGCTTCCCGCAGGATGATCCTCACGCTCGCCGCGGCAACCCGTTCAGCAGGTCAGGCTATGACCCCGCTCTTGCAGATCACTGACGCCACACGCTTGACAAGCACCAGATTTGACCGATGCCGGGCTAGCGCGGTTGGCAAACCTGAAGGGATTGCGGGCTATATATATAAATAGTCCGCTGACGGCGAGTGTAAAGGAGGATCAAGTCAAATCCGCCGTACCTATTCCTAAGGGATCACTGGTAATGGCCACCGGGGTAGCACAATTGCGCAAGGCATTGCCCGGCTGTAAAATCACTCTGTGGGACGCGCGATTTGGCCGCCCCCCACTATGGATTACGGACAACAAATAAACTGGCGTAAAGCCTTGCGGTACTGGATTCTTGTTGGCCGGATCAGCGCGATTCGGCAGACCTGGCATGGCCCCCCGGCGACACACCCCCCGAAAAACCCGCAGCAAACCGCGTTGCCGTCGTCGCCCGACAATCGGGCCTATGCCGTAGGGGCTGCTTCAGCAGACCGGTTATTTTCGCCCGATGAAAGACGAATAACCGGTTCGCTGAAGCGAACCCTACGGACTGCGATTGCCGAACCGGGTTTACCGCAGAGGCCGCAGAGGGACGCAGAGAAAATGCAGCATCGCCACCGGCCGCATCCGGTCTGAATTCCTCCGCGTTCCTCCGCGCCCTCTAGCGCAGCGGGCGGTGATTCCGACGGACTGAAGGGCACGAAACGGACCCGGGACGGACCTGTTGCCCGTCATCCGCCCTCGCGGCAGGCTCATTCGCCTCCTGGCCACCAAGCCGATTCTTTGGCGCGCTCAATGAATTGCGGAAACAAGCCTCGGAAAAACTGTCTGTAACATTCGTAATGACAAAGGCTTATGTATTTACCGACAATTGCTCAACACGTCACAACTCAAAATCTGTTCAAACTGTTCAAAGCCCCACTTGGGTGCCTGTTTCGCCTGAACGCCGATCATCGCTAACATGCCGCTATGAAAATCTCCTTCACGCCGGCGATTTACGAGCATGCCGCAAGGTTTGTAGGCCGCACGCCGTGGGACGTTTCCCGCGATGCGGAATTGTTGTTCGCCGCCCATCGTGCCACTTATCGCGAATACCACCATCAGGTGATCGTGGTCGGCATCGACATCTACAATTTGGAAGCCGAAGCTTATGGGGCCAGGATTGTCCCCGCTGGCGGCGATGGCATTCCCGCTGTCGAAGAGCCGCTGCTGGAATCGCTGGAACAAGGCATTCAGCTCCGCCCGTTCAATCCCCAGCGCGATGGGCGGATCGCCATGTCGATTGCCGTGGGCCAGCGGCTCAAGCGGGAGTTTCCTGATGCCGATGTGCGCCTGCCCGTGGCCGGGCCTTTTTCCATCGCCTTCAACTTGCGCGGCATCACGCAACTGTGCGAAGATGCCGCCCTGGAACCCGAACTGACCGCCAAACTGCTGTGGCGCTTGGCCGAAAACCAGGCGGTGCTCTGCCAGGCGGTGGCCGACGCCGGCCTGGATGTGGCGTTTTTTGAATCCGCCGCCTCGCCCCCCATGCTCTCGCCCGCGCAGTTTCGGCAACTGGAACTGCCTGCCCTGCGCCGCGTCATGGCCCTGGCCGCCGATTGCGCCGGCCATCCCGTGCCCTGCATCCTGGGCGGCAACACCTACCCCATCGTGGACGACATCCTTTCCACCGGCACCGCCTTTGTCGTCTGCAACATCGAAACCGACCAGGCAACCTTCATGGCTCGCGTGGCCCAAACCCACCCGCACGTTAAAGTTCGCGTGAACATGGACCCGGCGGTGGTCGTCTGCTCCGACCGCCAGCGCATCTACCGCGAAGTCGAGCGCGTGGTAAATGTTATCGCCGGCCACGGCAACGGCCTGATTGGCACCGGCGCGTTAGCCTTGGAAACCCCGCCGGAAAATATCCATCTGATCGAACGATACCTGGCGGCACGCGATGCGTAACCGTTGCCGCGGTGCGTTTATTGTGAAGCATCCACCGTGGCGATATGATCTTGGGAAATACGCGCATGGTGTGCATTGGGCAAGGCGTGCTTGGGCACAACCGCGCAAGTTGAGGTTAGCCTCTTGGTTTGCCGGCGGCCCAGCGTCGCCGGCTAAGTGAGATTTTACCATGTTCAGTTCTTCGTTAGCGGTGCCACGGAAGCAAGCAAAGCGGCAACAGCGGCAGCGCCGCCGGCAGCCTGCCCACCTGGAAGGGCTGGAGCGGCGCGTGCTGCTGAGCAGCGTGTCCTTCGCCTCCGCCGTTTCCTATCCCGTCGGCTCCGAACCTTACGCGGTGGCGGCGGGCAATTTTACCAGCAATGACGTCAGCGACCTGGCGGTGGTCAATGCCGCCGACGGCACCGTGAGCATCCTGCTGGGCAATGGCAATGGCACTTTTCAGAGCGACGGCACCTATACCGTGGGCGCCAATCCGCGCGGGGTGGCGGTCGGCGATTTTGCCGGCAATGGCATCAACGATTTAGCCGTGGTCAACGGCGGCGACGGCACCGTGAGCATCCTGCTGGGCAACGGCAACGGCACCTTCCACATCGCAGTGAACTACGCGGCCGGCGGCGAACCCAACGCGGTGGCGGTAGGCGATTTTAATGGCGACGGCAAGCTCGATCTGGCCGTGGCCGACTATGGCGATGGGGCCGTCAGCATCCTGCTGGGCAATGGCAACGGCACCTTCCAAAGTCCGGTGGAATACGCCACGGGTTCCGGCTCCCGCTCCCTGGCGGTGGGCGATTTTAATGGCGACGGCAAGAGCGACCTGGCGGTAACCAATGTCAACGACGGCGACGTCAGCATTCTGCTGGGCAACGGCGATGGCACCTTCCAGACCGGGGTGAATTACGCCTCGGGGAACCAACCTAACTCGGTGGTCGTCGGTGATTTCAACGGCAATGGCATCAAGGATTTGGCCATCGCCAATGCCAGCGACAACTCGATAAGCATCCTGCTGGGCTACGGCGACGGCACCTTTCAGACGGCGGTGGGTTACGCCACCGGCAACGGTCCCACTACGCTGGTCGAGGGCGATTTCAACGGCAGTGGCAAGCTCGATCTGGCCACCACCAATGAAGAAGCCAACTCCGTCAGCGTGCTGATGGGCAATGGCAACGGCACCTTCCAAAACGCGGTGGCTTGGGCCGTGGGATCATTTCCCCGCGCGCTGGCCATCGGTGATTTTACCGGCGCCGGCAATCCCGACTTGGCCGTGGCCAATCAAGGCAGCGATTCGGTGAGCGTGCTGCTGAACACCACCACCGCGTCCATTTCCGGCAGTGTCGATGCCACCTTGGCCGGCGGCAACGGCTCGGTGCCGGAGGTGGTCAAAGGGTTGCCCGGCGTGACGGTTTACATCGATAGCAATGGCGACGACCAACTCGACAGCAACGACACCGCCGTGGAGACGGATGCCAACGGCAATTTCGATTTCACCGATCTGGCGGCGGGAACCTACCAGGTGCGCGAAATGGTGCCGAACAATTACGCCATGTCCACCCCAGCGGCCGGGTATCTCAATGTCACCGTGGCCACCGGGCAGAGTGTTAGCGGCCAAGATTTCCTGAACACGCCCATCGCCGCCGGCACCGTGCAAGCCGTTTACCAGCTTTATAGTCCGATGACCAACGATCATCTGAACACCACCAGTCTGGCCGAATACAACGCGCTGGCCACCGCCGGCTGGCTCCAGGAAGGAATCGCCTTCGCTGATTACAATGGCCCGGCCACGGTTGGCGGCGTGAACGCTGAACCGCTCTACCGGCTCTACGATGCCGGCAATCAGCGGCACCTGTTCACCACCAGTTTCAATGAGTTTAACACGCTTCGCCAAGAGCCCGGCTGGAATAACGAAGGCATTGCCGGTTATGTTTTCCCCTCGCAAATCGCCGCGACCACGCCACTTTACCGCCTGAATTATCCCTTTTTGGCCGATGCGCACCTCATGACCGTTAGCCAAAACCAAGTCACCGAGTTGACCAGCCAGGGTGGCTGGATCGATGAAGGCATCCAAGGCTACGTGATCGACGAACAACTGGTTTTCACACGGCAACCAGCCACCGCCGCCGCCGGTGCCACCATGCCGGCGATTACCGTGGCCGTGGAAGATCAATCCGGCAACATTCTCACTGGCAACACCTCCAGCGTTACCCTGGCCATCGCCACGGCCACCGGAGCGCTCGGCGGCACCGTGCTCCAGGGCACGCTTACCGAACCCGTCGTCAATGGCGTGGCCACGATCGACAACGTCTCCTTCAGCCAGGGCGGCACTTACACACTCCTGGCCAGCAATGGCGTGTTGACGCCCGGCGTCTCCAACAGCGTGGCGATCACCGGTGTGGCCGTGCCGGAATATCGGCTCTATAATCCTGGCACCTTGGATTTTCTTTATACCGCTAGTGTCTCGGAAGAAACGACGCTGAGCAGCCACGGCTGGGTTTCGGAAGGCACGCCTTTCCAAGTCTACAATGGTCCGGTGACCATCGGCGGCGTCAGTGCCCAACCCGAATACCGCCTGTACGACCAAGTGAATTATCGGCACTTGTTTACCACCAGTTTCAACGAAGCCAACACGCTGGGACAACTGCCCCATTGGACCGACGAAGGCATCGCGGCCTATATCTTGCCATCGCCGGTTGCCGGCAGCGTGGCGCTGTATCGCCTGAGTAATCCGGACGTGGCGGATATGCACCTGTTGACCACCGATATGACCGAGCTTAACACACTGGTCGGCCAAGGTTGGACCATCGAAGGGACCATTGGCTACGTGCTGGCGTGACCGCGCATCCAGGTATGGCACTTGCCAGACCGGTGAATCGGTTCGTATTGTTGAGAACCATGCGGCCAAGGATGAGCGTGCGGGATTTTTCCGGGTGAATCTATGAAAGTCTTCCAATTGGTGTTGGTGCTGGCATCGCTGCTGCTGGCGCAAAGTGCTGCCCGGGCGGATAATCCGGCTCTCGCCGCCCCCGCCGCCGCATCGCTGTTTGATCCGGCCCGGCACATGCACGTGGCCGATGTCAAGCCGGGGATGAAGGGTTACGGCCTGACCGTTTTCAGCGGATCAGAGCTGACCAAGTTCAACATCCACGTCGTGGGCATCGTCAAGAATTTCAACATGAAATACGATGCCGTGCTGATCCAATGCGACGATGATTACTTGCAGCACACCGGTTCGATTGCCGGCATGAGCGGGTCGCCGATTTACGTGTACGGCGAGGATGGCAAGCCGCGCATGTTGGGCGCGTTTGCCTATGGCTGGCCCCTGGCCAAAGATCCGCTGGCCGGAGTGCAGCCGATTGAATACATGCTGCAACTGCCGGCCAATGAGCAAAAGCTTAAGCCGGATGATGCGGCGGAAATTCCCGCAAGCCCCGCGCCGGCGATAGCGGCGGCAACCGATGCTTCCGGCCGGTTAATGCTATCCCACGCCAGCCAACTGCTGTGGAGCATCGACGATCTGCCCATCAAACCCTGGCTGAAAGCCGCCGGCAAAACCGCCGACGAAAAACCCGCGCCGCTGTGGAACTGGGGCAATCTGTCGCCCACGCAAAAAGCCACGCTGGCCGATGGCACGCAGATTCAATTGCAACCGTTGGCCACGCCCTTGATGGCCCGTGGGCTAAGCAGCGCTGGTTTGCGGCAACTGAGCACGCTGCTAGATGGCACTGGATTGATTCCCCTGGAAGCCGGCGGCAGCGGTGCCGATGCCGCCGCCAAAGCCAAGATCAAACTGGAACCCGGCAGCGTGCTGGCGGTGCCGATCATTACCGGCGACATCGAACTCAGCGCCGTGGGAACCTGCACGGAAGTGATCGGCAACCGCGTGTTCGCCTTCGGCCATCCCTTCAACAGTGAAGGCCCGATTGCTCTACCCATGGGCACCGGCACGGTTGCCACCGTGGTGGCCAATCTTCAGGAAAGTTTCAAGCTGGGATTTTTGGCCAGAACCGTCGGCACGCTGACCACTGATCAAACCGTCGGCGTCACCGGCTTCGTCGGTACGTGGCCGGTCATGTCACCAATCGATCTGACCATCGCTTACGCGGATAAATCCGTCGAGCGGCATTATCACTTCAACGCCGCGTCGCATCCGAAATTCACACCGCAATTGGTTCCCGCGGTGATTGTCGCCACCGTGCAGGGCGAGAAAAATCTCCCCGACGCCGCCACGCTGGATTACGATCTGACCATCGATTTCACGGATGGGCATTCGGTCCATCTGGCCAATGTGGCCGTCAACCAGGGTGAGGGCAACAACAACTTCATGGCCATGCTCTCGGGAATGGATTCCGGCCTGATGGAAATGGCTGGCGACCTCGAGATGCCGATCGCGGCGGCTTCCAGCAATCCCTTCAAGCACGTGGGCATCAAGCAAATCACCGGCAAGGTGACCATCAGCCCCGAAGCCCGGACGGGAACCATCCTGGCGATTTCGCTGCCGCAAAGTAAATACGAGCCGGGCGATACGCTCAAGGCGTTTGTCAATTATCAACCGTATCGCGCCAAGCCGGAAACGTTTGGCGTGGAGATGGCGTTGCCGCGCGATCTGCCCAACGGGCAATACCAGTTGTCGGTGAGTGATTGGCGGCATTTTTTGCAGGAAGCGCAGGCCATCGAGCCGTTCCGCTTTAATGCCACGGATATTGATGGCGTGTTCAAAGTGATGGAATCGCTGACATCGCTGAAACGCAACGCGGTTTATCTGCGGCTGCTGCGGCAAGCCGATGGCATCGCCGTCGGCCGGACCGCGTTGCCGCGTTTGCCCTCCAGCCTGCGGCAGGTGTTGGCCGATGCCAACCGCAGCGACATTGCCCCGTTTGTGTCGTCGGCCACCAAAATCGTCCCGGCGGATATGGTCATCGAAGGCCAGGCGGCTTTCGTCATCACCATCGAACGCCAAGGCAATGTGGTGCCGCCCACCAGCCGGCCAACGCATTAGAGAGGATTGGATTTCATGTGCAAAGACAAAAAGATTCTGCTCGGAGTGATCATCGCGGCAATTGTCGCCATGGCCGGCATGGTCGCCGGTCCGGCGCTGGCGGTCACCACGTCGCATTTTGTCAGCGGCAACAAGACCGATTTTACCGCCGGCAAGCTGCGCAACGTGGTGGTCACCAACCTGGGCGATGTGAAACTGTCGCGCGCGGTGGAGATCATCAAGCAGGATGATGCCGACGTGACCGCCATTAACGCCCTGGCCGAAGGCCCGGACGGCGTGATCTATGCCGGCACCAGCCCCAAGGGAATTTTGCTGGCGGTCAAAGATGGCAAATCATCCAAGCTGGCTACGCTGGAAGACACCGTCAGCATTTTGTCGCTGAAGGTGGTAGACAAGGGCGCATTGCTAATTGGCACCGGCGGCGACAAAGGCAAGCTGCTGCGTATCGACAAACGCGGCGATAAACCGCACGAAATCTTTGCCGAAGATAGCGTGCAATACGTCTGGGCGATCGCGCCCACCGCTGATGGCAATATTTATATCGCCACCGGCCCCACCGCCGCGGTGTATGAAATCAAACCGGACGGCACGCATAAGCAGATTTACAAGAACGCCGAGGACAACATCCTCAGCCTGATTTCCGACGGCAAGGATTTCTTGTACGCCGGCACTGATCCCAACGGTTTGGTGGTGCGTCTCAACCGCAAGACGGGCGAATCGTTCATTCTCTATAACGCCGGCGAGAATGAGGTCACCGCGCTGGCGCTGGACGCGGCGGGCAATTTATATGCCGGCACCGGTGAAGCGGGCGAACGGCAGTCGGCCGTGAACCCGCAAGGCAAGCCGGAAACCAATGGCCGGCCGGCTGGCGAGGGCGGTGAAAATCCCCTGCCCGCGCCCAAGCCCGGCAATCCACCCAAGCCTCCGGCACCGCCGGCGCCCAATCCCGGTGAGCCGCATCCTATCCCCGCCGCCAAACCGCAGACCCTGCGCTGGCTGGAAACGCATCCGCTGTTGCTGGATATCGACCTGAAAGAGATGCCGGCTAAACCCATTCCCGCCGCCAAGAAACCGGCCGATGAACCCGCGCCCGGCGAACCCGCCCCCAACGGCCCGCCCGGTGAAAACCCCACCGTCCCCAACACGCCAGCCGGGGCGCAAAAACCCGGCCCGCAACCACCGATGCCGCCCAATCCCGGCGAAGAGCAAAACAAGCCCGAAGGCAACGCCATTTACAAAATCGATCCCGAAGGCTTCGTCACCGAAATCTTCCGCGACAACGCGGTGATCTATTCCCTGCTCTGGCAGGACGATGCCCTGCTGGCCGGCACCGGTGGCGATGGCAACATCTACCAAATCAAACCCGCCAGCGAAGAAACCGTGGTGCTGGCCAAGGTGGACGCCAAGCAGGTGATGGCCCTGCTGGCCACCGCCAACGGCAAGGTCATTTTGGGCCTGGCCAACAGCGGCGGCATCGGCACCATGACCAGCGGCTATGCCGCCGACGGTGATTACACCAGCCCGGCGCTGGATGCCACGCAGGTCAGCCGCTTTGGCAAAATCCAATTGCACGGCCGTCTGCCCGCCGGCACCAGCTTGAAAATTTCCACCCGCAGCGGCAACGTCAAAGACGCCAACGTGGACGGCTGGAGCAAATGGACCGACCCGGTGGATGCCCGGCAATTTGTCCCGGTCATCTCCCCTGCCGCCCGCTTCCTGCAATATCGCCTGAGCTTTGCCAGCAGCGATCCGGCCAAATCGGCGGTGGTGGATCATGTGGATGTGGCATACCAAATCCCCAATCTGCCGCCGGTCATCAAATCCGTGAAAATCGGCGGCGATGAAGCCGCCAACAACGGCGCCGCCCCCAACATGCCCAACGCCCCCGGCGGACCGCACGGACCCGGCCCCGCACCAGCTGGCAACACCCCCCATCCGCAAGGCACCGGCACGCAAACCATCACCTGGGATGCCAGCGATCCCAATAACGACATGCTGCTGTATGCGCTGTACTTCCGCATGGAAGGCAACGGTCCCTGGATTCTGCTCAAGGACAAGCTCAAAGACCCCACTTTCGATTGGGACACCAAAACCGTCGCCGACGGCCGCTATCAAATCAAAGTGGTGGCCTCCGACGCCCCCAGCAATCCGCCCGGTACCGAAAAAACCGCCAGCCGGGTCAGCGATTATTTTGTGGTGAATAACACGCCGCCCACCATCGGCGATATTGTCATCAAACCGGATGGTAAGAATCTTACGGTAACCCTGCGGGTGGTTGATGCCACCAGCATCATTGCCGACGCCCAATTTACGGTCGATTCCAACGAGGACTGGCAAGCGGCCCTGCCAGATGGTAATATCTTCGATTCGCTTGACGAGAAGCTAAGCTTCACGATCAAGAACCCCGGCCCCGGACCGCACCAGTTGACGATCCGGGCCACCGACGCCCGCGGCAATATGGCGGTGCAGTCGGTGGTGATTCCGGAAGCAAAGTAAATTGAAGGATTAACGGCGGGTTTTCTCGCCAGAACCATTGAAGGATTAAGCCATGCATTACCCGCACAAGTCCAGCAACATCAAACGTGCCCACAAGAGCGGTTTCCGCGCCCGCATGAAGACCAAAAACGGCCGCGACATGATCAACCGCAAGCGCCGCGCTGGCCGTAAAGTGCAAGTGGTGTGATAGGCCGCAGGCAACGTTCGGTTACCCGCGAGGCACTAGCCGAGCACGATTGCGCGATGGTACGGCGAGTAAACCAATTCACGCGGCCACTTCCATCACCCGCACCACGCCGGGACGAAAGATCCGCCCGCGATGCCTCGGCCGCATTACAATGTCGATGTCAACTTCCAAGGCGTTGAGCAGCGCCAGCAGCCGATCGACCGAGTAGCCGGTATAGCGGCCGTTCATCAGTTTCGACACATCGGGTTGGCTGACCCCCAGCCGCATCGCCGCCTTCACTTGGTTTAATCCCAGCGCTTTAATGCGTTGGTAAATCCGCAAGGTGAGTTGGGCTTTAACCTTAAGCTCAGCCGCCTCGCCCGGTGGAAACCCCAAATCGGTAAACACGTTGTCGCTGCCGGGAGTTACCGTTGCGTCTTTATCCATTAGCCGTGTTTTCATCATTTTTCTCCATCAGCCACTGCTGGTAATCCGCTTCGGCGGCTTGCAAGCGCCTGGCGATCAATTCCAATTCGTGCCGCGGCGTTTTGATGCCGCTTGTACTCTTCTTCATAAACACGTGAAGCACGTAAACCGCCTCAGCAAACCGCACCGTGTAAACCGCGCGGTAGGTATCGCCACGGTAGTCTTCGACAATCTCAAAAACACCCGCACCTTTGAAACCTCTGAGCGGCTTGGCCGATGGGTGCTTCCGGCCCTTCTGGGCAAACGACAATGCAAACCCGACATTACGGCGGGGATCGTCCGGAAAGTCCCGCAGATCATCCCGGCTGCTGGCAACCCACCGCACCGGCTTCTCACGCTGTTTGTCGGCCATTCCGCCTCCGCCTATTATGGGAGATATACCATATTCCGTTTAGGATTGCAACTAGGCAACAGTGATAAGTCCCACGCATATCTGCCCACAACGGCCGCTCGCCCCAAAGTTATTCGCCCTAGCAACTGACATCCGCAAAACTATTGCGGACGATTTACCGGAGATTCGCGTTGCTTTGCGCTGGAGCTTCCAGGCTTTACTCATTGTGGAGTTGCACTTATGTGTCAGAAACTCGTTGGACCAATCTTAGCCGCGTTTCTGGCGGTTGCGGTTCTCGCACCCCGCGTGCGAGGCCAGTCGCCCGATGACATCTACCGTCAACAAGCTGCCAGATGGCAGCAACAGGAGGATCAGCACCAGCAGGAATGGGAGAAGTGGGTAGCTCAGCAACGTACCAACGCGGCGCGCGAGCGTTGGTTCGGCGTCGGCGCGCTGGTCTTTGTTTTCGGCTGGATGGTGTACGACTCCGTTGTCGCGCGGCGACGCTACTTGCAGACTTGTGCCAAATACGAGGAATATTTAGCGGCGATAGAAAAGAGGGACGAGCGAATCGCAACGGCACTCGAAAAACTCGACCGGCGAATTGGTGGCAGCAAATAAACAGGTAACCGGAAAATACGTGGTACGGTTGCTCTTTCCGCCGCGTTGGACCGTCGGCTCATGCCATCGCCAATCCCCGAATACGCAGATAATCGGAAATTCCGCGAAAACCGCTCTTACTGGTCGCTTCCTCGATGGCTCTTTTCTCATCAGACGACAGGCGAATATTCACCTGCACATTGCGCGTCTGGTTTCGGGCCGGCAACGGCGGCCGCTTGCCGGATTCCAGCATAAAAGCGACCCCAGTGACCGCCAGCGCCCTGGCCTCGGCGATGCACCGTTCGACAGTATCGCCGGTGCCCAAGGTGTCCATCTCCACGCACTGGCCAACATACCGGCCGTCTTCACGCCAGAACGCGAAACGGTATTCATCCACCGCACGCTTGGCTTTGGATAGAATCTTCGCGTCGAAAGCCTGGTCACTCACACCGTTTTTGGGCTTGCTTGGCATAGATGAAATCCGCCTTTCCATGATGCACGGGGATGACGACGGGCCGCAATTCTCCCGGCTTGGTAAAAGTGTGATGCGAACCGTTCACGCGTGCCAATGTCCAGCCGTGATCTTCCAAATATTACCTGAGTTCGCTGAATCGAACTGGACTTGGCATACGCTTAGCTAGCCCAACCTTCGCACTTGGGCAGAAAATGGCGTGGCAAAACGGCGATGCGGCGTTGCCAGGGGGGTTTAGCAATGCCAAAGCCGTGTAGTGCAGACCTACCCTCTTGA
>Ga0316217_10006290_pt1 | contig 11820 bp, 7 predicted proteins | sample 1anoAmetaG_FD_203633 | JGI IMG/M metagenome (GOLD analysis project Ga0316217, IMG submission 203633) | Freshwater microbial communities from Trout Bog Lake, Wisconsin, USA - 1anoA | ecosystem: Environmental > Aquatic > Freshwater > Lake > Hypolimnion/Profundal zone | place: USA: Wisconsin... | reverse complement strand
GAAATACCAAGCTTTAAATACATTAAGGCCGACCCTTCTTCATTATTTGGCGCAAATTTAGAAACCAACAAGACACATTAGCCAATTTATTACCCACAAACTGCCAATAATGCTGTAAAATATAACTAGCCTGATTATTGAATGGCAAAAGGGCGATGCCGTGTTCTCCCTATTGGCACGGAATGCGGTCAGCTTCGGCTTTCCTCGGATAACGAGGGGATTAGTTCGCAGGTGTAGCGCATTTTCTGTCCCTATCGCTTATGTAGAGAGAGGGTGGACAAAAGAAGCGATGTCTGGGAGAGGCTTGGATTGAGAGGATTTAACCCGAAAAACTGTATTTTAGCCGCCTCAAAAAATAAAAGGGTTGAGCAAACGATTAACTATATAACTAACTATTAACAACATAACATGGGATTTTTTGATAAACTGGTTACTTCTGTCACTTCAATTTTCGGAAGCAAACATGAGCGTGAGTATAAGGAAATGCAACCTATAGTTGCCGAGATAAATGCCGAATACGAAAAACTGAAGGCTTTAAGCAACGACCAGTTGCGTAACAAAACGGTAGAGTTTCGCCAGCGCATAGCTGAGCATTTAACTGCTATTGACAAGGAAATTGCCGATTTGAAGGAAGCCGCCGAAAAGGAAGAGGACCTGCAGATAAAAGACGACCAATACAAAAAGGTTGACGAACTGCGCAAAGACCGCGATAAACAGATTGAAGTGATATTACAGGAACTTTTGCCTGAGGCTTTTGCCGTGGTGAAAGAAACCAGCTACCGTTTTTCGAATAATGAGATACTGGAAGCCTCGGCTACTGACCTTGACCGCGAATTGGCTGTTAAATTTCAGAACATTGTTATTGAGGGCGACAAGGTAAAATACGCGAATGAATGGCTGGCCGCAGGTAGCGAAGTAAAGTGGAATATGGTGCACTATGATGTGCAGTTAATAGGGGGTATAGTGTTGCATCAGGGTAAAATTGCCGAAATGGGTACCGGCGAAGGAAAGACGCTGGTAGCTACTTTGCCTGCTTATTTAAATGCTTTGGCTGGTGAGGGTGTGCACATTGTAACAGTAAACGATTACCTGGCACGTCGGGATGGTGAGTGGAATGGGCCTATCTTCCAGTTTCTGGGTTTAAGGGTTGATTGTATTGATAAATACCAGCCGCACAGCGAAGAACGCCGCAATGCTTATTTAGCTGATATCACTTACGGAACCAACAACGAATTTGGTTTTGATTACCTGCGCGATAACATGGTGAACAGCCCTTACGAAATGGTGCAGCGCAAGCACCACTTTGCCATGGTAGATGAGGTTGACTCCGTTTTAGTAGATGATGCCAGAACTCCGTTGATCATTTCGGGCCAGGTGGAGAGTGGAGATGAACAGCAGTTTTACGAATTGAAACCGCGTATTCAGAAAGTATTTGATGTTCAGCGCAGGGTAGCCAACCAGTTTTTAACCGATGCAAAAAGACTGATCAAAGAAGGAAAGACCGGCGAAAAAGAAGGCGAAGGTGGTTTAGCTTTATACCGCTCGCACCGCGGCTTGCCGGGTAACAGCGCTTTGATAAAATTTTTAAGCGAGCCGGGCATGAAACAGATTATGCAGGCTACTGAAAACTATTATTTAGGCGAGCAACAGAAGAACATGCCTATAGTAGATAAGGAACTGTATTTTACTATCGACGAAAAGAATAACAGCGTTGAGCTTACCGACAAGGGCATTGAATTAATTACCGGTGCCGGCGAAGATCCTACCTTTTTTGTAATACCTGATATCGGCTCTGGCATTGCAGAAATTGAAAACGCAGGCCTTTCGGCCGAAGAAAAGTTGCAGCGTAAAGATAAGCTGATGACTGAGTTTGGTGAGAAGAGCGAGCGTATACACTCTGTTAGCCAATTACTGAAAGCTTATACCCTGTTCGAAAAGGATGTTGACTACGTGGTAATGGATGGCAAGGTTAAGATAGTAGATGAGAACACGGGCCGTATACTTGATGGCCGTCGTTACAGCGATGGGCTACACCAGGCTATTGAATCGAAAGAAAATGTAAAGGTAGAAGCGGCATCGCAAACGCTGGCTACAATTACGCTGCAAAACTATTTCAGGATGTTCCACAAGCTTTGTGGTATGACCGGAACTGCCGAAACAGAAGCACAGGAGTTCTGGGATATTTATAAACTGGAAGTATCGGCAATACCTACCAACCGCTCTGTTGTGCGCGATGATAAGGAAGACCTGGTATATAAAACCAAGCGCGAAAAATTCAATGCTATTATTGATGAGATAGTAAAACTTACTACGGCAGGAAGGCCCGTGCTGGTAGGTACTACATCAGTCGAAATCTCTGAATTGCTTTCGCGTATGTTAACCATCCGCAAAATAAAGCACAATGTGTTGAACGCTAAACAGCACCAGCGCGAGGCTGAAATTGTGGCTGAGGCAGGTAATGCTGGCACCGTAACCATTGCCACCAACATGGCAGGCCGGGGAACGGATATCAAAATTAAAGACGAAGTAAAAGCTGCAGGTGGTTTGGCTATCATTGGTTCAGAACGCCACGATTCCCGCCGGGTTGACAGGCAGTTAAGAGGCCGTGCAGGCCGTCAGGGCGATCCGGGTTCATCGCAGTTCTTCGTTTCGATGGAAGATGAACTGATGCGTTTATTCGGCAGTGAAAGGATTGTGAAGGTAATGGACCGTATGGGTTATGAAGAGGGCGAAGTGATTCAGCACTCTATGATTTCGAAGAGTATTGAGCGTGCGCAGAAGAAAGTAGAAGAAAATAACTTTGGAATACGGAAGCGTTTGCTGGAGTATGATGATGTAATGAATAAACAGCGCGAGGTTATTTACGCTAAAAGAAAGCACGCTTTGTTTGGCGAGCGTTTAACACTGGATATCAATAACAGCTTTTACGATCTGTGCGATGAACTGGTAACTGCAGGCCAGCAAGGCGAAGGTTATGCCAATTTTAAACTGGCGCTTATAAAATACTTTGCATTAGATACTGCCATTACCGAACAGGAGTTCGGCTCTGAAAAAGGCGAAGCCCTTACCGGCAAGCTGTTTAATGAGGTAAAAGAGCTTTACAAGCGTAAAATGGATAACATTCAAAGCTCGGTTATGCCGGTATTAACCAATATACACCAAACCCGCGGCGATGTTGTAAAGGTGGTATCAGTGCCTTACGGCGATAGCAAAAAGACCCTGAATATTTACGTAGACCTGGAAGATATTATTGCCAGCGGCGGTAAAGACCTTTCGGCTTATTTCGAAAAGGCCATTACCCTGTCTTTAATAGACGAGGCCTGGAAACACCATTTGCGTGCTGTTGATGATCTGAAACAGGAGGTTCAGTTAGCCTCTTATGAGCAGAAAGACCCAATTGTTATCTATAAGAAAGAAGCTTTCAACCTGTTCTCAGGTATGATAGGCGAAGTTAACCGCGAAATATCTTCATTCTTATTTAAAGGCCAGGTGCCACAGGCCGAAGCCCCTCAGCAATTAAAAAGTGCTGAGCAACAAAAAGAAAAGGCTTTTGCCAAAAAGATACAGGAAGGCCGTGGCGACGTTATGGAAACCAGCAACACCGATGGCGGCCCTCAGGTACCCCGTGAAGTGGAGAAAAAACAAGAGCCTGTAAGGGTAGGTGAAAAGGTTGGCCGTAACGACCCCTGCCCTTGCGGAAGTGGCAAAAAATACAAGAATTGCCATGGAAAAGACGCCTTATAAAAGCTAAAATATCGGCTTAAAATATTGGTTATCAATGCATAAATGCTTGGTTATGATTAAATTCAGGCTGTTTATTAACCAAATGTTAATGTTAGGTATTATTGGGGCAACGTTTTTCTGATACATTTGCGGCTCAAACTAAAAATGTCTATGAAAAAAATTACTACTCTTTTTGCTCTTTTAATCCTGGTAGCTATAAGCGCTAAAGCCCAGGTTGTTGTTTTCGGTGAAATTGATTCAGCACGTCTTACTTCTAATGGCAGTACTCCGGTTGATAGTGGAAAGACTATTCAAATACACGGAACTGTGTATGGCCCTAACAGTTATCCAACTCCAAATGGTATGCAGTTTTGGTTAAACGATGGCACTGCAGGTATTAAAATTTATTCTAAACACGTATACGGTGGTTATCCAACACTTACTGATGGCGACCAGGTTACTGTAGTTGGCACATTAAGCGACTATTATGGCTCAGCTGAAGTAGACTTAACTGATACCGCAGCACTTGATACTATCTATAAAACAGCTTCAGGCACACCTGATACTGCTATTGTAATTCTTAGCAGTGGTTTCAGCACTCAAACTTACGGTACCCTGGTTCAGGTAAATAACGTAAACATGACTGCCGCTACCAAGTGGTTAATAGTTGCAGGCAAGCACTATTTTACTGCTAAAGCAGGGTCTCTTTATCTGTATATCGATTCTTTTACCAATGCAGCTATGTTCAATGCTCCGCAGCCTCAGGGCGTTTACAACGTACGTGGTATTGCTGATGATTACAGCACAACGCAATTTAACCTGGATCCAAGAAGCCTGGCAGATTTTATTCCGGTTGACACAGCCACAGGAATAAACAACATTAACGAAAGATTGACGGCTATGGTTTACCCTAACCCGGCTTCTACCCAGTTAAACGTTGCTTTCGAAAGCGATTTGAACCAACCGGTTGTAAGTAAAATGTTTGATGTAACCGGAAGAGAAGTATTTGCGGAAACAAGCAGTACCACTTCGGGCGTTAATACTATTCATTTGAATACTGCTAACTTAACCGATGGCCTTTATGTATTGGAAGTTCGTTTAGGCGAAAAAACAATGGTTACCAAGATCAACATTGTAAGATAATCCTGTATCAAAGTATAAACAAAAAGGCCGCCTTTTTTAAGGGCGGCCTTTTTGTTTTAATGCTGTCTGATTTGGCGGACCGGATCTGACAACTAACTTTTTAAAGTTGTCAGATCTTTGGATTTTTAGTTTTCAAAAACTCATCGGCAAAGTGTTCCTTGTGTTTTGGCTTGGCAAATTTCTCCTCGTTGTATTTTTTTGAATCGCCCCGGGGTATTGAAAGCGAGGTCCAACCCGGTCCGCATATCATTTTCGCAACAAAAACAAGCTGGCCAATGTGATACGGGTAATGTGTCAATTGGCGGTTAATGGCCTCTAAAACCGTATGTCCCATGTTGCGGATGTAAATGATACGTTCAAGATCATCATCGGTTAACTGGTTAAGGGCGGTAAAAAGACAGGCCCAGCCCTTATCCCATTGGGCTAACAGTTCTGCCCGGGTTTTGATGTCATTATCAAACTCAGCCTCGCGGTTACGCCATTCTTTTTCGCCATCGGTGGTTAAAAAGTCGGTCCACCGGCTAAGCATATTGCCCGAAAGGTGCTTTACAATGCTGGCAATGCTGTTACTGTCATCGTTATACTGCCAAAACAGTTTCTCGTCTGGTACTTGTGCTATGGCTTTTTCTCCTAGCAATCGGTACATTTCAAATTGCTTTTTTACACTGGCTAAATAGTCTGTTTTCATACAGCCGAAGTTTGTTTATATAGCAAAGCTATAAAATGGATATTTAAATAACCTTTACCTAACGTTGGTTGTTTCAAACGGTTTTCTTGAAGTTTATAGCGTTGGCAGGCTTTTCCGGCAACCTTTTTTTCCTTGGGCGGTCAAATTTTATAACTTCGCCACTGCTATGCAATACAAGCGGATACTACTTAAACTGAGCGGAGAATCATTAATGGGCAACAAACAGTTCGGTATTGATGCCGATAAAGTGCTTGAATATGCCGAAGAAATAAAAGATGCCGTTAACACCGGCGTTCAGGTGGCGGTGGTTATTGGTGGCGGTAATATTTTCAGGGGCATACAAGCATCTGCCAATGGTATTGACCGCGTACAGGGCGATTACATGGGTATGCTGGCCACGGTTATTAACAGCATGGCGCTGCAAAGCGGGCTCGAAAAGGTGGGCATAAGTACCCGTTTGCTTACTGCTATTGAAATGAAAGAAGTGGCCGAGCCGTTTATTAAACGTCGTGCGGTAAGGCATCTTGAAAAAGGACGTGTGGTGATTTTTGGCGCCGGCACGGGTAATCCATACTTTACTACCGATACTGCTGCGGCCCTGCGTGCTACTGAGATTGAAGCCGATGTAATTTTAAAAGGTACCCGGGTTGACGGTATTTATGATGCCGACCCTGAAAAGAACCCCAATGCCATAAAGTTTGATACTATTAAATACAGTGAGGCGTTGGAAAGAAAACTAAATGTAATGGACCTTACTGCCTTTACACTTTGTCAGGAAAACCATTTGCCTATTATTGTATTTGATATGAATAAAAAAGGCAACCTGAAAGCAATACTTGCAGGTGAAAAGATAGGCACGGCAGTAACTGATTAAAAAATATAAAATGCAGCCGCGCCTGTTATAAATTTGCAGGTGTTTATGCGCTTAAATTGTTCTAATTCTCAAATAACATATTCTATGACAGACGCAGATGTAAAAAACCTACTTACCGAAACCAAAACTTTAATGCAAAAAGCTTTAGAGCATTTTGAATTTGAACTTTCGAAGATACGTGCAGGCCGTGCCAGCGCAGGTATGTTGGATGGTATAGAGGTTGACGCATACGGTGCCCGCACACCTTTGTTCCAGGTAGGTAACGTTACTACCCCCGATGCAAGAACTTTAAGCATACAGCCATGGGATGCAACCCTGGTGCCGGCTATCGAAAAAGCTATTATGCAGGCTAACATCGGCATTACTCCACAAAATGACGGTAAGGTTATACGCCTTAATATCCCGGCATTAACTGAAGAAAGAAGAAAGGATCTGGTTAAACAGGCCAAACATCAGGCCGAAGCCTGCCGTATATCCATACGCACCGTACGTAAAGATGCCAACGAAAAGGCCAAGAAACTGCAAAAAGACGGCCTGCCCGAAGATGCCTTCAAAAAGTGCGAAACCGACATTCAGAATATTACCAACGATAACACCGCCAAAATTGAAAAACACCTGGAGGTGAAGGAGAAGGAAATTATGACGGTGTAACCGGTGTATTTGGGCCTGCCTCTTGCTGAAACGGCGGGACCGGGCTATCTTTCCGCTGCAATCTTTTGTAAAAAGTGTAACCGTTTTTTTTCAATTCTAAGGAGCTCCAAAAGCGCTTTTCGCTTATGATGGTTTATGGTTTTATTAAGGCTTATTAAAATTAGAAATAAGCTGTTCATTGTTTTTTTCTGTCCAGTTTTTAAAGGTTCCCGTAGCTGGTCTCCATTTTTTGCGACTGATCATTGTTCTCACAACGAGGGCTCAATAGCATTCGCATTTATAATGATTGTATTATTTGTCTTTATATCTGTGTATAATGCAAATGTTCTTTGTATATCTAATAAGATGTTATATTTATATCAGTGAAAAAAGCGACTATCTTATTATTTATTATTGCGTTTTTTATAACAGCCCATAGCCAGCAAATGGTGGTAAAAAAGCCTAACCTTATTAGTTTCGGGCAAGTTAAAAAACGTGTCACTTCTATTTTAGATACCATGTCAGGCCGGCTGGCCAGGGTGCATCCCGAGTATGGTATTTTACCTTTTAATGCTCAATGCAGCGAGTGTGTTGAACTAATTGACAGGCGCACGCTAAATACCCGCTTTTTTATAGATCCTTATGTTTCGTGCCACACATTTAGTCAGTCATCATATTTCCCACTTCATTACAGGAATAGCCCGACAGATATATGGAGGACTATTGACCCGCGCCTGGAGCCTGACAGTATTCACCAAGGAGTTTATACCGCAAACCGACAGCCATTGCATGCAAAATGCGACTTAAACAAAAAAAGCGCTTCATTAACTCTAGGCGACTTTGAGTTTGAATTCAATAAAAACATTACCTTCTACTATACGGATGAGAATACCGAGGCTATGTGTATGGGGCAACCGGGTAATTACAGCAGCTATACTATTGGCGAACAAGGCCTGGAAGTAACCAATATATGGCCCGCTGTTGATATGCAACAGATATTCAGCACCGGTGAAATAAAGACTAACTATATTATAAGAAGACCTTTGGAAATTCCGATAGATAAGGGGTATATGATTATTGAGGACCACTTTGATCTACCCGATGGTTATACCTTTGAAGAGTCGGAAAACGGTGCCCACCTGGAAGAACAGAAATTTAAGGGCGACTATGAATTAAAAGATAAAAACAACAACATCCTGTTTAGGTACCACAAGCCTGTTTACATAGATGCAAATAGTGTGGGCATGCAGGGTATTTATAAGTTGGTCAGAAATTGTAATGACTATATTTTGCAAATGCTTATTCCGGTTAGTTGGCTAAACCGTGCTGAAAACGTTTATCCCCTGACCATTGACCCGCTTGTTTCTGGTGATTCGGCGATGGGCAATTTTATAAGTACTGGTTTACCTACGGCTAACCTGGCCTTTACTACAGCGTCCATGGGCACCTGCGATTATCACATGTCGGTAACGGTGCCAGGTGGGAGCCAGCTAATGAACACTTATGTCGACATGGAGTATCATCTTACCTATAGTAATATGTGTGGCAGTCCTCCAGAACCGGCCCCATATTGTTTATTCAGCCAGGTACAGCAATATCTTTCGGCGGACAAATGTGGTCAGACAGCACTTTTATCATGCCGGAATATTGGCGATACCACCGGTTTTTGCACCACCGATTCTTCTTACGTTCTCGACAATGGTTTGCGGGCAAGGCCTGTTACTTTGTCATATTCGCAATTTCTTTCCTGCTATCTACCCCAGTGTGCTGATTATGATATACCCTTTACGCTAAAAAACACTGATTCGATATGCGGCGATGTGTGTGGTTATTTATGCGCTCGTGGCAGCAAATGGGCGATGACCGTTGAAGCCTGTACTGTTAACGCCAATATTACCCAAACAAGCGACCATATTTGCACCGGACAAAGCGATACTATAGCTGTAGTAGCTAATTGCGGAATTCCTCCTTACCATTATTTGTGGACTACAAATGGCGGTAGTACTTTTGACACAACTTATGCAACTGCAGATTATATAATAGGGACATCGCCCGGCACCGATACTGTTATTGTTGGATGTTACGTGGTTGATAGCTGTGGTAACAGGGTATTTGCCGGTACTGCACATATATCCGTGTGTACGAGCATTCAGTCCATATCCGGTAATGGTTTTAATCTGTTCCCAAATCCGGCCGGTGATATGGTAACCATTCAGGGCGAAGGGCTTAATGGTATGGTTTATACGTCCGTTTACGATATTACGGGAAGACAAATTAATACAGTGTATCAATCGGCAACGGGAAAAATCAGCATTCCGGTTGATTACCTTTCACCGGGTATGTATTTTGTTTCCATAAGCACTAATAACCAAAGTGTTGTTATGAATTTCGTTAAGCAATAAGTTTCCTCTCCACAGTTAAGGACAAAAGAAGCGAGAGCAGCTGGGTATTCAAAGTCGCCCCTTCAAGAGCATTTACAGAGCCGGCATCTCCATCATCCTCGCCACATACTTACCAATCACATCAAATTCAAGATTCACAAGGGTGTCTTTTATAACCTGATGTATATTGGTATGCTCAAAAGTATAGGGTATAATGGCTACCTTAAATGTATCGGCCTCAGCCGCAAACGCTGTAAGGCTGATACCGTTTAAACAGATAGAGCCCTTTTCAACTATCAGATTATTTTTAGATGGGGCATATTTAAACTGAAATATCCAGCTGCCATCCTGCTCTTCAACGCCAATGCAGCGCCCGGTTTGGTCAACATGGCCCTGAACAATATGGCCATCCAGGCGATCGCCGATTTTCATGCAGCGCTCCAGGTTTATGGCATCGCCCTTTTGTAACAGGCCCAGATTAGTCTTTTTTAAAGTTTCGTCAATAGCGGTTACCCTGTGTGTGCCATTGATTACTTCAACCACCGTTAAGCATACACCGTTATGTGCCACACTCTGATCTATTTTAAGCTCGTGCGAAATGGGTGAGGAGATAACCAGATCCAGGTTCCCTGATGTTCTATTTAACTCAACTACCCTGCCTAACGTTTCAATTATACCTGTAAACATTTGCCTCTTGTATTTTCTTGTCTCTTGCTTCCTGTATCTGAAATCCAACTAAGGTTATTTGCCGCGTATTACATGTATAAATCCGCCGCCTTTTTTGGCACCGCTTAAAGGTTTTTTAATCAAGCCGTTTATATGCTGCTCGTAATAATAGCCCGCATATAAATATACCCCATCACTTACCGGGTGCCCGCTCAGATCACGGCCATCCCAACGGATAGCAGGATCGGTGGTTTCAAATACCTTCTCTCCCCAACGGTTAAATATCTGCATCTCTATCTTGGGCACAAACCTGTAGCCCGGGAATGGGGTAAAATAATCGTTATGGCTGTCGCCATCCGGAGTAAATGCATTCGGCAATACGTAGTAAGGGCAGTTATCTACACAAACAATATTGCTGAGCGCACTTTCAAAGCCCGATTTGTCTACTGCAGTTACTGCATAGCACCCCGAAATATTATCAGCCAGTACGTGCGTAAATGTAGTGTCGTTGATAGAGGTAGTGCTGTCAATTAATGCAAAATTGGTTGAGTCGGTAGCATTAAAATAGATGCGGTAATGAACCACGCCCAAAGCGCATGAATCTTCATGATTGGTCCACTTTAAATTGTTTACATACTGAGTAGTATCCCACGGTTGGCCATTATAGTAGTTACACTCATTAGTAACCGTTAAACTTGGCGGACATGGTGGCACAGTATCAACCGGTGCAGTGCAAACCCTTTCAGATTTGTTCAGCAGCGGCTGCGGAAACAGACCTGAGGTATAGTGTCCGTAGCTTTTTACAAAGTAGCAATAAGTAGTGTCGTTAATAAGCCCGGTATCAGCATACGATAGTGTGTAAGAAACTCCGATAGAGTCCCAGTTGTTGTTAATATGATTTTGACGGTAAACGGCAAAACTATCATTACTCCATGGCACATTGTATTTCCAGTGCAGGTAAAGGGTCTGGTCGCTGGTTTGCACATTAAGATAAACAGAAGATGCCGATGCTGATGAACCAACAGTATCGGTATAATCAGTAGCGCCGGCGCTATCAGGTGTTGCGTAGAAATATATTTTATAACTCCACGGTCCGGTTACTGTGTTTATACCCGCATCAGTGTAGTTATTACTGGTGTCGGGCATGGCATAATAACTGTTATAGGTAGATGAATGTATGAGTGTTTGCGGCGCTCCGAAATTATAGCCACTACCACGGTACAGATCAAAACGGTATGGCGGGTGGTCCTGTATGGTATCCAGATTAACTCCTCCTGCCAGAGGCTTGGCCCAGCACACATATATCTGTCCGTTGTTGGCATCGGTAGTTAAAACGTCGGCATTTAATATTACCGGTATATCTATCGGGGCATTAATACAAACCTCATTAGAAGGAACACTTTCCTGGTTGTCGAATTGCAGCGTAACTATACCACTTGGCGGCAATTTGTAAAACTCGGCTAATACCCGGTAGCTATATGCCTGGCCAGGTACTACGGTATTATCGGTATAGGTGTATGCGTTGATATTGTTGGTTGTAATTTTTACATAGCCGGTGCCTGCAAGGCCTGTTTCGCAATAGCTTGGTACAAAAGGGTCGCAGCCCACTCTTCTCCACACCGAAAAGCCGCGGAAGTTAGGTGAGTTAGCACAGCTGTAAGGATTCTGCCAGTTTAATACTACGCTTTGGTGGTTAGCAACAGCTGTAAGATTTA
>Ga0316217_10006289_pt1 | contig 11821 bp, 7 predicted proteins | sample 1anoAmetaG_FD_203633 | JGI IMG/M metagenome (GOLD analysis project Ga0316217, IMG submission 203633) | Freshwater microbial communities from Trout Bog Lake, Wisconsin, USA - 1anoA | ecosystem: Environmental > Aquatic > Freshwater > Lake > Hypolimnion/Profundal zone | place: USA: Wisconsin... | reverse complement strand
AGTCTTCAGCGCCTAAATGCTATAAACGTAGTTGGCGAACACTCCCACAGACCCATAGTCTGCGACCTATTCCCGGCTTCTGATTTTTCGGAACTCGCCCTAAGTTAGTGTCGATCTACCTCTGCGTACTAAGGGAGTATCGTCTGTTCCAGCTTCGGAAAGAACAAAGTCCGCGGTAGCCAAATCAAAAACAGGAGTATTTATGCGGCGATTAGTCCCCAGAAAAGTGAAGTGTTGTCAGGGTCGAGACTCAGGATGAGAAAGACTTGGATTTTGGCGAGTAAGATTAGCGCATAGCCGAGAGCCATGTGCGCTTTGCTGAGAAAGAAAACCGCGAAACTGCTGCTGCAATCTATGAGTTGCAAGATTTTTGAGAAGCAGCCTAATATAACTTGCAGCAAAATAGCTATTATAATAACTGATCCGATAATGTAGTGCCTCTGATCGTAGCTGTCGTCTTATTATGTGGGAATCCCGTCTTACAGAAGTATGGGGAGGGCAGTCGCTAGGGTCGAAAGTGCAACAAACAGACCGATCGTAGCGTGCACGGCCACACCGTACTTCGTGTATTTGTACTTTGCGAAGAAGACCGCCACATCGATCACCACAGTCCAAATGTAGGGCATAAGCGAAATGTGTGCGTCTTCGGGTGAAGCCTGCAGCATCCTTTCTTGACTGAGAACCATATTGAATAATTATACAAAACTTCAATGTTATGATTAAAAATGCGTAGTTAGGTTAATCATTAAAAATCAAGTTTTATTTCCGATTTCTGCCTGAATGATTCTAATTTTGCTCATAATATGATTCTTAAGTTCTTTCGAATCTAATAGATTTAGCAGGAAAAGATTACTTAAATAATATTATTTAAGAGTAGTGAAGTAAGCAAACAAAGCTTGAGGGATTGGAAATACTTTGTGCTCTTATACTCCTGCATTTCTGTTCTCCTTTCATAATGGTTGCTTGTTTCTTAAGAAGCCATAAATGAGCTGTTCACTAATAATACCCTATTTTGAGTCGACTCTCCTCTGCTTTGATAATTATAGCCTATCAGACTGGATATGCCAAAAAATTATAAAGGTGGGAATTATAATAACGCTGTTTTGAGGCGACTTCACGTCGTTAATCATAGCTAATCAGCAAAGCAGCTGCTTTTGAGCAGTTTTATTAAACCTGCAGATGTCTTTCATACAAATCTTCAAAATGGAATGCAGAGATTCATAGTTATTTAGAGAAATTTAAAACATGAAGTATTCTGTGATATGGCAAAACTAGCTCCTCACTTTGAGTCACATAGCCTGCATACTTGGCCTCCTTTTCTCGGAAACCCGCATTTTGATCAACTCTTTCGGAGCTACGTCTGCTTTCTACGTCCCTCACTTCACGATCTTCTACTTTTCTGCATGTAATCACTGCACTATGCAGCCACAATAAACCTTTCGGCCCTAATCATCAAATACTCGTTCTTCAAAGGCTGTGAAGGTGCAGCAGCAATCGAATTTTTCTAACATTTGGGACTTCCGATTTCAGTTATTCTACTGAGGCTATTTTTGTAGCACGATTCGGCAAACTCGTTCCCAAAAATACTGTGCCTAATTTTGTTTTCGGTGCAATGTGTACTGATCAGCTTAAAGATAATTTACCTGGGTTCAATAAGCAAGGAACTAGCGCAGTAATTCATAGAATATGCAGAATATCGGGACTCACAAAATTATCAAGAATACTGAAATTGGCAGTTATGGCAATATTCCCGCAGTTTATCAGCGCAGATTTACCTCTGGTTATCATCTTGACCATCTGCCAGTTGTTTACCGTTTGCATGTTCGTGTTTAAATTTACCTACCAAAAGTGTTCTGTTTAGTATGTGCTGCTTATCGGTGTATTGGCCGGCTTTGTTTCATCCTTGGAAGATACCCTATGCACCATCTTTGAGTATAACTATTTCTTTCTCGGAGAATGCTTCATTGTTGCCGTTTTCCTTCTGCCTCAAACTTATCTGCTATCAGTATTCGAACTTAAATATCGTCTTCTTTTCACAGGGCAAGCTGAGAATAAGTCGGAAGACTAACATTTAGCTTAACTTCTTTTTCTTCGCTAATGCATTTTCACCAAACATCAAACTTTGAACTATTCCCAAACCACTAAAAACTAAGCAATTTTGCAGATTGCTTCTTATGTTTAAAGGATAAAAAAGTCAGCAACCAAAGAAAGTTAAAGTAACGAGGTTGAAGTTTAAGAAGAAAGCTACCTATTTTTAGGATAAATTCAAAAAGGAGGGACATTATTATAATAATCATTTTTCTAACTGATTCTGGGTAGATTCAAGGAAACCTCCAACTTCTAAGCATTCCTTTTCTCAGTGTATTGTGCCTTATAGTTGTAGCAGAAATATTCTACCTACGCCATGATCCTTTTTTATCGTTTTAGAGAGCGAACCCTGCACAAAAGATCGAATCTGTAATAATGTCGCTACGAAATTCTTTACAGTTAGATTATCAAACATTTTTCAGCTCAATACAAAGACCCATAGCAGATAGCCTTCGTTGAATTTTCTTAAAGCTTAGATTAGCTAAGCCAAGCCATATAAAAATGCTTGACAGATGAGATTTAGCTGATAGAAGCATTAACAAACGATGGGAAGAAAAGAGAACTTTTCGCTGATTCCAAACTGCTCAAGCAACACAAAATCAAGCGGAGGATCAGAAAGATTTTTGATGCCTGCTTCCAGAATAAACTTTATCTCAATTCTAACTAGTTCAAATACATTTACTTGCTTTATTAGACCGCCGTAGAAAAAAGATATGCTCAGATTAAAAAAACCATCAAGACTAAATTCTTATCCGCCTAGGTCAAAAACCTCTAATTCAACTATTTCCCCAAATACTTAACAGTTTTAAATGGATTCAGCAATGGTGAGATAGTGATCAGCAACTAAGCCTTCAAAAACTACTTTAAATTTTCAGCCAGCTCACAAACCAAAAGCACAATTTCTTAGCTGTTTCCAACAGATAAGCAAAAACGAAGGCATAACTCTTTATTGCTTGAATCCTATCAATAAGTTTGCCAAAGGGAAGGTGACCACAGCAAATACGAGTGTTTACTAGCAGTCTAAGCCTAGGCCAATAACTACAAGTTCAAAGTTTTGGAAAGCTTCACTATCGCCACTCGCATCTACTGCGAAAATCCAAATGCCTTCAATTACGTTTGCTAGTTTATTAAGCTCAACGAATCAGATTAAGATATAGTCACCATACAAAAAAAAGAAAGGGATATGTTAGATAAGAAAGGACTTTGCTTCATTCCGAAAAACATTCGGACAGTCAAGCAACTAGACGATTAGTTCGAAATATGTGATATCTAAGGAGACTTTCGGAATGAGTCGTTTGTTACTATTACCAAATTGTCCAATTTCGATGAGTAGCCAGTGCCTTAGCCTAAAAAATAAGGTTACTGTCCGGACTACTCTCTTTCTGAAAAGATAAAACTGATTGAATAAAAGATGATGTAAGAAAAAAAGATGAAACAAAAAGTTAGCAAATTTAGACTAAGAGGGTTGGTCTAATTGTTGCTTATCATAATGCTAGAAGTTTCCATCTGTTTAAGTTATTGGAACTTATCAACCTCCATAGGAGCTCTCAATCAAACGGTAACTGTACAGATGAAAGATTCTCGAGATACGAATTTGGTTAGAAATCGGATTATGGTGCAGAAACTGATTTTGAGCATGGTCAAAGGCACCGCCTACTTTCCGGATTCAATCTGCGCTTTCGAGCAACTCAGCAATCTTACTTCTTACTTCATCGACTATGCTACTAACGATTTGCTTATTAACTTTGATGATTATCTAGCGCTATAGGTTTCAAAGTAAGATTAGAGTTACTTGCCTCAGCTCTATTCCAGTGCGTTTTCTTCTCTACCCTATCTCTCGAACTACAAGAACAACGTGACGTTACAGAAATATGTGAGCCTCTTGAAAGCACAGTATTTTTATTGGCTGTATCAAATGCAGAATGGCAAAACAGTTAGAATCGACTATAACTATTATTTCCGGGCTTTTCCAAATTAACTTCTTTCCTACTCAGTTTTTGCAAATAACTCTGTCTATCTAAATAACAGAGCATCCTTGGATTCATTTTTCCAATCTCTACTTTCCTTGACCAACTAGCTCAAAATAATATTCTCCATCAGCGCAATTACTGTCGGCATCTTGATCATTGCCTTCAGGATCAAAGATACCATTCCTTTGGTATAAATACTAGCTGCCTTCGAAAGCATCAATAACAAAATATTGTCCTCACGGCTTAAATAGCTCAAATACTCTCTGAATTTGCTGCAAAGAATAAAGACAACGAGGTTGATGTCGTTGCTAATAGATTCACACGGATTCGTCACCATTTAAAACGATAAGCAGCTAGTTGAGATCAAAGCCCTCTAAAATTTCAATAGAGAAGGAAAAATAACCCGCAAAAATAATGCAAATTAGGATTAAAGCGAGTTGGAAACAGAGAGTTCAGCTTTTCTGAAATATCAGTAGCTATAAAACTCACATCACCTGCCAAAATCTCATACGATTAGGTCACTCCTTTACAACCGATGGTATTTAGTGATAGTGCTCCTGGCTGTAGGGAGCATCACAGTCATCTGCCTGTCCTTTTTAACATGCTTCACCACCAAAATACAAGCCCTACAGAACTACCAGACAGTAGATTAAAATCTGACTCTTCTCAACGAAAAATTCATCAATATAGTAGCTTTCAACTGGCTTAAAGCTTTATCAGTAATAACTCCTAATTCCAGCATGAACTCAGCATACCAGCTCTACAAAGACTCGTTGGCCACCTTTAAAACAATCAATCTGCAAAATCTACTCTATAGCAGCTATTCAAACAACCTCGCCAATTAGCTCCTTTACGGAAACGTTTGTAAGTACTTCAACTCTCCTGAAAGCTGTACAGAATATAGGACTGGAGCCTTTACCGAGGGACTCTCCGTGATCTTACCCTTCACCATTAAATAGCAAATCGAAGGGTCTGAAATATCTTCAACCAACTATTCCTACTACATCCCTAATGCCTGCGATAAAACCTATATCCTTTTTGAGGGAGTAGTACCGCTCAATAAGAGGGTTCCCTTATACGGGCTTCAAGTGGTACTGGGCAATATCGATGGCGAGTTGTCACTATACATACTTACGATAGACCTGCTGATCGTAGTGTTGCTGCTGATGACGTTGTTTTGCCAGATGAAAAGAAGGAGTAGAGAATAGAAGCTTCAGGAATAAGTTCTCTCGCTGGATACGGTGGAAAATCTGTATCACATTAGCGATCTCAAGCCTTACTTCAACAAAATATACTATTCGTGATATGGTTTCATTTGTTAATTACTTATCTAAGTTAAAAGAGTTAAAACTCAATTTTAAATTCTATTCGATCAGACTATTGACCGCATTTGATCTGTTCTTACAATTAGTGCAAAACATATATTAACAGTTTTTAATGAAACTTACTCAGTAAATTGGATATTCAAATATCTGTCACCTTATTTTAAGTTTGCTTTTTTAGGTATCAAATAATGTAAGCAGTAAAATTTATAATAAAAATGAAAATGAGCCCTTAGCTTCGAATAACTACCTCCATTTCGATGATTTTAGACTCATTAACCCATCTATATGCTCATAGTGATATTTTAGTTGTGCTTTAGAAAAATTGCCCACCAGTCCACTTCCAATGACAACCATCTAAATCTCAAATATCCCGTTACAAATGAAGGAAGAGTCTCAAAGATGTAAAGATAAGCAAAAACTGATGAACATACTATCAAGATTTGCTATTTCTGGCTAGGTCTATGCCAAATATCAACCTTACTTTGAGGCTGACAAAATTTTGGATTCTGATCCCGAATATAATTATTAGCAATGTCAGAAAAACAGATCAAAAACTGCATCCTCAAAATGGTCGTAAAGAGTAGACAGAATAATGAGTCGCCTACTTATGTGCGTAACCCCGAAAGTGATACATCTCACAACGGCTCCTCTAACTAAACCAGCCAGCAACAAAATGATAAAAGTTCGCCATTAGGGATAAACCAACTGGCCACTCTCTTGCAGCAGATTCTCAAAAGTGGCAAGAAAGAGGGACACTAGCATTAGATATAGCCCAGGGATATCCAAGTTCTATACCCTCTGCCTGATGTCAAAGACAACTCAATAAGCAAGGGGGAGCTCGAGCTCTGGATATACAAAATGTGCAAAGAAGTTATCTCTTGCTCTTTCTTCAACTTTGAGAAGGGACTCATGAGCTACGATCAGGCCAAAATATACTGTTCCGAAAACATTCTGAGCAATATTGTAAGGCTGGCCTAGATAGCTAAATTAACGGAAGAAGAAATCACCATAATAGACAACCAGCTGAAAAAAAATGTCCTTGATTACATGCTCAGCAAATACCCTATGACTGAAACTTTGGTTGTCAACAAAAAGATTGAGAGCATCATCAAGGTCATCGACAATATGGAGGCACTTTAGAACGATGCCTTCTACCACTCTTAGAACAGCTTTGATTTTTAATACCGAGAAAACGGCAACTATAACGACCTTATTATGAAACTCATGAACCATATGATGTCTAAAGTGGACACCCTTGAGATATACAAATCCAAAAAAATGCGAATCTTTTAGCATTTCTACGACACCATGCAAAAATTCTTCGAACTGGTCGAGAAAAAAGATTGGATAGAAAAGATGGAAATCAAAGCAGAAGAAGATTATTACTCCTTAACTAAAAAAGTATCTACCATTGAAGATATTAAGTTTTAGAATTATATTAACCCTGACAAAGACTCCTTGAAAAAAATAAATGACTAGAAATATCAGAACCACGTCAAATCCTATACACACTTTTTGATTGGAAGGAAGGTTTCATAAAACGTGCCCACTTACACCTAGAGCTAAATCAAAAGCGGGCATCTCATCATCAAGCACCCTGCTGTGCTCAGGATTCTCACCAAATGGTGTGATGAACTTTGGAGTAAATTTGACACAAAAAACTATTTTCTAGAGAAAAGCGGTCATGTCAAAACTCTAAAAGGAGGAAATATTAATACTTACTTTGCATGGATGAAGAGGGGAATAAACACATTAATCTAGTAAGAAAAAGTTGAAATAAACCGTTTTATCGATGAACTGGTAAAAAATAACTACGATCAGCAGGCCATTCACCTTTTCCGCTCGCTCAAAGCCAACTCTTTCACCAATATTGACAAAATTTAAAGAGCAGCTGGATTGTTTGCTGTCAATAATGTTGAAAATCTACATTCTTACATCATCCTTTACTTAAACCGAGTCATTCATGGGTTGCTATCAGTGTCTAAAAAGTATTATGATAAGGAACTAGCTCATCTGGCCCGATGGATAAGTCCTCCTAACCTTATTAGCTTCAAAGTCAGCGACTTGATGAGATGCAAAATCTCATCAAAAGAAAAAGAAATCTATTGCCTCTTCAAATACCTACTTGAAGTTAGTGAGGCCACCCCTGATAACTTCAAAATAGTAAGGATAAAGAATAGATTGAAAGAGGGAACTAACGATATTCTTCTCAACATCCGCTTTAATAAAACTCACATCTGCGAAATGCAGCTGGCCATTAACTCAGATCAATCTAATTTTATAAAATGTTCCAACAAGTTCAATCACTATATCTATGAATTAAAAAGAAGCATTTTCGGACCTCTCACTTAGCTGTGCAGTATCTGGATCAGCCTAGATGGCAGGGCCAAAATCTATCAGAAAATGGCGAAAACGGGAAAAATCTAATCTTAAGAATACTCAGGAGGATGCCAATCAAAAAATAAGGAGCATAGCTTGTTCAGCTTCAACCGGCCATTTGTTTGTAATTTGTGTAATCAGAGTTTCTCCCACAGCAACTTTATCTTCCCCCATCAAAGGTGCGAAGACTGTGGAGTCTTTTCAAAATGTGCCAGATGCTCAATTAATAACTAAAACGAAGAGTTACTGAAAAATAGACTCTTTAAAGGTTATGAGCCTTATAAGCGACATGCGACAAAGCGTAAATAAAATGAAGACATCCCAAAATTCGGAATTTGCTTTTTGATTGAATCAAAACATCTTCAGATGCAAATCTTTGTGAAACTATAGATAGATGGCAAAGTGGCGATTTATACCAAAGAATACGATAAAATCGATATGATAACTGAACTTGCTTCCACAAAAGACATTTAGAATTTCAAGCATAAGTACATCATCTTCAAGTTGTCTCGCAAGATGGGAAAGCATCTGATCAACCTTACTGACGCAGAAGTAAAGAATTAGTACATATTGCCTGATAAGATGAAGAAAATCTATACTAAGGAGCAGGAGCAGATATCCTTGATCAACGAGGGAATTACTGATGCAATTGCTTTAAAGATATTGAACGGCAGCAAAAGCAACCTCAATAAGATAAAAAACATCGGATTCGAAGACAATAAACTAAATAAGCTTGAAGTCATTATTAACTACTTCCCATTCTTGTAAGTACTTAGTGTTAGTAGAAATCGGATACACAATATTGACGGTATTTCTAAGCTCAAAAAATTAAATACGCTCAACATCAGGCAAAATCAAATCACCCAATTACCCCCATAACTCTTTACTATGACCCAACTGAAGAAACTCAATATTAGAGGCAATAAGTTCAAGGAACTGCCTGAGTAATTATCCAATCTGGTTAATCTCTAAAAACTTGAAGCCAACTAACTGCAATTAAAGAGCCTGCCTCAAAATTTCTCCAAAATGGTAAAGATACTTTAGCTGGACTTATCAGACAACTAGCTACAAGTGTTCCCCGAGTAGATCAGAGGCCTAACCAATTTAAAAGTGCTGCGTCTTTCCAAGAACAAAATCTAGGTGGTACCTGAGTGGATCGAAAACTTTTCGAGCTTAACCTAGATGAAGCTTGACTAAAACAAGATTAGCAACCTTCCCAGCACCTTCTAAAAACTAACACTTGAAACTGTACACTTAGATTCCAATAATTTTGATGTGATGAGCTTTGCGTTTCCCAAATCACTCAAGCAACTTTCCATTAAAGCCAATAAAATATCTGAAATTCACTAGGCTTGCTTCGAAAATGGAGTCAATCTCAGAAAAATTGACTTGAAAGCAAACAAACTCAAATCTGTTCCATCTAGTTTAGGGTTCTGCAAAAACGTTTGGCATTTAGACCTGGCCAATAACCAGTTGCATACCCTTCCATAGTCAATGATTTAGTTGGTTTAGCTAGAGAGCTTGTGCCTTACAGATAATCGTTTCACCTAGTTTCCAAAAAGTATCAACAACTGCCACAAATTGGTAGTCGTGGAATTTTCCAAAAACCCGCTTAAATATGTTGATCCAATATTCTTCAACAACTGCTTCAAGCTATAAAAATTTGTGCTATCTTTTACTAGTGTTAATTTATTAGCCAATTCTCTAGGATTCTGCAATGCCTTAAGAATTCTTTAGCTTTAGTCTACCAGCATTTTGGCAGAAGGTCTTTAACTGCTAAGATAGCTCAAGTACATTGAAGAGTTGAATCTGTCCAACATGAATATCGAGAAGTTACCTCAAGCAATCAAAGAACTGCACTACCTCTAAACATTCAATATCTCTCACAATAAGATTTAGAGTTTTGACTAGGATTTTTTCAAAAAACTAACTCATCTCAAAACATTTACAATGCAAAATAATAAGATAGGTGAAATTCCTGAGAGCTTCAATTCTTGTCGCAGAATCAAAGAAGTGGATTTTTCCGATAATAGTCTACAAGCCTTCCCTAAAGCATTCTATGCCTTTACAAATGTTTAAACCATACTAATTAACGGAAACAAAATTTCTAGAATAGACACTGATTCTTCTGTACCTAAATCTTTGAAAAAACTGGAGCTGAAAAACAACGGGATTGAGTTCATATCTGACATATTTTTCAAATATGCTGATAACCTCTAAAAACTGATACTGACTGGCAACAAGCTAACTGAAGTTCCAATCAACCTCAAGAACTGCTAACGATTAACAACGCACCAGCTGGACATAAACGTTCCTTAGTTCAGCAAAGCAATATAAGAAGACGAAGACTAGTCGGACATCAACTAATGTAAATATTGATTTATTTAGAGTAATTAATACTAGACCGACGAGCTAGTAGTTTTCGAGCAAGCCAGATCCTCACCAAGATGTTGATGAGATGAATCAACCCTTATTTTCACATTTTTACACCTAATTAAGAAGTTTGCTTAGTTTTTTCAGCTTGTTCTTCCCATAATATGAATGCAAAATTCTTTTGTCCTTTCTTTTTTTTTGATCATTTTTGAAGCTATTCCAATCTTATTGGTTTTTTCTCAGCCTATTGAACTATCAAATTAGGCATATTCTAATATATATTTTCAGTTTACAGTTTGCATTTTTCATTGGTTTTTATTACATCTTAAGCCTATAATTACCCTCATAATAATTAATCCCATCTAAAGAATGCTTAAAGGGCCATACTTGATAGCTATCACAATGTTTTTACTATCTCTAGTAGCTCAAGCCTGCAGAGGAACTCCCAATGTGTACCCAGTAATAGACGCTAACTTCAAAAAAGTTTAGACTCACACATACGGATAGAAATATCACTACTACAACAGTGAAATCGACCAGAACTACTACATTGTGAGAATCTGGGGGACTTCGTACCAAGCAGGGCTAGCCTACGGGACTTTACTAAAAAAGTAAATTAGTAGCCTTGTCAATGATGTATGGGCTTATTACTATTAATTGGCGCAGCATGAAATCAAATTCATCTCTAAGCTGCCCAAAGCATTCCAGAAAGTCGCACGCACACTGGGCATCAAATTGCTCAAAGACCTACTTGCAGCAAATTACTACATTACCAAGCCCTATACGCCCAAAAGATATGATGAGGAATACGCAGGAATAAGGGATGGATCAGGAATACCCACGAAAACCTTAATCGAACTCAATATGCTTCCTGAATTCACTAGGGCTGGCTGCTCTATTTTGGGAGCTTTTGATAAGGCTACTGTAAATGGAGAACTTTACCACCTTAGAGCTCTGGATTGGGACGTTAATAACCCAATAAATAAGTACCCCGTTTTGGCATTTTACAATCTGAAAGAGAAAGGCTCCCATCCTTTTGTTAATGTTGGCTGGGCTGGTTTCGTTGGCAGCCTAACTGGGTTCGGCTAATTCACAGGAGTAGGCTAACAAGTCCGTAAGCAAAAGCCGGTCAAATAAAACGAGACCAGGATAGGAAAGCCTTGGATTTATGCACTTCGAGATGTCATTCAGTTTTCCAGCACAATTGACCAAGCAGTAAATAGCTTGAGAAGCACCCGTAGAACATGCTCCATCAACGTTGGCATCAGCAACCTCAAAAACAATACTTTTAGACTCATCAAGTACTCTCACAAAGAATTTACTGTCTATGATGACCAAGATTATCCATACAGCAAAGTACACGAACAACTTGACGGGCTTGTTTATATATCGATCCATTAAGACAAAGGAGATTCCTGCTTTAATGATTTGCTCAAAGCCAAATACCAGCAAATAGATGGAGAATGGATTACTAACGTGCTAGCCGCAGAGCATAAAACTGGAGATACACAGCTTGCTACCTTCAACTTTCACACCAAAGAACTTTACTTCCAAGTTAGCAACTCCACCAAAGCTGCCTATCAGAGGCCGACCATAAGGATACAATTAGCTGACTACTTCAAATTCTGATTGCTAAAATATCGTTAATCTTCTTTCTAGAAGAGATATCATTCCAGAGACAAGTAA
>Ga0316217_10006288_pt1 | contig 11822 bp, 13 predicted proteins | sample 1anoAmetaG_FD_203633 | JGI IMG/M metagenome (GOLD analysis project Ga0316217, IMG submission 203633) | Freshwater microbial communities from Trout Bog Lake, Wisconsin, USA - 1anoA | ecosystem: Environmental > Aquatic > Freshwater > Lake > Hypolimnion/Profundal zone | place: USA: Wisconsin... | reverse complement strand
ATGATGGGATAGGTGGGATGAACGAGGGCGCTATTGAAGGCGGGAAACCTGAGACTGATAGTGCTGCTGGATGAAAAGGGAACCAAGGCTCTCTTGCCGCCGGCGTTCCGGGCACGCTTCGACCAGGCCATGGGCGCTGCAAAGCTCGTTGAAACGGCGTAAGAACAGGCGCCGGGCATTCGGAAGACTGATGGTGCGGCTGCGGCCAGCGGAGAGCCGCAGATCACGGAGCGTGGCCAAGATGCACCATCGCCAGGCCCGCTCAAACGAGAGCTGAACGGGTACGGCTCGAACACCGGGGATGCTGGAAGTGCCGTCCATGACCTTCCCACGAGCGAAGGAAATAGAATCTCCGTCAGACGCCATACTGCTCGGCTGTCTTTCTGGCCATATCCCTGACGCGGTCGGCCAGTTCCTTGGGCTTGATGACCCGGCAGTGCTGTCCGCGGGCCAGGACCCACCACTGGATTTCGTCGAGGCCGTCAACTTTGCAGCGGAACCGGATCGACCCGTCCGGCTCCCACTCGATCTTCTTCGCCTGCCTCGGTGACCTTACCGGGCATGTGAAACGCGCCGCGCCCACGATCCTGATCGCGGGTCTGGGCCTGGCCTTCCCCACCTACTACGATCTGCCCACCAACGGCAATCTGCTCGACGCTGCTGCCCGCATTCTCATCGAGGCGCGCAAACTGCAAACGCCCGCGGACCGCCTGATTCTTCTCACTCATTATCCCACTCCCGCGCGCTTCAAACCCAACTCCCCCCACGCCTATCCCGCCATCGCCAAACTCCTGGCCGAACTCGAGAACACCGTCGGCATCCGGCCCCTGGCCATCGTCGAAGGCCACATCCACGAATGGTTCAACACCACCGACTTTCATGACACCCCGACCCAGTCCATACCCATCTACCGCCCAGGCCCGGCCGGTGCGATTCTCGAAATTGATGATGTTACCTGGCAGTTGAAGTATCATCCCTACTGAAAAAGAGGCCCGAACGTCATGAGATTTGCCGCCATTGATTTCGAGACCGCCAACTACAGCGATGTGAGCATCTGCGCCGCCGGCCTGGCCGTGTTTCAGGACGGCCAGCTCACCGATTCCCGCTATTGGCTGGTCAAGCCGCCCAAGGGTCATGGCTGGTTCCGCGAGGATTTCATCGCAATTCACGGCATTACGCACGAGGATGTTCGCGAGGCCCCGGAGTTCCCCGCCATTGCGCCCGAACTGCTGGCCCAGTTCACGGCAGTGGATCTGGTTGTGGCCCACAATGCCGCGTTTGACCTGCGGAAGCTCCGCGGCACACTTCGCAACTATGGGCTGGAGTTTCCGACGTTTCGGTACGCATGCACCCTGGCGCTGAGTCGCCAGGCCTGGCCCGAGTTGCCGAGCCACGCTTTGGACGCGGTAGCGGCAAGTATCGGACACGTATTCCACCACCACGATGCGCAGGCGGATGCGGAGGCGGCTGGGCGTGTATTGTTGGCGATGATCACCCAAGGACGAATCGAGGCCACAGCGCAATCCGATCCCGCGTCCCACACTTACTTCACTGATCAGCAAGACGTTCAGTTCCCTCAAAGTGACACCACCAATGGGAGAAACTAATGACGGCCACCGAAACCCCGAGAACACTCTGGAAAATTGGCTCCCGGTGGAACGCCACTGGCGCTCCGGGGAATTCAGTACTTGGCGTGTTCAATCGGCATCAAATCGTGTTTGTCGGCAGCGACCAGGATCATTTCGCAAGAATTCAGATGGGAGATTTGCTTGCGATCACGGATGGCGCTTTAGTAGTGGCGATTGGTGAAGCAACGTCGCTGCCGCAGGCGATCACGGAAATGTCTATCAGCTTCGCCGATGACGACGAAGCCGAGGACTTTTGCTACGCGGAGGTGTTGGCCTGCAAAGCGCGGATTGTTTTCCTCAAGGAGCCTGACCGCTTCCAAGCTTTCGACGGCGGCAAAGGAAGGCGGGGGGCGGCTTTTCGCCTGCCAGGCCAACTCGAACACGTAAAGGCCCTGTGGGACGCCTACCGTTCCGAATCCGAAGTCAAAAAAGAGTTCTCCATCAAGGCTCGCAGCTGCACACTTCTTGGCCGTGATAGCCTGTTGGATGCCCATCGCCGTTTCTTGGTGCCGGTCTACCAACGGCCCTACTCCTGGACCGAAGAGCAAGTGAGAAAGCTTCTCTCAGATCTTCTGTTGTCGTTTCGCGGCACGGACGGCAACGCTAGCGCGGAGCCCATCTTTATTGGGGCCATGCAAATCTCCGGGCCAAAGAAGATGGACACCAGAGATGATGTTGACGAGCACGATATAGTCGATGGCCAACAGCGGCTGTCCACACTGCTGGTCCTGCTTAAGGTCATACAATCCAAGTGTGCGGACGCCGTGCCCGCTGCGATGCGATCTCTGGGCTTCGGTTGGCTTCGCACCGACGTCGACCGAGGAGCCCAGCAGCGGTACTTGCACGAGTTCTTGGTCAGCGGCCTGCCGCCCGCCGAAGGCCAACTGCTCAATCCATATCAACAAAATGCGATTCTACTTGAGCGGCTGCTGGCCGATGAGATTGCACCAATGCCTGCGGACATGGCTCTGCCGCCATTGGACCTGGGCAAATTCGCCGAGTACCTGCTCACGCGGGTCTACTTCGTCGTGATCGAGACCCAGGCCGGGCTTTCCAAGACGCTCCAGATATTCAAGGCAATTAACACGGCGGGGCTCGACCTCAACGGCGACGACATCTTCAAGCTGCGGTTCTACGAGTATTTGCGTGATGTAAAGGGCCGCAAAGATGCCAGCGCCTCCTTTGAGGAGATCAGCGGGCTGTATGAGTGCATCGACACGCACAACCGTAAGCTGGGGCGGCACGTGTTTGGCATGAGCGATGTGCTGGCCATGTACCAGCAGATTCTGGTGGCGCGCCACGAGCTTCCCGTAGTACTCCACACCTATGGCACCGATACCTTCTTCCAGCGACTGTTCGATGTGATTCTCCACGTAGACAAGTGGGATCATTTCCAGAGCGCTGCAAAGGTCGAGGTCTCCTTGGAGGACCTGCGCGCCCTCATCGACGTTCGCTTCCACTGGGAGCAAATGGTCCAGGACTTCTCGGAAGAAACGAAATGCTCGCTCCATTTCATCTGGTGGTCACGGTACGGCAAATACTCGCTCCTCCCGCTGCTGTTTTGCTTCCGCTACGGGAAGACCGCCTCCGTTGACCGCCTGGTCCGCCAGTTGGCCAAGCTCCTGATCACTTACAGCGTGTACTATCGCAAGGCGATCTACGAGATCAGTTACGGCCTTTGGGCCGATCTGGCGAAGGATATGTTCGCGCAGCACGTGCCGGCCGAGGACTTGATTGCGAAGCTCGATGGCAAGACTCGCGCGTGGGCCGAGCATCTACCGAGCCATTTGGACGAACTGGACATCGCATGCGTCCCCAAGGCCAAGAACCTCCTCTGCCGACTATCAGCCATGCTTGACGAAGACGACCTGCGCTCGGTGACCGACAACCGTCTCGTGGAACTGCTTTTCCAATCAGAAATCGACATTGAGCACATTGAGCCCAGCAACAACAAGGATGGCACGAAGCGCGAGGCAATCTGGGAGCAGTGGGGCGACGAACTCAATCGCATCGGCAATTTGATGGTCCTGGAACAGGGGATCAACCGTTCGATCCAAAATGAGGACTACGAAGGCTGCAAAATTCCGGCCTATGCGCGAAGCAGGTTCCAAACCGTCCGCGATCAGGCGCGGTCAACAACGTGGGACTTGAGCCGTTGCCTGGACCGCAAGAAACGAGAGGTCGCGAAGATCGTGAACTACCTCCTCGCGGACTGACGACGGCGTGCAACACGTGACGATGAAGATCGCAAAGCACGGGCCACAATATGTCGCGGAGAAGCCAATGCCATTGATCCTGTTGTGCGTTGCTGTGGCAGGTATAGCGATTCTTGTGGCCGGGGCAATCCTTAGGAAGCTCCGCAAGAGGCGCAGCCCGTTCGCAGTTGATATGGGAAAGTACATTTGCACGCTGAGGAAGGACGCGTTGCCGGATTCGTCCGAAAGGTTTGATGATCTGCTTAGGAAGTATCTGTCGCGGGGCATCCCTGAAAGCGAGAGGGATTTGGCTCGCCAGCTCAACGCACTTTCCTACAAGCGCGTCGGGGAGCTGTTTGTTGAACTCATGCAATTGGATTACGCCAACTGATTGGCGTAGTCGGTCCCCTTTTTGGAGAACGTACCATGGCCGGAAAAGTGTTCTGTGAGTGTTGTGGATACTCGGCTTCCAGCATTGGGAGTCTGACTGGAAGTTCCTGCCCCCGGCATCCAGCGGGGCCGAACAAAGGGAAGCACATTTTGTACCAGGGCGAGGAAAAGAGTCGGTATTCCTGCAAGTTCTGTGGGTATGAATCGTCTTCGATTTCCAGCCTAACCGGGAGTTCCTGCCCCCGGCATCCCGCTGGGAGCAACAAGGGGAAACATTCACCCGCGTTGTAGGACGTGACGAAGAGAACTCAACGGCCGCGCAAATCGCTCGTAGTGCAACTGCGAGAGAGGAGATCCGCCATGGATTTAGACGAAGGCGCTGAGCTATGGCGGCAGATCCGCGCGAGCACGCAGACAGAACTGCGCCAGGATCTGGTCGAACTGGCTGTGCGCTATGCGCGGATGCGCGTGGATTACCATCTGGCGACCCCTGAAGCGCAACGACAACTCGAACACGCTCGCAGCGCGTGCCACAACGCTCTGATCTCCGCCTGCGATATTCTCGCGCGCAACATGGCTCAGCGCGGTGAGGACGCGAATTGGCGGGAGAGGCTGGGCGATGACAGAAAGAGGATCGGCGACTTCGCCTGCTATCTGCACGCAATCCTTGGGATCGCCGCACGATAACAGTTCGACCAAGGCCGGGGAATACCCATGAGAATCATCGTCACCGATCGCGCCGAGATCGAAGCGGGAATCTTGGTGCGCAGTGCCTACGTGGTGATCTCCATCCACGACCCCACCAAGCCGCCGGCCAACGTGCCTCGGCAGACGGGCCTGCGCGGCGTGTTGGTCCTGAGCTTTCATGATGCGGAACCCAGCGCTTACGCCACGCTGCCGTCGGAGATCAAACTAATGACGCCCGATCAGGCTGCCAAGGTATGGGATTTCATCGACCAGCATCGGGCTGAGGTCGGGGCGATTGCGCGTTGATGCTCGGCACCCTCGGATGCTGCTGCCGAGTGACCCTTGCTTACTCACATCCTCGCGCCCGGCGCGGGCGCCTTGGCCGATCACCCTATGAACCCTCGAACCCTTCGCGCGAGGGTTACTCGGTTGCTCATAAAACCCGTCCGAGCGCGCACCCGTTCGAGCGCGCGCCCGGACGGCCCCCCTCCGTGTGCGGGCGTGCGCGCACGCACACGGGGGGTATGGGGGGTGCGCGCGCTCGGACGGAAATGCGTCGGATGTGAAGATGGGAGGTTTGCGAGTTCTCATTGCGCACCTTCCTGGGGATGGGGAATAGAGGCGAACTGGCAGGCCTGATTGCGGTTGCCTTGCCAGCGATGGACCAGTCCGAGCGCCTCCGCCTGGCGCAGGAATTTGGCGGCTTGGCGGGCCGACAGACCGGCGCCCTCGGCGGTCAGCAGGATCAGGTCGCGGGCTTGCGGGAGTTCCTTGATAAACGTGCTGGCGAAGCGCCGGGCATCCCACCCGGCATCCGGGTCCGGTTCCTCCTCCTGCTTCTTGCGCGGCTTGTCTCCCCGGAGTTGAGTGGGGTCCAAGTCATCGGCGGCTGACCAGACCGGGAACGACCAGCGTAAGCACCGCGGCGCGCACGGCGGCCACGAACGGACGGCCGCGTCGAGGACGACCGCCTCGTCCTCCTCGTGCGGCCGCAGGACCATGTGTGTGTCGGTGGCGCGGCTCTGGCTGCCGGCACCCGCGCCCACGTCGGTGACGGATTTGCCGGATTGATTGCCCTTGGTGGTGTGGTGGATCAGGACGAACGAACAGCGGAGCAGGTCGGCGTAACGGTCAATGTGGTTGTAGAGCGACGCCATCGTGCCGTTGTCGTTTTCGTCCATGTCGCGCGGCATGAAGCGGTAGAAGGCGTCGAGGATGATGACCTTGAAGCGGCCAGGGGTGAGGGATTGGAAGTAGGCGCCCAGCGTGAAGACATCCTGCAGGTAGCCGCGCAGGTTCTGGACCCAGACGCGATCGGCATAGGCGTCGATGGGAATGCCCCGGGCCGCCGCGACCTTGGGGATGCGATGGGCGGACGTCTCGCCGTGCAACTCGTTGTCCAGGATCAGCACGTCCCCGCGTTCGCATTTGAACTGCCCCAGCCAGTCCCGACCCGTGGCGATGGCCAGCGCGAGGTCGGTAACCAGCCAACTCTTGCCCATCTTGGGAGCCGAGATCAGGTTCATGGTCTCGCCTTCCCGCAACAGGCCATGCAGGATGGGCGGGCGCAGTTCGGGATACTTGCCGACGAGGGAACGGACACTCAAGGGTTGCAGGATTGGCGAGGGGGCGGCGCCGACGACGGGCACCATCCCTGGGGACGGCAGAGGCACTGGCAAAGGCGCTGAGCCATACCCTTGCGCCCGCAGCGCCGACGCGGCGCGGGTGTAATCACCGCCATGCTCGAGGATCGTGTAGACGGCAAAGGGGCCATAGGCCTTGGGGCCGTCGAAGGGCGCGGCGTTCGAGGAGAAGACGAAGAAGACCCGACCCTTGAGGGTCGCACTCCAACCCTTGCTCTTTCCTGGCCTCCGCCAGTATTGGTTTTCGCCGTCACGGGCCAGCGTCCAGCCATGCTGCACGAGCAACGCAGCAACATCGCCCCGAGCATTGAAAGCATCGCCGGGACGTTCGCCCTGAACGTGGAGGTTGGTGTCGGGCGGCACGGCCACGGGCGGCGGGATCAACTCGTTGAGCGACCAGGCTGCCTCGAGCAGAACATCCCGTTCCTCGGCAGTAACCAAGGGCAGATCCGCCAGATCGCCCTGCAGCAACTCGTATCCGGGCGTGGGATGGCAGAGGAATAAGCCACCCTCACCGCGAGTTTCGATGAGGGTGAGAGTGATTTCCCAGGCGCCGGCCGCGTTGCGCCGCGGCTTGTAGGTCTTGCCGGCGATGACGACGGGCTTGTCGTTGGGGGTGGGTACGGCGCGCTGCGCCAGGTGGATGTTGCCGCATACGGGCACCGCGCACCGGTAGATGGCATGGCGTCCGCCCGATTGCGACTGCTCGATGAAGAGACGCCCGATGAGGCCTGGCGCTTCGGCCTCCACCGATTGCGCCCAGCGGTCGAAGAGTTCCCCGCCATTGTCGAAGTCGATGAGCTCCAGGTTCCCCGACACCGCCCCGGTCACCAGGCACAGCGCGTCGTGCCGGTTGGCGAACCACGCCGACACCTCCGCCTCCGTGGGCAGGCGGGACTGGTAGTCCTTCCACCCCGCCAGCGCAGGACGCTTCTCGGCCAGGCGTGCGGGAAGCACGGCCAGACCGGCGCGTTGATAGAGGATGGCGGATTCGAGCAAGGTCATTCACCGTTCCATGATCAAAAAGGGATGTCGTCGTCCGCGATGGCGGGTTCAGGATCAGGCTCCGAGCGGTCGTAGTCTTCGTCCTGGCTCTCGGAGACGGTCGCGGACACTGGCTCGGGTTTGGCGCCCAGTTCGCAGTCGATGATGCGGTCGAACTTCTCGCCGGCGACGCTGCGGACGGTGATCGAGATCGTCTCGGCCAAGGCGCCGGCATTCGCCAGCGCCACCGCGTCGTCCACGTTGTTTGGTATGGGCACGCATGAGCGCAATCTCCACCACGCCTCAGCCTTCTGCCGGGCAAAGCCGGCATGTTCCAGGCACACCCACTCGGATTTGTGCTGGTAGTAGGCGATCTCGTAATCGACCCGCATGGAGCGCGGGGCGTCCGGCGGCGCGTCGCGCTTCACATGCACGCTGTAGGAGACGCTGCGGACGGGGTACTCGGTGATCGTCACCTCGCCGGAGAGCACCCCCGAGGGATCGGCCGTCCCTTCATGCTTGCGGCGCTCTGGCGGCGGGAAGACAAAGCCGCACTCGGGGCACGTACCGTAACCCGTGGCGATCAGCGCCTGGCACTGCGGGCACTCCTTGGCCGGCGCCTCGCCCGGCCGCTTGGTGTTGGGGTCGGTGACCCGGATCTGGTCCACTGGACCGTGACGCAGGACATTGCCGCCGTAGTCCAGCACCAGGCAGTCAGCCTTGCCGGGGGCACAGCGGAATCCCCTTCCGACCATCTGGTAGTAGAGGCCGGGCGACATGGTCGGGCGCAATAGCGCCACGCAGTCCACGTTGGGCGCATCGAACCCGGTGGTTAGGACGTTCACGTTGGCCAGGTAGCGCAGACCACCGTCGCGGAACCGGCGAATGATCTGGTCACGGAAGATGCTGGGCGTCTCGCCGTCGACAAATCCGCATTCCTCACCGGAGATCTGCTCGATCACCTTGGCGACGTGCTGGCCGTGCTTCACACCCGAGGCGAAGATCAGGCACGCCTTGCGCTGGCCAGCACGCACATACTCGACGATCTCCTTGCACGCCGAATGGACCAGCATGTCCTGGTCCATGAGGGCCTCGACCTCTGCGGGCACGAACTCGCCGGCGCGGATGTGCAGATCGTCGGTGTTGGCCTTGAACTTCCCCGCCTTGGACTTCAACGGCGACAGGAAGCCGCCGGCGATGAGCTCCCGCACGCCCACCTCGTAGCAGACGGCGTTGAGGATGCCCTCCGGCGGCGGGACGCAGATCGGCCCGGAGGACATGCGAAACGGTGTGGCGGTCAGACCGATGACGCGAAGGTTGGGGTTGAGGGTGCGGGCGTCCTCGAGGAAGCGACGGTACATGCCGTCGCCTTCCATTGGGATCAGATGGGCCTCATCGATAAGCGCGATGTCGAACGCCCCGAGTTCCTTGGCCTTCTGGTACACCGACTGAATGCCGGCCACGATGATCGGATGCGCCGTGTCCCGACTGCTGAGGCCCGCGGAATACACGCCGATCTGCATCCACAGGTCCGGTGCCATCGTGTGCAACTTGTCGACTGCCTGCGCCAGCAGTTCCTTCACGTGCGCCAGCACCAGCACCCGTCCACCCCACAGGCTCACCGCGTCCCGGCAGATCGTGGCGATCACCGGGGTCTTGCCCCCGCCGGTGGGAATCACCACGCAGGGGTTGTCGTCCCGCTGCCGCAGGTGCCGGTAAACCGCCTCGACGGCGTCTCGTTGGTAGGCGCGCAGTTCCATCCCTGGCCTCTCCCTCGGTTTACTTCTCATCCGGCAGGGGGAACAACTCTTCGGGCGTGGCAAAGAGGCGGTGCAACTTCTCGCCCTTGAGGAAGGCTGAGAGGGCACGCTCGGTCTTGGCGTAGCGTTCGCGCAGCTCCGGTCGGGCGACCTTGCCGCCCGAAGAACCGATCAGGAACTGGAAGAGCAGCACGATGGGCTGATCGTTTTCCCCCACGGGCGCGCCGGTTTGGAGCACGTCGGCGAAGTGCCGCAGCATCGCCCGGTCGCACGAGTACCATGCGCGGGCCAGCACCGCCTTGGTAACGGACGTGGCGATACCCTTGAACTGCCGCTTGCCGGCGAGAAGCTCGCCCGCAAAGGTGATGGCTGTGCGGTGCTGCACCAGCAGCGTCAGTTCCGCGCCCGCCGACCGCCGACGGCAACTGCCCAGGCCCGCGGTCAACGCCCGAAGCGTCGCCAATTCATCGCGGCCGACATGGCCAATGCCGCCGGAGAGCGTGAGAATCTGGTCGTTGCTCCGTGTCTTGCCGGTGTCGATGACCGCCATCGCCTCGACTGGCTCGTTGACGAAGATGCGCAGTGGTACGGTGACGCCGGACATGACCACGGCCCAAAGCCGGTGCTGGCCGTCCAGGAGGACGCGGTTGGGGCTGAAGGCAATGCCCTGGTGGGTCAGTTGCCAGCGCCCGGCGCGCATCTCATTGGCCAGCGTCTCGACGTGGGCATCGGCCAGCGTGCGGTTGTGCGTATTGCAGTGGGTAAGGAGGTCCTCGGCCAAGGCCGGCGTCATTTCCAACACCTGGCCGTGGCGATCTGTGCGAGCAAACAATTCTTCCGTTCTCATTGGGCGATTCCTTTCAGGTGTTCGGTGAGGTGTGCGACCAACGTTCGCAGGTAGTCCGCCTTGAAGAGTTCGATCAGAGTGCGGGCGCCCATGACCGGGTCGTGGGGCAGCGATAACGCCGTCATGGGCGTGGGTCTGGTGGACTCGCGGATGGGGGTGAAGGCCTTGGGAGAAATCGTGGGCTTGCCGCCGGGGCGTGCAACGCACTTCCTGCCATCGCGGCCCACACGAGTCGGGGGGTTATAAGTTTTATTACCCCCCACCTTTGCCGCCTGCGTTCCTTCCCGCAACTTGCGGGCTTCCTCAATGGACGCGCGGTATTTCGACACGGTCGGTTGAGAAACGCCCACATGCTCTGCGATGGCGTTATCGCTCATCTCCGGCTTCATCTTCAGCGCCTTGATGACCGCCTTGGCCTTGTCCTGGTTGGTGCGGCGTAGGCCGTGGGCCTTGTTGGACATGAGGCTCAACCACTGCGCCTCTTCCAGCAACCCTGTCGTCACTTCGGCCTTGATCTGAGTGCGCCCAAGCTTGCGGTGGGCGTAATAGCGGTGGAACCCATCCACCAGCCAGTGGGCCGCGCCATCCGAGACCACCTGGACCGGTGGGAACTCCGCGCCGGCCTCCAGCGCCTCGGCGTATTCGCTGACGATCATCTGGTCGATGGCGAGACGCGGTTGCGTGTCGCCGTCGATTCGGATCTTTGCGATGTCGAGCATCTGCTCGCCCATGTTCGTGCTCCTTGTGTTGGGGCCGGTGCCTATCGCGCGCCAGCGGGCACGCCGGCAGCCTGCAGGATCAAGTCCTTGTTCCCGCGCTGGCGCAGAGCCTTGCGTCCGGCGGCGCGCAGGTCGGCCTCGGCCCGATTGAAGATTTCCATCGCCTGGTTGACCGACAGGTGTTTCCGCCACGCGCACGGGTGGGACTCGAACCAATCGGCGACGGCGCAGTACCGCAGCGCGGCGCCGAACAGGTCGCCCTGATCGATTTGCGAGTTGGACGTCGTGCTGCTCATTTCCGCTCCGTAATGCGAACCATGACTTTGCCGCCCTGAACCAACTGGGCTTTCTCGATTAGCAGCCAGACGATCTGGCTGTCGTCCGGGAAGGCGCCGCCATGCTGGAGGGAATCGCCGAGCGCCTTGAGCAGGTTGTCCAGATCACGCCGGCGGTGATCCGGGGGGAAGGCTTCGATGGCGACCGCCAGCCGCCCGGTCATGGGGCGCACGCCAGCGGCCCGCAGGATCGTGGCGACCCGGGCGCGGTAAGCCCGGCCTTCCGTGCTGATCACCATTCGCCCGCGCCACAGGCGCCAGTAGTGGTTCACCGACGGCGGGAAAGGCAGTTCGACCTCAAGCATGGGCGACCTCCGACAAAGCCTCCCGCCGGCAACAGAGCACCGGCGGGAGGCGCACTGGGGAGAGAGAGAGGGGGGGATCGGGAAAGATCACCGGCGCCAGGGCGGAGTGGTGGTTGTGGCTTGGGCGGGGGCGGCACTGTTGGCGGCGGCGTCACGCTTGGCGTAGCCTTTGACCTCGTTGGTCATCTCGCCGGTGTCGTCGCGCTTCTTGAGCTTCACCGTGATCACCAGCGGGATGTTGTGCAGATCGACGCTGTCACCGGGTGTCATCACGCCCACGGCGCGGCAGATAGCCGAGAGTTCCTGCCGGGCGATTTGCACCGTGGTGG